>JAABUM010001032.1_pt1 | contig 43778 bp, 75 predicted proteins | sample 5559161 | NCBI WGS metagenome assembly JAABUM01 (sample SAMN10711868, study PRJNA513369) | rock metagenome | isolation source: Antarctica rocks | place: Antarctica: Victoria Land, Siegfried Peak nord
CCCCGGCCATAACTCCTGTGCCGCCGCTGCCGCGCAGGCGATCCCGTCGCTGCTGTTCTGGGAGGTGCGGCGGAAGGATTTTGCGGAGTCGCTAGCGCACCATGTGGCTACCCTCATCCTCATCGTCTACTCCTACTACCTCAAGTGCGCCTTCCTGGCTCCGGCCTCCTTCACCCGGCTCTCTCACCTACTTATCACCCAGTCGCATGCGGCTGCTGGCGCCTGCGCGTAGCCGCCAAAAAGCACAAAGTCCCCAGTCTATTCCACCTGCAGTTGCGTGCACCTCGGCGAGATCGGCCGCGGCCTCCTGCGCCAGCTGCAGCTTCCTGAAACCTGAACGAGCATAACAAGCCGAGGGTTCAAGTGGTTGCCCGCTGTGCATTCTGTCCAATGCGTGCCTTCGTCCTGCATGTCACAGATATCTACATTTTAACATGTCACACCCCTGGAGACCCCCGCAGCCTGACCAGGTGGGAGCGGTGGTGTCTTTGTGCCATTCACTGTTTGGCATGCCACATGTCTCAACATCAAACCCGGGTACATGTCTCCACGCAGCTTGACCAAGGTGGGCGCGGTGGTGTTCCTGTGCCACGACGTCAACGATATCTTCCTGGAGGCCGCCAAGATGGGGCGCTATGTCAAGTGGCGCACCCTGCCCAACGTCATGTTTGTCATCTTCGTCGTCTCCTGGATCGCCAGCCGCCTCGTCATCTTCCCCAACTGGATCATCCGCTCCACGCTGCTGGACACCCTGGTGCGATAACCGACCCTCGCATGACACTGAAACCTCTTTCCTCCTGCATCAATTCGGACTCTCAGTGCATGCACATGCAGCACGTCACCGCGCCTCTCACTGCCAACCTGCAGCAGCGCACATCAATCACAGAGAAACAGAAAAGACCGAGTGTCTCTGCCTCATCTGTTGTACACTTGACCTGTAGCTTGAAGGCCATTGCTGAGCCACTCTGCGACGGTGCGCGGCCTGCAGAGCGTGGCCAGGGAGAACAACGTCAACGTGCACCCGCACTACGAGATCTTCAATGGCTTCCTCATCTTCCTGCTTATCCTCCATGCCTACTGGTGCGCTCGCCAAGCCGCCTGCTGTGGGTCCTCCGCTTGTTCCGTGCCCTCCTTCCTCCTTCCGGGCAGCAACATGTGCCAGGGCCAGGGCCAGGTTTGTAAGCTATCCTGCAGCACCCACCAAAGTGCAGATGGCACGCACACAGACTTGAGACGCGTCAATGGCGTGGCAGCTGTTGAACTGTGCGCACCGCTGCCCGCAGGACGTGGCTCATCATGAAGGTGCTGGTGAAGGCACTGCGAAGCAAGGATGTCGACGATGTGCGGGAATCCGACTCCGATGAGGAGGACATGCACGACGATTGAGTGACGAGTAAGCGGCGACGGGAGCGCCGCTGCGCGCGGCTGAAGTACTTGCTAGCACGCCGAGCAAACGGCTTCGGCTGCTGGATTCCATGTTGTGAAAAATTGACGCCGTGAACCAAGTGCAATGCCACGCTATAAGACATGGAAGTGGTGCACTTGCCAAGACAGATGCACTTCCGCCAGTCAGTGTGTATTGATGAATGCGGCTGATGGCTCTAGATCAGGTGTTGGTGATGATGCATGTACCAGATGCCCAGCCTGTCTTCTGATCGTTCGAGGCTTCGATGCATTGCATAGGTATATGAAAGCGGCTCTGATTCTGTTGCAGCCGAAGCATCGGGGTGAATGCACCTGCCGAATCCCTCTTTGACCTAGGACCGTACTGCTGTGAGCATCTGGCTACCTACAAATCTTGCAGATCTTCACTAGTCGCGCTCGTCCTGTGCCGAACGGTTTGAAAGAATGAGAAAGAACTTGAAAAAGAACCACGCCGCAGCCCAACGGAATATCGCATCACACAGCTGATACAGCCATTTGAGATCCCGTGCGGACTCCTGCCCAGTGCTGCTGGCTGCTGCACGGTGACGGTGTCGCTGCTATCACTAAGGGCTCGCGACAGCATGTCGACTGGCTCTGAGCGCTTCAGGCCGGCCAGGCGCATAGGGGGCGCCACATGACATCTCGTCCATGCTCCTCTGAATGGCAGCCTTTGGCGGACGCTCACCGCCCCTGAGGCCTCAGAACATGGTGTACCTAACACAAAGCACGGCGGACACTTCAGTAAGATGATCAACAACAGGGATAATGTTCCAAAAGCATGAAACGTTAAAACGCCACATCAACGTGCTTCATGCAAATGCAGCGCGCACGACACACCTAAACGGTTTCACAGCAAAGCTATGGAGCCTCACGTGTAGGTGGAGGCCTTGGCGGGCGTCGCCATGGGCTTGAGCAGCGCCTCCAGGTCCGCCATCGTCGGGCAGCTGCCTTCCCCTGTCTCCTCTGCAGGAGACAACAATTCAAAGAGTCGCTAGGTGACTTCCACATATGTATCAGGTAACGTTTACTTTTGTGCTCAGCAGCGCCTCCAAGTCCGCCATCGTCGGGCAGCTGCCCTCCCCCGTCTCCTCTGCAGCGCATCAGAGAGCCAGGGATTGGTTTCGCGTACACATTTGGTAGCGTCATTCACACAGAAGCGCCTCTCGGTCTGCCATCGTGGGGCAGCTGCCCTCACGCATCTCCTCAGCGAAGCCACCAATGCAACGAGTCAGTGTCACTACTGGATTTCGTGGGGCCTCCAATTCCGCATTTGACGGCTGGCTGCCCTCCCTTGTCTCGTATGCATACGAGATGCAAGGTGTCAGAAACCCAAATTTCCATCGGGCCAGGGTGCAAAGGCGGACCGGGCCAACCTCACAGTTGACTGACATTCCAAACCAGCGTCAAATGCACAAGGCAGGCGCACCGGGGCGGGAGGGGGCGCCGTCGTGCAGCGGTTTGCGCGGCAGCACCGGCAGCACATGCGGGTGCAGGGGGACGAGGCTGAAGGGGTCGTAATTCGCGCCGGGGCTGAACTGCACGTCCACCAGGAAGCGCTCCGGGCTGTCCACCGGCACCCTGCAGCGAAGGTGGAGTGCCCACATTTGAAAACACTGCCAATGCCAGCACTGGGCATTGAACAACAATACCGTTGAGACAAAGTGCCCTTGCTGATGCAGACCACGCTTCCACACATCACAGCACTAGAACAGATGACTTCGGAGCACGACTGGACGAGCCCCAGGGCTTGACCTCTCGCGGGCAATCTCGACAGCAGTCCAGTTTGACAGCAGTAGTACGACAGCAGTAGTGCGAACGTCCACTGGCGGGAGGGACGTGCTTGCTTTTCTAGAGGCGCATCATGGTGCTCAGCCGTTCGGCGCGGGGGCGCGTAGAATTGAGACTCTTGACGCACATGTGGGCAGGAAAGCAGGAAAGGCGGCGCACTGCTTGTTCTCGTAGAGGCGCATGACGATGTGGGTCAGGTAGTCCAGCTCGGGCACGTTGCGCAGCCGCTGCTGCGCCTCCTCCGACACCAGCCCCTTGCCGCCCTCCGCCTCCCTCCCTGGTGTCAACAGGAATCGGCAGGGTTTTGAAGGTGGTGTGCAATGTGATGCGCAGCCGCTGCTGCGCCTCGTCCGACGCCAGCCCCTTGCCGCCCTCCGCCTCCCGGCCTGCAGGGGGTGGAGCATTGACAGATGTCAGGAATTGTTGCTGTGATGCGATGCTGCACCTGATCTGAGGCCAAACACTCACTGCCCTCCGTGCGCAGAGCTTGTGATTGCTGCACATTGCACCACGTGCACACATATGCCCCACATTGCAGCGGAACAGCGCATAGTTAGAGCGGAGCGCGCACCCAGCTGGCAAAAGCGCAGCACGTTGATGAGGGAGTGCACATGCGACTCGGAGGTGAAGTAGATGCGTGTTCGCACATGCCGCAGCGGGCTGTTGATGTCCGTCGCGTACGTCGGGCACAGCCTGCAGGCACGAATGCGTGCGGTGTGAGACTTTGGCCGCAGCAAGGGGTTGTCTACTGCAGCAGACGCGAGCCAGCGTTGACCGCGTTTAATCGACTGCGGAGCGCTCGTCTACTGCAGACCCCTCCGGCGCACAAGACTGTCTGAGCCCTGCCCCTGCACGACTTGGGCCTCCCTCTCAGCCCTGAACCAAACCGCCAAGGTCAATACCAAACTCTGAAAGTGCACACCTGTGCATGGTCTCGGCGTCATCGCTGTCGCTGGCGGAGCGCGGGCTGTTGCCCGCCGGCTGGTCGCCGCCGTCGCCGCCATCGCCGGGAACGCCGCCGTCGCCGCCGTCGCCGGGAACGCCGCCGTCGCCGCTGGGGTCGTAGTCCCGCCGCGGGGTGTCCCCGGTGGCTGACCGCGGCGCCGCCGGCACTGCCGTGGCAATCGCCGGCGGCGCTGACCCCGTGCCCAGGCCTGCCGAGACAGACAAGACAGCGTCAGATACATCACCAGGGCCTTGTTGTCGATGCGCCGCCGGCACCACCGTGGCGATCGCCATTGGCGCCAACATCGGTGCCGAGGCCTGCCGCAGGGATCGCAGTGCTGATGCAACATAGCGTCTGACATCTGTTTTTCCCTGTTGCTGCAGACAGCCGTCAGGCGACTCGGTGCAAGAGCAGCAAGGCGTGGGACATGGCATCGTTGCGCCATTCTCTGGGGACAGACAGGGAAGATTTCGTTGATGTTAAAAGGGGCGCACTCACCCAGGGCCCCGCTCGGCGCCCTACCAAGCGCTGATGACGCCGGGCTGCTGCTGTCGCTGCCGCCGCCGGACGCGAGTCCTGCAGCCAGCACAACGCGCGCGTCAGATTAGGGATTGCATCAGCCTCAGTAGTCGTGGCCGTGCTCCCCGAATTCCTTCAGCCGTCTGGCAGTCTTCAGCGTCCTATCGTCTGCAGCGCTGTCATTCAGCCGTCTTGCGCACGCCGCGAGAGTGCAAGGAATTTGGCCACCGGAGGCAGATGCCAGCGTTTTAGCCTCAACCACACGAGCTTCAGTCAACGGCGAGCAGCACACTCCATCAAAAAACGGCGAGCATCACACTCCTTCAAACAACGGCGAGCGCACCCGTCGGCGTCTGGGGGCTGCCGGCATCTGGCACCGCCGGCGCCGAAGTGCCCCGCGAAGCGGCGTCGTCGGCGGCCGCGCGGCTGGCGAGGGCACTGCCGTCAACGCTGCCCGCGTTGCTGTGCGTGATCTCGTGGCTCGCGTCCGGGTACGCGTCGAACGGCGACACCTCCGGCGCCTGCTACTTGTGGCAAATCAGTCTTATATTGTCAGGCGTCAAGGCAGTCGCTGTGCGTGATCTCGTGGCTGGCGTCCGGGGGTATGAGTCGTCGAACGGCGACACCTCTGGCAGGAAACAAGTTCCTGCCTGCACAAACAGAGATGTCTTGTTCAACTTGAAAACAGAACATGCCGACAAGTGGCGCGGCTCCTGCTCATTCGGCAAACACCCTTTGGGCATCAGCTTGCACACACACAAGTGCAGGTCCGGACCTCAGTAGCCGAAGCAGTATGGTGCCATGCCTGGACGTGCGCGGGGGCGATGGACTCCTCGTGTGACGTGCCAGGATGTGCCACAAGAGGAAAAGGTCGTTGACTGTGACTTCACCTGCACGTCCGCGGTGGCAATGGACTCCTCGCGCATGTTGCCCAGGTCGGCAAGGATCTTGCCGAGCAACGCGGCGCAGATCTTGGAGCCAATGCGCAGCTTGCCGCCGGGGTCGATGCCGTACTCGTTGGGGATGACCGCGTTGGCCAGCACCCTCGCCGTCTGCGCAGAGTCGGGACAGTTCTCACAAGTGACCCGTTTCTCAGTGCGGGTTTTGACTTGCGACAAAGAGGTCAGGCTTACGACAGGCGGCACCCACGGTTGCCAAGCCGCACCCATGGTTCTCCAGGGACCTGTGACACGGGAGGACCAGTGCTCAGGATCCCAGGCTCAAGACTCAGCGCATATGTCAGGTAAAGTCACCTGGTACAGCTGCCGGAAGTCGAGGCCCAGGTGCCGGTTGTGGATGGAGTCGTATTTGGCGCTGTCATAGATGTCCGGCACCTGCACTTGGCAGTTGATGCAGGGTTTAGAGTATTCTAACATTGGAACAGGAACTGGATGCATTTGCACTTGGCGCTGTGGTAGTTGTCCGGCACCTGCTTGGAGGTTGGAAGAGGGACCTCAAAAACACTGGAGGCTGTTCAAACTCGACCAGATCAATGCTTGCCGATGCAACAACGAAGTTATGCTTTGGGCGCTGAACCTGGACTGGACTGCTGCTGACCGAGCTTGATCTGCGATTCGGAAGAGACTCACCACAGCCAGCAGGAAGTCTGGCTGCTCTGCACCGTCGTGCACATCCACTGCAGACACCGATTGGACAAATTCACAACATGCGAGCACGCCGCCCGCGCAGTCCGGAGACACCGCCACTGAGGCGTGCGAATCGCACAGACGGGGCGGCCGCATATCGGCCGACGCGGCTCGCACCTTGCTGATGTCGAATTGGCCGCGCTTCTCGCTGTAGAAGGCCTTGCCCAGTTTCCGCCACCGGTCGAACATGAGCAGCAGCCGCTCGCCGCCGCACGGCTGCCCCGGCTGCACAGCAAAGACAGACGCTGTCTCAGATCCAGTTCTCACAGGCGCAGCAGCAGTAAGCCAAGCCATATGGCTGCTGTCCCCTGCGGCCACCACCAAGCCCCACTGCGTGCAGGGCTGTTGCACAGCGCTGTGCTGGCCCAGCTTGCCAGTTGGCAGAGAAGCTGTGCCAGTCACAGTCATCAGGTCGATATGCGAAAGCGCACCACTTCCTCCCACTCGGAGGTGGCCTGAGTGAGGGCGGAGTAGGAGCGGTTCTCCCGCGCGCTGGCCGCCTGCCGCTCCTGCAGGCACTGCTGCCGCAGCCCCTCCACCAGCACCTGGGCGCACGCGCACAGGGGTTTCAGGCTCTAGGATTCCTTTTTTAGGATGGCTGAGGCCAGAGCAGGAGAGCAGGCAAATCTGGAAAGCCGAGGACAGTCACAGCGCGGCTCGAGGGCACCCGTGCAGCTGCTTGTCTCATCTCCTCGTGCATTGACATCTGCAGCACCCACCACCCGATGCAAAGGGCACATGTCCATCATTTCTTTCTGTTAGATCACAAGACACCCACCTTGATGTGGTCCATGAGCTGCTTGAGCAGCGCCAGCGGCTGGTCCGGCATGCCCAGTATCTCCGGCCGCTCGCCCGCCCCGCGCCCGTCGTCGCCGCCGCCGCCACCGGCCTCCGCCGCCAGCGGCCCCGGCGGGCTGCTGGCGCCCTGCTCGTCGCTGCCGCCGCCAGCAGCGGCCGCCCTGCCGCTGCCGCTGCTGTCGCCGCTCCCCACAACGGAGGAGGCCTTGGACAGCGGCGTCCCCGGCGCGAGCGATGCCGCACTGGACCCGGGCTCTGAGGCGCCCCCTCGGCTCGACGCAGCGGCGCCATTGAGTGCAGCCGCCAGCGCCGAGGCAGGCCGCTGCGGCGGCGCGGCGGGTGCACCACCGGGCGGGGCGTCGAGAGAACTCGGCGCGGCGTCGCTGGCGGCAGACAGCAGCGAGTCCTGCACGGTCAGCACTGACAGCGCGTGGCTGACCAGCGCGCTGGCCGCGCCGCCTACGGGCAGAAGAAGAGGCTGGGGGGTGGATTGGAGGTGGATCCTGCAGAAATCTCGCGAAATCATAGGACAGCCTCCTGACGCACATGACAGCAGGACATGCATGGCAGCGGAACAGCATGAGGAGCGTGGTGATACGCTCGCGCTGTCGCCTGCCTAAGCAGCACATGCACCGCTTTGCGAGCCGGTGCACATCACATCCCCAAAACAGGCACTCTTGGCTGTGCATCCACACAGCCGACTCGAAATGACTCGAAATGTTTGCGACGCTCGAAATGACTCGAAATGACTCGAAATGTCTGCAACGCTCACCCTCGTCGCTGGCGCGGTCCTCAGAGGGTCGCGGCGGCGGCGCCGGGCTGGGCGGCGGGCTCAGCAGCGGCGTCGCGCCAGTGGGCGCCGCCCGCGCTGAGGAGCCAGTTACCGCGTCGTACGTCATCTGCATGCAAGCTTCCACAGCTCAGCAGGCGTGCAGGTGTTTGATTTATGAAGATATGCGTGATTTGCAGCGAGCGCCTGCCCTGCACCTCATGCATACGGAGCAGGCTCGTGCCACCTGTCAATGCACTTGCATTGTCTGCACGAGGCTGTGCAGGTAATGGCAACACCGGCCCGCAACAGACTGCTCTGAAATCCACTGTGTGCAATGGCAGCCTGCGGCATACATGTTGTTGAGACCCAGAATTTCCATACCTGGTTGTACAGCTCCTCCTTGGCGGAGCGGATGTCCTCCGAGGCGCCCTTGCCGAACGCGTCCAACATGTGCGCGTCCTTCTTCACCAGGCTGTGGGGACGGGGAAGCAATGCCAGTGTCGGTCTCACATCGAATAGGCCCTTCCTGTGTGCGTGATCTTCGCTACAAACACGCCGCTGCTCACCGCGATGGCTGCCAAAGCGAGCATGTCCAGATCAAGCAGTCCCGGTGTCTTTCTCGAATCTAGGTGTCAAGCTTGAAAATTGACGATTTTGCTTTTGCATGCTGACAAGCGCCCCGCCTGACTAGAATGGGCGTGAGGGAGTGGCCCTCCAGGTCCAGCAGCCCCTGGGTGAAGGCGGCGGCGGACATCTGGACGCGGCCCTCGTCAGAGGAGTAGATTTTGAGGTCGTGGCGGTAGGTGGAGTGCAGGCGCAGCAGGCCGCCGCCCGCGGGGCCGTAGCGCGGGTACATCACCGTGCGGAAGTGCCGCCCCAGCTCCTCCGCCTGGAAGAAGAGGAAACGGGAGTACTGTTGACAACTGCGGACGAGAATCCAAACGACGCAGTGGGCCCGTAGCGCGGGTACATCACCATGCGCAAGCGCCGCCCCAGCTCCTCCGCCTGGGGTCAACACAGTGGATGAGCGAGATGATACTGAAGTGATGAGATTGTGGGCCCGTAGCGCGGGCACATCACCGTGCGGGGATGCCGCCCTAGCTGCTTCACACGGCCAATGTCGCCGCACTGCTGCAAATGCTGCAGGAAGGACGACCGCAAATGCTGCAGGCAGGACAGCCGCCAGTCGTTCTCGAATGCTCGACCAGACAAAACCGCACCTGGGCGCGGCCGGCGTGGGTGAGCACGCCGCCGTGCTTCAGGATGAGCAGCGCCTCCACGACTTGCGGCTTGGGTTCGCCTGCTTTGCCATCGCCGCCGCCGCCGACAGATTTGCCGTCAGAGCCTGATTTGCCGTCGTCGCCGCCTGGCTTGCTGTCGCCGCCGCCGTTGCCGCCGCCTGGCTTGCCGTCGCTGCCGCCCCCTGCCTTGTTGTCGCCGCTGCTGGCGCCGCCGTCGGGCGTTCTCCACCGCAGCGCCTTGAGCTGCACCTTGCGGTTGATGCCCGCAAACTGACCGCCCTGCTCCAGCACCGTCTGCAGAGGCACCGTGAGAAACCAGCCCTAACGCTTGACTTTGCGATAGCTAAGGAAGCAAACCATTCGTCTTGGATTTCTGGCTCCTGCGGAGCAATGAGGGTTCGCCTGATGGAATTTGCGCAGCCAAAGACTGACCTCCTAAACCTCAAACTCTGTAAGCACCACATGCAACTCCGGGCACTGGTTGGGTGCCGACCACTCAGACACACCGCCGCAGCCGCAACACCGCCCCTGTGCGCCCACAGGCGTCACACCTTGACGATGCGGAGCTCTCACGCAGCTCGTGCGCAGCCCGTCAGTCTCAACCATCGGCCGTGCTCCACGTCCAGGTCTTTGGGCAGGACATTCCAGGCAACTTTGAAAGATTCCCGTCCATTCCGCCACACCTTGACGATGCGGAACTTCTCGCGCAGCTCGTCGGTCTCGGGCGTCGACTCCTGCTCCGCATCCAGGTCTTTGAGCAGCCCCCGCGTCACATCCAGGAGCTCCTGCAGCTCCGCCGGGCTCTTGAGCTTGGCCTGCTTCCCCTTGGCGTCCATGTGCTTGTGCAGCAGCGCCAGAATCGGCTCCTGCGGTAGGGCCAGTGAAATGTCAGAAATGGAATGCTTAATGTCACGTCCAGGGCTCCTGCAGCTCCGCCGGGCTCTTGAGCTTGGCCTTCCTGCTTCCCCTTGGCGTCCATGTGCTAGTGCAGCAGCGCCAGCATCGGCTACTGGATGTGACATAAACGTTAATGTCAACATTGTGCTGGGCGCTTGAGCTTGGCCTGCTTGACCTTCGGAGCCACGAGCGCACCCAGGATCTGCACAAATCTGCACAAAGTGAATGTTTGCAGGCACGGGTGGCTGACTCATGCCCGCCTGTCACCAGGAGGTCGGTCGCCTTGATCGGCTCAAGTCTTCCACAGCAACGACTGGAGGCCTGGCCGCCCTGACTCGCCCATGAACAGCACGTCAGCGGGAGCACGTCAGCGGGAGGGCGCGCCTGTGTGACGGTCATCTTCATCTTCTGCTTGGGGGTGCGGTCGCCGTGACGCACAACCGCCAGCACGCACCGCAGCTCCATCGCCTCCGCCGCCGCCGCCAGTTCGTCCTGCATTTGAGTTTGGAAGAGTACATCTGTTGAAAGTTTCCTATTCCACTTAAGCTTTCAGTTGCTTTCGTTGATACCCAGCTCGTTCAGCACAAGAGGGGCAGGCGTCGCATCATGTGTGGAGCGACGTGTCGCTGCTCGGATTTGTGCCACGGGGCTGCATGGTGGCGGTGTTCGTGGCACTAACCACCTGGTGGGTCTCGAATGCAACATTTGGCTGGAGGCACTGCTGCAGAGACCCAGTCCATGACAGGGTCCGGCGAGGAGGCAGGGCAGGGAAAACCAGATTGCAGCGCGCACCATGGAGTCCTCGTAGACCGCGCCCTCGTGCTCCGCCATGGCTACTGCCCCTGCCAGGTCCTCCGGCCTTGGCAGCGACTGCTTGGAAGCCAAAATTTCAATACTCAGCAAGTCAGCAACCACGTGGAGTTTTCGGCAAATATGGAGCCAGAAGCACAGGCGCGTGCGCATGGCGGGTACGCAGCAGAGGTGCAGCACACAAGTTTCGAGTGCAGGTGCAGGCGACGGGCAAAACTGCAGCGAAATTTCGTTTCCACCACCCTACGTCTGGGGTGACGGAGAAGTTCGGCATTGGCGAGTGCTGCATGGACAGCCGGTGCGGCGCGACGGCGCTGAGGATGATGCTGCGCAGAATGCCCGCTGCGTCGTCATAGTACTGCAGCAGAGAACAACGTGTCATTGATGGAATTGTCTGTCCATGCGCAGCATGCAGCAATGGCAGTTTCGCCAGTCCGTGTGGGCGTCAACATCAAGTCCCTCTGCCTTTGCTTGACCTGCCGATGCAGCAGCGCGTGCCAGAGAGACCCTGTGGACTGGTATCGACGAATGCCAGAGACGACCTGTGGGCTGGGTGCCTTTTCAAGATTCAACGAGTGAGCACGTCACCGCGGCGGGGCTGGGGCCCAAGCGCACCTTGTGCGAGTTCTTGACGAAGGACCAGCCGTTGACGTCGCACACGAAGGAGCGGGCGCGCTCGGAGCGTAGCAGGTCGAAGCCGCACACCTTCTGCCCGAAGGCCAGCGTCACCATGCGCGCTATCTCCTTCTCCTATGGTATCCACAATCCAGAGGATGTGCATATAGACATAGGGATATTGCTACCTTAGACTTGAGACCTGGTAGCTTGGTGGCTCGATTGCAAGTACTTGACAGCCACATAAACAGCTAGCATGCAAATTGCCACCACCCGCTGCTGGCAGTTATTAGAAAAGTTGATTATACAAAAAGTTTTTAAACCAATAATTTTATTTTTAAAATTATTGGCGCTCACGCCCAGCCACACCCAGCAATCAAATCATGTACAGATGGTCAGGGTAGTGGCTGCGCCTCACCTGGGGGCTGAGCAGCACGGGGAAGCGCAACTCCTTGCCGTCGGCGGAGCGCACCACCTTGCCGTCAACCACGGGGCTCTTGCGCGCCTCTGCGTGCGCATAGCGCGGCCCGATGGTGTACACCTGCGAGTTGGAGCGGTTCCATCAACTGTGAAAAGTGCTCTACAATTATATTCTCTATGCAAATGCTGTTGGAAGTGGCTAGTGGCTCCCGATGAGACCCATCTCTGTACACTTGCGAAGATTCGTATCAGCAGGTAGGAGGATGCGTCTTTGATGAAGTGCAGAAGCGTTTCTTTGCCGTTGCCACCACCAAATTTTTGCGCGCCTCCGCATGCGCACACCGCGGCTCTGTGGTGTACGGCTGTGCTGGCGACGTGCAGGACTTTGGGCGGCGAAAGGAGCAGGATGTGGTGCAGATGGTGGTTGCAGTCTCAGCAGCCGGAAGCCATGCGCGCGCCAAGCGGCATGCCATCAGGTCGGCGTTGCAATGCTGCGCAAGGAGCCGCACCTTCACGTCAGTCCCGCCCGTGGCCAGAAACTCCTCGTAGATGTAGGAGCCGTCCCGCCGCACCGTCCCTGCACACGCCAGGTGGACACAGTGATGCGCCACCCCAGGAGATGCAAGAGAGCCTTTCCTAGATATGCGAAATTCACTTCATCAACTCTTCCCCGTTAACAAGCCACGTTATGCTTCGAGAAGCATTTCGTACCAGGGTGGTCCGCATCGTAGTCGGCGGACTTGTTGTCGATCTTGCGGAAGAGGCGCTTGACGCCACCGCCCATGGAGTGCGGGTAGTAGATGTGGATGTTGTGGTCCTCTGCGTCCGCCGGCTTCTCCACAAACGGCTTGTTGATCTTCACGCCTGTGGGAAGATTCAGCAATAGGGGGGTTTGGAGTGGCGCATCACATTTGAATGTTGTGGTCCTCCGCCATTCGCCGGCTTCTCTGCAAAGGCGTGTTGATCTCCTCTCCTGTGCGCCTGCCTGAGGGAGTTCCATGCTGCAAACTTGACACTGGGCAGAAGATGCTAGGTAGAAGATGCTAGGTAGAAGATGCTAGGTAGCAGACTGCGACAGTATGGAGGAAGACACGCCAGCTTCTCACCGTGCAGCGAGACGTAGTCCTCGGTCTCCTCAAAGCCCGGTGGGTCGTTGCCCTCGTCGTTCCGATTCACCACGATGTGTTGCGGCACCGGTATGCCGCTCTCCTGTGAGCCGTTGGCGCACAGCGGTACATTAAGATGCTATCCCTAGAACGACTTTGATGCGCACCACTGGACGCGGGTTGGCAGACAGCACTTCCATCTGACTGGCCTGGATGACATGCATGGTGAGGTGGTGCTTGCGAACGAATGCGACAGCATTGCGGAAGCAACCCTCTGCGTAAGCAGATCTGTTCAAGAGCATGCGTGCCGCAAGGCTGACCTGCAGGCGGCGGTAGACGCTGCGCCGGTCCAGCAGCGTGTTGGACTCCAGGATGTCGTTGATGAGGTACGGCTTTCGCAGCGCCGCATACTGCTGCGCCTGTTGCAGAGCAAACGAAGAGGGGCTTCAGGGGGTAGGGGTACGAAGATCGGCTTCAGAGAATAGGCATGAATGGCGCGCGCTGCTGGCATGCGTTGTGCAGGCGCCTCAGCGCAGGCACGAAGACGGCAGCATCTGCTCCTTGAAGATCTGTTGGCCTGATCGTCTGACTTCACCAGGATGCGACACCGCATACCCTGCCCTTTTCCAGGGAGAAGTCCTCAGAGTGCCAGAATAACAGCGCGGTCTGCACGGCTGCGACAGGATCTTGGGCAGGGCTGTTTGTCACTGCTGCACTGAGAGCGCAGGACTTGACCATCACCTTCTTCAGGGGGAAGCCCTCGGAGTGCCAGGACAGCAGCGCGTCGCACAGCGGCCACTCGTCCACGGGCTGCTCGGTGATTACGTCATCGCCAAAGATGACCAGCTCGAACTCGCCAAACGCCAGCAGCCGCTTGCAGATGGCCGCCATTGGCTTCGACCGCGCCTGCGGCCATGGAGTAGTGGAGTTCGTCTGCTTGCTAAATGGCCGGCGGCGATGGCGCCGCTCATATGACGCGGCAGCCATGCCGCTCCACGATGATCAATTGATGGACGAACAATGCGCCCGCCTCCGACTGCACCCCTGAACATGCATGCATGCCGTACGCACAGGATGTGGAAAGATCCGGATCATTGCATGCCTTGCGGTCCATGGCGCAGACGCCAACCACGATCTTTGGCAGGTCCGTATGGTTGCTGCCATCCTCATCCGCCAGGCCGGGTGCCTGCGTCATACGTTGGACTGGCTCGCTGATGTGCTGGCCATTGTTCATGCAACTCAGGCGCAGTGGGGCTTGCATTCTGGATCTACTATTGTGTTGGAGACGCGCGCGCATGCTTCATTAGGTCATAGCAAGCGTGGACGATAGCAGCAGATGCAGGCAGCTGCACGCCCTCAACACTAGGCGAGCCCCATACATAGCTGAGAAAAAAGCATACGGAGTGTGTGCGCTTCATGACGCGCCCACTTGCCGCTCTCTGCTGCCGCGCCTGCGCCTGCCGCTGCCTGTTCAGCGCCAGCCCGCGCTTGACGTCTGCTGCGTGCCCCATGCTGGCTGCGCGCGCCGGGTAGCTGGATCCTGACAGCGACGTGCGCGGTGAGCCTGACGATTGCAGCTCGCTGGTTGAATTGGATGGCCGGGGGTACAACGGTGCGCCAGATGCATGCCGCGTCGAGGATGATGCGAAGGAGGAAGCGAGCTCGGTGGTTCCGTCCGAGGATGCAGTGTCAGTACCGGGCTCCTCTTTGATGCGTCTCGGCACGTTTATAGGCAATGGCTCCGAAACTTTTGACATCGCACGCTCGGCACATGCACGAGCCCGCTCGGCCTTTTCGTCCTTGTCGGATTGAACTATCGTATGCTGAGTGGGATTTATGCGTGAGCGCTTCTGTGCCCGGTCGGAAGATGCTTTGTGTTCTTCGCATGCCGCATTTTTGGGCCCCTGGTGCACCAGCACCCACCTGCCGAAGGCATGGCTGCAATGTCCCGAGCGGAGGAGCACCGCAGTGGAGCTTCGGCCTGGCACATGCAGACCACTTCAGCCATCGTCAGCAGCCTGACGGACATTACAGCATGCTGCGCTTGACCGGCGGCGCCCGTGCTTGACTGCCAGGCGCGCCGTGGTTGAGCAAGCCAAAACCACTACCTTGAGACAACTGGAAACCACATAAGCTGTTGAACGAAGCAAAAGAATGGCGGCGCGACCGCATGAACCCTCGCCGGGGCCGTCACTGCTCGAATATGACATCCTTGATGTCCGGGAACTTGTCCTTGATGGCCGCCTGCACATTGCCATTGTTAACTCAGGGTCAACCTTTCTGAGGCATCCCATGCTGCATGGCTTCAGTGCAACAGCGACGTCCTTCACGCATGCAGCGGTTCAGAGTCATTGGTGTCACCTTGACGCCCATGGCGATGGGCGGAGGGCCGTCGTACTTGACGGTGCACTTGCCGCCCTGCACCTCCCTCACCTGCACACGAGTTGACAAGTGTCGCCGACCTATGTGCACCGCTGTCAACAGGGCAGCCGGAAAGCCTCCACAGAAGAGACAGCACCGCGTCTGCCATGTGCGTGTTGCAAATTGCAGTCTGGGGAGCACCCAGCCAGCAGAAATTCGCATTTGCTCCAGCACTGGCCGGTTGGGCTGCAGCATGTCCAGGTGCGCGTCCACGCTGTACGCTATATGTTTAGCGCTTATTCCAAGCAGGTAATTAGGAGCTACATTTCGAAAATCATATGAAACTCACCACGACGGAGCCGCCGTAGTTGGAGATTGCGGGCCGCAGCATGTCCAGGTGCGCGTCCACGCTGTCCACGCTGGCGGAGGTGTCGATCGCGCCCACCTGCTGCACCTCCTTCAGCGCATCGCCAAAAGCGCTCTGCGTGCCCCAGGCGACGGTCTATCAGTGGCAATCACCAGGAGGAAAGGCAGCAGGACAGAGTACACTGAAAATGGCTTTCATCGTTGGATCTCGCGAATCAGTCTGCTGTGTTGCACTAGTGGGTGGTAGCCCGCGATGTTGTGCGACATGCATTGGAGGTTCAGGTGGAAAACATGAAATGTGCTTGAGAGGGAATAGGAGGTGGCAGCACCTTGAGGGCGCGCTCGATGCCCATCTTCATGGTGGCCGTCGATGATGCGCAAGTCCCGCACGCGCCCTGAATGCCAGTGTCAATTTTGTCAGCACGATGTGCCTGCCAGACGCTGAAACCCTGGATCAAGTTTGCAAAGCAACCGCAAAGCAACAAAGGGCAATGGTGACGCAGCTGCCATGCTGGTGGCCAAGTCTTCATGACTGGTGGCCCAGATCACATCAGCATGGTCCGCAGGCGCACCTCCAGCTGCAGCATGACGACACCGTTGGTGACACCCGCCACAGACACGTTGCCGCCGTCGGCGATGAGGTATGGCCGCACCTCCTCCAGCGCCCGGTCCACGCTTTCCACCGTCATCTCCACCGCCGGGGCCGCCTCCGCATTGCCTGGGAGAGCAAGAATGGAGGGAGATCGGTTACACGAAGCGTGCATGGCTCAAAAGGGTTGCCAGCACAGCAGCGCCCGGTCTACGCTCTCCACTGTCATCTTCACCGCCGGCGCTGCCTCTGCACTACTCACAGAGTTGCGAACAGCAAAAGTGGTCTGCACAGCAGCGCACAAGCTCATGGTGCTGGCGTGCCGGCGCCGTGTCCAAGCTCTCCACCGTCATCTCCAACGCCGGCATCGCCTCGCTGTTGCCTGGGGAAACGAACATGGAGGGGAACCAGCAACAAGGAGCACAAGTGGCGGAAAGGTGTGCACAGAAGCGCCCAGCCCACGCTCTCCACCATTACCTCCATTGCCTGCAAGATGGCCGTTTTTCAAGAAGATCAGCACGTGCAATGCACGGCAGGACTTGGGAATGGGGACTGACACAGCCGCCGCACTACCTGGAAAGCCGCACCAAGAAGAGGCATCAGCACTGCAAGGAGAGAGCGGCTGCTGCGCGCATTCGGCTGGACGCTCCAACTGCAGCCTGAACGTGACACTGGGAAGCAACCACCGCCTGATGCACGAGACCGATCCGATTCTCTCGGTCACCTATGGAGCGGTGCACGTTGGCGCGCGTGAAGGGGCTGTTGATGGGTGACGGCGCGGACGCCGCCGCCGGCTCGGCGGGTTGAACGACCGTCTCTGCCGTCTGCCCGTCGATGACACTGCTCCAGTCATCGCCCTCCACCGCCCGGATCAGGTCCAGCCTGCACGAGCGTGTAATGCAGGTCGTCACGCTGAGGAATGGGCCCGCCGGAGGAAGTGAAATGGGGCAGGGCTGGTCCCTGTGTCTGCTCCTTCCGTCCCAGTATCTGCTCGTTCGGTGACCCCACCGCTTGTGCCAAGCTTTGAGCCACCCGGAGTTTGGAGTTCGGACCTGTCATTTCTGGAGTCTGCAAGTAGCCATCAGAAAACCACAGTGCAGCCGTGAGATTTCACGGCACCTGCGATGCGCGGCGTCGCGCGTCTCGCCCGGCACCGCGTCGCCCAGGTTTATAGGGAGGACGTTTCTGGCATAAAGCAGTCGGTACATCTTGATAACGTATAAGTCTGCACCTGCGCTGCGCGGCGTCGCGCGTCTCGCCCGGCACCGCGTCGCCCAGGTTCTCGCCCATGGCCTTGCGCATCTTCAGCTTCTTCTCCTCGTACGCCGCCAGCTCCGCCGCCGACATGGTGGTGGTGCTGACGCCCGTCGCCCACAGCTCCGCCTCCACACCTGTTTTGCATGGAACATCCACATTCCAACACACCATTCTGTCTGAGCCCTTCAGATACTGCCTCCGACATGGTGGCGGTGCTTACGACTGTTGCCCACAGCTGCGCCCCCACGCCTGCACTCGGTCAGTGCCCACAAGTGAGAGAACAGCTGACATTGCAATATACCATTGGATACCAGCCAGGCATATCAGAGCTGACTGACGCGCAACCAGCTCCACCTCTAGATGTTCCAGCGCTGTGTACCTTGCCTTTGCGATGCTTTTGTAGCCACGACCACCGTCATACAAGGCACACAGCGGGATATAACAGTCTCCCACTTCCCGCAGCTAGCTGCCCGCCACCCGCTCCATGCAGTCAAGGAAGTGTCATTCACGCTCACAGGACTGTGGGAGGTGACAGTCGCCCACCGTTGCCGGGCGGCGTGGTGCCGGCCTCACGCAGCCAGTTGCCCGCCTGACGTGACTTCTTGTTGCCAAATCTGCCTTATTCATGTTGTAAGGACTGCAGGAAGGCCAAATTCCCACCGTTGCCGGGCGGCGTGGTGCCGGCCTCCCGCAGCCAGTTGCCCGCCTCCCGCTCCAGATTGCTGCGTGTCGCCATGGCCTTGTTGGCCAATACCATGGCCTTGACGTGCGTGCAACGCTCCTCGCCCACGCGCTCCAAGTGGCCCTGCAGCGTTCAAGATGTCTAGATGTTGGCGGAGGAGCATCGGCAGGCAGCCGCTAAGGTTGGGGACCGCGCTCTCTGTGACACTTCGAGTACGTGCAGAGCTGAACATATGAGTGAAGTGGGACACGCGCACGGGACACGTTCACGGCGCCCCTCACCTTGACAGCAAGCACGATGTTGCGGGCGAAGCCCACATACTGCAGCTCCCGCCGCACGTCGTACAGCGCGTACACGCCCACCGGCTTCTCGCCGTCCCGCGCCGTGAGGTACTCCGCCACCGGCAGGATGCTCTGCCCGTCGTCTTCGCCCTGCAGACAAGAACATGCTGCGCTTGTGACGCGGCTTCCACGGCTGGGACAGACATCAGCCCGACACATGCGCTGATGGCGGCCTGCTGGAGTTGTGATGTGGCTCAGGTATGCACGCAGGTCCTTCTGCCAGGAGTGAGGCGTAATGCGCTTGTGACATGCACGGCATGAACCGTGAACAGACAGCATATGCTCATGCCACATGCATTCTGCGGCGGCGACAGCGGCACTCACATGTCTGATGCTGTATTGCCGCGAGTCATGCTCCTCGGCGCCGCCTTCGCCGTACAGGAAGCCGTGTAGCCCTTTGTGACCCTCTGGCACCGCGGCGTCCGTCACCACGCCGCCTAGAGATGCCAGGCGTGTCTTTTCTGCCTGGCTGGGCGGCGCCGCTGCATCAGTTCCGCGGGCCTGGACAGCGGCCGAGCGCTGCTTTTTTGCATTTTGCGTGCTTCGGCTGAGTCCAGATGCCCTGGCAGGTGTCCTGGCGGGGGCTGCAGGCCGGCCGGATGTGCTGCACGTGTGTGCACTGGAGGAAGGCTGGGGACCCGCCACACCCCACGCGTTCATGGTGATGTCAAAGGACTAGCTAGCGCTTCTACGAACAATGATATTGACAGCAACGAAAGGCAGAAAGAGTTGAACCTGCGCAACTTTTGCCTGATCTTTTGACTTTACGACCCTGGTGGTGCAGGGGGCCGAGCTTTACTATCACGAAGCCCGTCAGGGACGGGACTAATGTCCGCCGCAGAAACCATCTCTCATCTCCACCACTTGTGGCCTTTCGGCGCTGGTGCATGGCTCCTTCGCGTTTTGAAACCGACTCGCATACACCAAGCGATTCGAAACCTCTGTATCACGACAGAGCGTGCCACAATGCAGACCGCCATGACCAGCACATTCGTGGGTGCGCCCCTGGCCGCACGCCCGCAGAAGGCATCTGCTCCCCGGAGCCGCGCCCAGGTCGTGCGCGCCGGCAAGTACGATGAGGAGCTGCAGCAGACCGCCGTGAGTGCCCTTTCCTCCGATTGGGTGCCAACGCCGGCGCCTGGACATGGCCTGCAGCCGCCGTCAGTGCTATTGCAGTGACTCGGAACAAGCTTGGGAACTTATCCGACGCAGAGGGCTAACGGACGTATGCATTGTTGGTGCAGAAATCCCTGACGGCGCCCGGCAAGGGTCTGCTGGCCATCGACGAGTCCAACGCCACCGCAGGCGAGCCCTAGACCTGACTTAGTTCTTGGATCATCTTCGCAGCTGCTGCATCATGCATGCATTCCCGCCCGCTGCCTGCCTTACCTCCCATCTATAGCGGCTGGGCACACTGATACACTGCAAGGCTGGTTTATTCCGCCCGGCAGTGGCACAGAGCATATTCAGCCAACCATCTCAACTGCACAACATTGCCACAACTGACAGGGTGCCGCATGCTGTGCAACAGGCAAGCGTCTGGACTCCATCGGTGTCGAGAACACTCAGGAGAACCGCCGCGCGTACCGCACGCTGCTGCTGGGCGCCCCTGGTGCGATTCAGCTCAGCTTAGGGATGGCTGCCGATCTGTGGGCACTGACAGCCACACATGTCCGCAGTCAGTCCGGACACCTGCAATGTGTATGTACGGTATCAGACCTGGTGGCTGGCGCCTGCCCGCATGCCATTCTTGGTGCTTGTGCGCAACCTTTGCGCTGCCTGGAGTTGGCGGCGAGGGTTTGTGACTTGCATCTCTAAACGAGGTCTGCTTGCAGCAATCTACACATGCGGCCTGCTGCTTCTTCAAGGTTGCTTTCAGCTGCGCAACGCCTGGCCAGGGGTCCTGTCATGCATGGAACAAACATGCACTCGAAACTCCGGCGCCAGGTTGTTGTCGATTAGGTTGACACTCCAGCCGCCGTTGCCCCACACAGGCCTCGGCCAGTACATCTCGGGCTCCATCCTGTTCGAGGAGACCCTGTACGATAACGCCGCCAGCGGCGAGTCCTTCGTGGAGCTGATGAAGAAGCAGGGCATCATCCCGGGCATCAAGACGGACAAGGGTCTGGTGCCGCTGGTCAACTCCAACAACGAGTCCTGGACCCAGGGCCTGACCGGCCTCGCCGACCGCTCCGCCGAGTACTACAAGCAGGTGCGTGCTTTACTGTTCCGTTGTTACCAAGGCAGAGTATGAAAATCTTCGAGGAAATGTGCTCATCGCGGATGAGGTTGCAGGTCTCAGGTTTTACTTGCGAGCTCACATAAGGCAAGCAGGAGAGCACGAACATCGCTGTGTGCTGATACCTCACATGCACATTTCTGCACAGGGTGCCCGCTTCTGTAAGTGGCGCGCGGTCGTCTCCATCCCAGCGGGGCCCTCCCCGCACGCTGTGACCGAGGCTGCGTACGGCCTGGCCCGCTACGCCGCCATCAGCCAGAGCGCCGGCCTGGTGCCGATCGTCGAGCCGGAGGTGATGCTGGACGGCGAGCACGACATCGAGCGCACCTTCGAGGTGTGGTGCTTCGTCCCTTTCACGAGGCTACACAATCCGAATGGGAGTTGAGAAGCATCTATGACCTGTTGCTGACACTCGTGACAGCGCTCGCAGGCTAGCAGTTCTTGCTGAGTGGACTCTTCCCACAGCTGCTCCAGGACGCAAAGACAGCATGCCGCCGCATTGCAGAGAGTTGTGTGTCGCTGCGGCATCCTTCCACCAGCACCTCAGTAATCACGTCTGAGCGTCCGCCGCTGACCACACTTCTCTCCGCCCCTGACAAACAGGTGGCGCAGGCTGTGTGGGCCGAGACCTTCAAGTACCTGGCTGACCAGAAGGTGCTGCTCGAGGGCATCCTGCTGAAGCCTAGCATGGTGACCCCGGGTGCCGAGTCCTCCAAGCGCGCCTCCCCTGATGAGGTCGCCGACTACACCCTGAAGCTCATGCGGCGGCGTGTGCCCCCGGCCGTCCCCGGTGCGCACTGTTTCGTGCTGTTGCTTGCATCACACTGCTGACTCTTGAGTTTGTGCGTCTTGTCGTGCAGTTGTGATTCCTGAGCCTATTCAGGGCTGAACGCTGTGTGCAGCTGCCACTCGGCCGTTGCTTCCGAGCGCCGCTACAGTCGTTTTGCCTTTTTCCATTGCGCTCGCTCAATTACACAACGTGGACACCCCTGTGTGCAGGCATCATGTTCCTGTCTGGCGGCCAGTCGGAGCTGGAGGCGACGCTCAACCTGAACGCCATGAACCAATCGCCCAACCCGTGGCACATGTCATTCTCGTACGCTCGGGCGCTGCAGAACACATGCCTGAAGACGTGGCAGGGTGAGGCCTCGCCTTCAGCTGCACTCTTGTCACTATGTGCCGTCCAGTGCTGCAAGCGAACTGCGGGAACTGTGCATGCTCAGGGCACACCCGGGCTGAAGACAGCTTTGTTTCTTGGCGCATTTTGCATTTGGCAAGCATCACATGTCAGAAACAGTAAACTGGCAGGTACTTGTACAAATATGTTTGGTCATGCTGCAGGCGAGGAGGGCAATGTCAAGGCGGCGCAGGAGGCGCTGCTGAAGCGTGCCCGCGCCAACTCCATGGCGCAGCTGGGCAAGTATGACCCCTCCATCGAGGTGCGTCCGGGGGCGGGGAGGGTTGGCCACCGATTTGCTTATCGAGGATGCGTGCAGCGTGTCACGCCGTGTTGACTGGCCTGCCCTGTTCTCAGCGGTCATCTCACTGTGAGGTACGCTGACAGTGCATGCGTCCCCTGTCTAGTGCATCGCTGCAGCTGCAGCGTTCCGCGCATCTCGCTGATGGCCACCTCACTTTCTGATGGCCACTTCCCTTTCTGTGATGCAGGACGAGAACGCAGACCAGCGCACCTTCGAGAAGGTGAATTCTGCTTGCCAGCAGCTTGTGTTGGTCTGGCACCGGCAACGTCTGAAACTTGCCCCCAACCCGCTTTTTCCTCACCATCAGCATAACTATGGGAGCTAACTGTTCTGTGTGCTGATTGATTAGGGCTACGTATACTAGGGGTTACGTAAGTAACCCTAGGACCAGCGTGGGACCCAACCGCGCTTTCGGGCGTCAGTCTAGGCGTGCTTTTTTTCACGGGGACGACACGCGTTTGTGATTGAGCGGCGGCCGCCATGCAGGCGCCACCGCAGCCAGGGATTCAAGCGCACTCTGATACTTGTACCCTGTTGACGTGCAGCACCTTGAGGATACTGCGTTGTTGCATATCTCTGCTTTGACCTGGAACCATCCATGAGGCACCCACTACCTACTTGCAGACCAGATGCACCGTTCCATGTGTGCCGCGCATTGTAATGCACAATCTTTCAAGGGCATATCAGCAGGGCTGCCATGCTTCACCCCCAGCCCTCTATGTGCAAAGAAGAGAGTGGCAAGAGATCGACTGCAACTTCGACGCTGTGTCAACAAGCTGGGGTTGCAATGTCCATGTCAATTCAGTCTAATTTCAACCCTAGCCGCCAGCGCACGTGAATCACGAACATATTTTCAAGCGCGCTGAGATTCCATCCGCGCTTGTTCGTTCTTGTGTACAACCCCTACAGGCTGCACTCACTAAAAATAGGTGGACAAAGCACATACGTACAGGCGGCGTGAGAGTGGGACGCAGCGATGGCAGCCCGACCGTGCGCAGCGATACTGTTGTCAGCGCTGCTCGCTTGTGTATCATTGGCGGCAGCTCAGCATATGATCTCGGACGTGGAGGCACAAGAGTTGAGCATCGAGCAGGCGCAGGTGCGGCGGTCATCATCCGAACAGGCAGCATGATGAACACATTGTAGCGCAGCCTCAATAGCCTATGCGCCACCAGCATCCTGCATAATCGGACGATGTACTCGTCTCATGCGTGCACAACCGATTGGCATGCAAGCGTCGCAGACAACTGGGTGCCATGACTCATACATGATCCCTGGAGCTTCCTAATCGTCCAGCTCTGCAACAGGAGCTTTCGCAGTACATCAGGTTACTTAATGCCTCAGTACCATGTGTCAAACTCGATCTGCGGTGCGCGTGCGCTGCAGGCTGATCCGCGCGGCGTATTTGGCATCTGGGCGGCCAAGCACGGCCGCACCTACCTGGATGACCTTCAGGCGAGGACCATTGTGCATCAAAATAGCTCTGATCTACAATACCCTGGCGATGCAGCAAGAGCACCACAGAGGCAGACTACATGACTGTATATCGCCCCTGGCCTGAAGCGCGCTTCGCCTGCGGCGCAGGAAACGGAGCAGCGCTTCAGCAACTGGATGGCCACCCTGGAGCACATCGTGGAGCACAGTCGCAAGCAGAGCACCATGCAGGTTCGTGCTCGACCGCTGAAGCGGCCGCTTCAGAGTCTGGCTGCATTTTGCTGCTGCCATCGATAGTGTGGTCTTGCCCGCAGCACCGCTGTGGCGTCGGCGCCTTAATCCGTGGTATCGTTTTACTGAGATGCAGCCACATCCCATCTGCAGCTGCACTTAGGCGCGTTCTCGGATCTGACGGACGAGGAGTTCCGGGCGAGGTACCTGGGGCAGAAGTCCAGCGGCAATCCAATGGTCAGGTGAGCGTCTGCCGCGAAGCCGGCATGCATCTTCTGCGAAGCTTGTTGCTATCATACGAGCTGGCCTCTGGCTGCCAGCCCTACAAGCCGATGCTGTCAACGCTGGGCTGATTGCTGCGCATCGCCATGCTGGATGCCGCCACAGGCAACGCCGGGACCATGACAACCCCAGTCTAGCTGGATTGCAGCTGCTCCGCTGGATTCCAGGACTTCAGACATTGTGCCCGCAAGCTCCTCGCTCCACAGTTGTCGATTTGCTTATCCGGGGTGGCGAAGCAGCTGGGCACGGAGCAGTTTCGCCACCGCCATGACACAGAGCTGCCCGAGGAACGAATTTCAAGACAACTTCACAAATATTTCGTGTGCAGAGCGGCGAGCCAGCTGGGCGCACAGCAGTTCCGCTACCGCCATGACAGGGGGCTGCCCGAGGAGGTGGACTGGCGCAAGGCGGGCATCGTGGGGCCCATAAAAAACCAGCACAAGGGCGGCGCGCCGGTGCGTGCCAGTTATTGCATCGTATTCCACTTCGCATTTCACTGTGCGAACAGCGCGCTGCTGCGGCCTGACGATTCTCCATGCACACAACAGCGGCGCCAGTGCACCAGCCGCGAACCCCTGCCCGCGCGCCACCCCTGGACCGCTAAGACCATTCCGAAATAGAGAGCTGTGTCCTCATCAGCCTGCATGTGCGCTGCAGTGCGGCTGCTGCTGGACGTTTGCGACAACGGGTATCGCAGAGTGCATAAATGCGATGTACACTGGCGAGGTGGTGTCGCTCTCGGAGCAGCAGCTCATCTCCTGCGACCACGCCAAGCCCTACGACGACGCGGTCAGTGAACTGGTTACTGATTGCATCATGCCAGCGCCACTGAGTGTGTTCAAGGTGCAGAATTCTCGAAAGTATGTCTTATATGATCAGCATTTGACGCCAAGGCAGTGCCGCGGCCACCGCGCTGCATTGTCTGGGTCGGCGTGTTGACGGCCCCGTCTGCCGTGCTCTGCAGGGGTGCGCCGGCGGCGACTTCACAGGCTAGTACACCTACATCCTCCCGGACTGTGTCTGCCTGCATGCCGAGGTGCCGGCGTGGTGCACAGGAGCTGTCGCGGCTCAATAAAAGGCCGAACTGTCAAGCGGAAACAGTCAGCGTAACCCTGCATCTCAACCTACAGTACTGTGCTTCGTGAAGTTGTATCTGAAGTTGTATCTTTGCGCGCACTGGTGCACAGGTGGGCTGCACTACATCATCACCCACGGCGGCATTGACACCGAGGAGGACTATCCCTACGTCGCCCATGACGCGCCCTGCAACCGGACCAAGGAGGCCAAGTGCGCCTTTCAAGTCGCACCTGGCTGCTTTGACTCAGCCCAGGGCAGACTCAGGAACAGCTTGACGCGCAAAATGTGATTCGTAAGGAGCTCGCACCCTGCCTGCCGCCCGCATGGCAACGTTGCACAGCGCTGGCATGGCGGAGCGGCTGCAGGCTGTCATCGAGCTTCTGTCAGCCCGACGTGCGCATTCGGCACCTCCCAACCTCCTCAGCAGCAGCTCTGAAGAAGCCAGTGGTCGGGCTTTATTTAGCAAGGATACTTCGACGGTGTCTCGTCTGTGCCGCGCAGCAAGGTGGTGACGCAGCATGACGCCTGTCTTGCTGGACGGCTTTGCTGAGCGGCCTCTGTGTCAGCGGCATGCAGACACGAATGCGCCTGTTTCTGCCGTGCAGCAAGGTGGTGACGCTGGACTCGTGGGAGGTCGTCCCGCCGGGCAATGAGTCTGCCCTGATGCAGGTGCACAGATAGAGACAGCAGACAATGACAGTCCTTTGCCTGCTGAGCTCGTCCTCGCCGCTGTGCAGCAGCAAATTTTTGTATCCCGTGGCAGCACTCCAGTGCGCTCGTTTTCCGACTGGAAACCGTCGTCAACCCATTCCGCTCCGCCATGGAGCGCCCATATGCAAAGGCTTCAAGCATTCAAAAGAGGCGGATCCATTGTGTGGCATCAGGGAGGCCGCCATCCCGGCTACTTAATGTGAGTGCCATGCACATGCAGGCTGTGGCGAGGCACCCGGTGGCCATCGGCGTTTGCGTCGGCCCCAACATTGTCAACTGGCGCGCGTGAGCACCTCTTCTGCCCTCCCCCTGCCAATCACACACACAGAGATGCGGAGCCGCAGAACGGAGCAGGATGTGAAGCATGCAGCAGGCCGCGTGCCCCTCGCCGAGTTGCAATGCGCCGTCGCGAGTCTCTGGTCAACACCCGCTCTGATGCGCTTGAGACGGCGTGATGTGCTGCCGCAGGTACAAGGGCGGCATCTTCGATGGCGGCTCCTGCGAGACACCTATCGACCACGCAATGGTGAGCAAACGCACACGGCCCAACTGCACCCATGCCGCTGAGTGCACGCGACAGGGCTGCAAGGCAGCTGCTGCGCCGTCTGCGCCGCAGCAGCTTGTTTTCGATGCACTTTCCCGTGGGCGGAACGCGGCAGGCTGTCGACGCTGTGCTTGAGCATGTCGCGGCTGCACCTGCCGGCCGCCGTCTGAGACGAGCTTTCTATGCCGCCACACGTCTGCGCGCAGGTCGTGGTGGGCTATGGCAGCCAAGATGGCCAGGACTACTGGCTCGTCAAGAACTCCTGGAACACCGAATTCGGCGAGGAGGTGGGGCGCAGACCAGTCTTCCAAACCCAGTACTGCGCTTGATTCTGTCAACGTCTGCTGAGCTCCATCCTGAAGCAGTTCATGCCGGTCGGGCCAATCCTGAGCACACAAGCCTGACGCGCAGCCGACACGGCAGCGGATGCGCCACATCCCCTTGAGATGGACCTTGCCTTGCACAGGGGCTTGGCACACACAGGGGGCTAGGTGCCTGTCCGAATCGCACTTTTTTGGCTCAGAATATCGTGATGTGTCAATGTGCAGGGCTACATCAAGTTCCCGAGGGACACCTCCAAGCCGGGCTTCGGCTATGCTTCCATCGCCCACGAGCCGGCGTACCCCATCAAGAGCAGCCCCAACCCGCCGGCGCTCGCGCCTGCGGGGCTGCAGCAGCGGCTGCGGAAGGCACTCGTCCGCGGCGCCGGCTCGCTCAAAGCCAGGTCCGCCGAGGCTTGATCCGCGGCCGCTGTGGCGTGAGCCGCGGGTTGAACAACTCTGCCGGAAAGGAATGAAACCTAGACTGGACGAATAAATCCTAGACCTGGGGCTGGCCTTGCGGCCAGCGTCACGATGGCAGGTAGCCTCAGATGCTGCGCGGGCAGCATGACATGGGGGATGATTTTGGCTTGTGACGACAGACAGAACAAGGGGGCGACCGCAAAGTTGCAGAACTGTTGGAGTTGGCATTCTCTAGCAGACAGAATACGAACACCAGTGGCACATGCGATTGGCCGCCAGGGCGGGCCGGTATATAGCTCTTGTTGAGGCAGGGAGTGGCAGGGCAGACTTTCCGCTGCCTAGGGAGAGGTGGCTCTGGGAGCTGATGGATTCTGACATGTTGAGCGACGCCTTTGCGGCAGCCGCGGTGGGCGCTGTTGTGCGCTACTGGCATGAAGCCCGTATACCTACGAGGCCTGTTGAGCTATTATGTTGTAGCAGCCGCATGGCCTGCACCATTTTGAGCTTGGCTGAGCTGCTGGCAGGAGCGGTGTGAGCTCCTGTTGCGGTGTGCTATGTCCGGATTGTGGCATCGCGCACCGCGCATCTAGAAGTCTCCCACGTTGTAATTGCTTGACACAGTGAGTCATTGACACGGCAGTGTATATTCACCAGGTTTTTACGAAACCCTGCTGGCGTGAACACAGTACTTGGTCAACGCGAAGTTGCCTTCTATATTGTATCAAGTCCTGGTCAATATCTCTGGTACTGGCAAGTATCTCAGATTGTACACATGAGATCACTCTGGGATTAACCAAGTGACTTGATGATCTTGTACTGCCGCTCCATACAAAGTAGTGTACATTTAGATACAGCAAGGAGGGGTCCCTAAAAATCTGAGGTAGTGAATATACAGAATGATACAGTGTGACGCCGTTACAGCGCCGCCGCCTGGCCTACCACCACGCCTTGTCGCGCACTTCGACGCCGCAGCCGCACAGCCCGCTGCCGTACCCGCTCTCCTGCCGCCCCCACACCGTCCACGCAATGTTGGACACGTCCAGCAGCCGCATGCTCGGCAGCCGCAGCAGCACGTTGATGGCCCCGCTGGCCTCCTGGAGGCACCCCAGGGTCACCTCCCGGAGCGCCGTGCATCCCGCCAGGCCCGGCCCAAGCTGCAGAAAGGGGTTGCGGTCGAGCACCAGCCGGCTCAGCCGCGGCAGCTGAGACAGCCCCGGCGGCAGCTGCCTGATCCCGGTGCAGGAAACAATGCACACACAGGTGGCCTCTGAAGTGGTGCACTTGAAGAAACCAGGGGTTGAAGGCTGTCACGATCGAATTGAATTTAAGAGGTACCAGTATTGGAAACCTTGTTTGGATACCCTTGTTACAGCTGAAAGCGCGCACCCAGGTGGCCATCGGCGGGCCGGAAGTCGCGGCACGTCAGTGCCACGCTGCACAGCCGGTCCGGCACGCCGGCGGCGGCCACAGCATCCAGCGGTCACGCCGCTTCGTCGAAGCTGAAGTCGTGGTGCCGCAGCTCCAGCTGGGTGCTGGTGCCAGCCAGAGCTCCCGCCACTGCCACCAGGACCGCCGCCGTTCCCGCAGCGCTCGCAGACAGGGCGGCGCCATCGATGGCGATGCGCCGGAACCCTATGAATTAAATCAGCCAAGCGGAACAGCTGAGTTCCAGGAACAATCCATTGCCGGATCAGGCATTCCGTGCACACAGAGGCATCTTGCGCGGCACTCATGCAGGCCAGCATGCGTCCTTTCTGGCCTGTTTCAATTGCAAAAGGTCCAGCAGTTGCACCTTTGGCTCTGGGCTCCAGCCAGGCTGCGAGCTTGTGTGCGAAACCCTCGTGCTGTTTGGGGACATGCACAGTCATGCTGCCATAGACATCCGGGAACGCCGGATGCCGCAGCAGCTCAGCCAGCTGTGGGTGCACCAGCGCCACATTCTGCGCAGCACGATTATGCAGTCCAATTGAGCGTGATGTGGGTCGTTGATTCGTCTGCAGACGCATATTGCTAAGCAGCGCCAGGCGTGAGCTCTGGGTGCTGTGCGGTTGCAACCGCAAGTGAGCCGATGCTCCGGGGGATTGACAGCAGTTAGACAGTGCAACAGGCTGTTTTTGTTTCGGCATGAACAACGGCCTTGACAAGTGCTTTTGCAGTCTGCATCGTCAGCGCTGCGCCGGCCTCACCATGCCAGTTCCTTGATGTCAGGGGCAGTCGGGCCAGGATGACGGACAGAACATCGTTTGGAAGATCGAGAAGTTCTGTTGTCATTCCGCTCGCTCAAGAGTACAATGCGGTGCAGGCGCTCTGTCACAGATCACTTGCTGACGCAGATCACTGGTCTCGACAACGTATTCGTGATGCTGAAGGGCAACCAGCAAGTCGTACTGTTGTTGGCGGGTTTCGCTGCTGGTTTTTGTGCTTCCTATATCTTTGTACTGTCTATATGAGGAATTGCCTGAGATCAGAGAAAGCAATAAGGCATCTGAGAGGGCGCGAGCAAACACCGACATGCACTCGTGTCGGAGCCCACCTTTGCACCCAGATACAAGCCCACCAGCCAATCCGTAAGGCTGGGAGTGAACGACGGCTTGAAGCATAATTATCAGATTTGGATATGTTGCACCGCAACAGCGCGAATACGAACTACCAACCAGCTTGAGATCAGCTGTGCATGGCGGCGCCGCCATAAGACGCATTATGAATATCAAAATTGTCGTGCGAGGTGCCAAATGCGCAAAGCAATCTGCGTGTAGACGTCCCGACTGCAAACCGCTGGCGCTGGCGGGTGCTGGATGCTTCATACCAGCAGAGTTGTCCAGACGCATTGACGCCACACAATTCCACCGTTCGAACAAATGAAATCGGCCAGACATGCAAACAGACAGCAGGCGCTTCACGACATCGCTAGTGTATCATGGGATCCAGAACCGCTAGGCAGTGCTTCAACTTCCTTCAATAATTGTGTTTCGGCACCCATCTCGAGCAGCGCATTCAGGCGCAAGTGCAAGAGGGTAGCGCATCCCAGTTCTTTCTTCTTTCAACAAAAAAAATCCGTGAAATCTCAGCTGGCCACGCTGAGCACAGCGGGCTTCAAACTACCTAAATACCTGTGCATCTTATGCCGACTGGCGAGTCATTCGCCGACGCCGGGCACGCCGATGCACAGCGGGCTTGGCGGGCGCGACTTCAGGCTAGATAAATCTGCGCATCTTGTGCAGGCTGGCGCGTCACTTGCCGACGCCTGGCACGTCGATGCACAACGGGCTGGCAGGCGTGACGGCGCAGTTCACGATGCGGCCGTCCGTCGTCTGATTGAGCTGCGCAGCAGTGGATCCAGCACATCAGAGGCACACATCCTTCGCGGCAGGGCATCATCTTCCACACGCAAACCCCCATCCGCCGTGATGACAAGGTGGTGGAACATCGAGCAAAGAGAAGAGCGGCTAGTGATCGATCGTTCAGCAACGAGAGGAGCGCTGCTCACCGGGGCAGCTGCCAGGATGTACTCGCCGAGGGCCTGGTCCAGCGGCGCGCCCGACTGGTAGATGGACGTCGACGCAGCAATGGACGTGTATCCGTCGCCTGTCCACGGCGCAGACCGAGTCATCTTTGAGTGTGCGAGCTCAGCGTCCCAAGCAACAGAGCATGCATGAGTAGTCGCTTGCACAAAGGATTGATAAATATGGGCCGTACCACCCGGCGCCGTCGCGATGAAGTTGTTGGTGGCGAGGGGGTAGTTTGCCGACGGGTTTAACGCTGTGTATGCCCTGTGGCAAGGGATGCCGAGTGTTAGCAGCAGAAAGGAAAGCATCTGGCTACTTGGACGAGCAACCCCTGAAGAAATGTCAATATGCATCCGTACGTGGCTGCTGACCAGAGGCATCACAAGGCGTCATGTGACCTAAGTACAAGCATTCAGGCGCGGTGCGTGGCTGCAATTCCCAGTCCGCTGTTCATCCATGCGGGAGCACAAGCACTCACCCAGTCATGCCAGTCTTCACTTGGATGGTGGAGCGGATGACGCGCGCCCCGGCTGTTGCGTTTGGCGAGTGCGCAAACATGACGCCCGCAATCTGATGATGCACCATGAAACTTCAGAAGTCAGGTACATCGTGTCAGGATGTGACGCGGCTTCTGGCCTTGTGTACCTCACAAGCGATGTGTTGACAGGCTTGCAAAGCTTGTTAATCCTGCTGATTGCGAAAGCTCGAAACCATGAGACCCGTGGGCGGGCCGCACCTGCGGGAACCGCCCGGCGCCCGATTCGACCTGGCTGACGCCATTCTCCAGAGCGTCAATGAGCTGCTGCCCCGTGACCAGCTGCACGGAAATGTAATTTCCGAACTGCGAGGCGACAAAAGGGTATACGATCAGAAACAGGTCCAGTCTGCGTCTGGCACCTCCTGGGCCGTCATGGCTTTCAGAAGGGTTTAGCCGTTGTGCGAATGCACTGCATCTTGTTTGGATGCCAGGCATTCGATTGTTCAAGACAGAGCACTGCTGTGAGGGCATGCAGGTGAGGCTCACCGGAAGGACGGTGAGGACGTCGTTCTGGGTGATGTTGTACGGGTATACGCCCCCCGGCGCCTGAATGGATGCCCGAATTCCACCGCCATTCGTCAGGCCGATCCACAGTGGCCCATAGCCCGCCTGCGCGCGCGCAATAGCAGTACTGTTGCTCTAAACGAATGTCCTCGGAGGTGTATAGGCGATTTCAGCACCAGCTGCGTGAGGCAGACCCACCGCTAAGACCCACCGCGAATTTTAGGGTTTAGCATAACGCGGCGTCAGCAGGACTGGCGGCCCCATGACGATCATGCCAGCACATTTCCGGCCTCTGCCATCGTCCACAAGCTGAGGATCTCAGCTGCTAGGCCTCGCAGCTGGCCGAGCATGGTGCGCGCGATGCTGGCGACCGTGGAATGCCGCCCAAATCCTCACTGGTGTTCTTTCTCATTCCGTTTCCTTTTTCATGTATTTCTCTGGGACATTCGTCATTCACCAGGTTCTCACCTGGCTGAACATGGTGCGCGCAATGCTGGCAACCATGGCGTCGGCGAGGATGTCACCCAGATTTGTCTCCTGCGAGCGCACTAGCCGCGTGTCGCCGTCCAGGCGACGCGCAGTCGCGCCCACCACCTGTGCCGGGGCACCAAGACCGTTTTGCTGAGGTCTACTCAACTTTGGGGTGGCTGATATTGGTCACCGGTCGCCTGCCTTCGCCAAGAGCCGAGCTGAAAAACGCGCACACGGACTGTTGAAGCCTTTGAAATTGCAAGTTGGGCTCATCATGCTCATGCAAGGCTCATGGAAACTGCTCAGTCCCGCACCTGCAGCCCCAGATTACGCACTGGCGGCGCCAGCTGGTCAATGATAGCCTGCACGGCGCAGACGCGATGAAATGAGACGGGATTAGCAGAGCACCAAGATGACAGTGCGGTTATTACAATCAGAAGCGTTCATCAGCGGCCGCCATTTTGTGTGGTGACGCATGTATACGGCACATCTCAGCCAGATTGCCAGTTTGCTCACCTGAGCGGCAGCATCGGGAGCAATGCTGCTGTCTGATCCGTTCTGTCCCAGCAGGATCGGGTTGCCGACGATGGACTTCAGCTTGTTTGTGGGACCGTCAAACACAGTGTCAAAGCGGCCGAGGTACCTGGAGAGCAGCGTGAATGACACCGCTCGAAGCTTGCATTTCGGCCCACAAAATGCTACCTAGGACAGCATATGCGCAGTTTCAACCTGGCAGATAGCATCCAGCGACCCCAAAAGCGACCAGGTTATGTCACAGATCCTCACCGAGACGCCCAGAAGGCTGTGGTGATCGGTGTGGAGACGGTCGGCTGCATGGTGAGCGGGGTGATGGTCGGGTACGGGCCCTGCGCAACAGCGCGCATGGCACTACGCTTGTGCACAATCCCTTTTCGTGTTTGGATCGCACAACAGACCGACACAGCGGCGGACGGAACAATGCAACACAGCCTGAAGCTTCCAGTGCTGTTCAGTGCGGGTGGAGATGAGCACGGCCTTGACGTTACATATGCAGCATACAGCTGCAGCTCTGCCTCCAGCTGGTGCAGCAGAGCAGCTGTACAAAGAAAATCCAACTCGATACCATAGCGGCGCACCATGTAGTTGACGGCGTCGGTGAGGTTGGAGCCCTTGTTCAGCACGGGGAGCGGCGTTGCGCTGGAATTTGAGTACAGGAAGGAGTGCGAGTGGCCGCCGATGATGAGGTCGATGCCCGTCACGTTGCGTGCCACCTGCCGCGCAGCCAGCCCGTCTTTAAGTGACCATGCCAAAAGAAAAAAGGCGTGCTCCGCCTGGACTGTCACCAGCACCATGAATGTCCGAAACTCGCCTCAAAGATGCAACAAGAACCACACGGTTGAGGAATGTTGGCGGAGTCAGCTGTGCAGGGGTGCGAAAGATCTTGGGAAAGCATGGCGGCGGCCGAAAGCACTGCAGATCTGCATGATGCGTGCTGACGATATGGAGGTGTCTCCAATCGGGCGCACCCAGTTCTGCATGGCAAAGCTGGCGACAAGGTTGACGACAAGCCTGACGACAGCTGCTGCGAGCCTGACGACAGCTTCGCACCTCCTGGTCGACGCTGTAGCCGACGTGGGACAGGCCAACGACGATGTCGACGCCCTTGGTGCGGACCTGCGGCAGCAGCGCGCCGCTGAAACGCTGCCACGGGTCACGACTGTCTTGCAACTGTGCTGTGTGGCCTGCCGCAGAGGCACTGTTGCAGCACACCGCACCCAACTGCAATGGCCCACACTGCGCACGATTTGCATTATGCCGCAGATGACCGGGTGACGCGACAACATGGAAGTCGAGTCGAGTTGGTGCAGCACCTCGTTGACGGCGCTCTGTACCGACGGGTACAGCGACATGAAGGTGATGTTGGGTCCGGGGCTGGACAGGAAGGGGACGTCGGGGGTCGTGAAGCCGACGACACCGACCTGTCAGCAAATGAAATTTCGAGTAACGATCATAGTAAGGCGTCATCACCCAGGAAGCATCCCCATGTGGTTCCATGCATACTGAGCAGGCGCGTTCCAGCATCACAGCAATGTATTTCCAATCTGAGTGGGCATCAGTTTGGGGGTTGCAAAGCGCATGTGGGGACAACCGGCGAAGACCCCCTGGCACTGACAGCACTGGCTGCAGCAGCTGGCTTTGTTTCACGATATTGTTTTCAAGATCCGACAGCGCGCCTTGATGCCGGACGCGGTGGTGATGATAGTGTAGGGTTTGATGACTGCGGCCAGGATGGGGTCCTTGGAGGCGTCGACATTGCAGGCGAGTATGGGGAAGTTGACGTTCGGGTTCTGGGTGAAGTTGGCCAGCGCGCCTGGCCCGTAGTCCCACTCGTGGTTTCCTGCGTTGAGGTATCGTAGCGAAGCCTCAGGTACTGCCAGGAGCTTTGTTTTGCGGCGGTGCCGGCAGAGCCTGCGCCATGTAAATACAGAGCACAGTTTGTGGGAGAGGACTGCCTTGCAAAAAAGTTGCTCTGAAGGCCAGTGGCTGGCATGCACAACGCCAGAGCCAATTGGATGCCTCACCCAGTGTCATGGCCTGAACGCCCATGAGCTTCTGGAATGGCGGCGCCTGCTGACCCTTGTACACGACGTCCCACACTGCATGGCAGTGGCGCCGTGTCAGTCGAACACATGCAACTATGGCAAGGCGCGCTTCTCACGGTTCTGAACAGCCCATATGAAGAACACAGCCGGGAACCCACTGCCAGGATATCCACCGCCGATGCGCAGCAGCTTGAAACACGGCGCACCGGTGCCCACAAATTGGTCGCCAGCGTCCAGCACGATGACGTCATTGGTAGCGTTGGCCTTAATGGCGGCGACGACCGCCGCCATCCTGTGGAGCAGCAGGCACCGAGGGCTGAGCTGCCTTCAGCTGGAGACCGCCAGCTTCATCACAGCATGACGCAACATCACTTTCAGCCAGAGCAAGCAGTCGGTCGGTCGCCGATTTGAATCTGAACGCTGGTCCAAGACTTGCAGTACTTGCCCGCAACGAGAGATAGTTCACCTGGCGAAGCCTCCGTAGCACAGGCCGTTGGACAGGTCGGTGCCGACGCAGGGGCCGGTGCCGGAATTGACCGGCTCCACGCGCGCATGTACTGAACATAAAATGTTCCATTAAGTTGCATCTACAGTAGTTTCCATTTGCTTGGCTACGGGGTGTCGGGCCAGTGCCGGAGTCGACCGGCCCCACGCATGCATGCACTGCGCCCAGCGATATCAGGTCACAATCCCACTTTTCATATGTTTGGCGATGGTTTACTGTTGCCGCAGTTGGCCGGCTCCAAGCGTGCGTGCACTGCGCATAGACGTTTCGATGGTGCAATCCAAGTTGTTTGCTCTGTTTCTTAATGGAGTTCCATGCGCTGTCACGCTGCCAGACATACGTTGCTGCATTCCCCCGCGCTGGTGCGCACAAAGGATGCACGCTCAGATCAGCTTGCATCTGCTGCAGCACCCTGCTGCTGCCAGGGAAAAGAGAAGCGTTCATGCTTCAGCAGAGGCACCATTCTCAATGTTTGCAGGGGCAGTACCGTCGTTGAGGTGCAGAAAGGTGATGCGGAAGTCGTTCTTGGGGGGCGGCGGCGACACGGGCGGCGGTGAGGCGATTGGAGCGGCAGTCGGGGCGGCGGTCTGCAACAACGAAGCAAAGTTTCAAGAGCTGCATCATCATAGGCTACTGCTCACAACTGACCTGTGGATTCGGCTTGTTGTGGGACATCAGGCGCGTCTTGGCATGCATGAGGTGACAGACTCACTGGCGCCTTCGTCGGCATCTTCGTGGGCGTCTTCGTGGGTGCTTTACTCGGCCTCTTTGTCGGCCTCTTCGTGGGCCTGCGTGTCGGCCTGCGAGTCGGCCTGCGTGTCGGCTTGCGCGTCGGCATTTTCGTCGGCTCCCGTGCTGTCCACATCATGAATCACCGTCAGTATCTCCTCTATCACAGTAACTGCCGCAACACCTTAGAACAGGATAATCACCGGAAGTGAGATATGAATTCTACTCACAGTAGGTCCAACACCTTGACAGAGCACAGCAGGGGAGACAGCGCAGGCGTCCGCACCAGACTTGAAGCAGGCTGTGCGAGCGGCGTTCACCTGCGCGACGACACAGCCAAGTTGGCGCACCTGGCACCACGCATCATGACCGCAAATACCATACATGTGCTGACTGCTGAAAGGCAGCCGGCACAGCTGAACAGTCAGGGTGGATGATGACGTGCTGATGGGAAAATCTGCCCACCCGGCGCGGGAACTTGCAGGTGGCGCATGAGCGCGACCCGGCGTTGACTGAGAACGCCCCCTCGGGACACCTGAAGCACGGGTAGTCACCTGCGGTGGCATTGCCGCTATTTAGAAGTGCCACAGTGCCTGTCGGTGACTACATCCGGTTGTGCGTGAGGACGACCCACAATCTTGTGGGGCAATGCCTCATGAGTATCAATAGGGTCCAGCACAACGACCATGCAGCCTACATACCATTATTCTGTTTCTGGTAGCCCGGCCGGCAGGCACGGCAGCCTGTGCTCGAGGTGGGCTCGAAGCCCCGCTGGCACACTGCAGCACAAAAGACCATGGCGGTGACCTCTCCCGAACATCTGATAGGCAGCTAAGAGCGCATCGTATATGGTGCTGGCAAGCTGGCGGCAATTTACAGCGGGTGGTCGCGATTCGCCTCACAGCACGCAGCAGGACGGAATGCATGAACCAAGATGCAAGTGGCCTTGCGATAGGCAGTTGCGTACCGCATCTGCGCCTTGTGCTGCCGTTCGCCATGACCAACACCCGCCGCGATGGGCACCGACTGGGCCCTTGCAGGAGCGTGCGCAGGCCTGAGGACGTCTGTGTGGACACAGGACACGAGATCGTTGTGCGCTACATACAGCAGCACGGTCCTTGCTGCGTTTGTTGTTATGGGACCGCCGGGATCCGTGGAAGCCTTTTGGAGCTAAGAGACGGACAGAAACTGAAATGCGTGGTTGAGTATGTAAGGACTCTTCAGATTGATGACAATGCTATAGATTGAGGCACCATAGCATTGTGTACCGTGCACACATCCGCATTTGTGGACTCCTCGTGCACATGCGAAGCGGCAGATTACGCGCGCTGACCAGGGTCGCACCACATCAGCGAGCTCGACGCCACTGTCAGATTCCACATCGGGCTGGTGCGCTTGTGTTGCGGTCGCAGCTGCTGCCACGCGCGCCGTGACGAGGCAGACAGCGACGCACGCGAACAGCTGCCGCTGCATTGCGGCCGTCAGACGCATTCTGCAGGCGTTTTTTGCCCCCTGCACCCGCAACATAAGCCGGAAGTGATCTCTACTGCAAAGCCTTCATATCATGTCCCAAGCGTGTCGACTCGCCCTGCAGGTGCTGCAGGACGCGCTCCACGTTCACACGCGTCAAGATGGCCCCAGAGTTGGAGACCCGGCTCGGCCACCGCAGCGCCGCGATACCAGCCGACATCACGCTTGATTTTCCGTGGGAAACGTTGAATGCTTCTCAGATCAGTTCCGCGCGCATGAGCGGCACCATTCTCTGCTGCACCTGCCTTCGAGCATATTGCATCATCTGGCCTCGACCGTGCGATACTCACGGCACGGCAGGGCCAGCAGGCAGCACAGGTCTTCTACAGCCCTTTTAGCATCAATATGATGCGAGCAAACCGACCCATCCTCTGTGCCGCAGGTGTTATTCGGCCGGCGACACGCAGCAACAAGAGCATATGCGGATATGTACACGCGTGCAGTGCCCGCTTTCCAAGTTCCCTGCTTGCTCCCGGCCGATTCATTGGTTTTGGACGTCTACCTTCTGACGCGACAATGGCCTGCAGTCGTGACCACAAGCGAATCGCTTTTTCGCCGGGCAACCGCCCGACGCAACCGAGCCAGTGTTGCAGGGCTGGCAGCAGATGGGTCATCTGCGTTGGAGGCACAGAGATACACTTGCCTGAAAGCGATCGTCACGGTCCGGTTGCGCCGAAAGCTGCACTCAATCCTCCTGGCGGAAGCACGGTCCTTTGGGATGTCGTGTACTTCGCCTCGCCGCGCAAGCAAGCCGTCCTCAGGATGCTCTGAAGTTACAATATGAAACAGGAGATGATCCGACCGAATGTATTTGCAGGACTGCGCGGCCAGGAATTCTCATGAGCATTTTCTTAGCACACAGGAACGGGGAACTTATCTTTCCCTTGTTCCGGAACCGCTGACGTAACCCTCGCGGCTTTCGACTGGCCTAAACACATCGCAAACTACACCCAGCCGCTCTACTGTATGACATAGTGTCTCAAATCATCCGGAGACTCCAACTCGGCAGCTTGCCAACGCTCACGTCGGTGTCGCTTTCAAACTTCATAGGAGCCCTGGATCGCACGTGCACCCAATCCATCTGATGAAATGCTGCCAAGGCGGATTGTATAGGAAACACCTGCAGGCATGTGGGCCTCGAATCAGCAGCCTGCACCATCCCAGGGGTCTGGTCTGGTTGAAAGGCCTGCACTCGGCGAGCAGCGGCTCTCCCCGGCCCACACGGTGGCGGCACCGCATCGCGGCAGCCTGCGAGCTAGACCCGCAGTGCATGCCGGAAGCCAGGCCTGGTGCAGAATGCGGCACGGCGCTCACCGGCAACGAGCCCCATTTGTGAGTGCTGCAACAGATGCGCACATGCCGCGCTGTGGCACAGCGCGGCAAACGATGCGCAAATCATTCGGCAAGCGTACCCTGCAGAGCGCTTGCCCGGCACTGCGGATGAATGACACATGTAGTTGTTCTCACAGGTGGCGGCGCATGACCAACCTGGCGAGGTATGGCAACGAGCAGGGTTACTTCATGGGGCCGTGCCACTGGCAGGTGCGTTTGGCAACAGCAGCGGTGCGCAGGCGCAGGGCAATGCCGTCGACATGCAATAAAAATCGATGTGCCAAGATGCAGACATGGACGTTGCAAGTCGTACCATGCTGTTCGCCGTTACACACCTTACACAATCAGCAGAAACGTGATGCTAAAATAGAAACCAGAATCTGTGCATCTTGTCAAGGTGTCCCAGGCAAGAGATCTGTACACTCGTCGTGCAGCTGCTTGTGGACAACACGCCGGGCGTGCTGCTGCATGAGGAGACATCAAAATACAACACGAGCATCAGCGTGCGGCAGCACGGCGACTTCAGAGTGAGCCTGTCAGCGCGGCGCTGTGTCTGCGCGAGTTCAGTTGCTTGCAGTGCGAGTCTGCTGGTGCGCGGGCTTGCTGTGCAGCAATCGTTTCCCTGCCGCGCAGGCACAGGACGAGCAGCACCGACGGCATGTCGTGCTGCAACGAAAGGCTGCTGCAAGGCACGATGCCTGGTGCATTGCAGGCGCTGCGACTGTCGGACTGTCTACACAGCGTCACCATCACCGAGTCGAACCGCAGCGGGCGCGCTGTCGCGATCGTCGACCTAGTGCCATTTGGTGGGCCATGCTCTGACCAGGCTGATGGGATGCAAGCTTGGCGTTGAGCTGGCTACGTCCATTTGATAGAATGTCCGGAGGCCGACAATGGAACTTCAGCGACAGCGAGGCTTGTGAGTGATCATCAGCACGCCCGCTGCACATGCACGCCAGGCGCAGCTCTGTTCTCGTTGCGCTTCATTGCGATTCCTGCCACGTCTTTCGAGCGCACCGAGGGCTGCAGGGGGCTGCGATAATTTTCGGATCACACTGCCTGCAGGCTATGCGCGCGCGATGGCGGCGGCGGCAGCGGCGTTTGGGCGGCTGACGGGCGCCTGGCCGGGGGCCCGCGGTGAAGGCAGCGAGGTGAGGGTCTGGGGCTCAATAATGAGACATATGAGACGAACAGGTAGAGACAGGGACGATGCGCAAAGACACACAAGGCATCTGCAGTTCGTCTGCCCTTGCCGGCGTGTAGGTGCAGTGCATCTGCATCAGGTGTGACTGCGACATGCTGCTCAGAACCGAAACCTCCAAAATCCACTGCAAGTCATCGCCTCCTGGAGACATCCATCCAGCATCCCGCGCAGTCCACCAACCTGGCGGTGTGCCTGGGGGTGGGCGGCGGCACGCTGCCGGCGCTGCTGGCTCACCACTACTACAAGACCCTCATCCAGGCACGCTCCCTGCAGCGTGGCCACTTCAGGCACACACACTGTTGCACGGGGGCTTCCTGGCTGCGTCCTGTCTGCCGCCGGCATCTGTGAAGCAACGAACCAGCGAGCCGTGGTCTGCTGCGCCGGGCCCCACACACGAAAGACTTGCAGGACGAGAGATACCAACTTTTTGCTGTGTTGCCGCGCAGGCGGTGGATATCGATCCGGTCGTATTGGACGTTGCGGAGCGTTTCATGACCCTGTCCGCCCCGGTGAGCGTCCTCTGCATCTTGAATGTGTCAGCGTGTCCTGCACATCAAGCACACTGGAAACACTTCCTTACTCACGCAGCTCGTCAAGCGGCGCGCTCCGCTGCTTTGGTGGCACACTAGCTGCGACTGGCCCAAGCTGCTCCATGCAGCAGGCTGCCTGCAATTTGATTTCTCGATTCGAAACAAGCCAAAGTTGTCTTGAATCGCACCAGGAGCTGATGGGGAAGCAGAACCTGTGGGTGCGGGAGGGGGACGCGCGTGTTGCCATTGCCGACCTCCTCGAGTCGGTGCGTCCCCGCCCCCCCGCGGGGGCTGACATGACCCGTGCTGCATCTCGAAGCACTCTTGCGCTCAAGATATCCACGTACTTGAAAAGCACGAATCTGCTGCGTGCTGCCAGACCGAGGATCGACACAGCTCCTGCGCCGCTGCCCCTGCATCATAGCCCTCTTGCCTGCTACAATGCCCCGGTCCAATGCGCCACAGGGTGTCCAGCCGGAGCTCATCCTGATGGACTGCTACGACGCCCAGGGCCGCATTCCCGCCGACCTGACAGGTGCAAGAGCCCGCTATAACCTACACCTCTGCCGGAAGCCAGTCGCCATGTACCAGAGCTCATGTCCCCGAACCGCACATGCAGTTGTTGGTGGACTGCGCGTCGCAAAGGCCGCAGCCGGTTAAAGCTGTGATCCAACCCGGAGTCAGCTCCATGCTGATGGAGGCAGCTCGCAGGCAACGCCATCATGTTCCCGAGCCGCAAATCCTCTGCAATGCAGGCGCGTCGTTCCTGGGGCCGTGCGTGCGCGCGCTCGAGCCGGACGGCCTGCGACCAATATGTTCGGATGCACAATTGGAATCAACAGACCGTCCCTCACCGCAGGGGTGGTGTTTCTGGCCGAAGTAATGTCAGATTCGAGTCACACAGACCTTCCCCCACCGCAGGGGCAGTGTTCCTGGGGGCGTGCGTGCGCGCTCTCAAGCCGGGGGGCCTGCTGCTGGCCAACCTGTTTAACAACGACGTCGGCTCGCACGCCCGGCTGCGTTTTGCTGCCTTCGCGGAGCAGGTGTGGTGGGTTGTACCATGGGTCTGATTAGAAGCAGGGTTTGTCAGCTGAACGTTGCAGGGTGCCGTGAACTGGAAGGGGCGCCGCTGCACGTAATCGAGTGCTGCCTCTGCCTTCAAACTAATGTCTGGTTCGCATGCCAAGGTGATGCACATCTACGATGCTGATGCGTCAGCCCAGCCTGGCGCCTCAATAGGAGGCCTTGCATCGACCTGCTGGCCATGCTCCTACTGGGATTTCTGGGACTGGATTTTGAGACGCCTTGCCAACCGCTAGCGCCTTCTGGCTGTCCAGGTGCAAGACATTGTCGGCGCTGGCAACCTGTACAGTGTGAAGGCGGTGCAGCAAGAGGTATGCACAAAACCCTACACCGCGTCCCATAAATGTGCCTCGAATGCAACTCCGCTGAGTGTTCTTATGCAGTTTGCGCCTCGTACTGTCACATGGCGTAAATTTTCAGGGCGGCAGCTCGAGACCTGCTCGCGCACGGCTGCGGTAGTTGCACCTGTCGCACTTCTGATTATGCTCCCTGTGGTGCAGGTAAACGTCATTTTGGTGGCGGTGAAGCCAGCGGAGGGCGCCTCTGCGGCGCCATTCACCGGGCAGCAGGTTGCTGAGGTGGAGCTTCCCCCTCCCCCGCCGACTCACGCGTCCACAAGGGTGCAAACTCAGACACAGGCTGCATTTCAGATGGACCACTGCTCGCCGCGTCGTGGCGCACGGACCTTCTGTCTGACTGCTGTTGTCTTTTTTACCTGCAGGCGGCCAAGGCAGCAGGCAAGGAGGCGGGGTTCAAATTCAACGCGGCGGCGGAGCTGGCGGACTTGTTCTGCGTGCATGCGGACAGCGTGGACACCTTCCGGGAGACCAGGGCGTGAGCGGCCGAGGCGCTCCAGTGATCACGAGCCACATGGACTGTGGGAGTTCCAATGTAGTCAGCCTGACAAGTGGCCCTGACATCGCGCGCATGCGTGGCCACATGTGGTTCGGTGAAGACTGGAGAGCATTGATGCGACGGTATTGACTATTGGTGTGATTGGATCATCGATTTTGAGCAGGTGATTTCCGCTTGCTGCATTTGATTGGATGGACTTTACGGGTTCCCGGTCCAAGTTCAGTGTCATGCATGAACTTCAGCAGAAATGTGCGTTCAATAGTTTTGAAAGCTAGCTAGCAGCTGGAGGCTGTCCATAGACACACAGGACCAAGCTGTATGCAAATTGGGGATGGCGTGCATTTGCCGCATGTTTGTGCAGCCCCGCCATCTGCGTCAACGGCAGATGCACATTCTGGCCTCAGATACCTACCTGGACGAATTCTCGCCCACATCTCAAAAGGCAGCTGCGCATGCAATGCAAGGTCCTAGTGCTGTCTGTACAGTCCAGTGGGAAGCCGCCGGCGGTGGCGCTGGAGTGAGAGTCTTCTGGGTGCTGCTGGTGTTACACAGGCCAACCCACTTGGGGCATGCTCATTTCGCATGCTACCCTTGCAACGACCCTCCTCGATGAATGAAAATGTGGCAGCAGCCGCCGCAAGCAACGGAGCGCTGAAGAACTTCAATATGCAAAATAGAAACACCTAAGCAAAAACTGCAACAGAGAAAAGCCAAAAACAAGTGGGCCAGCATGGCACCTGTCCGAGAATATGCGCCGCACAGCGGCGCCACCGGCTGTGAAACCAGGCTCATCGCTCATACCCAGTTCCTATTTCTACTGCCATTCACGATGGGTTCTTGCGGCTCTGCGATTAAGCCTCGTGAGCGTTGTGTCCAATTCACGTCCCCGCTCTCTTGCTCCAAACGCCGGAAATTCGGGCCGCGGCGTGCAAGGGTGCTGATTTTGACGGAGCGGATGGAACAGCGGGCGCTGTCCCACGCCGATAACAGCGATAATGGTATATACATTGAATGCACGGCAGCGCTCTGCAGCGCTTTGCCGACGCTTGCTCCTGCTCGTGAGGCGAAAATCAGAGCAGCGTCGCAAG
>JAABUM010001033.1_pt1 | contig 43763 bp, 36 predicted proteins | sample 5559161 | NCBI WGS metagenome assembly JAABUM01 (sample SAMN10711868, study PRJNA513369) | rock metagenome | isolation source: Antarctica rocks | place: Antarctica: Victoria Land, Siegfried Peak nord
AGCCGCGAACGCATGGAGACGATGGAAGAGCGCTTCCTGGCCGGGGCGCTCGCGCGGGGCGTGCCGGAGTCGGTCGCCGCCGAGGTCTTCCGCCAGGTCACCGCCTTCGCCGGCTACGGCTTCCCGCTTATCTCAAGCGGTCAAGGGGGTTCGTCTGGCACGACTGCCCAAGCACGTCGTGGAGATCGCTGCGACGAAGCCGCCGTCCCGCCCGACGCGCCCGCGCCGCCGGCCTGGACGGTGGCGATCCTCCAGCCCCTCGACCCGTTGGCCGCCTGGTGCGTGCGCTTCGTGCGCGGGGCCATGGCGCGTGGCGTCGACGCCACGACGGCTGGCGCGGTCTGGCGGCAACTCGCCGCCTTCGCGGGGTACGGATTCCCGCGCGCCCACGCGCTCGCGTTCGCGCGGCTGGCCTACGAGACGGCCTACCTGAAAGCGCACCATCCCGTCGCGTTCTACTGCGCGCGGCTCAATGCCCAGCCCGGCGGCTTTTACCCGCCACACGTCATCATCGGCGACGCCCGTCGCCACCACATCCCCATCCTGGGGCCGGATCTGGTCGCCAGTGCCTACGACTGCACGCTGGAGGCGGGCGGGGTGCGCCTCGGCTTGCGCTATGTGCGTGGCCTCGCCGCCACGACCGGCGCGGCCCTGGTCGCCGAACGGTCGCGTGGCGGGCCGTTCGCCGACCTCGCCGCCCTCTGCCGCCGCGGCCGGGCCCGCCTGACCCCGGACGTGGTGGCGGCGCTCCTCGCCAGCGGCGCCTGCGACGGCTGGGGCCTGCCCCGACGGCAGCTCCTCTGGGCGCTCCCCGCGACCTGGCGCGCCGCCACCGGCTTGCCGCTCCCGCCCGGCCCGGTGGCCCTGCCCGCGCAGACCCTGCCCGAGCGGGTGGCCGGGGAAGCGTGGGCCACGGGACTCCCCCTGACGGCGCACCCCGTGGCGACCCAGCGCGCGGCGTTGGCGGCGCAGGGCGTCGTGCCACTCGCGGCGGTCGCCACCCTCCCCACGGGGCGGACGGTGACGGTGGCCGGGCAGCTGACCATCCTCCAGCGCCCGCCGACCGCGCACGGCGTGGCGTTCGCCACGCTGGAGGACGAGACCGCGCTCGGCAATCTCGTGTTCAGCCCTGCGACCGAACGGCGCTCGCGCGCGGCGCTGCACGCCACGCCCGTCCTCCTCGTCACCGGGCGCGTGCTAGCGGCGGGGTGGGGCGGTCGCGCTCCAGGTCGCGCACGTCGCGGGCTGGCCGCCCCCTGGCCGCGCCCGACCGCCTTAACCGGCGGGCGCGGCGGCCGGCGGCGTGTCCCCGAGGGCGTAGAGCTGCCCGTAGGCGACGGCCACTTTCTGGCGCAGCTGGCGATTTTCCTCCTCCAGCGCCCGCACGCGCTACCGGAAGGTGGCCAGCAGCGCCTCCTTCGAGGCGTCGCTCGCGCGGTGGGCCGGGACGACGGGCGGGCGCGGGCGGTCCTGGTCGCGGAGGGCCACAATCCGCGCCTTGACGTCGGCGTGTTTGTAGAGCCAGGCGGGCGAGACGCCTGCTGCCGCCGCGACGCGCTGGAAGTTCACCGGCTGCCCGGCGCGCACCAAGTGCTGGATCGCCTCATCCGTGCGGCGGTGCGCCGCCTGGTGGCGCTGCTGCGCGCTCCGGCGCAGGCCCGTGAGGTTGCGTGGGTGCGTCATCATCGGCCTCCAGTCGCGTCACGATGGCCAGCAGATTCGCCGCGACCTGCCGATTCATCTCCAGTTGGCGGGTCCAGCCGTTGGTGTGCGCGACGGTCAGCAACTGCTGGGTGCGCTGCAGCTGGTCGCGGTGGTCGGCGAGGTGGCGGCGGTCGGTGCGGAAGTGGACACAGGTCAGGCAGGCGTTGGCGTGCGGGCACCCCTGGGTAGATGGTCGGCAGGGCACAGGTGCCGTTCGGCAGCGCCTGCGCCAGGATGTTGCGCTTGAGCCACTGGTCCTCGGGCGACCCCAGGCCGGCCACATCCTCCTCGACCACCCGCCCGCGCACGTCGATGGTCTGCCCGCGGAAGGCGGCATAGGCTTCCTTCAGGGTCTGGTCGTGGATGTGCGCGTAGACGCTGGTCATCGTCGGGGTCTCGTGGCCGAGGAAGCGCTGGACGAGATGCTGCGCCATCCCGCCGTTGATGAGCGCGGTCCCCTTGGTGTGCCGGAACTGGTGCGGCTTGAGGCGGCAGAGGGTCCCGGTCGCGTCGCGGATCTGGTGGTCGTAGCAGAACTGGTTGAGGGCCGCGCGGAAGACGGCCGATTTCATCGGCGCGCCCCGACTACTGTAGAAGAGGAAGGCGGGGGATGGGCCACCCGTCGCGCCGCCCGTGCGCTGCTGCGCTTGGATGAGCAGGGCGACCGCGCGGGCGATGGGGATGCTGTGCTCCTTCTGCTGTTTGCCCTGGTAGTAGCGCAGGAACCAGTCGCCCGCATGGTCCTGGGTCAGGCAGTCGCGCGGGAGACCACAGAGCTCGCTGATGCGCATGCCGCTCTCCTCCAACACCGCCAGCATGCAGCCCATCGGCGCGGGCAGCGCGTCGAGGTGCGCGTGGATCTGCGCCAGGACCGCGTCGGGGATGAAGCGCGGCTGGCCGCGCCGCGGCGGCCGGAAGTCGTCGTCGTAGATGAGCGCGCGCGCCGGGACCGCCGCCCAGCCCTCGCGGGCGCTGAGGTCGAGGAGGGTCCGGACATGGCTGATGCGCTTGTTGTGGGTGCCGACCGCGAGATCCTGCGCGGCCAGGAAGGTGAAATAGTCCAGCAGGAGGGCGCGGTCGATCTGCTCGGGGCGGATCGGCGCGGCCCGTTGGGCGAGGAACCGCGAGAAGGTGACGATCCCCTGGAGGTAGCCGAAGCTGCTGCCGGTGTCGTGCTGCGCCAGGCAGTAGCGCAGGTACTGCTTGGCGGCGTGCCGCAACCAGGGCTGGGTGATGCGCGCGAAGTTGAGGGTCGTGTTCGACCGGGTGTGATTGAGCGCGACGCCGAGGCGGCGCACATTCCAGGAATCCTTCTCCCATTCCGACCGCGTGTCATAGGCCGCGGCGACGACGCGATAGAGGACCCCGAAGGCGAGCTGATGGCTGTCGCGACCGACGTGTCGCCGGGGCGTCTGCGTCTCGTCGAGCCGGACGCTGACGCGCGGATGCCAGCGCCCGTGTGCCTGCAGATAGGTCGCCAGCTCCGTTTCCCAGTCCGCCAGCGGCCGCTCGACGAAGGAGCGCGCGGCCGGGGCCAGCGTGTTGAGCCACACGACGAGTTGCTGCAGGTGCGTGACCAGCGACCCGCTCGCGGGGCTCCACCGCCCGCTGGTGTAGCAGTGGCGGATGGCATACTTGAGCTCGACCTTGAGGGTGGGCGCGGCCAGGGTGAGGCGGAGCGTCCGGCGTGCTTGCGCCGCGCTGGGCAGTGGGCACGTCGCGAGCGGCCAGACGTCGTCCGCCCAGAACCCGACCAGGTGCGCGGCCAGCGCGGCGGGGTCAAGGACCAGGCCCTCGGCGGGGCGTATCGGCAGGGCGCTCATGGTTGGCCCGCTGCGCGGTTGGCGAGGTACGCGCGGTACGCGGTGGCCAGGTCGCCCTGGGTCAGGTGGACGTAGGTGTTGCCCGTCGTCTGGATGTCGCTGTGGCCGAGGCGGCGCTGGACGAATGCCAGATCCCACCCCACGCGCACGAGTTCGGTCGCGTGGGTGTGGCGCAGCAGATGCGGGCGGGCGTAGCAGCCCGTCGCGGCGCTCAGGCGCTGGAAGAGGGCGCTGACGGTGGGGTAGGCGAGGGGCGCACCGATGGTGCCCTCCCAGAGGTTGACGAAGACGTAATCGCTATCCAGGTCGCCGAACTCGTCCAGGAGGTAGCGGACGTACGCGGCCATCAGCGCTGGGGGGACATCGACCACGAAGGAGTCGCGGGTCTTCGCGCGTGCGCCGTTGGCGTTGTCGCGCGGGACGATGCGGATCTGGTTGTCCCAGCTGACGATATCCGCGTGGCGCAGCCCGAGCGCCTGCCCGACGCGCATGCCCGTCTCGTAGAGCAGGCTGACGAGGAAGCGGTCGCGCGCGCGGTGGCAGGCGGCGAGGAGCCCGGCCACCTGGTCGGCGGTCAGCGTCGTGGGGAAGCGGCGCGGCACCTTGAGGGCGAGTTGGCGGCTCGCGACGGTGCGGCGCGTGGCGACGTGGTGGAGGAAGGGCTTGTAGGGGCGCGGGCCGGCACGGCGCTGCTCGGTGAAGGGCGGGGCGGTCACCGCGCCGAGCCGCTCCTGGAAGGTGTAGAACGCGGCGACGGCGGCGAGGATGGCGTTAATGGTCGCGGCGGTCCGCCGGGCTTCCTGGGCGGCGCGGGTGACGATGCCCGGCCGGGGCTGGCGGAGCCAGGCGACGAAGTCGGCGAGTTCGGTCAGGCCGATGGCGGTCCAAGTGCGGTCGGCGTCGCGCAGGAAGGTCCAGAAGAGCATGAGGTGGTGGGCGTAGGCGCGGATGGTGTTGGGGGAGCGCTCGCGGTGGTCGAGGTAGCGCAGGAAGGTGGTCAGCGGGGCGATGGGCAGGGCCGCGTCGTCGAGCACGAGCCACATTGGCCGGTCGGTACCCGGTGGGCGAATGACTTGGACTTCCATAGGCCTCCTTGGTGTAGGGTCGGGACGACGCAGAATTGCCGCTGCGCCGGATTCTCCCACGTAGCCCGCACCCGGGTGCGGGCTACGTGGGAGACAGCGTGGAGACGACCGCGCTCTGCCTATGATAATCCCGCGGAGTCACGCCACCGCCTTCGCCCGCCTCGCCTACGAGACCTGCTGGCTCAAGGCCCACCACCCCGCCCCGTTCTACTGCGTCCGCCTCAACGCCCAGCCCGGCGGCTTCTACGCCCCCGCCATCGTCGTCGGCGACGCCCGCCGCCACGGTCTCGCCATCCTTCCCCCCGACCTCGCCCGCAGCGCCCACGACTGCACCCTCGAATCGCCTCTACAGACCACAGCCTATCCCTCTACGAACTCCGGATTCCCGACTACCGACTCCCCTTCTGCCGATCGCCGACCGCCGATCGCCGACTTCTCTCACGACCCCCCCAGCGTCCGCCTCGGCCTCCGCTACGTCCGCGGCCTCACCGCCGCGACCGGTGTCGCCCTCGTCGCCGAGCGCAATCGCCACGGCCCCTTCACCGACCTCGCCGCACTCTGCCGCCGCGCGGGCGCGTCCCTCACCCCCGAGATGGTCGCCGCCCTGATCGCGTCCGGTGCCTGCGACGGCTGGCGCATCCCCCGTCGCCAACTCCTCTGGGCGCTCCCCGCCACCTGGCGCGGCGCGCGCGGCCTCCCCCTCCCCGTCGCCCCGATCGCCCTCCCCGCGCCGACCCCGCTGGAAACCCTCGCCGGCGAGGGCTGGGCCACCGGCCTTCCCCTCACCAGCCACGTCGCCGCCGGGCAGCGCCCCGCCCTCGCCGCGCGCGGCATCCTCCCCCTGTCCGCCCTCGCCGACTTCCCCGAAGGCGCGACCGCGGTCGTCGCCGGGCGGCTCGCCGTCCTCCAGCGCCCGCCCACCGCGCACGGCGTCACCTTCGTCACCCTCGAAGACGAGACCGGCCTCGGTAACCTCGTCCTCTCCCCGACCGTGGATCGCGCCTCCCGCGCCGCCCTCCACGCCGCCCCGCTCGTCGTCGCCGTCGGCCGCGTCCAGCGGCGCGGCCCCGTCGTCAACCTCCAGGTCGCTTCCGTCGAGGCTTGGTGGCCGGCCGATTCTATCTGACCGACGCGAATGGATCGCGATCACGCGGGCTTGTTGTTTTGTCCCTATTCCTCATCCAATTCTTCCGCCTGCTGCTGTGCACGCTCGATTTCCGCCGTCGCTATATCGCGCAGCATTGAATAGAAACGATATTGCGGGGAGCCAGCCCGCAGCTCTTTCAGGCACGCGGTCGCACGCCCGTACAAAACTATGTCTTCAGGGAATGGCTCGACCGACGTGCCTGTCTTGGTTCCTCCCACAGACACTACAGTTGGTTATTCAATCACCACAGACAATGGTTCGGGCGTGTCAAGCGGGGGAGGGTGTGATACGCCACCGGGAATGACCGTGAGGTGGAGACGTCAATGGCCGACGGGACCACATTAGGCGAGCGTATTCTGGCTGAGGCGCGGGCAATAGGGTCTGTTCTACGGCAATTCGCGCGCCCCGCCGACCTGGACCAGAGCACGTTGTCGAAGATCGTCACGGTCGGGCAATGCCGCCCTGCGACGACCGCCCACAAACTGGCCCCGCTCCTGGGACTCGCCACCGACGAGTCCCTGTGCCTGATCGGCCGCCCCGAGGGCGCACCTGGATCGGCAGCCGCACCCGCCGCGGGACAACACGCGGCGCGCGAGCTCCTCGCCCAGCTCGAGCGGGCGCTCCCGTATGAAATCCGGATCGTCGACAACCCGCTGGATCTTGATGATGGCGGGGCGGAGGAGACGCAGGCAACGCGCGGCCTCTACTGGTCGCCCGACGACCCGGCGCAGTACCTGGTCGCGAGCGAGGTGCGGGATGCCTGCCTACAACCCCTGATCGCGCGCGGCGACCTCGTGATCGTGGACCGCAATTCCGAACGACAGCAACCCGTCGCAAGGACGGTGGTGGCGATCATCGTGGGGGATTTGTTCCTTATGCGCCGCCTAATCCGTTCGGGATCCGAATGGGAACTCTCCGCGTCGCACTGCCCAGCGCTCCCCCTGGCTCACCGGGTCACCCTTGTGGATACCGTAGTCCAGTCCATCCGGGGTTCCTTCTCTCCGTGATCCCTGCCGCCGACCGGTCGCACCGTGAGCGATAATGGATCCTTCGCGCCCCCGCACGACACTCTTAGAGAAGCAAAATAATCCGTGGCGGCCTGCGCCGAGGCCGAAGACAATCCCCGACACTATGCGCGTAGTGTCGGGGATTGCGGCATAGCTTCATTTCTCGCGGGCGATTGTCGTCAGGGGTGCTACATCACACGATGGCGCTGGAACAACTCGTACATTTTACTGCGCAAGAGCAGATCTCGTGTCGAGAGCGGCGCGCCCAGATCGCGTTGCGCCACCGATCTGGCTCGTCTCAATACGGAACCCCATCGCTCGGCATCGATATCGAGCCCGCATTCGTGGCAGGCGAGCCACTCCCCCTCGCACAGACAACGGTCGGTTGGCGGTTCGCTGTCGAGCGGGAGCACCTCGTTATGACACACACAATCGGCACGGAGGATCGAGCCGGAGACGGCAACGAAGGCTATGAAATCAGCGCATGGATACGCTCCGAGCTGGTCAGGAGCCTCGGAAGCGAGACAGAAATCACATTGCAGCATGTTCACAGAACCTCCCGGGAACCTCTCATCGAAGCATGATCCATACCGACCAGGTACCTAGCATCCGATATGCGTCATAGCGGAGAAATTGGTCACTCCCCGAACCGTCGCTCCATCGCCTCGGCCGCGTGCTCGTGCTCCTCCTCCAGCACATGTCGGTACACATTGGCGGTCAGCCGCACGTCGCTGTGCCCGGCGATCTCCTGGGCAACCTCGAGGGGAACGCCATCCGCCGCCAGAAAGGAGATTGCCGAGTGGCGCAGATCCTGATATCGCACCTTCGGCAGGCCGGCACGGCTCAGATAGCGCTGGAACACCTTGGTGATGTTGGGACCGTCGCAGGGCGTCCCGAAGCGCGTGCAGAACACCAAATCGTTGTCACTCCAACGCGACGCCTGCTCTCGGAGCACGGCCTGTTGCTCGGCATGTCGGCGCAGCAATGCGATCAGGAAATTCGGCAGTTTCAGCTTCCGATTCCCGCTCTCCGATTTCGGCGGTACCATCACCAAGCCCTGCTTCCGCACCCGCTGCATCGCCTCGCACACCGTCAGGAATCCGCCCTCGAGATCAACGTTTGCCCAGCGCAAACCCAACGCCTCGCCCTGGCGCAGCCCCAACGCGAGCGCCACGCGGAACAGGACTTCGAGGCGATCACCTGCGATAGCTGCGAGGAAGATCTTGGCCTGTCGCGTCGATAGTGCCACGGCCTTGCGACGTGACCCACGGGGGGCGCGCGCCAACTTGGCGACATTGCGCGAGATCACATTCCAGGATTCGGCCAACGCGAGCGCCTGGCGGAGCACCGCGCGCATGCGCTGGACCGAGGCGGCCGAGTACGGGCGACCCGAGCGCGTCTTCCGACTCACCATCTTGCCCATGAACGACTTGACATCCTGGGGGGTCAGCGCGGTCACTCTGAGGTGACCCAACTCGGGGATCAGGTAGAGGCGAACGATCTGCTCGTAGCTCCTGAGGGTGGAGGCGCGCACTGTTGTCTGGATCTCTGCCAGATATTTCTTGAGCAGTTCCCCGACGGTTGCGCGCTCGCCGACCAATGGCAATCCCTGTTGCTGATCCTTCAGCGCGACCTTCAGCTTTGCGGCAACCTCGGCCCGGGTCTTCCCGTATATGCTCCTACGACGACGAACAACCCTGCCCTTCGAATCGGTGCGCACACCATCGGATATCCTGGCCTCCCAGGTGCCATCCGGCCTGCGGCGGATTTGTCCCTCACCGTGGCCGCGCGCTTTCGATACCATGCCCTTCTCCCGGCGTCGCGGGCGAGTACTCGCCTGCGACGCCCGCATTCTCAAATGTCCCGTTCGCCGATTCACAGATATTCAGCGTCGCCCATCGGCGCGCGCGGCGTCCGCCCCCTCGGCGAGCAGCCGCTCGAACGCGGCACGCCGGACCAACAGTCGGCGTCCCAGACGGAGCGTGGGTAATTCCCCATTCGCCGCGGCTTGGTACGCGCTATGGCGAGAGATACCGAGGCGTACGGCGGCCTCGTCGATGCTGATGGTTTCCCGCTCGATTTTGTTCATCGGCAGATGATTAGCCATAGTTCCTCGCCTCCGTATCACTCTGTCCGGCATGGGCACCGTGGGCCCAGCGCGGATCCCGACGACCAGGTCGTTCATGGCCTACTCCTCGTCATCGGCGTCGAGGAAGGCCGCGAGATCACACGCGCGCGCGTCACCATCCAGCGCGGGGCCGAGCGGCGACGTCGGCGCGGCGCTCGGGGGCAGGACCGGGGAGAGCCGCGTCGCCAGGATCGGCGGCAGGTTGCGCGTCAGGATCACCACATCCTCGTCATCCAGCCTCCGGACCTCGTCGGGGGTCAGCAACGGGCGCGCGTCGAGGTGCTCGGTCCACGTCGTCCCGCCCGACTCGGATTCGCCGCGCACCTGGTGCCGAACGGTCTCCTCCCCGAGCTCGCGCGACACCCACTGCGCGTCCTCGCTATCGAGCCCGGGGAGAAAGACTTTGGTCCGGCACTGCGCCCAGATCGTCTCGCTCTCGTGCTCGCCATAGGCGCGTAGCTGGCTGCGCGCTTGGAGGCCCAACACCATCCCTACGCCCCGCCCGCGCAGCACCGCGATGGTCTGCTCGAAGCCCGGCAACCGCCCAATGTTGGCGAATTCGTCGAGCATGATCGTCACCGACACCTGGTCGGTCGTGTCGCGCGACAGCTGATCGAGGAGGAGCGCGAAAAACAGCGAACTCAGGCCCATGAGAGCCTTGGTGTCCTGCTCGTGGCAGCACCAGTAGACGGCGATGGGGCGGCGCCGCAGCGCGCCGAAATCGGGAGCCTCGAGCGAGCTTGAGGTAAATTGATCAAGGCCGCTCATCTCGAGGAACGCCAGCTGGTCCCGAACCGCCATGGTGATGACGGCGAGAAGCTCGGCCTTGATCGTGCCCATGAGCGCCGCGCACGACCTGGCACGTGGCGAAGCGCTCGTGCGAAACGCCTCCATCACGGCCTCTGGCCCACGGGCGATCAGCCGATACGCGCCTATCGGGGTAGGCACAGTGGTGGCGGCGATGTGGGCGAACAGTGCGGCACACAACTCGCGGTCGGCATTCTGCCAAACCGAGTCAGCCGCCGCGTCCGTTACCTATACCAATCCTGATTGCATTTTCCTACTCGCGGGAGTTGGCGTCTTTGACAAGGCCTGTTTCTCGCTGGGCATACAAAGTTCCCGTCGCCGGACCCGGCCCTGGTTGTCTGCCCGGTGTTCACGGCATCGGTCCCCCCGGCGTCCGAATCGCGCGCGAGCGCCGAGATCAGCGGTTCCACGTCGTCACCCCACATGGACATTATGATTTCGAGCCATCACCGATGGCGAGTGCGCGCGAGAGATCGACCGCGAACGAGAGATTGTACGTCGCCGCCCCCGTCCCGAGCGCGGGCATGGCGCGGCGCGCGCTGGCCAGTCGGCCCATGCCGATATGGAGCAGGCGCAAGAGCGCGACTTGTGACATCGGGAATGCTTCCAATTCGCGCTGGCGGTGCTCCGCGATTCGCCGCAGGCGCCACTCGACCCCCTGGTCGTAGACGCCGCAGGTGTAGGCGATGGTGGTGTGCCCGGCGTTGGCCGCCGCCTCGCGCGCGGCATCGGGCGCACGCGCGATCGCCACGGCGAGCGGCGCCCACTCGCCGTCGGGCGCGTCGCGCACGGCGTGGTTCGCGCTCTGGACGAGCGTGAGATAGCGATGGCGCAGGAGGTGCGGCCAGACGTTCGCACCGGCGAGGATCGCGCGATAGCGCCGCTCCAACATGACGGCGCCCGCGGGATCGATGACGTCCGGGAGGAGCGGCGGTTCCGGCTCGCCCATCTGTCGTGTCGCGGCACGGATGCTTACCTGCTTGTGGAGGAACGCTTCGAAACCGGCGAACGTCGGCATGGCCGCGACTGAGCGCCCCGTTTTGTCCTTCGTGTGTGCGGCATCCACCCAGCACATGGTCTCCCGGATATCGCGCCCCAGGAGCGCCATCGCCTCGTGGAGCCGCAGCCCGTGGCGGGCCTGCATGCCGAACAGCAGGATGAGGCTCTTCGCGAACTCGCCGCCGTCGCGCCGTAGCCGACGCGCCAGGCCGAGCAGCTGGCCGGACGAGGGGAGGGCGAGCGGCGCCGCCACCGGCGTCGCGGCGAGTTGCCATCGCGCCTCGACCGGTATCCCCCACGCGAGCGCCTCCTCGCGCCACTGCCGCAACGTCACCTGGAGGCGTCGCATGGTGCTCGAGGCCCTGTCGCGCCCCTCCAGGATTGTCCACTGCTCTCGCCCCCAGCGGTGGAGCGGCGTGGTGCCGATGTGTCGCAGGGCGACCACCAGGTCGTCCCAGTACCCGTCGAGCGTCTCCCGCGCCAGGCCCGGTCCGTGCTCGCGGACCCGGCCGTCGCGACCGCGTCGCCCCTCCTCGATGCGCCCGGCCAGGAAGGACAATGCCAGCGCGGTGTTGGCCGCGAGCGCGGCCTCGCCATCCTCCGCGGCGGCCAGCGCCATCGCGAGCCGCTCGGGGTCGGGGTCCCCGTCATCCCCGGGGGCCCCGACGGCGAGCAGGGCGCGCGCGCCCGCGCGCAACTCCCCGGCGAGCGATGCGCGATCGCCGTGGCGCGCGGCGATCGCGGCGCGCACGCCCGTCGCCAGCTCGGTGAGCCCATCCTCGACGCGGACGTGGCCCGCGATCTGAGGGCGGCAGTCGGGCAGAAGGCCCATGTCGCGCGGGGTCGTCGCGTGGAAGCCCGCCGCCTCGTAGGCCGCGAGTACGCTGGTGTTGAACGCGTGGATCGGGCGATGCGGCGCCCCGCCGACGCCGAGGGCGACGGTGGCCCCGCCGTGATACTCCTGGTTATGGCGCCACGCCACGGCCCGCAGGGTGCGCGCGCGCGGTCGGGTGCCCGTCCGCGCGGACCAGGCCCGGCGGAGCCGATCGGCGATCCGCGCCGGGGTGCAGGGCGCCTCGTCCGGCGGTTGCAGGAGGAGGCCGTCCTCGGAGCCATCCTGGCGGCAGAGTACGTGGAGCGCCAGCTCCGTGTCCGCACCGAGGACGATCGCCCGGTCGCGCGCCGGATCGTCCGCGTCGGCCACGAACGCGGACGGGCAGCGCAGGACGCGTTCGCGCGGGCGGAAGTCGTTCCGCCGCGCCGCGCTGATCGCCGCGAGCGCGTCCGGCCAGGCGCAGTCGAGCAGGAGCAGCAGCCCGGCGACGAGCGGCAGCAGCGCGCGCGCCGCCGCATCCCCGGCGGTGCAACGCTCGGCCAGCTCCTCGCGCAACGTCCGCCGGAGCCGGGCACCGGTGTGATCGGCGAGGCCGACGAGGTCGAGGGTCGGGCCCGTGAGGGAACGCACGCCGCGCGGGTTGAGATCGGCCGGTGCGAAGAGTTCGCCCCGGCCGATCAACACCTCGGCCAGGAGGGCGAGCAGCCGTCGGCTCTCGCGCCCGCGGCGGTCGCCCTCGACGATGATCGCGTCGGCGTACCAGCCCGAGAGCCGTCGCTGGCGCGCCGATTCGTGGGTCGGCCAGTCCGTCGCATCGAGGCGGAGCGCCAGGAAGTGCGCCACCCCATCCGGGCGTCCCCGGTCGGCCGGGGCGACCGCGTCGAGGAACGCGACGGCGCGCGCCGTGACGGGCGCCAGCGGGCGCGGCTCCTCATGCGCGAGCGCCACGCGGCGCGGCGGCACGACGTCGTCATCTTCGGCCCCGGCGAGGTCGATCAGCGCGCCGTGGTACGCGAGCACGAACGAGCCGACCGCCCGACGGATGGTCGACCACGTCGTCTCGTCGTCGCGACCCACGGGCAGCCCCGGGATCTCGTGGCCCATGATCGCCTGGATGATGAGCCAGCCGCGCGGCATGGCGAGCCCCGCGAACAGGCCCGGTTCCCCGCAGCGCGCCGTGAGGTACGAGGCGAGCGCGTGGCGGACGCCGTGCGGCAGGTCCCCGAGCACGGCGTCGAGGCGGGCCGGGTCGACCAACTTGCCGTCGGCACGGGGTGGCACCGCGCGGAGGTAGGCGCGCAGGACGCGCTCGAGCACGCCGACCAGGGGTATCTCAATGGGGCGGACGCGCCCGTCGCCCGCGGGTTTGCCTTGCACGATGAGGCCGGGGGTGTTCGCGTCGAGTCCGACCACGTCCACCCGGCGTAAGAGGCGCAGCTCGGTCCGGCGGAGCCCGAGGAGGACGCGCAAGCAGACACACAGGAGCGTGGCGAGCGCCGCGGGCGTCGCCCGGTCCAGCGGCCAGGCCTCGCGCCACGCCCGCGCGTAGATGCGGGCGATGTACCCCAGCCGGAGGTGCCGCGGCGTCCCGGAGCGGATGTCTGGCGCGGGGGGGGCCGTCTCCGGCGCGGCCGCCGCGCCCTCGGCGAGCAGCGCCCGGAGACGGTCGGCGACCTGGTGGCCCCAGTGCCCGCGCCCGGCCCAGGCGCAGGGGCGCGACTCCAGCTCGGCGAGCAGCAGTTCCGGCAGCCGCGCGTGCGCCGCCGACCGCGCGGGTCCCGTCAGCGCCTGGTAGGTCGCGACGATGCGGAGCCGCGGGGTATACGTGCCCGCGAGGCCGATCAGCATGCCCGGGCAGACCGTGCTGTCGTCCTGCCAGCACTGCGCCTCGGCCAGGCGCAGGGGGTGGTCGGGGCGGATCGGCATGCTGCGCCCGCGCGAGAGCCCGACGAGACGATCGACGTAGTCGGTGTGGGCGAGCGGCCGGAGGGCGTCCATGCCGTCGCCGACCCAGAGCGCCGCGCGGGAGGTCGAACCCGGGCGGCGACGGGTCCGTGCCGCCACGAGATGCACCCGGAGCAGGCCCTCGAGCCCACGCTGCAGCCGGATCGGCCAGTACTCCCCGGCGACCGCCTCGTGCTCGGGGTGCGAGGGGGCGGCGGCGAGTTGCCGGACATAGCGCTCCTCGGGGCGGATCCACAACAGTCCCGTGCCCTCGTCGAAGCAGACGTCGCTCGCCCCCGCCTCCGGTGGGCCCGAGACGAGTTGCATCGACGCCAGTCGCCTGGGGCTGATATAGAGCGCGTATGACAGGAGGAAGATGAGCGCCATGGCCTGGTCGGTCAGCGACGCGGCGGCGAACCGGCCCGGCGGGAGTAGCGCCTCGCCGAGATAGGGGAGCCCGTCGTCGGGGAGCGCCCGCTGGTCGCCGAGGCGCGGCAGATCATCGCACCGGGCGTCCTCGGCGGGGATCTGACCGTGCGTGGGCCCGCCCTCGTCCCGCGCGGCGCGCTCGTGCTCCTGTCGCGGCGTCTCCGGCATGCTGAACGGCGTCGGTTCCTCCACCAGAACGCGCCGATAGAGGGGTTCGTCAGCGGTGACAATCGTTGCGTCGCCGCCCGCGTTTCCCCCTGGATTTGTGACCGACACGGCTATCGCGCTCGCGGGAGGGGCGGCCTCGGGCGCGACGGGCGTGGCCGCGCCCGGTTGTTCCTCCGCTACGATGATCGGAGCGGCTTCGTCGGGCCGCTCGCCGCGCGGTGGCGGCAATTCCCCCTGCCGCCGCGCCTCGTCGGGCAACGGGCGCGCCTCCGCGGGCTTCGTCGCCTCCTCGATCTCGTCGCGCGCATCCGGCCGGGTGTCGCCCGCCTGGTTGCTGCTCACCCGCCCGAAAATCAAAAAACTCAATCGGTGCAATTCGGTGGGACGCCGCTGCGTCAACGTGGCCCTCTGGCGCGCCAGACGATTCTCACTGACCGTGACCATCAGACGGATGAAAGCGGCCTCCTTCCGCACCTGCCGCGGGCCGTCGGTCGGTCGATCCGGGAGGCAATCGCGCAGCTTGTCCGGCGCGATGGAGGCCCATTCCTCGCGTACGACGCGGATCAGGTAGGCGTATCGCGCGAGATGCCCGCTGCTCGGATCGTCGGGGGCCGTCCTCGTCCGCTCGTCGACGAGCCAACTGACGATCGCGCGTTGCAGCAGAACCCAGCACCGCCGATGCTCTGCCCCCCACCTCGCTCCCCGTCGGTCGCCTGCGTCGACTGTCGCCCGCTCTTCAACGAAGAGCTCGTACAGGATGGCGAGGACTGGTTCATGGACCGCGCGGGGCCGCGCGAGTGCGTCGATATCCCCGCGCGCCTCGAGCGCCGCGACGAGGCGTTCGAGGCCGCGCAACAGGCCCGCGTCGTCTGGCGCGACGGCGCGCAGTAAAGCGACGAGGCCGTCGCGCGCGGGGACGAGCCCGCGGAAGACTCGGAAGAGCCCCGGATGCTTGTCGTCCGCGTCCACCGCGCGGGCCCACTCTCGCAGGGCAGTTACTGTCTCTAGGATGTCCTTATCATCGCCGAGTTCGAGTAACGCGAGCGCCGCTTGCATGGACGTGTCATGATCGTCGCTCATGCTACCCCTCCTCCGACGCACGCTTGGCATCCCTGATCGCGCGAATCGTCACCCGCGATTGTAGTAGCTCCAGTTGCCGCGCCGGGTCCGATGCCGCGACGGCGCAGGCACGTCTCCACGGGATGGTGTCCGCCGACTCCTGGATGTGCCGACGCGCCTCGGGGGTCAGCCCACGGGCGCACGCGATGCACGCGGTGGCGATCTGCGGGCTGATCGGCGGGATCCTGGGCCACCAGAGGGCTCTCCATGTCGCGCTGGTTCCGTCCGCCGCAACGTTGCCACGGTGGGCGCTTTTCAGCACCGCATATTTCCCGTCCCGCAGGGCCAGCTCGAGAAGGTCGCCGAGGTCGATGGCCTCGTCGGCCCGCAGCGGCCGGGATGGCACCACCATCGGAAGGAGGATGCGCACGAGGTAGGCGAGGTCAGGGACCATGACGCACGATGTATTCGTTTGGGTCGGCACGGCGACGAGCGGATGGAGGCCGCCGCGCGAATCGGCATAGACGATCGGCACCGGCGACGGCCCGATGGTCCTCCACCGCGCGTGCGGTTGTTCGAGCATGTAGATGTCGAACCTGGCGTCGGGGAAACCGTTCACGGCCAGAGCGAGCAATTGTGGCGCGATCATGGTTGTCAATCGCCTCCGTTCCGGGCGCGCCTGCCGGCGAGTGCCGCATCGATGATGGCACGGCCCTGTAGCAGACGCTCCCACTCTCGATCGTCGTCATCGTTCAGATCTTGGATGAAAATCTTCGTCACGCACATGAAGTGCTGGGCCCGAGCCGAGGCCAGGGAGGTAGGAGGGTCAGGCCGATCCGGGTGTACTGCGAGGGCTGGCAACGGAATATCATCAAATATTGATGATATTGATGACGTGCTCTTGCCCGTGATATCTGCCATCGTGAGGCGCTTGCCTTCCCGGGCCGAGGCGATAAACGCCGAACGGGCGACCGGGTCCTGCAACTGAGCGAGGGCCATCGCGACGGAAATCCTCATTCCTCCCTCGACGGCCTTGACGAGTTCGGGATCGGCCGCTACGCGCGTATAGCCGAAAACTTTGCCCTCCGAAGCCCCGAATGCGATACCGATGTGGAGATTGCTATAGCCCGAACGCTTTTTCAGATCGCTGAACGCCCGCGCGACGTCCAGCGGTGGGAGCGTCACCCGATCGGTGCTGGTGAGGAGCATAACCATCGTTGAGGGGGTGTTCATGCCGCGATCGATGACGATCGGCACCTGGCGGACGCGCTGGAGTTCGTCGGGAGGGAGCTCCGTCCCCGTGGCGAGCACGAGCTGTGCTGCGCGGTAGACGCGGTGTCCGCCGATGAGGACATAGCGTGGCGTCCCGCCACGCCCCCCCGTATCGCGTACGGGTAGCGCCGTCGGGTAGCCGAGGGTGCGGAGCGCATCGCCCAGCTGCTCCAGCCGCACTTTGCTAACCGTGTCCTCGAACATGCCCTCTGCTATCTGCAAATCCGCGATGTCGATAGTATCCACTCCGTCCGCCCGCACGTCGCCCGTCCAGTCGAGTGCAAGCTGGGGAGCGATGATGCGCGGTGGTGATGTTCGTCGAGTCATGGCCGTTGCCCCCTGAACGCAAGGATTTGCACGGCGAGTTCGTCAAACGCCCGGGCGATAGCAGCCTTCGGTGCATAGTCGGCGAGCGTGACCCCCGCGTTGCTGGCGGCCTCGATCCACGCGGAGTGCGGGATCGGTGCCGCAACTCGTGCCCCGTAAACCCGCAGCAACTCCTCGATGCCGAGCCGCTGCGCCCGTTCGCTGCGCCGGAAGTCCATCGGGAGGATGATCACGGGTGTCGATGGTGCGGTCCCTCGTTCGACCCGATCGAGCGTCGTGGCGAGCGCGGCGAGATCGCCGGTACCGCCGACGCGCGTCGGGATGATGATGCAGTCGGCGAGGGCCGCGGGCATGGAGACGACATGCCCTAAACGCCCGGGTGTGTCGATCACAACGACATCCGCGTGGTCTCCGAGATTTGCGATCAGGTGTGCGAGCGATGTTTCAGGATGCTCCCCGTCCTCCACCGCGTCTATCATCCGGTCTCCGGGGATGAGGGACAAAAACAGCTGGAGCCGGATAACATCCTCGTCCGAAGGTGGTTTTTTCATCGAAGCCTCCTGCGACCATCGGCGATTCGTGCTGGGGTTCCTGCGCCAGCGGGTGGTAGCTGGGCAGGGATCAGCGGGAAACGTTTGCGTCGGGCACGTCCACGTGTTCCCGTTGATGATCAACGGTTTGCGCCGCGCGCCTGGCTAGCTCTGCGGCCACTGTGGCCAGAGCACCCTGCAGGGCGAGCATCTGCGTCACGACGGCCACGGACAACCCCAAAAGCTCCTGCATACGATCCAGGTCGGCGCAGAGTCGAGCCTGTTCGTCGGCCTGGCGCGAGCCACCGAGGAGTGCATCCAACTGCACTTTTGGAATCAGCGTCCGATCGCCGATGCGCAGAACCTGGAGCGGCAACGCCTCCTCACGCACCGCGCCGCGCAGCGTCGACTCAGCGACGCCAAGTCGCTGCGCCGCCTCGCGCAACGTGTATGTTTGCACCGACTCCGGCATATGCCCTGCTGCACGCTGTTACAAACCATAACTCGACATCATCAGTCTAATCCACGGGTCTCGCAGGCGCGAGATACTATTCGTACCCGTATCCGAGGCAAAATCTGGTACAAATCTTCACACTCAGGAAAGTTAAGGCCGGGTACCGAAATGATTGGACAGCTTAACGCAGAATCGACGCGAGTAGACAAAACGAGCAATCCTGCACTATAGTAAAAAAACATCGAAAGGAGCCGCACCATGGATCGCGAAGGGCCACAGTTTGGAGGACGGGTAAGAGTGGCTCGAACGCGAGCTGGATTGAGTCTACAAAGCGTTGCCGAAACAATTGGACGCTCGCCCTCGTGGCTATCGCAGGTTGAGCGCGGATTACGCTGGAAAGGCAGTCCGCCTCGCTATGACGACGCCATAAGCCTGGCCAAGGCGCTTAATATTCCCCTTAGCGCACTGCTTGATCCGCCCGGTGAAAAAGCGATGTCAGATGAACCAGCGCCAGCAGTCAGTAATGTGTTCCGTGCGGATGTGGAGTCGCCGGAGAAGTATCAGAACCTTACGCAGCTTACCCCGCGCGAGTATGTGGCCATGATGGCGATGCAAAGTACCCTGAAAGCCATAAAGCGCTGGCCCGTTCCGATCATGTCCCCCGCACAATTACTTCGGGAGCCCAAAGGACACGTTGTCGATTACAAGCTTCTCGAAGTGCCAGTCGAACTCCTTCATGGTCATCGCATGGTTGCGGCGATTCATGTCAACAACAATACCATTGCTCCTTATGCACTGCCGGGGGATTATCTTCTGCTCGGCTATGACTGGGCAACGCGTTTAGCGGTCGCGGGAGATGATCTCATCATTATTCCCACCAGTGATGGTTTAGCAATCGAACCCGCGGCAAGCCATGTCGCAGACGGACAGATGCCGCTTGCTACCTATATCAACACCTATCCACTCGGGCGTCGCGGTGTGCTCGACACTCGGGATGTACGGCTAGCGAAAGGAGAAACAATGGATTAGACAAGTGCCAGAGCGGGGCGCGGTATTGATAGGAGACGGGATGGCAGCGAAACCATTTAAACGCGGTAACCGGTGGTGTGCGGTCATCGAACGCGAGCCCGATCCGCTCACTGGAAAGCGTCGGCAGCGCTGGATCTATGGAGCGACGAAGAAGGAGGTGGAGCTAGAAATGACAAAAGAGCTCCACGCTCGCGACAATGGCACCGACTACGATCCGACGAAGATGACGGTAGCGGAATATCTGGAACACTGGCTTACAACGGCCATCAAGCCGTATCGCCGACAGGGAACTTTTGAGCGCTATGGCCAGGCGGTCCATTCCCACATCGTGCCGTACATCGGCAATACGGCGCTACGCAAGCTGAATGCGCTCCACCTCTCCAAGATGTATGCCGAGCTGCGCGACAGAGGCCTCTCCGCAAATACGGTCTCGCTCGACCACACGGTACTCCATGCAGCGCTCAAACAGGCGATGGCCTGGCAACTTGTCCATACGAATGTCGCGGACTCCGTCGTGCGCCCGCGAGGAGAGGCCAAAGAGTTCGCCATCTGGGATCTGGCCACCGCCGCGCGCTTCGAGGCAGCACTCCGCGACGAGGAGTTTGGCTTGCTGTTCATCATGAAGCTGCGCACAGGGCTGCGCCGGGGCGAGATGCTCGGTTTACGCTGGGAGCACGTCCACCTCGACGCGGGCTTCCTGACCGTGGCGGAGAGCCGCGTCCGGGTGAGCGGCGGTATCAAGGTGGAGGCGCCGAAGGGGAAGCGCTCGAGGCGCATCGATCTCTCGGACGAGGAGGTCGGTCTGCTCAGGGACCATGCCGCGCAGCAGACGCAACGGCGCGAAGCGACGGGCGCGGCGTGGAATCAGGGCGATTACGTCTTCACCATGACGGACGGGCGGCCAGTATCGCCGAGCACATTCGGGCGGCGCTGGCACGCATTACTCATTAAGACCGGTGTCCCCGAAATCCGCCCGCACGACTTGCGGCACCTCAATGTCTCGCTCCTCCTCGAGGGGGGCCACAATGTGAAGGTGGTTCAGGAACGGGCGGGCCACTACTCGGCGGCATTCACCCTTGACCGCTACGGCCATGTCATGGAGCAGGGTCGCCGTCGAGCGGCCGGGGCGGTGGGCGACGCGCTGAGGCACGCCCGCGACGCATAATTCCGCCGTTTGCAATCGGTTTGCAGCCATTGATTAGAATCGACCGTGTATCGCATCAGGACAAGGAAAAAGGCTCCGTTTGGAGCCTCTGGAGCGGAAGACGAGATTCGAACTCGCGACCTTCTCCTTGGCAAGGAGATGCTCTACCACTGAGCCACTTCCGCATGCTTCATTCGGTCGTCCCGAACGTTGCCGATAGTATAGTGAGCGGCTGCGGCACTGTCAAGGGACCGCGACCGCTCACTATGTCATACCCGCTGTGCGCCGGGGCCAGCGCCGCTCGGCAAGGATATAATCTTCTGTTCATCACTAAACTTATCCCTTGACAAACGGACAGTCGTCCGGTAGAGTACAGAGGAAGTGGACAGTGGTCCACATGAGCGGTCCGCACCGGGCCATCAGCACACAAGGGGAACACACCATGTCCGCCGCCACGCAGACGCAGACCACCTGGCAGATCGATCCGGCGCACTCATCCGTCGAATTCGCCGTCAAGCACATGATGTTCACCACCGTCAAGGGGCGCTTCAGCGGCGTCGCCGGCACCATCGTCCTCGACCAGCAGAACGTCGCCGCCTCGTCGGTCAAGGCGACGATCGAGGCCACCACCATCGACACCCGCGACGAGAACCGCGACAACCACCTCCGTTCGGCGGAGTTCTTCGATGTCGCGCGGTTCCCGCAGATCACCTTCGAGTCGACCAACATCCACCAGACCGGCGCGGGCGAGGCCCATGCCCACGGCAAGCTGACCATGCACGGCGTCACCAACGAGGTCGCCTTCCCGGTCACCTTCCACGGCAGCGGCAAGAGCCCCTTCGGCACGGTCGTCGCCGGGTTCAGCGGCGGGTTCACGATCAGCCGCAAGGACTACGGGCTGGCCTGGAACGTGGCGCTGGAGACGGGCGGCGTGATGGTCAGCGACAACGTCACGATCACCCTCGACATCGAGGCGGTCCAGCAGTAGTCACTCTCCCAATGGTAACGAACGCGACCCCGGTGCAAAGGCACCGGGGCCGCGTCGTTATGTGGTACCTACCCGCCCCTACAGCAAGCCGAGGCGATTCGCCAGCGCCACCGCAGCGGCCTCGTCCGCGAGCGGGGCGATCCCCTCGTGGACACGCCAGACCTCGTCGTGCGCGATCGCCTCGCCCGGTGCGAGCGTCGTCAGCGCCCCCAAACTCTCGACCTCCATGAAGCGCGCGTTGACGTAGCACTCCGCGTTGCAGCCATTGTCGGGGTGCGCGCCATCGAGTTGCGGCGCGAACGCCTTGACAAGCAGCGTCCCGTCGAGCCAGTGCGCCAGCCACCCGTGCGCGTTGCGATAGCCGAGCTTGTTCGGCGGGGCGGCATCGCCGCGCAGCAACACGATCCGGTTGCCCCAACTGAGGCGCGGATCGGTCGGGTCGCTGTAGGGCCAGAGGGTCAGGAACCGGTTCGGCAGCAGGCCACGCGCGTCGACCGGACCATGCGGCTGCGGCAGGAGCGCCACGCCGCCGAGCGGCACCATCGTCAGCGCCCACGGGGCCAGTTCGATCGCCGCCTCGCCCCCATTGCGGAGGGTATGGCCGACCATCACCCGCGCCTCGTCGGTGGCCAGCGTCAGCGTCAACTCCTTGACGATGCCGAACGCATCGGGCGGCGCGATGAAACGCAAACCGTCCGGGATCTCGCCGAACTGCACCGGCTGATCGTCCGGCCAGTAGGTTCGTTCCGCGATTTCCGGGCCATACCAGAGGCGATGTCCGCCGAGCAGGCGCACCGGGCCATAGGGGCCGTCCAGTTCGACTTCGGGCGTCTCCGCCAACAGATTGCGCCCGCCCGACACGCCACAGAAGACGATTCGTGGCCCCACCCCAACCGTCACCGCCAGCCGCAACCGCCCGTTATCCAACCAGCGACAGGCCAAGCCACCGAACTCCCCCCGCTCCTGCCGGATCATCCCGCCCTCCCCCTCATCACACCCCAAAAGCCACACCCAAAAGCCACGCGCCTATCTTACGCGATCGGACCACGCATCATACCGCCGCCTGCTCGCGCGCCATGGTGCGGTACAATAGCCGCATCAACGGCGATGGATCAGCGGGAGGGGCTAGGATGGCGGAGTGGGCCACGTTCGATTTCCATGCGGTCGGGCGACTGCCGGTGCCGGACGATAATGTGGCGATCGCCACGCGGCGGCTCGATGCGGGTACGATCATCAACCACGATGGCCGCACCTTCCCGATCGACTACACCATCCTGGAGGGGCACCGCTTCGCGCTCCGCCCGATCGCGACCGATGAGGCGCTCCTCTCCTGGGGGTTACCCTTCGGCTACGCCACCGTGCCGATCGCGCCCGGCAGCTACGCCCGCAACCCCAAAATCCTCAAGGCGCTCGCCACGCGCGGCCTCGATTTCGCCCTGCCGTCCGACGCCAACTTCCGCGACAACTCGCTCGAAGCCTACGCCTTGGATGAAGCCACCTTCCGCCCCGCCGCCCAGGTGCCGACCTACCCCGACGCCGCCGACCGCACCTTCCCCGGCTACCGGCGCGGGGGCGGACGGGGCATCGGCACGCGCAATCACCTGATCGTCCTCGGCGTCACCTCGCGCGTCGGCAGTTGGGCCAAGGCGCTCGAAGAACGCTTCACGGGGCAGACCGATGGGATGCCGAACATCGACGGCGTGGTCGCGGTGGCCCACACCGAGGCGGGCGGTGCGGACCGGCCGAACAACCGCGAGTTGCTGCTGCGGACCCTCGCCGGCTTCATCATCAACCCCAACGTCGGCGCGGCGCTGATCGTCGATGACGACCACGGCCCGATCACCGGGCGCGACGTGCGCGAGTGGCTGCGCGCGCACGATTACCCGCTCGATCGGGTCTTGCACCGCTTCGTCACCCTCCGCAGCAGCTTCGAGGCCGACCTCGATCTCGGCGCGGCCCTCCTGCGCGAGTGGCTGCCGCAGGTGTCCGCCTACGAGCGCACGCCACAGCCGCTCGGCGGGCTCAACATCGCCCTCCAATGCGGCGGCTCGGACGCCTTCTCCGGCATCTCCGGCAATCCGCTCCTCGCCTGGATCGCGCGCGAGACGGTCCGGCACGGCGGCATCGCCAACCTCGCCGAAACCGACGAGTTGATCGGGGCCGAGGAGTACGTGCTGCAACACGTCCGCGATCTCGCGACCGCCCAGCGCTTCCTGGCGACGATCGCGCGCTTCAAGGAGCGCGTCGCCTGGCACGGCCACACCGCCGAGGGGAACCCATCCGGCGGCAACAATTTTCGCGGCCTCTATAACATCGCCCTGAAATCGATCGGGGCGGCGGCGAAGAAGTGGCCCGATGTGCGCCTCGACGCGGTGATCGAGTACGGCGAGCGCGCCCTGGAGCCGGGCTACTACTTCATGGACAGCCCCGGCAACGACCTGGAGAGCATCGCCGGACAGGTCGCGTCCGGCGCGAACCTGATCTACTTCGTCACCGGCAACGGCTCGATCACCAACTTCCCCTTCGTCCCGACGATCAAGATCGTCACCACCACCGTGCGCTACGACCTCCTCTCGCGCGACATGGATGTTAACGCGGGCGAGTATCTCGATGGTGTCCCGATGGCGGAGTTGGGCGCGCGCACCTTCGCGCGCACCGTCCGCGTCGCGTCCGGCGAGCGCACGGTCGGCGAGCGCGCCGGGCACGCGCAGGTCTCGATCTGGCGCGATTGGCGGCAGACCGACTTCACCAACCTCGTCGCGCTCCAGAATGCCCCCGCCCCCGCCGGACTCCCGCTGGCGGCACGTCCCGCCGATCCCGGCGATCCGCTGGCGGACGCGACCTTCACCGCGATTCAGACCGCCGCCGGGCCGCGCGCCGACCAGCTCGGCCTCGTCCTCCCCACCAGCATCTGCTCCGGGCAGATCGCCAGCCAGATCGCGCGCCTGCTGAACAATCGCCGCGTCGGCGACGGCAAGCTCTCGCGTTATGTCGCGCTGCCCCACACCGAAGGGTGCGGCGTCTCGTCCGGCCCATCGGAACAGCTCTACACGCGGACGCTGATCGGCTACCTGACCAACCCGCTCGTCGGGCGCGCGCTCCTCCTCGAACACGGCTGCGAGAAGACGCACAACGACTTCGTGCGCCACGAGTTGCGCGAGGCCGGGGCCGATCTGACGCGCTTCGGCTGGGCGAGCATCCAGCTCGATGGCGGCATCGAGGCGACGACCAGGCGGGTGCTCGATTGGTTCGCCGCCTCGCTCGCCACCGAGGGACCACGCCAGACGAAGCGGGCCGGACTTGGGGCGTTGTCGATCGCGCTGGCGGCACACGGCACCGTCTCGCCCGCGCTCGCCGCCGCCTATGCACGGCTCGGGCGAGCGATCGTCGGGGCAGGCGGCACGGTCGTGGTGCCGGAGAACTCGGCCCTCCTCGCCGCCGCCGACTTCCGCGACGCCCTCTTCGCGACGCCGCCACAGGGGGCATCGCTCGATCACGGCGCGGTGGCGAAACCAGGGCTGCACATCATGGCGACCCCGACCGATCATTGGGTCGAGACGCTGACCGGGCTCGGCGCGACCGGCGTCGAGATCGTCCTGGCGCACGTCGCGGATCGCCCGGTCCAGGCGCACCGCCTCCTGCCGGTCGTCCAGATCGCCTCCGATCCAGAAGTCATCGCGCGCTACACCGACGATCTCGATCTCGCGCTCACCCCGGATGGCGATTGGGCCGCCGCGATCCTCGCCACCCTCCTCAGCGTCGCGAGCCGCGAATACACCCCGCGCCTCAACGCGCGCGGCAACACCGACTTCCAGTTCACGCGCGGCCTGCTCGGCGTCTCGATGTAACGAGGAACGAGGGGTCGCCTCAGAGACGCCGAGACGCCGAGCGACAGGAGAAAAGGGAACGGCAGCCACAGCGTTCCCAGCCAGTCCGGGCAAGTAAGCGCTTATAACGGCGATGCCCCCTCTCCTACGAATTGGGAGAGGGGGTGCCGAGCGTAGCGAGGCGGGGGTGAGGGCCAACACAACACTCGCAACGTCGTTGCACGCGGACCGGATTCCATCGATTGTTTCTCTCCCGCCCACTCTCCGCGTCTCCGCGTCGCTGCGGTGATCGCCCCCTCCTGTAACTCACGAGGAGCGTGACCACCGGCCCACCCACCCACTTCGCCCACTCACGCCGCGTCGTTGCTGCTCTACGGGCCGCGCGTGTTGCGCTGGGCGAGGGAGTACTGCGGTGATGCGCGCCAACTCGCCGCGCTCGGTTCGAGCGACTGCCCCGACTACCGGGCGTACGCGCGCTGGTATTCCCCCGCCGCGCGCGCCGTTCGCACCATCCCCCCACGCCTCTACGATCGGCGCGTGGTCGCCTCAGACCTCCCGGCGACCTTCGCCCAACTCGCCGCCGCCCGGACATTGGCGACTGAAGTGTTCGTCAGCTACGCCCTGGCCCGCTAGTCTCGCACCCTACAACCCGTTTTTCAGCACCCCGATCCACTATCGCCATAGCTGTGCTCCTGCGCGGCACGGCGCTGGCACGATAGCTGCACCGATACCGGCGTGGTGAGAGGCGCACGGCGAGCAAACAGAGCCGAAAGGGGGCCAGGGTGGTGGGAGCGGACGAACAAGGAACGAATGCACGCAACGGCTTGGGCATCGCGCTGGCGGGCGGCGCGCTGGGCCTCGCGGCCTATGGCGTCTATCGCCAGGTGCGCGGGCAGGGTGAGCAGGAGGGGCATAACCCGGACGCCAGCGTGGCGCATGGCGCGGGTGAGCGGTCAATCCATGTGGTGACAGTCAATAAACTGGCGGCAGAGTTGTATCGCCATTGGCACGATTTCGCCAATCTCCCCCGTTTCATGCACCACCTCGAAGCGGTGCGAGATCTGGGCGGCGGGCGCTCGCACTGGCAGGCGAAAGCGCCGCTCGGGCAGACCGTCGAGTGGGATGCCACGATCGTCAACGAGGTCGAGAACGAGTTGATCGCCTGGCAGTCGGTCGAGGGGGCGCAGATCAACAACGCCGGTTCGGTGCGCTTCACGTCCGCCCCCGCCGATCGCGGCACCGAGGTGCGCGTGACCCTCTCCTATGAGCCACCCGCCGGGAAGGCGGGCGTGACCGTCGCCAAGATCCTCGGCGAGGAGCCGGGACGCCAGGTTTCGGACGATCTGCGGCGCTTCAAGCAGTTGATCGAGACCGGGGAATTGCCGACGAACGATCGACAGCCGATGGGGCCTGGCGGCATCCCGACCCTGACCGGCGCGATCGCCGAGGCGACGTCCGAGCCGAAATAACGCGAGACAAGGAGGAGAGACGATATGCGGGCGCTCTGCTGGTACGGCAAGGACGATGTGCGGATCGAGACGGTCCCGGACCCGGAGCTCGTCAATCCGCGCGATGCGATCATCAAGGTCACCTCGACCGCGATCTGCGGCTCCGATCTGCACCTCTACGACGGCTACATCCCGACGATGCAGAAAGGCGACATCCTCGGCCACGAGTTCATGGGCGAGGTGGTCGAGGTCGGGAAAGGGGTCAGCAACCTCAAGAAGGGCGATCGCGTGATCGTCCCCTTCACGATCGCCTGCGGCGACTGTTATTTTTGTCAGCACGCGATGTGGTCCCTCTGCGACAACTCCAATCCCAACGCCTGGATGCTGGAAAAGCTCTACGGGGCCTCGGCATCCGGCCTCTTCGGCTACTCGCACATGATGGGCGGCTACGCCGGCGGGCAGGCGGAGTACGTCCGTGTCCCCTTCGCCGATGTCGGCCCCTTCAAGATTCCGAGCGGCCTCACCGATGAGCAAGTGCTCTTCCTGACCGACATCCTGCCGACCGCCTATCAGGCGGCGGAGAACGGCGGCATCCAGCGCGGCGACACGGTCGCGCTCTGGGGGGCCGGGCCGGTCGGTCAGCTCGCGATCAAGTGCGCCTATCTCCTCGGCGCGGAGCGGGTGATCGCGATCGATGAGGTCGCGGATCGCCTCAACATGGCGCGCGACCAGGGGAAGGCCGAGACGATCGACTTTTCGTCGGTTTCGGTCCTCGAAGCGCTGAAGGAAATGACCGGTGGGCGCGGGCCGGATGTCTGCATCGACGCGGTAGGGCTGGAGGCGCACGGTCACGCCCCGGACGCCCTCCTCGACCGTGCCAAGGCGGCGCTCTTCCTCGCCACCGACCGCGCCCACGCCCTGCGCGAGGCGATCCAGGCGTGCCGCAAGGGGGGGACGGTCTCGATCCCCGGTGTCTACGGCGGCATGGTGGATAAGATGCCGATGGGCGCGGCGTTCGGCAAGGGGCTGACGATGAAGATGGGGCAGACCCATGTCCATCGCTACCTGCCGAAATTGCTCGAACACATCCAGGGCGGCGACATCGATCCGACGTTCATCATCACCGATCGCCTGAAGCTCGACGAGGCACCGGGAGCCTACAAGACCTTCAAGGCGCGCAAGGATGGCTGCGTGAAGGTCGTCCTGACGCCGTAGGACCGATCGTCCGGGCGGCTTATGCCGCTGAGTTCATCGATATGTATAGCGGGAGGGAGTGATCCCAATGGACACGACGAGCGCCAAGCAATTCGCCGTGGTGACCGGGGCATCGAGCGGCATCGGGCGCGAACTCGCCAAGCAGTTCGCCCAGCATGGCTTCGATCTCCTCGTCACCTCCACCGGCCCCGACATCGCCGAGGCGGCGCGGGAGTTGGAGGGGTTCGGCGCGCACGTCGAGACGGCCACCGCCGATCTCGCCACCTATGACGGCGTGGAGTCGCTGTACCGGGCGATTCAGGGGGCCGGACGACCGGTGGACGCGATCGCGATCAACGCGGGGGTGGGAGTAGGGGGCGACTTCACCAAGCAAACCGAGCTCCGGGACGAACTCAACCTGATCCAGCTTAACGTCGCCGGGACGGTCCACCTCGCCAAGCGGGTGCTCCCGGACATGGTCACGCGCGGGCAGGGGCGCGTCCTCTTCACCTCCTCGATCGCGGCGCTGATGCCGGGGGCCTTCGCGGCGGTCTACAACGCCTCCAAGGCGTTCGTGCAGTCGTTCTCCGAGGCGCTACGCAACGAGGTGAAAGAAACCGGCGTGACGATCACCGCCCTCCAGCCCGGTCCGACCGACACCAACTTCTTTCATCAGGCGGACATGGACGATACGAAGGTCGGCGAGAGCAAGAAAGACGACCCGACCCTTGTCGCCAAGCAGGGCTTCGAGGCGCTGATGGCCGGGAAGGACCATGTCATCGCAGGCTCGTTGATGACCAAGGCGCAGGGTCGGATGGCGAAGGTCATGCCCGACACCGCCACGGCGGAGATGCACCGTGGGATGGCGGAGCCGGATTCGCTGAAGCAGTAGCGGCATACAGTACTGCGAATGATTGAAGGGGGCGAGACGGCAATGCCGTCTCGCCCCTCATTTTCAGCGTGCCGACTCAGAGCGTCAGTCCGTACTCCTCGATCCACCCGAACGAATCTTCCGTCCGCCCATCGGGCAGGTATTCGAGCGCGACGTAGCCCTTGTAGCCGATCTGGTCCAGGTAGGGTAGCAAGAAACGGTAGTTGATCTCGCCGGTTCCCGGCTGATGGCGTCCGGGATTGTCCGCGATCTGGATGTGGCCGATCCGGTCGAGCGCGCCCGCGATCGTCCGCGCCAGTTCCCCTTCGCCGCGCTGCATGTGGTAGATGTCGTACTGCAAGCGGACGTTCGGCAGGCCCACCTCCTCGATCAGGCGCAGCCCCATCGCCGAGCCGACGAGGAAGTAGCCGGGATTATCGCGGTCGTTCAGCGGCTCGACCAGCAGCGTCAGGCCGTGCGCGGCGAACGCCTCGCCCGCGTAGCGCACATTCGCCACGAACGTCGCCCACTGCTCCTCATGGGACACGCCCGGCAACCGCAGGCCGGCCATCGCGTGCAGGCGATCGCAGCCGAGCACCGTAGCCGCCTCGATCGCCCGGGCGACCTCCGCGCGGAACTCCTCGACGCGCGCCGGGTGCGAAGCGATACCCCGGTCCCCCGCCGCGCGATCCCCTTGCGCGAAGTTGGCGAGGATGATCGCTAGACCCGCCTCGCGCGCGCCCGCCGCGACCGCCTCCAGGCCGTCCTCGCGCGGGAAGAGGACTTCGGCGTAGCGGAAGCCAACCGCGCGCGCGCGTGCGAAGCGCGCCGCCATCGGCGTCTCATTGAAGAGCATCGTCAGATTCGCCGCCAGCTTGACCACCGCCCCCTACCTCTCCTGCGCGCGGACGTGCGCCGCACCGCGCCCTCAGTCATGCGTCTCGATTAGCCAGCCCGATCGAGCCCGAAGACTCGTTGCGCGGTCCGGCCCAACACCTGCGCCAACTCATCCTCGCTCAGGCCGATCGCCCGCAACTTCGCCAACTCCGAGGCGACGTTGCTCGGGTGATCGGAGCCGAATATGATCCGCCCCGCGCCGAGCGCCTTCACCATCGCCGCGACCTGATAGCTCGCGCACCAGGACGGTTCCAGCACGATGTTCGGGCAGATCTGCGCCGCGACGATCGCCTCGTCCGCATAGGTCGCGAAGCCCGCGTGGGCCAGCACCACCGTGACATCGGGGTAGCGCGATGCGGGCGGTATCGCCAGCGCTGGCAGCGCGTTCGGCACACCGAGCCCGGTATGGATGAGCACCGGCACGCCGAACTCGCGGGCGGTCGCGAAGACGATCTCGCAACGCGGGTGGTTGATCGGCAGCGCCGACACCGACGGATCGAGCTTGATCGCGCGGAAACCGAAGCCGCGCACGCAGCGCTCCGCCTCGGCGCGATACGCCGCCTGATCGAGGCGCGGGCTGAGGTTGACCATGCCGTAGACCACACCCGGATGTGCCTCGGCACACCGCGCGATCCGATCGTGGACCGGGGCGACATCCAATCCCTGATGCGGCTGCGGCATCGTCATCCCGACGCGGACGCCGTTCGCGGCCATCGTCGCCAGCAGCGTCTCTTCGTCGATCTCCACGCCGGAGACGACGGAGCGCCCGAGATGACAGTGCGCGTCCACGATAGTCGGCAGTCGGCGGTCGTCAGTCGTCAGTGGTGACGCATCATTATCGGGAAGCAATGCCTATCAAGCCTCCATTCTACGGGCTACGGATTACAGACTACGGACTTCTCTCTGCCGACCGCCGACTGCCAACTGCCAACTCGTCACGCCGCCGTCAGGCCGCCATCGACGACGAAGACGCCACCGGTCGCATAGCTGGCCTCGTCCGAGGCGAGGAAGGCGATCATCGGCGCGATTTCGGCGAACGCGCCGAGACGACCGAGCGGGATCTGACCGACCAGTCGCCGCTCGCGCGCGACGTTGTCGATCTCCTCCACGTCGGGCGGCGCTGCCAGCGCGCCGGGGCAGACGACGTTGCAACGGATACGGTCGGCGGCGTAGCGCACCGCCAGCCCGCGCCCGAACGACAGCAGCCCGCCCTTGGAGGCGGTGTAGGCCGGGTTCTGCGCCGCAGTCCCGGCCAGCGCGGTGACAGAGCTGACGATGACCAGCGCGCCACCCTCGCCCTGCGCGAGCAGCTGCCGCACGCCCGCGCGACAGGTCAGGAATGCGCCGCCCAGATTGATCGCCTGCGTCTCCTGCCAGGCCGCGAAGTCCTGTTCGTGGATCGGCTTGTCGCGGCGGTGCAACTGGACCGCCGCGTTGACGACGACCACATCGAGCCGCCCGAACGCCGCGACCGCGCGTGCGAAGGCTACCTCGACCGCATCCTCCCGCGAGACGTCCGCGACGACCGCCAGCGCGCGTCCCCCTGCCGCAACGATCGCGGCGGCGGTCGCCTCGATCGTCGCCGCCGTGCGCCCGACGACGACGACCGCGCCTCCCTCGGCGGCGATCAACTGTGCCGTCGCCGCGCCGATCCCGCCGCCGCCGCCGGTGATCAGCGCCACCTTGCCCACGAACCGCTCCCGTCCGGCCATCCCCTCCCCTACTGCCGAAAACGCCGATGGCCTACCGGAACGCTCCACCAGCTCACAGCGGCGGCTCGGCACCCGCTATCTCGGCGACGAGCCGGAAGAAGTCCCGCTTGCGCTCCGTGTTGATCGCCCAGTTCACCGGCACGAGCTGATATCCGGCCGCATAATCCGAGCGCGCACCCGCGCCACCCGCACCCGACCCCGGATCGAAGTAGCCCCACGACGCACGATGCGCGATCGCCGTCGTGAAATTGTTCTCCGCCTGCGCGAAGTCGAAATGGTCGTCCTCGTTGAAGACGAGCGGTAGCGGACGATAGCTCGGCAGCGCCCGCGTCCGCGCGATCATCTCCCCGATGAACGGCGGATCGGCGACGCCGTTGCCGTGGAGGAGGACGAAATCGGAGGCGGCGACCACGGCATCCGTCGGCACGGCACGGCCCTTGAAGCTGGTCCCGACGAGGAGGCGTCGCCCCTCGGCCGCAATCGCGCGTGCGGCAGCGATCAGTTCGTGGACCCGTTCCGACCCCAAGATCGCGTGTTCGTAGCGCGGCACGTCGCACTCGTTGTTGATCTCGACCAGCACGTTCCGCCAGCCGCCCGCCAGTAACCAGCGGATCGCGGCGTCCACAGCGTGCCGCACCGCCGCCTCACCGCGCAGGCGCTCATCCTGACCGAAGTAGAAGAGGCCGACGATCACGACCATGCCGAGGGCATCGGCGCGATCGAGGATGCGGCGCAGTCGATCCATGAAGGCCGGGCGCAGGGTGCCATCCGGGGCGAAGGCACCGCTGTCCCAGGGCTGTCCCTGGCTGTACCCCTCCGGCGAGCCGCCCTGGAGGTTGATGGTCACGCCGAGCAGGCCATGCTGCCGATAGACAGGTAACATCGCCAGGAATTCGCTCACGTTGCGCTCGGGATCCCAGACGTCGGTATCGGGATAGGCCCAACGCTCGCGTGTCTGCGGATTCAGATCGTCGAAGATCGCCTGCACCATCCGCGAGTTGAGCAGCAACCCCTCGATCCGGTGGCCGCGCCAGGTCCGCCCGGCATAGGTCGGCCGCCCGTCGATCAGGACATCCTCGCCTGCGATTGTCACCCGTGTCATGGCGCTCCTCCTACCACTTGCCGGACAATCGTCGCGCCGAGGATCGGGTCGCGCGCACTTCGCAAACAGGCGGCGTGCCGCCCTGGGCGAGGGTTCGCCCCGAGCGGCACGTCGATGGCAGCTACCGCGCCAGCGCGCCCATCGGATCCCAGGCGGGGAGGACGAGCGGCTCGCGGTCGAGCGCCGCCTGCAACTCCGCCGGGAGGAGCTCCTTGCGGGCCGCGATCTCGAAGGTATATTCGTCGAACCAGGAGTCGTTCATCGTGTAGAAACCCTTTTCGCCGTTGTCGGCACCCCAGGAGTTCTCCACGCGCCAGCGCCGCGCGCGGCCATCGACCACATCGACGCCGGTGAAGAGCATCGCGTGGGTCATCAGCGTCTCGTGGTATTCCAGACGCGCGGCCTTATCGAGGCCGAATTCGGTCCCGTAGAGCGCGCCGTAATCGAAGAGATCCTTGTCCCAGATGCCGAGCTTGCGCTCCATCTGCTTGCCAACGTCGCAGCCGAACCAGACCGGCTCGCCGCCGGTGATGGTCTGCTGCGCGATCTCCTTCATCAGGCCCATCTCGATGTTCAGGTACTTCACGATCGCGCCGTCCACGACGTTGCCGAGATAGTCGACCGTGAAGGTCTGGCCGAATGGGCTCATCGCGCGCGGGTCGTGGACGAGGCAGACGTACTCCTCGACCGGCAGGGTGATGTACTTCGCGGCGAACTCCAGCGGGGTCATCGCCTCGTCGCGGTGGAAGGTGTCGTCCTTGTCGGCCCACTGCCAGGTGAAGCGCTCGGGCGGCGTCCCCAGGTGGATGCAGAGCATGCGGAAGATCGTCCGCAGCAGCCCTTCCTTGCGCTCGCGCGCCGCCTCGACCGACGCGCCGCTCGCGCAGAGATCGCGCAGTTCCTTCGCCCCGTCGCGCAGCTTGGCGCGCAGCAGCGTGTTCATCGCGCGGGTCGCGGAGGAACTTTGCGTCTCCGGCATCGCGGACTGCGGCACGACGCCATGCTTCTGGACGAGATTGATGAACATATTCCACTGGCCGCCATCCTCGACCGGGCGTTCGAGGAGGAAAGCCACCGTGCGATCGTCGAGCGGGCGCGCGGCGGTCGCGATCATCGCCTCGTAGAAGTAGTTGGCGCGCTCGAACTTGTCCCAGAACATCGTGTAGTTCTGGCTGAACTCGAATTCCTTGACGCCGAGCTTCGCCAGCGCACCGACGCGGAAGAGATTGAGCCCCGCGAACATCCAGCAGCGCCCGGACTGGCGCTGGTTCGTCACCGACCAGGTATCGAGCTTGTGCGAGAAGCTGTGCTCGGTCGCGACCGCGATCTCGTGATCGAGCACGATCTCGTCGATCGCCGTGCGCGCGACCGCGTTCTGCGCGATCTTGTTCGTCGGGTTCGCGGCGAAATCGCGCCGCAAATCGGCCAGATACGTCTCCGTCACCGCTCCAGCACCCAGCACCTGGGGCCGCGTCTCGAACGTCACCATCGGGCATCCTCCTGCTATCAGGCAGCTAACCAAGGCCAACACTCTACCACGGAAGCGGGCGGAGTGGGCGAGAAGGGACGGAACGAGAGGCACAGAGACACAGCGGGGGAACGGGAGAGAGAGAAGGATTGAGGTGGTCCAGTCCGCGGAGGCGGATATTATGCCCTTCATGGGTACTTCGTGGCCGCAGGCCATTCAGCCGGGGCTTTAGCCCAACGGCATCACGGACATTGGGACGGCCCGCACCCCGGCTCGTCGCCCACCGCGCGGGCACCCGGCTCGCCACCCCTCTCCCTGAGAGGGAGAGGGGCTTCGTTGTAGGGGTGGGAGAGGCATGGCGGGGACCCTCACCCCGGCGCTCACACGCCACCCCCCTCCCCATCCGAGGAGCAGGGGTATCGCCGCTGCAAGGCTTTTGGCCGCTACACTGGTGGATCGGCACCGAGCGCATCTTGGCACCGCACCACCAAATCGCGCTTTCTCTCCCTCCGTCCTCTGTGTCTCTGTGCCTCCTGTTCCGTCCCTTTTCTCCTCTCGTCGATCCGCGTCTCTGCGTCTCTGCGGCGACCCTCGTTCTCCCCGCTCAGCGCGCGGTCAGGCCACCATCGAGGGTCAGCGCCGCGCCGGTCATGAACTCGGCGGCGTCCGACGCGAGATAGACCGCCAGATCGGCGACCTCGTCCGGGCGACCCATCCGGCCCACCGGCTGCCGCGCGTGCAGCTCCGCGACCGTCTCCTCCTTGGTGTCCTTGTGGAAACGGTCGAGGTACGACTCCACGAACGGGGAATAGATCGTGCCGGGACAGATGCAGTTGCAGCGCAGACCGGTCCCGGCATAATCGACGGCGATCGACTTGCTGAGCGAGACGACCGCCCCCTTCGTCGCGCCGTAGGCGAAACGGCGCGACACCGCCACCAGGCCCGCCACCGAGCCGATGTTGATGATCGTGCCGCCACGCGGCTCCTGCGCGAGCATGATCGGCGCGGCGGCGGCGCAGGTCAGGTAGGTGCCGGTGACGTTCACGGCAAAGAGCTTGGCCCACTCGTTCTCCGGCGTCTCCTCCAGGTTGCCGACGAAGCCGATCCCGGCGCAGTTCACCAGCGAATCGAGTCGTCCGAAGCGCTCGACGGCCAGCGCTATCGCCGCGCTCGCGCTCGCCGCCGAGGTGACATCAAGGCGCGCGAAGACGGCGGCCTCGCCCAGCTCCGCCGCCAGCGCCGCGCCGTTCGCCTCGTTCAAATCGCCGATCACGACGCGCGCGCCCTGCTCCACGAACGCGCGCGCCGTCGCCGCCCCGATCCCCGACGCGCCGCCGGTGATCACCGCGACCTTCCCATCCAATCGGAATCGCTCTGCCACGGTCGAACCTCCCCCAATAGCGCGGCGTCCGCACCGCTGCGCGCCGCCACATCATCCTTACCGCTACGGCCAGCGCCCCGCCTCCGGGTCCGCGTATTCCGGCTCCGCCGCCGCTTCTAGTTCCGCCCACAGCGCCTCGGGGATCGGCTGGGTCGCCAACGCCGCCGTCTCCGCCAGCCGTTCCGGGCGCGTCATCCCGACGATGGTGGAGTAGATGCGCGGCTCGTGCAACGAGAACTGGAGCGCCGCCGCCGCGAGCGAGACGCCGTGTCGCGCGCAGATCGCGGCCAGCGTCGCCACCCGCTCGCGCAGGGCGGGCGGCACCTCCCGATAGGCGTAGCGCGCGGCGGAGTTCGGCCCCTTCGCCAGGATGCCGCTGTTGTACGGCGCGGCATTGACGACCGGGATGGCGCGCTCGGCGCAGACGCGCAGCAACGGCTCGGCGGCACGATTGAGGAGCGTGTAGCGATTGTGCGTGATCGCGACCTCGTAGTGTCCCGTCTCGATGTAGCGGATCGCCAGCGCGATCGGGCCGGGCGCGAGGCCGAGGTGCTGGATGATCCCCTCCTCGCGCAGCCGCAGCAACGCCTCCACCGCGCCACCGGATGCATTCAGCGCATCGAAGTCGGCGTGCTCCGGGTCGTGCAGGTAGACGAGTTGCAGGCGATCGACGCCGAGCAGGCGCAGGCTGCGCTCGACCGAGCGGCGCATCTGATCGCCGGTGAATTCGCCGGTCCGCAGATCGCGGTCGGCCTTCGTGGCGAGGACGACGCCATCCGGCACCCCGCCCAGCTCCTTCAGCACGACGCCGATCCGACGCTCGCTCTCGCCATCGCCGTACGAGGCTGCGGTGTCGATGAAGTTGATCGGCCCATCGAGCGCCGCGCGGATCGTCGCCAGCGCCCGCTCCTCCGGGACCGTATACCCGAACGTATCCGCCATGTCGCCGAGCGGCGCACAGCCGACACAGACCGTCGTGACCTGCAATCCCGTCGCGCCCAGCGCGCGCCTGGGAAGTTCGTTGGTGGTGGACATAGTCGATACCTCCGTTATCAAGTCGGCAGTCGGCAGTCGGCAGTCGGCAGAAAGAGGGAGCGCAAGGAATTGACTTTTCCGCCAAACCGCTACGGACTTCGGACTCGTTCTCTCTGCCGACTGCCGACTGCCGACTGCCGTCTACCATCTACCATCTACCCTCGATGCTGCGGCCAACTCATCGCGAAGACTTCTTCCATCGGTGCCCACCACTCCTCGGGGGAGGCTTCGGGCGCGCGCTCCTGTAAGTCGGCCATCAGCGTATTCCATTCGTCGGAGATCGGGTCGTCGTTGACGCGCGCGAAATCACCGATCACGTCAAAATCGTCGTCGGTTTCGATGTACATGAACATGCGCCGCCCGAGGAGAAAGATCCGCATCTCGTGGACACCGACCTCGCGCAGCCGCGCCGTCACCCCCGGCCACACCCGCTGATGCTGGGCCTTGTATTCGGCGATCTTCGCCGGGTCATCGCGCAGACACAGGGTCAGACCGTACGTTTTCATACCCACCCCCATCACAATGCCAGCGCCGCGCCGCTACGTTCTGCGGCGCGGCGCTGACGACTCTAGTCCTTCAGAAAGATCTCGATCACCGGGACCAGCACATCGGGCCGCACGATCGGCAGTTCGAGGGTCAGCGTCCCGGCGGTCTCGCGCATCGCCGAGGAGTTGCGCGTAGGCGACCCGCCCCGCGAAACCGTCGAGGTGGACGTGGCGGAAGGGCCACGCGAAGAGGTGCAGATAGAGGCGATCGCCGCGCTGGGTGAAGCGGCAGTCGGGCGGCGGCGTGAAGTCGCTGGCGGTGCAGCCGTAGACCGCGCGCCCGTGCAGGCGCATCCACTCGCCGATCGCCGCCAGGGTCGCGGCGGCGCGCGGCTCGAACTCGCCGCGCCCGTTCGGCCCGACGTTCAGCAGCAGATTGCCGCCCTTGGCGACCGAGTCGATCAGCAGGCGCACCAGCAGATCGGGCGTCTTCCGATCGTGGTTGTCGCGGTCGTAGCCCCAGCTCCCGTTCAGCGTCTGGCACGCCTCCCAGACGACCGGTTGCCCGGCGCGCTCCAGCCAGCCACGGGGCTGATACTGCTCCGGCGTGAGGATGTCCGCGCTCCCCGGCAGATCGAGGCGGTCGTTGACGATGATCCCCGGCTGCAACTCGCGGACGAGGCGGAGCAAGCCCGCCGAATCCCAATCGTCGCGCCCTTTGCCCCCCCAGGTCCGGTCGGGGTAGGAGAAGTCGAACCAGAGGATGTCGATCGGGCCGTAGGCGGTCAGCAGTTCGCGGACCTGACCGTGCAGATACTCCCGATAGCGCGCGATGTCACGCCCGGCGTGCGCCGCCTTGAACTCCTCGTCGTCGCGCTGCGCGTGCAGGCCATCGACCGGGAAGTCGGGGTGATGCCAGTCGATCAGCGAGTGGTAGAAGCCGACCTTCAAGCCCTCGGCTCGGAATGCCTCCACGAACGGGCGCAGCAGATCCTTACCGATCGGCGTATTGGTCGCCTTGTAGTCGGTCAGCGCCGAGTCCCAGAGGCAGAAGCCCTCGTGGTGCTTCGTCGTCAGCACCACATAGCGCATCCCTGCCGCCTTCGCGGCGCGCGCCCAGGCGATCGGATCGTAGAGATCCGGCGCGAAGTGGTCGAAATAGGGCTGATAATCCTCGTCGCGGATCCGCTCGCGCTGCCTCACCCATTCGTGTCGCGCCGGGAGCGCGTAGAGCCCCCAGTGGATGAATAGCCCGAAACGATCGTGGACGAACCACGCGGTATCGCCCGCTGTCGGCGCTGGCTGCGGCACCATCCTCTGCCCCACCTCTCACGTATCGCGCCGCGCGAGGCCAGCGGTCGCGCGACGCCGAGCCCCACCACACCACCGCGATTCTAGCAGAGCGATGGCGGACGCAAAAACGCTCCGTAGACCGGTCGGCAGCGAGCGCGGGTGCGCGAAAACGGATGCCGCGCGCCGATTGACTTAGGAGAACATCCGTGCTATTTTACTCTCACGAGTCGGGCTACCGAACAAACGCAGCAGCGTGGGCCGGGGCATCGTCGATCGGCGGCGGCCCCGAACAACTGGTGGTTGTCACGTCGTTGGTGACGCGCGTTAGTATCCTTACGGATGAAGGAGGACGATCATGGCGCGACTGAATCCCTACCTGCAATTCAACGGCAAGTGTCGCGAGGCGATGAATTTCTATCGGGAGTGCCTGGGCGGCGAGCTAGAAATCCAGACGTTCGGCGAATCGCCGCTGGCCGAAGGCATGACCGCCGAGATGAAAGATCGGATCCTCCACTCGGCGCTCAATGGTGGCGGGATGGTGCTGATGGCCTCCGACGCGATGACGGGCCAGAAGCCGAGTCCGGGTGGTGCCGTGACGCTGTGCCTCAACACCGACGATGCCGAAGAGCTCAAGACCCTCTACGCCAGGTTCGCGGTCGGGGCCACGGTCACCCAGCCCCTGTCGGAGACGTTCTTCGGCTGGTACGGTGCCCTGACCGATCGGTGCGGCATCGACTGGATGTTCCAGTCTGGTGCCGCCCCGAGCGCCTGACGCCACCACCCCGACCGGCCGTATTCTCCGCGCGCACGGGCCACGACCAGCAACGCTGCAACTGGTCGTGGCCCGTGCGCGCAGCTGCATGCGTACCTTGAATACGTCTGTTGTTCGCATCGAATGCGGCGTTTTTCACTATTCTGTCCGGCAAATTACCAGACCAAACCGTCCGCGTTGACAGGTAAATACGTGCCTGATAGACTCCAAAATAGTTCAAGAATCCCATTACAGCAGCGTGTTTCATCCAAAGGATCGGCCAGATCGCTGCGTTATTAGATACCGAAGTCGGCGATTTAGCGCGGCGTGCAGCGCACCAGCAGCTACTATATGTCGGACAGAATAGTCTACCGGGAGGGTTTGTCATGACGCAAGATACGAGTGGCGAGTCAAGGTTGCGGCGGCGGGCGTTCCTCGGCGGAGCGGTTGGACTGGTGGCGAGCGCCTTGTTGGCGGCGTGCGGCGGGACAGCGGCGACACCAGCGGCGGGCGGGGAGGCGGGAGGCGCGACGACGACCGGCGCGACGGCGGTGCCGACCACCGGCGGGAAGCGGAAGACGCTCCTGGTCTGGGGGCGGCAACAGTTCCTGCCGGAGTCGAACGACCACTTCACCGAGTCGGCCAAGCTGGCCGGACAGAAGGGGGGCTTCGATGTCAATGTCCAGCTCTTCACCAATGAGGAGCATCCGCAGAAGGAGATCGTGGCGATGGAGTCCGGCACCGTGCCGGATATCGCCTATACCTACGCACCGGCGCTCTGGAACCAGAACGGTTACGCGCTGGAAGTGCCGGACCTCTACGATACGATCGGCAAGACCGGGGGCGGCTGGCTCCCCCTCGCCGACCCGGGGTCGAACGTCGGCGGCAAGCGCATCGGCATCCCGATGAACAACGAACCCTGGATCCTCCACTTACGGAAGGATCTCCTGGAGGCGGCGGGCGTGAAACTGCCGCTCACCTCCTACGATCAGCTGCTCGATGCCTTCAAGAAAGTCAACCAGGCCGACAAGAATTTCTTCGCGTTCGATGGGCAGATGACCGAGGCGGACTGGACCGGCAACTGCCTCCAATTCCTCTGGGCCTTCGGCGGGCGCCTCTTCGACAAAGACGGGAATCCGACGATCGACACGCCCGAGAACTTGAAGGGCTTGACCGCTTACACCGATCTGTTCAAGAACAAGCTGATGCCGCCCGGTGTCGTGCAGCAGAACTCCTCGGGCAACAACGAGGCGTGGCTGAGCCAGCAGACGGCGGCCATCTCGAATACCGGCAGCGTGCTCCTGGCGATGCGGAAGGACAACAAGGATCTGCTCGCCAAGACCTATCTGCAAGCTTTCCCTTCGGCGGTGAAGGAGGGGCAGTATAACGAGTGCGGCGGCACCGCCGTGATGATCATCAATAAGAAAGGCCAGGCTATCGACGAGGCCAAGCAAATCGCGCTGATGGTTATGTCGGCCGACCGCTACCCGGCCCAACTAGAGAAGGCGGGATCGTACTGGTTCCCGATCATGAAGGATACCCTGAACATCCCCTTCTTCACCCAAGACGAGCAGAACAAGCAGATCGTCCAGAATATCGTGCCGTACACCCTCCCGGCAAACGCCGACACCGGCCTGACGCCGATCCTCGACGACATCGCGGTCAAGGCTACGGGCGACATGCTCCAGGCGATCGTGGTGCAAGGGAAGTCGCCGCAGGAGGCGCTGAAGGGTCTGGCGGCGGCGGCGGCGGCGGCGCAAGAGAAGTTCAAGAAGCCGTGAGCAGAAGGGCTGGTCAGCACCGGACGGCGCGCGCTACGGCGTGGCACTACCCGGTGCCGATACGGATCTCGCTGAATCTGCTCCCGAAGCCTGGAGGTACGCATGGCGACGCCCACGCTGACGCGCCTTTCGTCGGTTACCCGGCCTCCCACTGAACGTCGGCGGTGGTCGTTGGGCGACACGTCGCTAGGGTACGTGCTCCTCGCGCCGACGGCGGCGCTGATCCTGCTGCTGATCGGCTACCCCTTCGTACGCGCCCTCTGGCTCAGCTTCCACAAGAAGTTGCTGGGACAGTCGATCGCCCCCTGGGTGGGCCTCCAAAACTACAATACGCTGTTGCACGACCCGCGCTTCTGGGCGGCGGCGAAGAATACCATCGTCTTCACCGGCGGGTCGGTGGCGATCAAGCTCGCGATCGGCTTGGTGGTCGCGCTCATCCTCAACGAGGCGCTGCCGTTGCGGAACCTCTGGCGCTCGATCATCTTGCTGCCTTATGCCTTGCCGACCCTGGTGTCGATCCTGATCTGGAAGTGGATGTACAACGATACGGCAGGGGTGCTGAACTATCTGCTCACCCAGACGGGCATCACGCAGGGGCCGATGCTCTGGCTGGCCGATCCCGGCAAGGCGATGGGTGCGGTGATCGCGGTCAACGTCTGGCATGGCTTCCCCTTCTTCGTGATCACCCTGCTGGCGGGGCTCCAGGCGGTGCCGCAGGACCAGTACGACGCGGCGAAGGTGGATGGCGCGGGTCTCTGGGCGCGGTTCCGGTACGTGACACTGCCGAGCCTGCTGCCGACCCTCGCGGTCGTGACCCTCTTCTCGACGATCCTCACCTTCAACGATTTCTCGATCATCTGGATCCTGACGCGCGGCGGGCCGGGCAATGCCACGGATGTCCTCGCCACGCTGACCTATGCGATCGCGATCCCCGGCTACGAGCTCGGCAAAGGGGTGGCGGTATCGGTGCTGATGCTGCCGATCCTGGTGGTGCTGATCGTGCTACTGGGGCGGTTCGTCAATCGCCGGGAGGAGGCCGCATGACCGCCATACCGTCGCGCGAGGGCACGCGCGCGCCGCGCGTGGGCTACGCCGCGCAGAAGCTGCTGGTGCGGGTGCTCGGCTGGGGAACCCTGGCGCTGGTGCTGCTGGTCGCCCTCTTCCCGGTCTACTTCATGGGCATCACCGCGTTCCACCCGCCGACACTCAGCGCCGGCAGGGTGCCGACCATCTTCACGACCGACCTGACGCTGAAAGCTTTCCGGGATCTGCTCCACCAATATCCCTTCCTGACCTGGCTGCGGAATACCTTCCTGGTATCGATTTGCAGCACCATCCTCAGCGTGACCTGCTCGACCTTCGCGGCCTACAGCCTGTCGCGCTTGCGCTATCGGGGGCGACGCTGGCTCTCGAACGCGGTCTTCCTCGTCTACCTCTTCCCCTCGACGCTCCTCTTCATCCCGATCTACATCCTGCTGAGCGACCTCAAGTTGCTCGATAACTTCTTCGGATTGATCGGGGTCTACCTGACCTTCACCATCCCCTTCTGCGTCTGGTTGCTGAAGGCGTACTTCCTCAACATCCCGATGGAGCTTGAAGAAGCGGCGATGGTGGATGGCGCGACGCGCTTCCAGGCGATGGTCCGCGTGGTCCTACCGCTGGCGACACCGGGGGTCGCGGCGGCGTCGGTGTACGCCTTCACCCTCTCCTGGAACGAGTATCTGTATGCCTTCACGCTGCTGAGCGACAGCGAGAAGTTCACCCTCGCACCGGGCTTGACGAAGCTGATCTTCGGCGACGTCTTCCTCTGGGGGATGATCATGGCCGCCGGGGTACTGATGAGCATCCCCGTATTGCTGCTCTATTTCTTCGCGCAGCGCTACATCGTGGCCGGCCTTGCTGCGGGCGCGGTCAAGGGATAGCGGTCGGGGGACACATCAGGCACACGATGCTGCCACTCGCGCCGGGAGCACATCAACGTACTCTTACGGTTGCACTTCGACGTTCGTACCGCTTTCCCTGGTGCTGCAAGTCAGCGACGAGGGCGCATCCATGCTATGCTCACCACCGTCAATGATCCAAGTGCAACTGTAGAGTTACAGCGGATGACCAGCCCGCCGCGATCGTGGGCGAACCGCGCGGTAGCGCTCGCTGCCAGTGCTGACCGAAGCACTTCTTCCGCCGCGCTTCTCACGGACCGCACCTCTGCTACTGTCGGGTATGCTCGCTCGCTGATGCGGATCTTCCCGCCTGACAGGAGCGCGAGAGGAGCGCGGAGATGGTCGCGCCGTTCGGGCTATCCATCGCGCAACAGATCGCGGCGCGCTTCGCCGCGCAACCGGAGGTGACGGCGGTCGCGCTCGGCGGCTCGCGCTCGACCGGGGCGGCCGATCCCCGCGCGGACATCGACCTCTACGTCTACGCCGCTCCCCCGATCGCCGTGGCGACCCGCGCCGCCATCGCCTCGGCGATGGCGGCTCCAGGGCCGCGCGAGATCGACAATCACTTCTGGGAGCCGGGCGACGAGTGGGCGCTGACGAGCGCGGACGACACGCTCCGCATCGACATCATGTACCGCGCCCCGGCCTGGATCGAGGCGGAGCTGGACCGCGTACTCGTCCGGCACGAGGCGTCGCTCGGCTACAGCACTTGCCTCTGGCATAACGTCCGCCACGCCAGCGTCCTTTACGACCGCGACGGCTGGTTCGCACAACTCCAGGGAATCGCCGCCGCCCCCTATCCCGCAGAGCTGCGCCGCGCCATCGTCGCCACGAATCGCGCCGTCGTGCGCGGCATCCATTCATCGCTGCTGCACCAGCTCGAACGCGCGGTCGAGCGCGGGGACCGTGTCGGCATCCAGCACCGGCTCACCGCGATCCTGGCGAGTTACTTCGACATCATCTTCGCGCTCAACCGCCAGACCCATCCGGGCGAAAAACGCCTCCTCGCGCTGGCGCGCGGTCAGTGCGCGCATCTACCCGCCAACTTCCCGACCACGCTCGACGCGCTCCTCGACACACCACCGAGCCCGACTATCGTCGGGCTCGTTATCGCGCTGCTGGATGAGCTGGATACGCTGCTGCACGCCGAAGGGTTGCGCTAGGGCGTGTCTGACGGAGGACGTGGCCCTCGATTAGTCTTGTCTGCAGCAATGATCGGTGCATCGATGTGGGTTGAGAAAGTGAAGCGAGGCAAGCTTACGGATAGTGCTTGGGCGCGGCTCAGTCCGGTCGCCCGTCGGCTTTCGTCGCGACGCGCTACGACAAGCGGCGTGCAACTATCGGGCAGCGGTGAACATTGCCACGCTACTACGTTGGCCCAACGGCTAGGTGATGCGGTATTCAGTGTTTTACGGACGGGGGACTGGGACATAGCGAGCGGTAATGATACCCTTGTCGTGCGATTTGGCTTCGAGGAGCGTCAGGTCTTGCCAGGCGTCGAACAAGCGCACACCTTCACCGCGTGTGGCGGGGCAAATGCGCAAGTAATATTCGTCGATCAGGTTCTCGCCGACTAGTGCGCCGTTCCTCAGATACGGTAGACAAAGGAATGGCGCAGAGCGCGCGGCGGGCGCTGGGGTCGCCCCCAAACCCAGGGCTTCGCGCGGGCATTGAGTTGCTTCGTCGCGACCTCCGTGGC
>JAABUM010001034.1_pt1 | contig 43725 bp, 39 predicted proteins | sample 5559161 | NCBI WGS metagenome assembly JAABUM01 (sample SAMN10711868, study PRJNA513369) | rock metagenome | isolation source: Antarctica rocks | place: Antarctica: Victoria Land, Siegfried Peak nord
CGATTTCGGCCCGTGTTAGCGGCTCAGTCATGTTAGTGTCCCAGTTTGTGACAGGATACCGACGCCAACTCGGCCGTTAACACGGGCTTCCAGCCCCGAAACTGGACCACAAATGATCATTTGCGGTCCAGCCAGCGCTCTCTCCAGCTCCACCGCGGCGCAACTCGACCGCTAATATTCAAATGGCTGTTTTACGAAGCTTTCGTTGCCTGACCCCAGGCTGTGCTGACCGCTTGGCTCATCGGACCTGCCCCCGTGCCGTCAATCATGCAGCTCCATGGTCATAAAGGAGAGCACCAAAAAGCCGGAGGTCTGGCGTTACGGGCATCGTTGTGATCGCTGTCTGCGCAAGCCCGCTCAGTGGCTGCCCCTGGCTTTTTAGTGCTCTCCTCCCTGGTCTCTGAGAGGCATCTGCCTCTGGGTGCGACCATAGGCCCTGTGCTGTCCGCGTGCTTCATCTGGCCTGTCCCAGGGCTGCCGGTCATCCAACTCCATGTTCAGAAGTAGCAGAGCCATAAGACAGCAGCGCCCGGCATGCCTGAGATGCTAGAGCCAGCGCCAGTGGGCTGGTTCCTCCTGGCGCATAAGCATCCAGCAGTGTGGATACTCATGCACCACTAGAGACTGGCGGCGGAACGGCCAATGGCCGCTTACAACGGCATCGAAACACACACGCGGGGAGCGCATAGCTCACGCTACTTTATGACCATTGAAGATCATGCTGATGCTTTACGTGAGGCTGGCCCGGCTGTCATCTGAGCCGTTTGCCCGACGGACGTAGCAAGCGGCCAGCACAGGCGCTGACTCGCGGCGGGATCACTGCTCCTCCGCGCCAGCGTGCGCTGCGCTCTCCGGAGGCGGATGGTCGGCGACCCACGGCTCGAACCACTCGCGGTCAAACTGAATGGCCTGGACCAGCCATGCGCGCTTCTCGCCGAAGAGGCGATACACCTTCTGGGCCTGTGTGTGCACCTCGTGGATCGCCTGATCCATCTCGTCATGCGTGCGCTGGCCCGCCTTCCAGTGCTGGAACTGCTCGTAGAGCGGATCAAGCACGTCATGCCAGCGGTGGTCGTAATAGGCGTCGAGGAGAGCCTGTTCCCACTGCCATTCCGGCGTGTCTCGACGCTTGTTTCGGCTCATGATACCTCCCACCGTCCAGGCGCGCCGTGGCCCGCAGTGTGCGCTGTACGCAAGTCCACGGGGTCGAACCGGCTGCATAAGTATATGCCGCACTGTATCATGCTGCATCCACAGGGGTAGTGCCCAGCACCCAGCGGTAGCTAATCAGCGAGCTGCATCCAGACAGTCGCGGCGAGCGCCCCTCACGCGCTACCTTGCTACTTCTCGTGTTCACAGAAGTGAGGTGTACAGGTGCCATGCTTGGTTGGCCTCTGAGTTCGGGGCAACAGATCCAGCACTGGCTCCGTAGAGAGCGGCGCGATCCCTGTCCATCTGGTCGGCCACCTGCGCCTGAGCCACGTCATACCACCGCACGGCTACCGCGCCGCCACCACGTGGGGGGCGCGGGCCTGCTCCAAGGCGGCGAGGGCCACGCGCACGGCAGCCACCCCATCGTCTCCGGAGGCCAGGTCATGCACGAGGTGGCCCTGCCGCACGCTGGCCAGCACCCGCTCGTACATGGCCGCGAAGGGCTTCTCCCAGGGGCCGATCTCCTCGCGCAGGGTGTCCTCGGCGGTATACAGCTGCACCTCTCTGCCCTCTGCCGAGTAGCGCAGCAGTCCGGCCTCGCCGACGGCCTCGGCCTCGCGGCGCACCGCGTGCTCCCGTGCGGTGTGCGTGTAGACCCAACTCTCCTCGATCACCACCAGCACGCCGTTGTCCAGTCGGGCTGTCAACACCACATGATCGGGGTTTTCGTAGCCCTCCACATGCACGCCCCACGCGGAGACTTCAGCGAACTCCGCGCCACTCAACCAGCGCGCCAGGTCAATGGCATGCACGCCGCAGTCCACGATCGGTCCCTGCCCCTCGGTGATCAGCATCCGGTAGCGCTCAGCGCTGGCCCAGCGCCCGCCCATCCACAGGTTGGTCAAACGCAGCACGCGCAGGCGCCCCACGGCCCCACTGTGCAGGAGCGCGCGCATCCGCTGGTAGCCCGGAGCGGCCCGTGACTCAAAGTTCACGGCCAGCAGCCGCCCGGCGGCGTGGGCTGTGCGCACCATCTCCTCGCCCTGCTCCACGGTCGGCGCCAGCGGCTTTTCGCAGAAGACGTGCTTGCCGGCGGCCAGCGCGTCAAGCACGACGCGGTAGTGGCGCCCCGGCGGCGTGGCCACGGTCACCAGATCAATCTCCGGCAGGGCCAGCAGCTGGTGGTAATCGCCAAACGCCTGCGGTATGCCATACTGTGCCGCAGTGGCACGCGCCTTCTCCTCCACCACGTCTGCCACGGCCAGCAAGCGCGCACCCTCAGCCGCGCTCAGCGCCGGCAGGTGGCCATAGCCCGCCACCGTGCCGCACCCAATCAGACCAACACCGATCATCGCCCCTCTCCTTGCCCCTCAACGTGCTCTCCGCTCCCCACCAGGGATCGTCCCCAGTGTACTGCCCGGCTCGCCCGGCTGGCTGCGCGGCGAGCGCGGAGGGGGATCGCGCGGTGATGGAGACGGGGGTGGGCGCGCTGACCAGCCCACGCGGGAACCATAGCTGCGGGCGGCCACCTTCCGCAGCCGTCCACCTCGTCCACTCTCTGGTGACCGGCCGCGTTACTGCACCGCATCCTTGCCCAGCAGGCCAGGTTCCCCTCATAGGGGGTAGGGGACGGAGGAAGTACGTCGTCAGACTAGTGGCTACTGTGCCTGCAGTCCGTCATGGGTCCTCTAGCTCCGCTCTCGGCCATCGAGGACGTCCGTCTGACGCACACGGCCACCACAGCCGTGCCGCATCGCGAGCCCCACCCCGGCGCGCCGCACGGCGTCTCGGAAGGCCCGACTAGGCCTGTTTGAGGAACAGCTCGATCACCGGCACGCTCACAGGCGGCCTCTGAACAGGCAGCACCAGGGACAGCGTGCCGGCCGGGAGGCTGGCCATTGTCGTGTTCTGGGCTTCCTGATGCGCCTCCCCAACGTGCATCGTGATTTCAGAGGCATCGTTGAGCAGTTGAGCATACTCCACGCGCCCAGCCAGGCCCTCCAGATGCACGTGCCCAAACGGCCAGGCAAACAGGTGCAGGTAGAGGCGGTCGCCCTTCTGGGTGTAGCGGCAATCCGGCGGCGGCACGTACGCGCTGGCCGAACAGCCATAGATGGCCCGCTTGTGTAGACGCATCCAGGCGCCCAGGCCGCGCAGGCGCTCAATGGCCCGTGGCTCGAACTCACCCCGCCCGTTGGGACCGACGTTGAGGAGCAGGTTGCCGCCCTTGGAGACGCTGTCGACGAGCATCTGCACGAGCATCTCCACGGGCTTCCAGTCCAGATTGTCACGGTCGTACCCCCAGCTTCCATTCAGCGTCTGACAGGCCTCCCACATCACCCACTGGCCGCCCACTTCCAGCCAGCCGCGCGGTTGATACTGTTCGGGAGTGCGCACGTCCGCCGACTCCGGCAGATCAAGCCGATCGTTGAGGATAATGCCCGGCTGCAGCTCGCGCACCATGCGGACCAGCTGTTCGGAGCCCCAGTCGTCCCGCCCCTTCCCGCCCCAGACACGCGTGGGGTACGAAAAATCGGACCAGAGCACCGCGATAGGGCCGAACTGGGTGAGCAGCTCACGCGTCTGGCCGTGCAGGTACGCGCGATAGAGCGCGATGTTGCGGTGGGCCTGAGACGCGATATACTCTGGATCGTCGCGTTGCGGATGCAGCCCGTCAATGGGGCACTCAGGGTGGCGCCAGTCGATCACGGAGTGGTAGAACCCCACCTTGAACTCCTGCGCGCGGAAGGCCTCCACCAAGGGACGCAGGACATCGCGTCCCCCTGGCGTGCGCGTGGCCTTGTAGTCCGTCAAGGCAGAGTCCCACAGGCAGAAGCCTTCGTGGTGCTTCGTCGTCACGACAACGTACTTCATGCCCGCGTTCTTTGCTTCTTGAGCCCACACCGTGGGATCGTAGAGATCAGGATCGAAGTGCGCGAAGTAGCGCTCATAGGCGGCATCGGGGATCGCCTCACGCTGTTTGACCCACTCGTGACGCGCCGCCAGTGTGTAGGTGCCCCAGTGGATGAAAAGCCCCAGGCGGTCGTGCGTGAACCACGCCGTGTCCGCTCCTATTGTGGCTGCCGTGTCTGTGCTGGGTGGCATCGTGCCCCTCCTCTCTCTACTCCGTCCCTGCTCTCTGGCGTCGCGCGCCGTGTGCTCCGCCTGTCTCTGTGCGCCCTTCTGCCTACCTCCAGAGCACTGTGCGCCCAGAAGTCCGGGGTGTGCGCCTTGGGTGACGACGGCGCTACGCCGAACGTCGGCATCGCCGGCCGCGCGCTGGCGGAGCCCCTCCCATAGTACTGGATATCGCGGCAGAAGCGGGCCGGGCGCCGCTTGCGCGAGTGCCTGTGGCATAGGGTTCTGGGACTGGTTGCGCAGGCTGCCTATGAATCCAGAAGAGTGAATAATCATGCAGCGCTGGACACGGGCAGTGCGCTGGCCGGTGGCCACTTGCAATCGTATCGACGCGCACGCGGCGCGCGCATATCACGTCCTGCTCTGTCACCATTCAAGATCATTCTGGTGCTGTGAGCGCGGCTGGCCTGGCTGTCGTGCTGAGCTGTCTGCCCGATGGATGAAGCAAGCTGCCAGCACAGGTGAGCAAGCGCATAGCCAAGAAGCGACACAAGCAATAGACATCGGAAGGAGCCTATCTGCTCCTCTAGTAGGTGTGCGCGCAGATACTCACTGGCGAATGGGGCACGTTCCGAACCTGGTATCCCCACTTCCAGCCAGTGGACAGCCCGGTATCAGCGCCACAAGCAGCCTGATGCCGACCCTCAGGAGGCAGCCTCCGACTTTAAGGTGCTCTCGTTGCCGCAGGGGACGAGGGGTGCGGCGCTTCTTGTTTTTGAGCGCCAGGGCCCGGCACGACGGCGTGCTGGGACAGCTCGCGCGACTGACCATCTCGTCGCGGTACACGCGTCGTGGAATGATTATTCTGCGCGGAGTTATGGTAGACTCATGATACAGTTGGTGCCCCGTTTCCCTGGAAGCACGCCGAGAGATGTCGCCATCGTCGATGACGCTGGCTGCAAAAACGCGTCGCGGAATGTCGGGCGCCCCACTGTTAGAGCGAAGAAGACGTGGCGCTGGTGGTCGTTGAACGCGACAATCCCACCGCTGTCTAGGTCACGCACCGCACCGCCCAGCTACTACTCCGGGGTTCCGTGGCAGGGCCAAGACGCTCGGAGGCCAACGACAAGAGTCGTGATCAGTCGGCGGACCTGCTGAGGCTGACTGGTTGAGCACGTGAATCAACGTACAGATGGGTCGAACAGAATCGTCGAAGATAGTCTTCAAGACAAAGGGAGCCACATGAATAAGATCAAAATAGCACGCTGCGACCTTGATGCTTCCGAAATATCGCTTGGATGTATGCGGATTTCTAGTCTGTCCAATCAGGACATTGCGACGCTGATCCACACTGCGCTAGACGAAGGCATCAACTTTTTCGACCATGCCGATGTCTATGGCGGGGGCAAGTCGGAGGAGAAGTTTGCCGAAGCACTAGATATGACACCGCGCCTACGGGACACCATGATCCTCCAAACCAAGGTCGGGATTCGCAAGGGATCCTTCGATTTTTCGAAAGAACACATTCTGGAAGCGGTCGAGGGCAGCCTCAAACGGCTGCGCACGGATCATCTCGATGTTCTGCTCCTGCATCGCCCCGACGCGCTGGTTGAGCCAGAAGAAGTGGCCGAAGCCTTCACGATTCTGCAAGACAGTGGCAAAGTCATGTACTTTGGCGTGAGCAACCAGAACCCCATGCAGATTGAACTGCTGACCAAGTTTGTTAAGCAGCCGATCATCATCAATCAACTACAACTGAGCATCACCAATACGGGCATGATCGATGCAGGTATTAACGTCAACATGAAGATCGATGCGTCGATTGATCGTGACGGGAGCATCCTAGATTACTGCCGCCTTAAGGAGATCACCATCCAACCTTGGTCGCCCTTTCAGTATGGCTTCTTTGAAGGCGTCTTTCTGGACCATGACAAGTTCCCTGAACTGAACGCACAGATCAATGCAGTTGCGGCATCCAGAGGTGTTACCAACACGGCAATCGCGATCGCGTGGCTGTTGCGGCATCCTGCACGCATGCAGCCCATTCTTGGTACAACCAATCCAACCCGTGTAAAAGATGCCTGCAAAGCATCTGATGTCAAGCTGACCCGCCAAGAATGGTATGATATTTATTTGGCAGCTGGGAACACGTTGCCCTGAACGGGCCGTTGCACCCATGAGGAGAGCGCCACAGAGTCGGGAGGCGGTGAGAATTCATCGTCCGCACTCTTGCTTCGCCAGTGGCTCGAACGCGATTGTGAGAGCGCCATCGTCACACCGATAGCTCCTCCAATGCGGCCCCCCTCGACTTTTTAGTGCTCTCCCTATGCGCTGGACCAGACGGTGGTCACCCGGACGGCGGGTTTTCTGTGCTGCATGACGATGCAGCACAACGTATCATCATGCAGCGGCTGCAGCTGGCCGTGCGGGATCTGGCTTCTGATCGGACCAGCACAAAAGGACGTATGAGGCGAGCGCACATCGCACGCTACTTTGTGACCATTGAAGATCATGCTCGTGTTTTGAGTGAGGCTGGCCTAGCACTACAACGTCAGTTTAGGCAGCAACAGGAGATGCCGTTTCATGTGGGACTGTTTGACACGCTCGTTGCGGTCCTGGGTGGCGGTCAGCCACGCCAGCAGGTCCGCTTCGGTCCACACCCGCTGGGGCAGTAGCGCCCGCAGGGCACGACTGACTTGGGGCCGCGTGATCTGGGGCATCTTTTTCCCCCCAGTCCTGCTGCATCTGCAACAGGAAGGCGCCGGCCGACAAGGAGAGGGTGATGTGGTGGTGCCAGCTTTGCCAGCGGCGCACCTCATACTCATCCAGGCCGGTCTCGCCCTTTTCCGTTTGCAGCTCCGTCTCCACGACCCAGCGGGCGGCACCCACCTGAGCCAAAGTCAGCAGGGGCGTGTCCGCAGCAGCATTGGAGAAGGAGGCTTTGAGTTCGCTGCCATCGAGATTGCGGCGCAGCACCAGCCAGCAGGCGCGGTCGGGCAGACCATCGCGGCGTTCCCACACGTGCAGCCGGACAAACTGGTAGGTCCGCGGGCCCTGCGCCCCCTCCGCCACGGTCACGTCCTGCCAGGTGGACCCGTCCAACGCGGCGGCCACGGCCCGCACCGTCTGCGGGGGCGGCGCTCCGGGCACCAGGCGGGGCACCGTCGGGTGCGGTCCGCGGCCACTCCAGGGGGGCACGGCCACCGCGGCTGGCTGAGTGAAGACGCGGGTGTCCAGCGGCAACTCCAGCACATAGCGCCAGCCGTCCGCATCCAGAGCGTCGCGCAGGCTGGGCACCTCCCCATAGCCGGCATCGCCGGTCACCCAGTCCCCCTGCAGGTGGCCCCGCGCCCGCGCCGCCTGCAGCACGGCCAGCCCGATCTCCGCTTTGGTGGCGAACCCCACCGTGTCCGGCACCCCCGCGGCGCGACAGCGCGCCCGATCATCCACCCATTTCTCGGGCAGGTAGAGTTGGCCGTCCACCAGGGCATGGCCGCGCGCCGAGGCATAGGCCAGGAAGACGCCCACCTGGCAGTTGGCCAGCTTGCCCAACCGCCCGCAGTACTGGTGGGCCACCCCCACCGAGTGCCGTCCTTGCTTGGGAAAGCCGCTCTCGTCGATGATCCAAACCCCCTCGGGCGTGCTCAGCCGCAGCCCCAGAAACGCCTGCAGGCGTGCAATGACCGGCTCGCTCTCCCACGGCGCGTCGGTCAGGAACCGCTGCACGGCCCGCGCGCTCACGCCATCGAGCACCTCCGCCACGTTTTTCGCGTTGCGCCGATCCGTTTGTTGCGCCAGCAGTCCCCGCACGTACTGCTCGCCATGCGCTTGCGCCTCCTTCCGCCCAAAGAGAGGAGCAAACTGTTCATGAAAGGTGGCAAACGACGCCGCCACCCGCGCAAATTCGGCCGCATCCATCCTCAGTCCTCCTGGGACACTCATCCTGCTGTCCCAGGTTCAGCATACTCGAAAACTGACGTTGTAGTGCTAGCTGCTATGCGGAGTCGTCTGCCCGACGGATGGAGCAAGCAGCCCGCATAGGCCAGCATAACTCCCGTCATAGACGACCGACGATGATGCGGAGGCTGTCCTCTACGAGTGCCTTGATAGGCAGAAACGTCTGCTGTCACAGGACGCCACACTCCGGAGCCTGCTCGATCAACGCGCGCAGCCGCGGCACGGGTCCCCGTAACGACCCTGGTGCTGGCGGGGGCTCCGTCCGCGTGGGACACGTCTTTCAGCCCGTGGCGGGGAGACGCACACGCCCAGGGGGCCAGCAGCGCGCCCTATCCGTGCCCGCCCACGTCCTGTGTGGTGGTTCGGGGAGAGGCGTCGCCACGCCGAGGCCGGCGTCGCATCGCTGGCCTCGGCGGTCCACCACCCTCACGGCGGAGCCAGACGTGCAGGAGCACGATCACCCACATGCGGTACGGCCGCCAGACCTCGGCCAGGCGCTCGACCGTGGCGTGATCGGCCGGCGTGGGGAGCCCGTAGGCCAGTTGCACCGCCCGACTCATCGTCTCGTCCTCCGTCACGCCGTCCACTACACCCGCCCCGCGGAAGAGGATGCCCTGGGCGCTGAACGGACCAACGCCCCGCAGCGCGTGTAACTCGCCGAGTGCCTGCGCGATCGGCAGAGCACGCAGCCGCTCACGGTCGAGCACCCCGTCCAGCGCCGCGTGGGCGATGTCCTGCAGGCGCCGCACTTTTTCGTCACTCAGCCCAGGAAAGGCGGACAGCTGCGCCAGCACCTGGGGACGGAGAAAGGCCGACAGCCGCTCGTCGCTGACCGACACCTGATCCCCCAGAGCGCGGGCCAGCACCGCGCGGATCGTCCGCGCTTGCTGGATCGAAATGCGTTGGCTGATTACAAAATGGGCGGCGGCCTCGTACGGGCTGTGGAAGCACACAGGCCGTAGCATGCCGTACTGCTCCTGCAGCCGGCCGATCACCGGATCGCGCCGCCCCTGTCCTGGCCGCTTCGGTCATCCGCCCCGTGTTCTGTGGCAGCCGAGTCACCTGAGGTGAGCGCGCACCTTATATCGTGTGAGCACGAACAGATGCGGATGAGCCAGGCGGCCAGCACAGGGGTCACCCCTATCATGCTTATCCTATAATAGTGACGGGTTGCCTGCCCAATGGGCACGGTGGGGCAGGCCGTCGCCAGCCAGGAGGGAGGACACCGATGGACAGAGTCTGCACCCAGGAGGGAGCCAGCGCGGGACAGCCGTTTCGTGATCTGAACCACAACGGGCGGCTGGACCCGTATGAAGATGCGCGCCTCCCCATTGAGGAGCGGGTCGCGGACCTCCTGGCCCAGATGACACTGGAGGAAAAGGCCGGCATGCTGTTCCACATGCTGGCCCCTCTCGACGGGGACCAGGGGACGCCGCCCGGACTTGGCTCCGGCACGGCCTTGCTGACGGAGCGGTTCATCACCCACATCAATCCCCTCGGGAGCGCCAGCCCCGCGGAGATGGCAGCATGGCACAATCGCCTGCAGGCAGTGGCCGAGGGCACGCGCCTGGGGATCCCCGTCACGCTCTCCACCGATCCTCGCCACACATCCTCGCACACTCCAGGGGCGAGCAGCCAGGCGGGAGCCTTCTCGCTGTGGCCCGAGCCGCTCGGCCTGGCCGCCACGCGCGACGCGGCACTCGTTCAGGAGTTCGCCTCCATCGCCCGCCGTGAGTACCGCGCTGTGGGCCTGCACCTGGCCCTGCATCCCATGGCCGACCTGGCCACTGAACCGCGCTGGGCGCGCATCAACGGGACCTTCGGCGAAGATGCGCACCTCGCCGCGGAGATGGTGGGAGCCTACATCCGCGGCTTTCAGGGCCCCGAACTCGGGCCCGAGAGTGTCGCCTGCATGACCAAGCACTTTCCCGGTGGTGGGCCCCAGAAAGACGGCGAGGACCCCCACTTCCCCTACGGCCGCGAGCAGGTCTACCCCGGCGATAACGTCGCCTACCACCTCCTCCCGTTCGAGGCGGCGTTCGCCGCGGGGACCGCTCAGGTCATGCCCTACTACGGCATGCCGATCGGCACCGCGTTCGAAGAGGTTGGCTTTGGCTTCAATAGGAGTGTCGTCACGGGGCTCCTGCGCGAGCGCTACGGCTTTGACGGCGTCGTCTGCACCGACTGGGGATTGTTGACCGACGTGACCCTGTTCGGGAAGGCTTTTCCGGCCCGGGCCTGGGGTGTCGAGCACCTGGACCGGGCGGAGCGTGTCCTGAAGGCCCTGGACGCGGGGGTGGATCAGTTCGGGGGCGAGGCCTGTCCCCAGGTCATCAGCGACCTCGTGCGGGCGGGGCGGCTCGCCGAGGAGCGCCTTGATGTGTCGGTGCGCCGCCTGCTGCGCGATAAGTTCCGGCTGGGCCTGTTCGACGCTCCCTATGTAGACCCCGCGGTGGCGGAGACCATCGTCGGCAACGCGCGTTTCCGCGAGGCCGGCGCGCTGGCCCAGCGGCGCGCTGTCGTCCTGCTGAAGAATGGGACGCATCCCGGCCAGGAGGTCCTGCCGCTACGTGGCCGGCCTCGCATCTATCTCGACAACGTGGCCCACGAGGCTGCCGAGAGCTATGGCACAGTCGTGGCCAACCCTCCCGCCGCTGACCTGGCCATCGTCCGCCTGCAGGCCCCCTACGAGCCACGCGACACCTACCCCCTGGAGTCCTTTTTTCACGCAGGCGACCTGCGCTTCGGGACAGCCGAACTGACACGCCTCCTGGCCCTGATGACGCGGCTGCCCACCATTGTGGTCATCTACCTGGACCGGCCGGCGGTGATCCCTGAGATCGCGGAGCACTGCGCCGCGCTCCTCGCCGACTTTGGGGCCAGCGACGCCGCCGTCCTCGACATTGTTTTTGGCCGGTTCGCGCCGACGGGCCGGCTGCCCTTTGAGCTACCGTCGTCGATGGAGGCGGTGCGCGCCCAGAAGGAGGACCTGCCCTACGACTCCAACGCTCCGCTGTTCGCCTTCGGCCACGGGCTGACCTATGCGGGTTCTCGGCACTCTGCTGCTCCTCACGCCTGAACCCGTGCGTCCTGGAGGGCCCAGGGACGGCGACCCGGCGATGCTGTGCTACAGTAGCGAGCGGACGGGAACCGGACATGACCGAGCACGAGGGGAGAGAGCAAGCACAGGCAGCCGCCGAGGCGGAAGGGTGGCCGTGGCATGAGCCTGTGCTGGTTCAGCGCCATCACCGCCCGCAGCCACGGTGTCGACCACATCGCATGGCCTGGCATGTCTAACGCCGACCGTCTGGGCGGTCATGTCAACATGCGGATCGGCGCTACCACGGGCACGGTCATCAGGAAAGCCTTTGCCCGGCGCTAGAGCAGCTCTCCGGCGCTAGAGGTACTGGCCGTCCCAGGGGTGATGACCTGGGCGGAACGGCACAGGTCCACCGTTGCGCGGGCAGACGAGCCGTCGGCCCGCGCAACGGTGGCTCAACAAGGGTGAATTGAGGGAGACATCCAGCGCGGGTATGGCAGCGCGTGCGGACTCATAGCGAGACGCTCCTACGGCTGACGTCCGTCACCATCCCTCAATTGAAGACTGACACACGACTAGTAGGGCGTCCCACTGATAGTTGGCCATATGCTATCCCAGGACGAGGATGACCTCACGCCTCATCCAATGGTCAGGTTTCAACAGGATGGTCTACTAGGGCACTTTCGGTGCAGATTATTGAGGCGCCGCTGTGCTGTTTGCCGGCACTGTGTTGGCCGCTTGGGTCATCCGAGCCAATGCCGCGCCGCATACGACCGCGATTTTGATCATCATCATGGTCACGAGGCATCAGCGCATGCCTTGCATAGCAGCAGGAGGCGAGTACAATAATTGGAGGTGGAGAGCGGTCATGTTGAGGCTATGCTTCCACTGGCGAGCTGCATAATCATGCAGCCGAGGGATTACGCGTCAGCCTACCCTGCACCTATTCCATGGCCTTCACAAGCCGGCAGACTTATGGCGTGTCGATGTCCACTCTCTTTACTGGGCGCATTATTCTGGGTTTTTAGTGCCCAGCCGATGACCACACGGAGAGGCATAGATACTCCAGCCGCGTTTCACCGTCGACATTGGCTGCTTACAGTGAGGGCAGGTTCCGGCATCAATCTCGGCCGAGTATTCGGTGAGCCAGCGCTGTGCCTCCTGCACGAACCGTTGCGTCGCCTGGGCCTCTTGCTCAATCTCCTCCTTAGTAGGGTATACGACGTGAGGACAGAGGTGACTCACCTCATTGGCGCGGATGCAGGCATGATGATACATAAAAGGGCCATCATGGCGCTTGACACACGGCGGTGTAGGCAATGCCAAGCTTACAGTGGTTGTCCTTGAAGCCGGTGAAATGCGTGCATCAGACCCGTGGCTCTATCTTCTCGCGAATTGATGGGCGCACGTTGTGTGGATGCTCGAACACAGTAGTCTCCCTCCCTCAACCTCTTGTGTTGCTCGTGAGATCCATGGACCGGAAGACAAGTAGGGGCGGCACGGAGCCAAGGAGAGCCCCCACCACCCCCTGGGCCGGCGAGTGGTGGTCGAGCACGTAGCGTGACCAGGCCATGGCTGGAACGAGGGCAATGAGCGGGTAGGCCCGCTTGCCAAACACCAGCGACAGCACCGTGACCGTGCCGGCGGTGCCGGCCACGTGGACGCTGACCTTCCAGTAGAGCGTGATGCCGGTGATGGGGATCATGGCTGCCGAGATGGAGATGACAAGTGCGATGACCAACCTGGGCGCGCGCAGCCGCCGCAGTAGCGCGTAGGTGGCGCCGACCGTCCCAAGCTGCATGAGGAGGGGCCGGAGCCGTTCCTCACGGACGGAGATCTCATGGTCTGAGAAGCGGCCCGTGCGCACACCCCAGCGGATGTGGATGAAGGGAGAGAGCGCGATCAGGCCGCACGATATGGCCCACCAGCGCGCCCACTCAGGCCAGCGCGGCGCCGCCTTGTAGCACACGCCGAGAAAGCAGGGTATGGCCATGACGATGGGGTTGCCCAGGAACGAGATTGCCCTGGCCAGGCGCCATGTGGCCGGAGACATGGAGGCGGGGCGTTCCTTCCAGGCAGGAGTGTCACGTGGTGGCCGCGACGCGGCCAGACCACGGGTCAGTCGGGCAAGCATAGGTTACTCTCCCTTGTAGCTGATGCGGAGAGCCAAGGCAACTATCTCGGCAAGTTCTCTGTGCCATGGCTCGATGTCGCCGGGCATGGTGATGTCGGTCGGAAGGCGCTCGGCACCGACGGCCAGGGCCGCGATCTTGAACACGTGATCATAGTAAAAGGTGCCGTCCTCCATCTGCAGGACGAAATATTCGATCAAGCCTGTCCGCTCGTCCAGTTCGTCTTCATCGAAGAAAGGGGACTCCATCACGTTCTCATAGGCCAGGGTGATCACACGAACGGCTTCGCGGCCTGCGCGCCGACATTCCAGTGAGATACCCCGCCGGGCGCATTCACGTGTGACGAACTCGACAGCATCCCCGGCCGAGTAGTCCTGGCGGACACGCAACATGCGTTCATCAATCCAGGTCGAGATGTGGACGATCCGATGGTAGACGCGAAGGTTGCGCTCAGTCTCAAGCTGCAGCAGTTCACGCTGCCGCCGCACCGAGACTAACTCCAGCAGGTAATGCTGGACGTCGCGCGCAAACAACAGAGCCAATACCGAGACCAGGGCGACGCCAGCAACAGCGGACATGAGCGGCACCGTGTACCGCGTCACGGTTGACGGATCGACCCCGGCCGCGCTGGCCACGGCCTGCGCGAGAATGAGCAGCCCATAGAGCACCGTGCCGCCGGCGATCAGAATGGCGCACATGGCCATTGCTCGGACGCGGGTCGAGTGCTGGAGGCGCAGCGTCGCAAGGTTGGCCCACAGATAGATGCCCGCGATGTAGACGATGGCTATGCCCAGGACCAGGTACGTGAGGAAGAGCTGAACGGGCCGACCATAGTAGCGATAATAGAACAGATATGTGCGGTCGCCCGGTACGGTCATGTTGTCCAGCAGCCACAGGGCGCCGTGCAAGGCAACGAGGCCAAGCGCGACACCGAGCAGCGCGTGGCGTCGGCCTGTCGAGAGCAGGCCTAGCTTGCTGGAGAAGTTGAAGAACAGGGTGAATGCCAACAGGATCAGTGTGTCGGTAAGCAGATGACCCAGACCAGGCACATGGAGCGCGGCGTCAAGAGCAAGGGCGTGCGAGGTGGGCCAGACGACCAGGCCGGTCGCCGCGCAGATGAACGCGGCGATGGAGTCGGTATCCTGCCGGCCACGCCGCACGGCCACGCGTTGGGCGGCCAGGAGAAGAACAATTGGGGATGCCAGGAAGACGTAGCCGAGCACGACTAGAATCCAATGTCGTCGTAGAAGCGGCTGATCGCGGCAAAGGCGGCATCCACGGTCATCTCCGAGGTGACGATCCGGCGCACAGGACTGGATGCTCGGGCTGATCCAAGGGCGGTAAGCGCCAGGCTGAAGCCCTCGGCATCCAGTTCCATGGGCAACCCAAAGCGGTTTCTACGATGGAACAGACCCGGCGCGCTCCTGGTGGATGACCACGACCGCAGCATAGTGTCAAGCTCATCGCGGGTTGAGATGGGAACATGGTTGAGGATGATGTGCCCGCACTCGTGGTAGATTGTTCGCCCGGATGAAACGTCAGGCTCGTAAAAGATGAAGTAGTCTCGCTCGGTCACACGCAGCACGTAGCCCATGGCGCTCTTCACCATAGGGAACGGGATTAAGAGGATGGTGATGTCCATGCTTTCGGCGAGTTTGACCACGAACTCACGTGGCTGAAATGGAGGCTCAAGACCAAACCGCACGCACAGGTCACGGGCCCTGCAGGCCATCTCGTATGTTCTGTTCATGCCCCTTCCTCTCTTCGTCGGACTCCATTACCTCTCGCCAACGGGAACCGTCACAATTCGCCCTCGTCAGAGGCCTTGCACGGCGCCATTCTCGATATCTTCAACCGCCAGGTTCCCTGGGTCCACCGCGGCGCCTGATCTTTAGCCTTGCTTCCCACCTCCTGGAGTGTCGGTGTCCCTAGGCTGCTCCTGCGTCCCGGGCTCCATTTTGATCTTGTCGACGATGTCGCGCGCATGTTGCATCATGTGCAGCACCAGCTCCCACTCCTCTCGTCCCATCGTCTTCGCCCGTAGGGCAAGCTCACGCACCATCGGATTGCGCAGCGCATCGCGCAGTTCGTCGTCGATATCGGATGCGGCCAGTTCCTCGGGCACCTGATCGGCTGTGAAGTACGACACGGGCACGCCAAAGAAGTTTGCCAGCACCTGCAGCTTGTCGCCTGAGGGCGCGGCCACGCCGCCTTTCCTCAGTAGGCTGAGGTAGGACATAGAGATCTTGCGGCCCGTGGCTTCGTGGACCTCTCGCAGTGTATAGGGGGTTCCTCGCGGGGAGAGGCGCGTGTCCCATAGGTAGTTCAGCCGCTCTGCAAAGCTAGGCAGCCGGCTCGGGGGAGAGCCGCTTTCATCCATTTGACTTCCTCGTTGCCAAGCGGTATTATACTCCCATCTTACAGTATAGTAGAAACATCCGATATACTGTAGGATGGGTGGCGCTCGTAGGTAGGCGCCGAGCGCCACTGCACCTTACCAGTCTACAGGAATGCTGCAAGGGGGTGAAGCCATGCGCATGCTCAAGCCATGATATCTGCTCACACCGCGACCGACGCCTACTACATAGATGGATTGGACAAGCAAGGGGGAAGGCAGAGATATGGACACCTTTATGACCATCGTGACCAACATCGCCACCATGCTCTTGCCGGTGGCCGTGGCGCTGGGGGTCATCGGCAGCTTCGCCGGTCTGGCGATGAGCGCCATCGGCTATCGACACGGTAGCGACGTCATGAGGACTAGCCTCATTGGCTCCGGCCTGGTGATCGGCAGCCAGGTGCTGGGCACCTGGTTCAAGGGACAGTTCGGCGTTAAGTAGATCTTACGATAGCGGGCGACGAGGCGCAACCCAATGTCCGTTGTGCCTCGTCGCCCAAGGATCGGTGAACAACAATGGACGATCGGCGCCACCACCGTTCCCCGCGTTGGCTCAACGCCCGGATGCGCATCGCTCGCCTGACCATTCCGCAGTGGATCGCCCTTGGTGTGGCGACCACCGGCGGCCTCGCCCTGTATCTGGGTCTGACGCGGGTACCGCTGCCCCCTGCCTGGGCCGGCAGCGCATTCTACCTCCGCCTGCTGTTGACCGGGCCGCCCAGTGGCTTGCTGGGGGTGCTCCTGTATGCCCTGGCCGATGATCGGCGGGAACCATTCATTCGGCAGGCGGTGTTCTTTCTCGTCCGCCGCCATCGCTACGAGCAGGAGGATTCGCGTGGCTACACCTCGCACTCCCGGCGTCTCCGCCACCCGTGAGCCGGCGCGCGCGCTGCCGCGCCGCGTACCCACCACGATGGCCCGCAAGCGCCACGAACGCCAACGTCTTGCATTGCTGCCGCTACCGCGCGGGGCAGACACAATCCACGTGACGCCGGACGGCATGATCGTCTACGGCGATGGGCAGACACGCGGGGTGCTGCGCGTCTCCCTCACCAACCTCGCCTCGCTCAGCCAGATGGAGCAGGAGTACACCTGTGGGCTGTTCGGCCGCCTGGCGACGGTACTCACCGCCGGTCAGTCCCTGCAGGTCATCGTCGACAGCGACCCTGTCGCTCCTGAGGGGGTGACGGCGATGATGGCCGAGCTGATCACGACCTCGCACCGCAGCCTGCGCACGCTGGCCCAGCGCTCCATGACGCACCTGGAGACGGAGCTAGCGCGCAAGCATGTGCCCGACAAGAGCGCCTATCTGATACTGGGGCCTCCCCTGGAGCGGGCTCTGGGTCTGGCCGGCGCTCTGGTCGGCCTGCGTGAGATGATCGGGATGGAGGGCCATCGAGAGCCGGACCTGTACGGCGCCGACGCGGCGCTGGACGACGCGGCCAGTATTCTGAGCTCCATGGGCCTCGTCGCCGAACGGTTGCGCGGCCCCGACGTGGTCGCCCTGCTGTGGCGCTGTACTACCCCTGGGCAGACAGAGCGTACCGACCTGGCGCTAGGGGCTGATCTGGCTAATCTCCTCGCGCCGACGATGTGGGTAGAGCGGTTTGACCACGTGCAGGTCGGCGCCACCTATACCCGTTCACTGTTGATCATGGAGCCGCCTGACGTGACCAACGCTGGCTGGCTGGACGATGTGCTCTCGCTGGACGTGCAGTATCGCCTCTCCTGGCACCTGCGCGGTCGTGACCGTGACCGCGAACGCAGCCGCCAGCTGCGCCGGCGCAAGGCGCTGCGCACCCTGGCGGTAGGCCATGGCCAGCTGACCGATCTGGACAGCGAGGGCGCCAGCCTGGAGGCGGAACACCTGGCCGAAGAGATGGTTGACACCTCTGTTGGCATCATCTCCAGCACTATGGTGCTGACACTGCAAGCGCCCGATCTGGCTGCGCTGGACCGCGCTACGCGTAAGGCGCTGCGCGTCATCCGCACCCGCTACAGCACCTATGGCCGTGGCCGTGGACACCAGCGGGCGCTGTGGCGAGCATCGTTGCCCTATGGGGTGGATGTGTCTCACCGCGCACGGCGTTGGCACAGCGCCAGTATCGGCCACGGTGTACCCTACCTATCGCATTCGCCAGGTATGCCCAGCGGGTTCCCACTGGGCTTCACCACGCGGGGCGGGGAGTTGGTTGCCCTCGACCTGTCGCACCCCAGCCTGCCCAACTGGGTAGCCGTCGTGTTGGGCCGCCAGGGCAGCGGCAAGACGTTCGTCACCCAACTCTTTACCCTGTGGACTCTGTATCAGGGCGGGCGGGCCACGATCATTGATCGGGCCGGCCACTACCGCGCCCTAATCAGCCTGCGGGGCGGTACCTACGTGGCGCTGGGCAAGGACGCCGCGCCGCCCACCATCAATCCCTGGGACCTGCAGCCGGGCGAAGATCTGCGTCAGCGCATTGATACCCTGCTGGCGCTACACGAGATCATGCTAGTGCGCCCGGGTCAGGAACTGGACTACCGCATGGAGGCGGCGCTGGAGCGGGCGATCAAGGCGGTATATGCCTGGCATGCCGCGCGGCAGGCTGAGGGCGTCATTTCAGATCAGGCGGCGCCGCTGGAGCGTCATCTGATGTGGATTCTGGAGCAGCAGCTCCGGAACACGGACCTAACTGACAGTGAACGGGATGTCTTGCGCACCCTATGCGACACGCTGCAACCCTACGTCGGCGATGGACGCTACGCCCACATCCTTGATCGGCCTACCACGCTGGACCTGGGCACAGGGCTGCTCTGCTTCGACCTCGATGGACTCTCGGAGCGGCTGTATGCCCTGACCATGTTCATCGTCGCCGACGCCATGGCCCGGCGCGCACGCAACACCTACGACCGCCAGGGCGACCGGAATCCTGAGCTGCTGGTGATCGATGAGGGATGGTTCCTGGCCCGCTACGCTGGGGCCGGCCTGTGGTTGGAGGACATGGCCCGGCGCAGCCGGCACATGGGCCTGCGCTTCGTCTTCACCACCCAGCAGCTCTCCGACCTGATTGACAACCCCAAGGCAGTGGGCATCATCAACGCCGCCTCCATGAAGTGCCTGTTCCGCCAGCAGGACGCCCGCTCCGGCCAGGGCGTGAACACCATTGACTGGCTGGCCAGCCAGCTGCACATCAGCCAGGCCGAGGCCCGCCAGACCACGCAGCTACGCAACGGGCAGATGATGTTATTCCGGGAGGGCAAGGACGGCAGCTACCGCCGCGGCGTAGTGGACGTGTGGGCCAGTCCGCATGAATACTGGTTGTTCACCAGCGAACCGGAGCGTGACGTGCCGGCCAAGGTCGCCGCCCTGCAGGCTCATGAGGGCGACGTGCTGGCTGCCCTGGACGCGCTCGTGGACCGCTACAACGGGAGGTGAGCATCTATGCCAGTTTCTACACGCTGGGGACGGGCGCTCGTGCGAAGCGCCCTCTTGACGGCAGCAGTGCTGCTCTCAGGGACAGCGCTGCTGGCCCAGGCCGCTGATCCCTCAGCAACACCAACTCCGGTCCCCACGCCTCCTCCCGCGCACGGCAGCCTGCAGGTATCGCCGGCCCATGGCCAGGCCACCACGCAGGTCACCATCCTGGGCCAGGGCTTCACCGCCAACGACGTGCTGACCATCGCGCTCGACAATGTCGGCGGCGCCCTCAACAATGTGGCCTCCGATAGCAATGGCCACTTCACCGATAGTGTGACCTTACCAGGTGGCACGTCAAGCGGCACGCATCAGCTGCTGGCCTATGCGGGCAGCGACGAGGTGGCGGCTATCCTCTACACGGTGGATGCCGTGCCCCCTCCCTGTGGAGGCTTCGCCATCAGCCTACCAGTCATTGGCGACGTATGCATTGACATCGGCCAGCTGGTCGACGATGTGCTCGCTGCCACCTTCGGCAGCATCGCCAGCATGTTTGGCGGCGCCTGGGACGCCGTGACCGGCCCCTTCGCAGGGGCGCTGACCAACACGCCCAACTTCGCTGCGGACAGTACCTGGAGCGCCTTCCAGACGTTCATGACCACCCTGCAGTACATGTGGGGCACCGTCTTCGTGGCCATGTTCGTCTTCGGCATGTTCGCCCGCTATCTGGAGAGCATCGGCGCCGGCTCGTTCCAGGGTATCCTGGGCATCCTGGGCCGGGCCATGATCCTGACCGGCTTCCTGGCCCTCTATGGCCCGATTATGGCCACCTGGGTCTTCCCCGCTGAGAACGGGCTGGCCGCGGCGATCATCAATGCGAACATCCTGGGCACGAGCGGGGGCTTTGACGCCATCGGCAAGGCCCTGGCCACGGTGGGGAGTGTGGTCAGCTTCACCTCGCTTGTGAACCTGGTGATCCTGATCCTGGCCCTGGTGGTGGCCCTACTGTGCGTGGTGGTCCGCGACATGGGGCTGGGCGTGCTGGCCGCCCTGTACGTGGTGGGGCCGTTGGCGCTGGTCTGCTGGCTGTCGCCGCAGTTCGACTTCATCGCGCGGTGGTGGGTACGCACGATGATCAACCTGCTGCTGTGGCCAGTGGGCTACGCGCTGGCGCTCAAGGTGGGCAGCGCGCTGCTGGCCGCCTCGGGTTGGACCGGGCTGCTGGGCAGCCTGGGCGCATTGGGCTGTTTGGTGTTGCTCTACCGGGTACCCGATATCATCGGCTCCATGTCGGGCAGCAGCGGTATCGCCGGCGCCGTGATGATGCTGAGCGATCGCGGCCTGCAGATGGCCACGATGGCCGCGCAGCGTGTAGTGAAACGCATCTGAGGAGGACGCCATGGGCAACGACAAGCTAACCGGGTCCGCCGGCCAGGAAGAGAGTGTGCGTATCACAGTCACCACCATTGAGGTTTCGGCAGGAGCGGCCGATAGGTTACTACATCTGGACCAGACGCGTCGCGCACGTACTCCACGAGAGGGGCGCCATACCGCGCTTGCGCTTCCCTCAGAGCCACCTCGACATGAGCGCGCCTCCGTCGCCCCGTGGTCCCCGTTGAGGCCATTCAAGCCGCTGCGGGCCAACTACCTCATGGCGCGCCAGGCGTTGGGCGCTGGTGGCCGGATGGGCGTTGTGTACATCTGCATCGTGGCGGGATTGGCCTCCGTGGTGTGGCGTCACTACACGCTGCCCATTGGGATTACCGGTGGTCTGGCTGTAGCGGCTATCATGTTTGTACGAACCGGCGCGTACCGTGAGTATCTGACGACTATTGCGGACGCCCACGGGATGCCTCCGGTCGGTGAGGTTGCGCGCTACAACCTGGCCTGCCTCACGACCTGGATCACGACGCGATGGCGCCGATGATCCCTTTTCAAGGAGCTTGCATATGCGCTCCGCCTGGGACGAGGAGTTCGGAGAAGCTCTGCTCGACCTCGTCCTCGCGCTCGGTCGCCTGCTGGTTCGGCTGCTTCGCCGGCTGCTGGCAGCACTGTAGCGCCACTCCAATACACTCGCCTGGCCATCAGGGGGTCGCCGCAGTGTCAACGGCGGCCGGGCCAGGGTGTGCCCAGACAATGGCTCCCGGCGGGGAATCTACGCTGAGCCGCCGCGGCGACAATGCCCCCGAGGCTACGGGCATATCACCAACTCGGACTTCGGGCGATGGCCCAAACGCCTGGCGTGCGGCGCTCAATGCTGCCCCATTCCTCGGCTGTACCCAGCCAGGGTGGCAGCATGACCTCACCTGTTCCTCAATGCCAGCACGACCATGTGGCGGTCTGTGTCGGCCCAATGAACAGCGTGGACCTGCACTGAAAGCTGGCCGCCAGCGGCCCCTAGTGGAGGCTACGACATGCGGCTGGTGGCAACCAGGCACGCGCCACATGACTATGATGGGAGGAAAGACAGCATGACCGTTCGGTCGATCAATCAACCTACCGCGCAACCACCGGCCGGGGATGTGACGCTCAGCGTACGATTCGATCCCTGCAGCCCGCCTCAATGCGTTGAGGTCGAGGTTGTGGGAGACAATGACCTCACCACCGCTGGTCTGCTTGAGATCGTGGAGGAAGCTACCCTGCGGCTCATCACGTTTGCCGCCGATTATCGCATGGCTGCCCTGCTGGACTGCATTGCGGGTGCCCACACCACTGGGCACGACCCGTCAGGCCCCGCGCCAGAGGAGGGAAGGCCAGTCAGCTGCTCGCCGACCCCACCCCGGGCCCCCCAGACCCAGGCCGCGCACCTCAGCCGAGGTGCGAAGCAGGATAAAGGTGAGTACTCACGACCGTCCCACCAGAGGAAGGCGTGAGTACCCACGCCCCTAACTGAGTACCTAGCGGTACTCACGGCTATCGGAGCGAAAGAGGTGTGCCCATGACCGCTCAGCGCAGAGACACGACAGACCACAAGGGGCCAGTGCCCCAGCCGCCACGGCGGCAGAAAGTGCAGTTCCATCTCTGGCTAGACCCAGAGACAGGCTCCGCGCTACGGGCACTGGCGGCGGCGCGGACCATGCCTGCCTCCGTGCTGGTCGAGAGCTTCATCCGAGCCGGCCTGGGGCAGAGCGCCGAGGAACGGCTGGAGGGGCCAGCGCTGCCAGCCGTGCGTCGGGCTGTCGAAGACGTGCTCCGCCCGCAGACTGAGCGTCTTGCCGCACTGATCGTCAAGACCCATCTTGAGGCTGGTATCGCCGAACGACTGGTGTTCGTGTTAGTGGCCAACGCGCTCGGCCCGGACCGGGCACGGCAGTTTCTGGACACGGCCCGCACCAGGAGTATCGAAGCGCTCAAGAGGCCGCTCGGCCAGGAGCGACCGATAGAGTGAGAGCCGACCCTCCTGGTCGAACCACATGTCCATTATCGGGGCCGGGTTGGCTCCACGCAGTAGAGTGGGAGAAAGGAGCGCGAACAGCGCCATGAACGTCACGGGATTCAGTCACGCCACCATCAACGTCACCAGCCTGGCGCCGGCACTGGCCTTCTATCGGGACATCCTGGGGATGCGCCTGGTGCATCATGGCGCCCATGACGCCTATCTGGAATGGGGCACCGCCTGGATCTGCATTCAGGAGCACGGGGGGCGGCACCCAGCTCCTGGAGACACGGGCGTGGATCACGTCGCCTTTCACATCGCGGAGGCCGACTTCCCGGCGGCCGTGGACCTGTTGCGCCAGGCACAGGTCCCGCTGGTGCGTGGCCCACTCCTGCGAGGCCTCGGCTGGACGATCACCTTCCTTGATCCCGACGGCACACACCTCGAGCTACACACATCAACGCTGGCGGAGCGGATGACCGTCTGGTCGTAGCGCGCCCCCGCGAGTTCCTTCCACGGAGTGAAACAACGCAATGCCCATGACACGAGCCAGCACCGTGGTCAAGAGCCGCTTTGTGCGGCCTGGCTCCTCCCGCACGACGCCTACGGCTTATCGGGGTCGCGCCGGCGGCGGTGCCCGCCGCCAGATCGGAGCGGCGTTGCGCTACGTCCAGACTCGTCCTCTGGGATCGGATGAGAAGGCCACGGATCGCGCGCTGTTTACGGCGCATGCCGATACCGTCGTCCGTCAGGAGGCCCGTGACGATCTGGCCGGCTGGGTCACGCCCGGTGTTGCCTACCACAGCCTTGTGTTCTCGCCCGGCCCCCTGGGTGAGGGGATGACGGCGGAGCAGATGCGCGCGTGGACCCGCCACGTCATGGCTGACCTGGAACAGAGGTGGGGCGGGCCGGTCTCCTGGTACGCCGTCGTCCACCAACACACGGACCACATCCACACCCATGTCATCGTTGCCGCCTCTCGCGTGGGCAAGGATGGCGTACGCCGAGGCACACGCTTCAGCAGGGATGATTTCGCGGCGTTGCGGGAAAGCGGTGACCACTGGGCCGAACAGGAGCGAGTAGCCGCGCGCCTCTGGCGTGAGGTTGAGTCCTATGCCGCCACGATCACGCGCACGGCATTGGTACTGGCGCTGCCGAGTGGCAGCGGCGGGCACGGCCCCACCGATCGCGACGAGATCGAGCGATCACAGCGGACACGCCGCTAAGGAGAGACAGGAGGTAGGCACATGCTGACCAGCAACCGCTACATCATCACGCGGGTGTACACCCAGGCACAGGGGCTGCGCGCTTTGCAGACGGCTCAGGAGGAGGATGTCGAGCGCGGCGGCATCTACGACGCGCGCTCAGCCAGCATCACCATCTGGTCTGATCCGTGGACCTCCTGGGCGCAGCAGGCCGCCTCCGTGACCGTGGGCACGATCTACGTGGCGTGGCACACCCCTGACGCGGGCCACTGCACCGTCTACCAGCTGGAGGTAGACCTGGGCTGGACACGGGACACCGTGGAGCGCCACGTGACGCGCCTGTTTGGTCAGGCAGCGGCGGGGTACGGCACCGGCCCCACCATGGACAGCAGGAAGCGAGGCAGCCAATGAACCATCAGCTATCAGCCCGGGCGCGGCTCCTGCTGGCGCTCACCGGGGCGGTTGCGTTAGTCATCCTCGTCGCACTGGTAATGGGGTGGCCGCAACGCGCCTATATGACCGGCTACGACGCGCTGGCCTACCCGCCCCAGGCGCTGGGCGAGGCGATCCGGGCCAGCCGGGGCCATGGGCACGTCACCTCCTGGCAGACGTGGATGCACGATGTGCCGGCCCGCTACCAGATCCTGCAGGGCCGTGGCTATAACGGCATCGGGCCGGTGCTGTTGCTGGAGCTGGCCATCCTGCTCGTCGTGCCCGCGCTGGTGTTGTGGCGGATCGTGTGGTTCCTGGTCACCCGCATGGGCCGCGTGACGCCGGGGGAGCCTCATGGCAGCGCCCGCTGGATGAGCGAGGCCGAGGCGCGCCGCTTCGCCTACCAGCCGGGGCACTTCTTGCTGGGTAACACGCGCGGCAAGGCCGTCGGGCTGGACCGCCAGCGCCAGACGATGAACACCCTGCTGATCGGTCCACCGGGCTCGGGCAAGTCGTCGGGCTTGATCATCCCCAACCTGTTACGAGAGACTGGGACACGCAGCCTGGTGATCACCGACCTCAAGAATGAGCTGCGCCAGACCTGCGCGGCCTACCTGGCCCAACGCCACGATGTGTGGGTGGTCAACTTCCTCGATCCCGAGCGGAGCATGGCCTACAACCCGCTGGCCTACTGCACCGACGAGCTCTCCACCGCGCTGTTCTGCAACGCATGGATCGCCAACACGGGCAAGAGCGAGAAGGAGCCCTTCTGGGACAACGCCACCCGCGAGCTGCTGATGGCCGGCATCGCCCACCTGCAGGCCACCCTGCCGGACCCCACGCTGGCCCACCTCAACGCACTGCTGTGCCACCAAGCGCCTGACGCTATCATCGCCGCGCTGGAGCGCAGCCCCTCCCCGCTGGCGCGGACCAAGGCGCTGGCCTTCCTGGGCGCCCTGAAGCGTAACGACCGCTTGCTGGGCAGCGTGTTCTCCGAGATCACCCCCCGCTTCCTGGTGCTCTCCGATCGTCGCGTGCAGGCCACCACCAGCCGCAGCGAGGTGGACTTCGCTCGCCTGGTGGACCCCACGGCGCGGCCCGTGGCCCTGTTCGTCAGCCTCGACCGCACCCTGCAGGACGAGCTGAAGCCGCTGGTCGCCGCCTTCTTCCTGGACCTCTTCCGCACCCTCTCCCAGGTGGCCGACGCGGGGCCGGCGGGCGCCCTGCCGCGCGACGTGTTCATCTACGGGGATGAGTACGGCAACCTGGGGGCGATCCCCAAGATGCCCATCTGGATCGCCACCCTGCGCAGTGCGGGGGTGGGCATGCTGCTGGCCCTGCAGACCTCGGCCCAGGGCCTGGCCCTCTATGGGCGGGAGGGCATGGACACGATCAAGGCGTCGTGCGGGACCAAGATCGGCCTGTCCACCATGGAGCCGCAGGACGCCAAATGGTTCAGCGACCTGGCTGGCCAGGCCACAGCGGTACAGCAGAGCGCCAACCAGCAGAGGGGCCGCTTCCACGTGATGACCGAGCGGGGCGGCCGCAGCGAGAGCGAGACGGCCCGCGCCCTGATCACCAGCGACGAGGTGCGCCGGCTGTCGCCCCTGGAGATGCTGGCCATCATCGGCGAGATGCAACCGCTGCGGCTGCAGCAGCGGCGCTGGTACCAGGACAGCCAGGTCAAGGGGCGGGTGACCACGCCGGACCCAAAGGCGCCGGGCCGGGCCACCCCGCTTGTGCCGCCCGACGCCGACCGTGATCTGGCCGCAGCGCGCACAGCGACTCCCGAGGATGCTGAGCTGGACTGGGAACGCGCCGTGGCGGCCGCCGCGCAGCCCTCCGGCGCGTCAGGCGCCGCCGAGCCAGGGGCTGAGGCGACCTCCACCGTCACGGGGGTGCCGGGGCCGGTGGAACCGGATCTGATCAGCCATTAGGCGGGAGGGAGGCTGCCCATGTCCGAGCGTCCCGGCGACACCAGGGCGCGCTTTGCCCGTGTGCGGAGCCTCGACCTGCGGGCTGTCCTGCAGGGGCTGGGCGCCGAGCGCGACCGCTATGACCGGGCCAAGTGGCGGCTCAACGGCCAGATCATCAGCGTCAACGGTGAGAAGTTCTACGACCACCTGGCCAGCCGGGGCGGCGGGGGAGCGATTGACCTGGTGATGCATCTGCGCGGCGTCTCGGTGACCGAGGCCGTGACCTACCTGGATGGGCGAGCCTGGCCGCCACCGCCACCCCAGCGTGACCACGAGGCCACCACGCGGGCGCAGCCCTCCGGCCCCTTCGCGCCACCACCGGCCGTGGACGCGCACTGGACCGGTGTGCGAGCCTACCTGGTGGAGGAGCGCTCTCTGCCCGCTGTCCTGGTGGATGCGCTGCACGACCAGGGCATCCTCTACGCCGATCCACGGCGCAACGCCGTCTTCCTGCGGCGGGACCAGCAGGGGGTGGCGACGGGAGCGGCTCTACGGAGCACGCATCCCGGCAGCCGGTTCAAGGGCCTGGCCCTGGGCACGGACCGCGCCGCTGGGTGGTTTCACTTCGCCGCTGGAGATCGGGGCGCGCCGCAGATGGTGCTCGCTGAGTCGGCCATTGACACCCTCTCGTACTTTGCCCTGATCCACGGGGCGTGCCCGCCGGCCAGCCAGGGCTACCGGGAGCTGTACGTGGCCACCGATGGGGCCGGCGCGCTGCCCCATCCGCTGATCGCCTGGACGCTGGCTCAGGGCGGCCTGGTCCGCGTGGCCTTTGACCGCGACGACACCGGCGAACGCCTCTGGCAGCAGGTACGTGATCGCTACATTACCGAGGGGGGTGGGGATCCCACCCGGTTCTGGCGTGAGCCTCCACCCCTGGGCAAGGACTGGAACGACGTGCTCCGGGCGCGCACCCAGGAACCGGAGCCGGCTGATCATGGCCGCTAACCGCCGTACCGTCACCCACCCGCCGGACAGTGGGAGGGGCCGATGAGCTGCCGCGCTGAGGATCGCTCCCCCAGGTCAGGCACGCCCACCGACCACGTGCTCCGCCCAACCTGGGTTGCGCCGTCTGGTGGGTCCAGAGGTCTGCTGGCTGATCCGACCGTTCATGCGCGCACGACCGGCTACGACGCGCCGCGACGGCAGCGCAGCGACCGCGAGGCCAATCGGCGGCTGGAGCGCGCTGAGGAGACGCCAGCAGGGCGAGCAGCCACGGCGCTGGCGCGAGCAGCCCGCCCCCGTGAGTTGCAGTCGTTGCGCGCCTGGCTTGATGCTCACGGCCCCCAGCTGACCATGGTACCGCCGCCGGCCGCATCGCCGGCAGACATTGACGGGCAGGAGCCGGACCAGGAGTCGGGAGGTGACACGCCGTGACCGACGACAGCAGCGCGCCCTCCTCTCCGTCAGCGGCGCGGATTGATTGGGACGCCCCGATCACCCTGGCTGAAGCGGCGACGATCTCCGACCTGGCCGTGTCCACGCTGCGCACACTGGCGCACACCGGCCACCTGCGCACCGTGCGCGTGGGCACCCGGCTGCACACCACCACGCGGCGCTGGCTGGATGATTACCTGCGTGCCCGGGGCAACCCAGGCGGTCGGGGCAAGCCGCCCAAGCCGCTGCCGCCAGACTATCAGGCCCCACCTCGGCGAGGCCGACCGCGAAAATCTCAATCCGGTGCGGACGGTCGCGGAGCTGTGCAGGATGCCCCTACTTCGCCAGAGTGACCCAACCCAGCCGAGACGGGGGATTGGTCTGTGCTCCTCCCGCCGTTGTTTACATGGGCTCTGCTTCGGTTCTCAACACGACAATGGCAGGTAGTTGACGCCCTTTGGTTCCGGCTTGTATGCTTTGGTCACTGACCGCTACAGTTTTGCACGCAGTGTAGCGCCTGGTTGCGGCTGGGCTACCTGAAAGGGCCAGTGGGCATGATCCAAGAGCAGGCGGCCCTGGAAGGTCATATGACCCCTGGATCGCTGGTGCGTGCCCGCGGCCGTGATTGGGTTGTCCTGCCCTCCGCTGAGCCGGACGTGCTGCGCCTGCGGCCCCTTGCTGGGGGCGACGAGGAGGGGGTTGGGCTGTTCCTGCCCCTGGAGGGGCGCGAGGTGGTGGCTACCACGTTTGGCCCGCCAGATCCCGCCCAGGCCGGTGACGCCACCGGCAGCCTGCTGCTGCGCGATGCGGCCCGCCTCTCCTTGCGGGCCGGCGCCGCGCCGTTCCGGTCGCTGGGGCGCATCTCCGTGGCCCCGCGTCCGTACCAGTTCGTGCCCCTGATTATGGCGCTGCGCCTGGACCCCGTGCGGCTGCTCATCGCCGACGATGTGGGCGTGGGCAAGACAGTGGAAGCGGCCATGATCGCCCGCGAGATGCTGGATCGTGGTCTGGCCCGGCGGCTGGCCGTGATCTGCCCGGCCCACCTGTGCGACCAGTGGCAGCGCGAGCTGCACGAGAAGTTCACCCTGGAGGTGGTGGTGGTGCAGCCGTCCACCATTGGCCGGCTGGAGCGCAACCTGCCCCGCGCGGACCTCTCCATCTACCAGTACTATCCGCACCTAATCGTCAGCATTGATTGGGTCAAGTCCGAGCGCAACCGGGGGCGCTTCCTGGCCAACGCGCCCGACCTGGTGATCGTGGACGAGGCGCACATGGCCGCCCGCCCCCGTGGCGTCGCCGACGGTACCCAGCACCAGCGCTATGAGTTCCTGCGCCTGCTGGCCGACAACGTCGAACGCCACCTGGTGCTGGTCACGGCCACGCCACACAGCGGCATCGAGGAGAGCTTCCGTTCCCTGCTGGGTCTGCTGAACCCCGCGTTCGACGTGGCCGAGCAGGAGGCCGGTGGGGACGCGGAGCGCCGCCAGCTCGTGCCCCACATTGTGCAACGCCGACGCGGCGACCTGCAGCACTGGCTGGGCGCCACGACCCCCTTCCCCACCCGCGACTCGCGGGAGCGCGCCTACACGCTCTCGGCGGCCTACTCGGCGCTCTTCGAGGATGTGCTGGACTATTGCCGCGAGGCGGTGGCCGCGCCCGGCGCCGCGCAGTCGCGCCGCCAGCGGGTGCGCCACTGGGCGGCCATCGCCCTGCTGCGCTGCCTGCTGTCCAGCCCCGACGCGGCCCATGCCGTCTTGAGTGGGCGGGCCAAACGCCAGGGTGTGACCACCGAGGAGCCGGAGGCGACGACCGCTGATGAGATTGACGCCCTCTATCGGCCCCAGGTGCTGGACCCGCTGGACGAGGAAGCGGTGGGCGACTATACGCCTACCGCGCCGCTGGAGGACGCCGACCCCCATCTGAGCGAGGGCGAGAAGCGCAAGCTGGCCGCCTTCCTCAAGGCCGCGCGGGGGCTGGCGGGCTCCCAGCACGACCTCAAGCTGGAGTCAGCGGCGCGGGCCGTGGGGGAGATGCTGCGTGAGGGCTACCGGCCCATCGTGTTCTGCCGCTTTATCGCCACGGCTAACTACCTGCAGGAGTGGTTGCCGCGCCTGCTGGGACGCGAGCACCCGGGCCTGCACGTGGTCGCCGTGACCGGGGAGATCGGCGATGAGGTGCGCCGCGCCCGCATCGAGGAGTTGTCCGCAACGCCCGTGCGTGTGCTGGTGGCCACCGACTGCCTGAGCGAGGGGATCAACCTGCAGGAGCACTTCGACGCCGTGCTGCACTACGACCTGCCCTGGAACCCCAACCGGCTGGAGCAGCGCGAGGGGCGCGTGGACCGCTTCGGCCAGAAGCGCGCCGAGGTGCGGGTGGAGCTGCTGCACGGCGCGGACAACCCCATTGATCGGGTGGTGCTCGACGTGCTAATCCGCAAGGCGCGCACGATCCGCCGCCACCTGGGTATCGCCATGCCCCTGCCCGTGGACCCCGAGGGTGTGGTGCAGGCCGTGGTGGACACGGTGCTGCTGCGCGGCACGGGCAGGGGCGATGGCCGCGGCGGGCAACAACTCTCCCTGCTACCGGGCGCCACGCAACTGCAGTTGCCCTTTGCCGAGCCGGAGGTCAGCCGTCTGCACGCCGCGTGGGACCGCGCCGCCGAGAGGGAGAGCCGCCAGCGCGCCTACTTCGCCCAGCATGGCATCAAGCCCGACGAGGTGGCCCGCGAGCTGGAGGCCGCCGACCCGGTGCTGGGTGATGCGACGACCGTCCAGCGCTTCCTGGCCAACGCTGCCCAGCGGTTCGGCGGCGCGCTCCGGCAGACGGCGCGGGCGGGCGTCTTCGAGCTGGACCCGGGCCAGATGCGCCACCGGCTGGAGGAACGGGATATCACGTCCAACCCGGTGCGGCTGACCTTTGACCGCCTCAAGGGCGACACGGAGCTCTACGTGGGGCGCACCGCGCCGCTGGTGGTCACCTACTGCGACGCCGTGCTGGGCGCCGCCCTGGGTCCGGCGCCTGACGAGCGGTTCGCCCGCTGTGGAGCCATCTTTACCTCCGCCGTGGCCTAGCGCACCGGCGTCGTGCTGCTGCGCCTGCGCTATCTCCTGCACGAGAAGGTGGATGAGTTCGCCGAGGAGGTGGTGCTGGCCGCCTTCCGGCGCGGCACGAGCCCCGACGCGCGGGGGGCGCTGGTCTGGGTCGAGCCGCTGGAGGGCGCTGCCCAGGACATGCTGGAGGGGGCCACACCGGTGGCCAACATGTCCCCGGGCGAACGGGCTGAGCAGGTACGCTGGGCGCTGACCTTGCTGACTGGCCAGCCGGAGTGGTGGACTCCCGTGGTGGAGTGGCGGGTCCAGCAGCTCCAGGGATCGCATGATCGGCTGCGCAAGCTGGTCAAGGCCACTCGCCTGCGGGTGCGACCGCACACGCCGCCGGACATCCTGGGCTGCTACGTGCTGGTGCCGGCGGCGGGAGGCCGCTGATGGCCTACACAGCCGTTGCCCTGGAGGGCGGCTTCTTTCCCGCCGACCTGCTGGAACGTATCGCCTCGGGGGAGGCTGACGGTCAGCGGCCTGACGACTTCGGCCAGGGTGGCCGCCTCAGCGACGAGATCCAGGCCGCCTTCTCCGATCTGCGCACCTACCTGGACTTCTTTGGCCGGCGCCGGGCGCACTCGCGGGAGAGCCTGACCAGCCTGACCCGTGAAGCCTGGATGATCCCCGTGCTGGAGCGCCTGGGCTACACGCTGGCCTTCCAGCGCACGGCGGCCCAGGCAGGCGGGGAGAGCTACGCCTTCTCCCACCGCGCCGGTGACGATCCCGACGCGCCGCCCATACACATTGTGGCCTACGATCAGCCGCTAGACCGCCGCGGCGACGGCGCCCGGCGCAGCCCCCATGCCCTGGTTCAGGAATACCTGAACCGCTCCGACGCCCTGTGGGGCCTGGTGACCAACGGCACAAGGGTGCGCCTGCTGCGCGACTCGGCGCGGCTGTCTCGCCCCACCTACCTGGAGTTCGACCTGCGGGCCATCGTGGAGGGCAACCTCTACAGCGAGTTCGTGCTGTTCTACCGCCTGCTGCACCGCACCCGCCTGCCCCAGGGTGGCGCTGACGCCGCCTCGTGCCTGCTGGAGCGCTACTACCAGCAGGGTATTGACGAGGGTGGGCGCGTGCGTGAGCATCTGCGCGACGGCGTGGAACAGGCCCTCAAGGAGCTGGGCACGGCCTACCTGGCCCACCCCTACAGCGAGGACCTGCGCGCGGCCCTGCGGGATGGGCGGCTTGACGCCCTCGGCTACTACCGCCAACTGCTGCGGCTGGTCTACCGGCTGCTCTTCCTGATGGTGGTGGAGGAGCGCAAGCTGGTCTTCCCGGAGCAGGCCACCCATGCCGACCGGCAGCACATCTATACCGAGTATTACAGCATCAGCCGCCTGCGCCAGGGATGCGAACGCTACTTTGCCGAGGACCGCGAGACCGACCTGTGGCGGGGCCTGCGCCAGACCTTCCTGCTTTTCCGCGAGGACGCGGCGGCCCACCCGATGGGCCTGGCCGCTCTCAATGGCGAGCTGTTCGGGCCTCTGGCCTGCCAGTACCTGGAGGCGGCGTCGTGCGAGAACGCCGGGCTGCTGCGGGCCATCTACCACCTCTCTACCTTCCACGACGGCAAGGTACGCCGCCGGGTCAACTACGCCGCCCTGGATGTGGAGGAGCTGGGTTCGGTCTACGAGAGCCTGCTGGACTTCCACCCCCGCGTCGAGCTGGAGCCAACGCCCCGCTTTGACCTGGTCACCGGGAGTGAACGCAAGCAGACTGGCTCCTACTACACGCCGCCCGACCTGGTGCGTGAGCTGATCGGCAGCGCCCTGGTCCCCGTGATCGAGGACAGGCTGGCGGCGGCGACCACCAGGGAAGCCAGAGAGGAGGCGCTGCTGGGCCTGCGCGTGTGTGACCCCGCCTCTGGCTCCGGCCACTTCGTGCTGGCCGCCGCGCGCCGGATTGCCCGTGAGCTGGCCAGGGTACGCACTGGCGAGGCCGAGCCGCCACCGGAAGCGTACCGCGCCGCCGTGCGCGACGTGATCGCACGGTGCATCTACGCCGTGGACAAGAACCCGCTGGCCGTGGACCTGTGCAAGGTAGCCCTGTGGATCGAGGGCTACAACGCCGGCCTGCCTCTCAACTTCCTGGACCACCACGTCAAGTGCGGCGACAGCCTGGTGGGCGTCTTCGACCTCACGGTGCTGGTCGAGGGCATCCCCGACGACGCCTATGCGCCCGTCACAGGCGACGACAAGGCTACCGCCTCGGCGCTCAAGAAGGCCAACAAGAAGGAACGCGAGGGACAGCGTGGCCTATTCACCGCCGCGCCGGAGATGCCAGGGGCCGTGGCGGATGAGTTTCAGGTCCTGGGTGCGCTGGATGAGCGGACGCCCGCCGACGTGGGCGCCAAGGAGGAGCTGTATGCCCGGCTGCGCGGCGATGGCAGCATCTGGTGGACGCTGAAGACAGCCTGTGATCTGTGGACCGCCGCCTTCTTCATGCCGCTGCGCCCGACGCAGGGGTGGGACCAGAGCCTCGTGCCGACCACGGACGCTGTGCGTGGCTACCTGGACCAGCCGCGTGCCGCCTCTGGCCCCCTTGTGGGCGCCGCGGTCGCCCTCTCCCAGGAGCACCCCTTCTTCCACTGGCCGCTGGAGTTCCCCGACGTGTTCGAGCAGGGTGGCTTCGATGTGGTGCTGGGTAATCCACCCTGGGAGCAAGTTCAACTAGACCCTCGTGAATTCTTCGGTGCCCGTGACTCTGATATCACTGATGTCGCCCATATGGCGGCGCGTGATAAAGCCATTGAGCACCTAACCGTGTCTAACCCGAGCCTGTATCTGGCGTATATGGAAGAAACCCGCAGGATGGAGAATGTGCAACTGTTCATCCATGGTAGTGGGCGTTTTCCATTGACCAGCTTCGGACGTCTCAACACCGCGCCCCTCTTTGCAGAGTTAGCACGCGCCCTTCAGGGTGGAGTGGGAAGAACTGGTTTGATCGTGCCAACCGGTATTGCCACCGACTCATTCAATCAGTACTTCTTTGCAAAATTGGTCAATGACCGAGCCCTGTCGAGCCTCTTCGACTTTGAGAATAGGGAAAGCATATTTCCCGGTGTTCACCGCAGCTATAAGTTCTGCCTACTGACATTGACAGGACTTCTGCCCCAGAGAGTGAGTTCGCATTCTTTTGCACCGACCCAGTGCAACTTCGGGAACCGGACCGTCACTTCAGGCTGACGCCAGAAGACATCGCTCTGTTGAACCCGAACACCAAGACATGTCCGGTCTTCAGAAGCAAACGCGACTGCGAACTTACTAAGGCCATATATCGCCGTGTGCCGGTATGGGTCGACGAGACCAAGGGGGCAGAAAGCAACCCCTGGGGCTTTCAGGGATTGCTCATGTTCATGATGAACACCGCCAGTGGACTGTTCCACACCACGGCTGCCCCAGGATTGGTAGCGCTCTACGAGGGCAAGATGTTCCAAGCATACGACCATCGTGCCGCGAGTGTCGAGACAGTACTGGCTAATCTCAAGCGCCCTGGGCAGCCGCGTGAAGTCACTCTGGATGATCACAAGAAGCCTGCCTTCTTCCCAATGCCCCAATACTGGATTGCTACAGCAGCAGTAGAGGCACGGCTGCTGACTCGCTGGAAACGAGATTGGCTTTTGGCCTTCAAGCGTATTACAAGTGCTACAAACGAGCGGACCGCAGTCTTTACCGTGCTCCCCAGAGTAGGAGTGGGTGACAATGCTCCGCTAATATTTCTGCGCCACGACCTTCAACCAACGTTAGTGTCCTGCCTTATAGCCAACATAAACAGCTTCGTCTTTGACTTCGTGGCACGCCAAAAGCTTGGCGGCAATAACATGAGTTTCTTTATCGTGAACCAGTTACCGTGTTTACCTCCTGCAGCCTACAGCTATGCCGACGCGGCCTATACTACCTTGCGCGTTTTAGAACTGATCTACACTGCATGGGATATGGAGCCTTTTGCACGGGATTTGGCCTATGACGGGCCTCCGTTCCCTTGGGATGAGGAGCGGCGCTTCCGGTTGCGCTGTGAGTTGGACGCCTACTACTTCCATCTCTACCGCATCGGGCGCGACGATGTGGATTACATCATGGACACGTTCCCCATCGTCAAACGCAAGGACGAGGCACGCTACGGCGAGTATCGCACCAAGCGGGTTATCCTGGAAGTGTATGATGCCCTGGCTACAGAGATGGATCCACCTCTGCGGCGGGTGGCCGAGGGCCGCGTCGCCTATGGAGCGAGTTGATGGGCGATGAAGGGGCCATGACGACGAGATACACCTATCCGCAAGCCCAGTGGGACACGGCAAAAGAGGAGATGGGGCAGGTCCTCATCGCCCGCGCTTCGCTGCGCGGCATGATCCCGTACTCTGAGCTAGTGCGGCAGATCCAAACCATCCATCTGGAGCCTGACTCCTTCGCCTTTCACGCCATGCTGTGTGAGATCTCCACCGATGAGGACGAGGCCGGTCGTGGCATGCTCAGCGTCATCGTGGTGCATAAAGATGGAGATATGCAGCCGGGTCCAGGCTTCTTTGACCTGGCAAAAAGACTGGGCCGCGACACCTCGGACACTCTGAAGTGCTGGGTAGATGAGCTACATACTGTACATGCCGCGTGGAGCCAGGGCACGTAAGGGAGATCCCGGGCTGAGCACGCGCCAGGGAGGATAGAGATGGCATACTGGCTGTTCCAGGGGAACCCCAAGTATTATCGAGTCGCTGAGGCAATCCATGACCTCACTGAGACGCCATGGATTGTGTCGCGCTATGCCAGGGACATCGTGGCCGGCGACGAGGCGATGATCTGGGTGTCGGGCAAGGAGGGCGGGATCTATGCCACGGCTGAGATTATCCAGCCTGTGCGAGTGATTGCTGAAGGGGCACAGGAAGGTCGCTACTGGATCTCCTCTGATCGGCGTGAGGGCGCCAAGCGGGTCACGATCCGCCTGGTCCGTAAGCTGCAAGACCAACCCGTGGGACGAGAGCAGGTCCTGCGTGATCCCCTACTCAGCGGCTTGGCTGTTCTCCGTCAGCCCAACGCCACCAACTACAAAGTCACGCCCGAGCAGTGGCAAAGGGTGCAGGAACTGATTGGATCAGCATGAGGTGTACGTCAGCTCACCCCAATGGGTTGATGAGGCTCTGGCTTGCTATAGTTAAGGACACCGACGAGCGGGCGATCACGCGGCTGGGCCGCATGGGAGGACAGGCTATGGTCATTGAGGACGCCATCCTGGAGAAGCTCCGCCGCTTACCCCCGGCGAAGCAGGAAGAGGTCCTGCACTTTGTAGAAGATCTTGAGCAGGCGGCTGTTCCACCACGCCGCAGCCTGGAGGGCTACTTTGCCCATCTCGGTGTCGAGATCACCAGTGAGGATATCGCCGAGGCGCGTCGGGAGATGTGGGGCAAATTTCCCCGGGACGACGTCTAGTGGGGGCGGTTGTCGCCGACACACACGCGCTGGTGTGGTATCTTTTCAGTCCAGGGCGACTCTCCGCCAGAGCGCGGAGCGCCCTTGAGGAGGCTGGGCAGGGAGGCGACCCCATCTACGTCGCGTCTATCTCGCTGGTTGAGGTGCGCTACCTGGTGGACAAGGGCCGCCTGCCGGGCGATCTGCCGCACCAGTTGGATAGAGCGCTGGATGATCCGTCCTCAGACCTGACGATTGTCCCACTTGATCGCGCGGTAGCCGGCGCCCTGGCGCGTGTGCCCCGCGATGCCGTGCCGGACATGCCCGACCGCATCATCGCGGCCACGGCGCTGCACCTGAACGTGCCTCTGGTCACCCGCGACGGCATGATCCGGGCGGCGCCGATCACCACGATCTGGTAACGTTGGCGCCCGGCGCGGTGGAGCCGCCAGGAGAGAGGGTGGGAGAGGGAGCTGCGGCGATGAATGTCTTTGAGCTACGCAACCAGGTAGTGGACGAGTACCGCGACTATGTGGAGAGCTTCGTCAACATCCTGGACGAGCGGCTGGACGGCTTTGTCCACGAGCGGCTGGCCGCTGGTGAACTCTGGCCGGACGCCGTGCTGCAGCTCAACCCGGCCTACGAGGCTGGCCCCACCCTGCGTGATCTGGCGGACAGGGGCGTCATCACAGCGGGCACGATGCGCTTGCTGGGTCCCACGCTACGCCTGCACCTCCATCAGATCGAGGCGCTGGAGGCAGCGGGGCGAGGCGAGACCTATGTGGTCAGTACGGGCACCGGCTCGGGCAAGAGCCTGACCTACCTGGCGCCCATTGTGGACCACGTCTTCCGCCACCAGCCGGAGCGCCACTCCGTGCGCGCCATCATCGTCTACCCCATGAACGCCCTGATCAACAGCCAGCTCGCCGCGCTGGACCGCTACCGTGAGCAGAACTGGCCCGACTGCCCCGTGCGCGTGGCCCGCTACACCGGCCAGGAGCGAGACGAGGCGCGCGACGCCATCATCAACGACCCGCCGCACATCCTGCTGACCAACTACGTGATGCTCGAATACATGCTGATCCGGCCCTACGAGCGCACGCTGGTCCAGCAAGCCACCCAGGAGCTGAGCTTTCTGGTGATGGATGAGCTGCACGTCTACCGGGGCAGGCAGGGCGCCGACGTGGCCATGCTGATGCGCCGGGTGCGTCAGCGCGCCGGTGGGCGGGACCTGCAGTTCGTGGGCACCTCGGCCACCCTGGCCTCGCGGGGCTCGCATGAGCAGCGCCGGGGCGACATCGCCGCTGCGGCGTCCAAACTCTTTGGCGTGACCGTGCCGCCCGGGAACGTGATTGACGAGTCGCTGCAGCGCGTGGCCACCGTACCGGCCCCGCGCTTGCCCGACGAGGTGCGCGCCGCCGTGGAGGCCGCGCCCCCGGCGGCCACCCTGGAGGCGGTCGCGGCTCACCCCCTGGTGGCCTGGATCGAGGAGACCTTCGGGCTGCAAGAGGAGGAGGGCCGGCTGATCCGCCGCCCACCGCTCACTTTTGCCGAGGGGCTGCGCCGCCTGGTGGCGAGCAGTGGCCTGGACGAGGAGCCCTGCCGCGAGCGGCTCACCGCCGCGCTGACCACGGGCAATGCCGTGCGTCTGCCCTCAGGATCGCCGGTGTTCGCCTTCCGGCTGCACCAGTTCCTGGCCTCGGGCAGCAGCGTCTACACCACGCTGGAGCCGGCCGCCACGCGCTACCTGACCACCGAAGGCCAGTACCTGGCCCCCCGCTCCGATGACGGGCCACAGCGCCTATTGTTCCCCCTGGCCTTCTGCCGTGACTGTGGGCAGGACTACTACCTGGTCACGCGGACCGACGTGGCCGGCAGCCACGCCCTGACTCCCCGCGCGCCTGTGCTCAATGCCTCCGACGACGACGCTACGGGCACGCCCGGCTTCTTCTCCCTGGAGGGTGACGACCTGTGGGATGAAGAGGAAGAGCTACCCGAGCTGTGGACGGAGAGCCGCCGTGATGGGCCGCGGGTCAAGAGCACGTATCAGAAGCATGTGCCCGTGCGCTACTGGGTACGCCCCGATGGCAGCGTGAGCCATGAGCAGGTGGAGGGCTCCGTGGAGGGCTGGTTCCAGGCGCGGCCCCTGATGCTCTGCCTGCGCTGCCGCGTGGCCTATGATCTACGCGAGAAGGCGGACTTCGGCAAGCTGGCCACCCTGAGCCAGACCGGGCGCTCCACGGCCACCACGATCACCACCAGCTCGGCTGTTGTGCAAATGCGCCGCGCGGCTGCCGCGGCGGTGGTGGGGAGCGCGTCCGCTGGCCCTGACGAGGGGGAGAGCGCGGCCAAGATCCTGAGCTTCACCGACAACCGCCAGGACGCCTCCCTGCAGGCGGGGCATATGAACGACTTCGTGCAGGTAGCCCTGCTGCGCGGGGCGCTGTCGCGGGCGGTTGGTTCAGTGGGCAGCCTGAGCTTTGAGCAGTTGGGGCCGACCGTGTTTACGGCCCTGGCGCTGCAGCCGGAGCAGTTCATGACGGAGGCCCGCTCCTCGGGTCCTGGCCTGACCCAGGCGCGGCAGGTCATGGTGGACCTGTTGCAGTACCGCGCCTTTGAGGATCTGCGCCGTGCCTGGCGGGTCACCCAGCCTAACCTGGAGCAGTGCGGCCTCCGGCGCATCTCCTATGTGGGGCTAGAGGAGTTGGCCGCCGACGAGACGGCGTGGCGGGGCCTGCCGGCCATCGGCGCGGTCCCCGCCGCGCATCGCACACGGGTGCTGCAGGCGCTGCTGGATCACTTGCGGGGCAGCCTGGTCATTGACGCCGCCGCCCTCACGGCTGACCGATCGCGCGCCCTGGTGCAGCGAGCCAACCAGTGGTTGCGCGAGCCGTGGGCCATTGATGAGTGGGAGCGCCTGCGCCAGGGGGCCATCGCCCTGCTGCCCGGCGTGGTGGCGGCCCGCACCGAACAGATCCCCACCGTGGGGCTGGGCTATCGCTCCACCGTGGGGCGCTATTTACGCTCCCGGCACACCTGGGGCAGCACGGCCCCCCTGAGCACCGTCGAGGTGGAGACGCTGATCGTGGGCATTGTGGAGGCGCTGCGGGGCCACATCCTGACCGTGATCAACCGGCAGGGCACCCCCTATGGCGTGCAGATCATGGCTGGCGCGCTGCGCTGGGAGGCCGGCACGGGTGAGACGCCCGGCCCCGACCCGGTGCGTGCCCGTTCGCTGCACCTGCGCCGCACGGAGGTGCTGACCTCGCGCCCCAACACCTACTTCGAGCGGTTGTATCGCGAACGCTCCTCCTATCTGGCCGGCGTCACCGGCCGGGAGCATACCGGCCAGGTCTCCGCCGATGAGCGCATCGAGCGGGAGACGGCCTTCCGCACGGGCAAGCTGGCCGCGCTGTTCTGCTCGCCGACGATGGAACTGGGCGTGGACATCGCCGACCTCAGCGCCGTCCACCTGCGCAACGTGCCGCCCACGCCGGCCAACTACGCCCAGCGCAGTGGCCGGGCCGGCCGTGGTGGCCGCCCGGCTCTGGTGATGACCTTCTGCAGCCAGGGCAACGCCCATGATCAGTACTTTTTTCGCCGCAAGGAACGCATGATCGCCGGCGCCGTCGTGCCGGCCCGCCTTGATCTGGCCAACCGTGAACTGGTGGAGGCGCACCTGCACTCGGTGTGGCTGGCCGTGGTGGGGCTGAGCCTGGGCAAATCACTGGCCGATCTGCTGGACCTGGACGATCCCAGCTACCCCCTCCTGCCGGAGAAAGCCGCCCAGATTGAGCTGTCCAGAGAGCGCCGCCGCGAGGTGGTAGAGGCGTTCCGCGCGGTGGTCAGGCCAGGCGATGCGGCGCTGGTGGCGGCCACCTGGTACACCGAGGACTGGCTGGAGGAACGGGCCGCTGCGGCGCCCCAGGACTTCGCCATGGCCATGGACCGCTGGCGAGAACTGTACCGCGCCGCCGTGGAGCAGCGTGACGCCGCGCGGCGCATCGTGGACCGGCCCCGCCTGGCTGCCGACGAGCGCCAGGCCGCCGAGGGGCGCGAACGCGAGGCCAAGCGCGAGATCGCCCTGTTGCTGAACCAGGGCGAGGGCACATCGGAGACCGACTTCTACCCCTACCGCTACCTGGCCACCGAGGGCTTCTTGCCCGGCTACAACTTCCCCCGCCTGCCCCTGCGGGCGCTAGTTTCGGCGCGAGAGACGGCCCAGGCGATTGACCGCCCCCGCTTCCTGGGCCTGAGGGAGTTCGGGCCACAGAACGTGATCTACCACGAAGGGCGCAAGCACCGCGTCACATCGTGCGTGCTGCCGGCCAGCGGGCTGGAGCACCGGATCACCCGGGCCAAGCTGTGCCTGATCTGTGGCTATGTCCATCCCCGTGACGCTGCGTCCGTGGAGGTCTGCCAGCATTGTGGGACGGTCCTGGACGCCGGCACCGCGCAGTATCCCCAGGCGCTGTTCGACCAGCCTGCCGTGCGCCTGTCGCGTTGGTCGCGCATCTCCTCGGATGAGGAAGAGCGCTCCCGCGAGGGTTACCATATCACCACGCACTACCGCTTCGCCCCTGGAGTCACGCCCCGGCGACTGGAGGTGCGTGGTCAGGACGGAGCGGCCCTGCTGGAGGTGGTCTACGCCCCGCAGGCGGAGCTGTGGCGGATCAACCACGGGTGGCGGCGCTCCAGGCAACGCGCCGGCTTCACCATTGACCGCACGACGGGGCGCTGGCGCAAGCCCGAGGACGACGAGATTGATGACGCGGACACGCCGGAGGTCACCGCCCTGACGCCCCTGAACGGCGTGATGCCCTACGTGACCGACAGCCGCAACGTGCTGCTGCTGCTGCCCCACACTGGCACCCCCATAGACGACCGTTTCCTGGCCAGCCTGGTCTACGCGCTGCAGCGGGGCATCCAGGTGGTCTACCAGGTGGAGGAGAACGAGATCGCCGTCGAGCTGATCGGCCAGGGCGAGCACCAGCGGTTGCTGCTGTGGGAGGGAGCCGAGGGCGGCACGGGCGTGTGGGAGCGCATCCTGGACGACCCCGGCGCCTTTGCCGAGGTGGCCCGCGAGGCCCTGCGCGTGTGCCACTTTGACGCTGAGACAGGCGAGGACGACCCGGAGTGGCGCGAACGCTGCACCGTGGCCTGCTACGACTGCCTGCTCAGTTACAGGAACCAACGGGAACACCGCTTGCTCAACCGCTACCACGTGCGCGACTACCTGCTGGCCCTGGCCAGGGGCCTGGCCCTGGCGGCCACCGGTGCCCGTGGGTACGACGAGCAGTACCACTGGCTGCGCGAACGCGCCGACCCCGCTTCTAGTTTCGAGCGGGACTTCCTGGACCACCTCTTCGCCCGGAAGCTACTCCTGCCCGACGAGGCGCAGCACCGCCCCGAAGCGGATCTCTTCGTGCAGCCCGACTTCTACTACAGACGCGACGGGCTACCTGGCATCTGCATCTTTATTGATGGCCCCCATCACGACGATGCCCACCAGGCCACCCATGATCAGGACCTGCGCGACGACCTGAGCGACCGGGGCTACCGGGTGATAGTGATCAAGCACGACCGCCCGTTGGCCGACCAGGTGACGACCTACCCCGATGTCTTCGGCCCTCACTGAAGTGAGGAGCCCCGCTGTCGGAGAGGAGGTCAGGCAGGCGGGGAGGCAACTCAGTTCTCCTCTTATCTGTTAGGGCGTGACGAAAGGACGAACAGATGCTCCAGGTTCGGCGATTTGGCCCAGAGGTCAAGACGCCGCTGCGGCGTCCCGGCAGCAGAGGTTTATCGGCGCGCCTGATCCAGCTACCCGCCGACAGCGCGGCTGGGCTCTCAGCCGAGGAACTGAGTCGCCGCTTCGACGGCCCGCCCATCATCGTCAACCGCCCCAATACTGTCGTCGCGCTCTATCTCGACGAGCACAGCGAGATAGACGAACACGGCGCTCCAGAGCCTATCCTGTTCCTGGTGACGGGCGGACGCGGCTTTGTCCGGATCGGTGGCCCCCAAGGCGCCACGCTCGACGTCAGCGCCGGCGACGCTGTCCTGTGGCCGCCCAACACCCCGCACAAAGCGTGGAGCGCCGATGAAGCGCTGCAGGCGATTGCCTTCCACTACAGCGCGGAGCCAGCTGGGCACGACGGGCAAACCGGTGGTGCGTGAGCCCCAAGAGCAGATCATTCATGCGCCAGGGCAGGCTCAGACTGAAACGGGCCAAACAGCTACTGCGGCGACTTAAATATCAAATGGTGTCGCTTTCCATACTACCTGTTAGAATGGGCATATACAGTGTCGCTTTTGGGTAATAGTGACATCAGGTGTATTGGGCAGATGCATGTTGCACAACCGCCCGCCCGTCTGCTTGCTAGTCACTGGGACTGATGCACGTGTGCCGGTCGTTGCCCCACGTCTAGCTGCGGGGCCGCAACCGCTCCACCTTGGGTGCAACATGCTCTTGCCCAATACAAATAGTGACATCAGGCCTGCGAAAGGGGTTGTGGATGGCTGCACGGTCGCCAGTCAGGCAGAAGGGGTATCAGAAGGGACAAAGACACGCAAATGCTGGTCAGACCTTGCCGCATGGTGCGCATGGACCCGGCGGCCTTTGCTCTGGTCGAAGGCTGGCCGGATCTGCGGCGTCAGCAGGGGCTGAGCCTGCCTATTCACGTCTTCTGCATGCTGACCGGCCGCCCACTGCAAGCTAGCTATGTGCGTGCAATGCTGCCCCGCCTCGCCCGCGAGGCAGGCATCGACAAGTGCGTCCACGCCTTCGGTCTGCGGCACATCTGCGCCGCCGAACTGGGCGTCGAGGGCACCCCGGTCTCCCTCGTACAGCAACAGCTGGTGCATGCCAGCTTGCACTCGACCACCGTCTATTTGCGCTTCATCGCCCCGGTTGAACTTGTCGCCACCATTCGCCGCCGCACCTGGACGGCTGAGGGAAGCTCAAAGGGCCAAGCTTAGGGTCCATTCTCGTCGCACAGGCTGGGTGGCTACGTTGTGGGCTTGGCACCTAAGCCGCTCACGGCTAGCTCGGCAGATGCATTCCTTAGTGTACTGGCGGGCCACCCACACGTTCCAGAGGAGATTCCAATTCCGGTGCCGGGTCCGACAGAGTACCGATTTGGTGGTGTTTTGCTGGAGGAGAGTTGCCCCACCTGCACGAAGGCTTGAGCCGCCTCAGGGTCTTGGAGGGATATTGTGCTGCTGAAAGGGACACTCTTATCAACTTCGCGGGAAAGAGACTGTTACCGCATCGATCAGCACTTGGGAGCTGGCGGCCTGGGAGACGCCTATCAATCAACGTATCTCCCGACTGGCCATTTAGTGGTTCTTAAGGCCGTCAAGTCTGATGTTCTCGCACATGAACCAGACATGGCCAAGCTCTTTCCTCTTGAGGGACACGTTGGCCAAGCAGTCATTGACCATCCACATATTGCCAAGACGTTCGCGTATATCCCCGCTGAGGAATCAGGTCACGACGTGGCATACATCGTAATGGAGTATGTCGAGGGGTGTAATCTTGCTGAATACCTTGATAAGCAGGAGGGAGTCTTGCTGGACTATGCCCATACGCATCAACCTAAGAAGCGCGCAGGAGGGCTCCTTTGGCACGATAAGGATGCAGATGACCTTGTCAGGCGAAAGGAGCTTCCTGATGACCACGGTACCACAGCTGGCGGACGCGGTGCAG
>JAABUM010001035.1_pt1 | contig 43719 bp, 42 predicted proteins | sample 5559161 | NCBI WGS metagenome assembly JAABUM01 (sample SAMN10711868, study PRJNA513369) | rock metagenome | isolation source: Antarctica rocks | place: Antarctica: Victoria Land, Siegfried Peak nord
AAGAACGTCCTACGCAGCATGACGTCGTGGTTCACGCGCGGTCTGCGGCGCATCGCCAACCTGCTCCAAACCCTTCAGCCCATCCCACAACTTTGGGGTGTTCCAACAACTGATAGGTGCTGAGGGTGCGCGCCCGAAGAGCAGGCTTGGTTGGGAGTCGGCGAGGCTATGTACATCGACAGGCGGAATTTCTGATTGCAGCTCTGCCTGCTGCCCAGCCAGCCGGGACACAAGCACAGCCACCATGAGGCCGCTCACAATATAAACGGCCAGAGCATCGACCCAAACATCGAACCACAGCAGGAGCATGGCGATGAACGTGCCGAGGATGCTAACCCCGCAAAGAATTGCCGACCAGTGCTGCTGAGAAGCACACAGTTTTGTAACGCTGCCCTTGGACCAGCTTGATTGCCGCATATTCGTTCCACCCTGCTGAACCAATTACACCAGGGAGGTTGAACGGTAAAGCTAAAAGCTGGATGTGCTACTAAACCCTCGCGCGGGTTACACGCCGATCTGATTGTGATGCACCAGAGTTAACGCGGGGGTAACGGTATTGAGAAATGAAGGAGAATTGATGCCGCCATCAGGAGGTCGTAACGATGGGGTAAAGCGCAAACAACCTAACTCAAGCAATCTAAAACCTTTTGACACATGAGTGCTGAGATAGAACATCAGTTTAGAAGAACCATCTCTCACGAATACTCTAATTAACATATTGCGATGATAAAGGTACGGAGCAAGCGACTGATCCATGCCGGCGCCATCGACGTCTATCTGGCAGTGCCTTCAAGCCGTATTCCCGTGGCCTGATCAAAGATGTGCAGGTGACGTGGCGGGAAAGACACGCAGACCATCTCGTGCGTCGACGCGAGCGCTGGCGCTTTCGCAGTCAGCAACGAACCGTCCGGCAGGCGGCCGTGCACCAGGGTCTCAGACCCAAGCGGCTCGACGAGGTCGACCGGCAGGCTCATCCCGCCTTGATCCAAAACAACGTGTTCCGGGCGGATGCCGACGGATACGGCATGGCCATCACCGCCCGGGTAGCGCTGGTTTTCCAGCAGCACCTCGACGCCGTGGACGATCACGGCCGTGCCGCCCCGACTGAGCGCCGCCGGCAGGATGTTCATGGCAGGGGTGCCGATGAAGCTGGCGACGTAGGTGTTTGCCGGGCGCTCGAACACCTCCATCGGCGTCGCCAACTGCACGGGTACGCCGAGATGCATCACCAGCAGGCGGTCCCCCAGCGTCATCGCCTCGACCTGGTCATGAGTCACATAAAGGCTGGTCACCCGCAGCCGACGCTGCAGGCGGCGTATCTCGCCGCGCATCTGCACGCGCAGCTTGGCGTCGAGGTTGGACAGCGGCTCGTCGAACAGGAACAGCTTGGGGTCGCGCACGATCGCACGGCCCATGGCCACACGCTGGCGCTGCCCACCGGAAAGCTGACGCGGCTTGCGGGCCAGAAGCTGTTCCAAGCCCAGCAGCAGTGCCGTCTCGCCGACACGCTGCCGTATCGCGTCCTTCGACAGCCCGCGGATGCGCAGGCCGTATGCCATGTTGTCGAACACGGTCATGTGGGGATAGAGCGCGTAGTTCTGGAACACCATCGCGATGTCCCGGGCCGACGGGTCGACCTCGGTGACGTCGCGGCCGTCGAGCATGACCCGGCCGCCCGTCGGCGTTTCCAGCCCGGCCACCAGGCGCAGCAGCGTGGACTTGCCGCAGCCGGACGCGCCGACGATGACGAGCATCTCGCCGTCGGATAGCGTGAGATCGACGCCCTTGAGGATCTCAACCGGGCCGAAGCTCTTGCGCAGCCCCGTAGGCGTCAAGCCGGCCACTACTTGTCGCCTTCCGTCAGGCCTTTGACGAACCAGCGCTGCATCAGCAGCACCACCGCCACCGGCGGCAGCAGGGCCAGCACGGCGGTGGCCATCACCTTGTTCCACTCCGTCGCGGTGTCCACGCCGATCATCTTGACGATTCCGATCACCACCGTGTCGAGCTTCGGGTCGGTGGCGACCAGCAGCGGCCAGAGGTATTGGTTCCAGCCGTACACGAACAGGATCACGATATCCCACAGGAAGCGCAGCGGCCCGGCCCCGTCCACCCGTGCCGCCTCCATCAGCTCGTCCGGAAAGACCAGGAAGGTTTGGCGGAACAGCAGCGTGGCGGTGGCCGAGGCGATCAGCGGCACGCACAGCCCGGTGAAGGTGTTGATGATGCCGAGGTCGGACATGACCTGATAGGTCGGGATCAGCCGCACCTCGACCGGCAGCATCAGCGTGATGAAGATCAGCCAGAACGCCGTCATGCGGAATGGAAACCGGAAGAAGGTGACGGCATAGGCCGACAGGATCGAGATCACGATCTTGCCGATTGCGATGGTGAACGCCATGGCCGCCGAGACCAGCAGCTCGCGCCATACCGAGCCGGCGCCGGCGGCGCCGTTCCGCAGCACATCCGCATAAACGCCCAGTCCCGACAGCCGTGGGACCAGCGAGATCTGCCCGCGCGCTATGGCGGCCGACTCCTGCGTCGAGCCGGCGATGGCCACCCAGATCGGCACCGCGAACAGCACCACGCCCAGCAGCAGGACAGCGTGCGCCAGCCAGTCGCGCCCCGCCGTCATATGCGTTCCATCATGTGACGGTCTTCTGTCCCAGGAAGCGGAACTGCAGGGCGGACAGCACGATCACGCCCGCCATCAGTATCACCGACTGCGCTGCCGAGGAGCCGATGTTCACGTTGACCACGCCGTCGAAATACACTTTCAGCACCATGGTTTGGGTGGACTGGCCGGGTCCTCCGGCGGTGAGCGCATAGATCGTGGCGAAGGTGTCGAACGCCGCATAGACCAGGTTCACGACCAGCAGGAAGAACACGGTCGGCATCAGCAGCGGCAGCACGATGGTTCGGAAGCGGTAGAAGCCGTTGCTGCCGTCCATGCGCGCCGCCTCGACGACCGTCTTCGGGATCGATTGCAGCCCGGCCATGAAGAAGATGAAGTTGTAGCTCACCTGCTTCCAGGCGCTCGCCAGCACGACCATCGTCATCGCCTGGAGGCCATTGAGCTTGTAATCCCACCCGACGCCGTGGCGGTTCAGCCAGGCGCCGACAAAGCCGATCTGCGGATGCAGCATCAGCACCCACAACACGGCCGCCATGGCCGGCGCCACCGCATACGGCCAGATCAGCATCGTGCGGTAGAACGCGCGCCCGCGTATCTCCTTGTCGGCGAACACCGACAGCGCCAGGGCCAGGCCCATCGAAATGACGGCGACGCAGACGCAAAATACCGATGTCCGCTGGATGGTGGCGACATAGAGCGGATCGGCGAACAGGTCGGCGAAGTTCTCTAAACCGACGAACTGCGTGCTGGTGCCGAACGCGTCCTCGCGCATCACGCTGGACCAGATCGCCTGGCCCGCCGGCCAAAGGAAGAACACGAAGGTCAGCAATAGCTGCGGCAGCACCAGCAACGCTGGCAGGACCCGCCCGGGAAACAGCGTGCGCCGCTCCATCAGGCACTACTCCAGGCCGCTGCGGTCAGTCGGGCGAGGCAAGCGACGGCTGCTTACCCGCGTGCCGATTTCTGGAAATCGCGCGGCACCCGGTCGCCGCGCTCGGCCGCGCTGTCCAGCGCCTGTTGGGAGGTCTGCTGGCCCTGCAGCGCCTTCTCGATCTCCTCGTAGATGATGTTGCGTATCTCGGGCAGCCGGCCGAGGCGCAGCCCGCGGGAATTCGCGGTCAGCGTTCCCCGCGCAAGCTGCTGCACCGGCAGGTCGGCGCCGGCGTTCTTCGTATAGTAGCCCTGCTGTTTCGACAGCTCATAGGCGGCGGTCGTGACCGGCACGTAGCCGGTGTTTTGCGAATACAGCGCTGCCTGTTCGGGCTGGCCGATGAACTGGAAGAACTTGGCCACGCCCTTGTATTCGGCCTCGGTCCGCTTCGGCGCGGTCATGGTCCATAGGCTGGCGCCGCCGATGATCGAGTTGTTCGGCTTCGGGTTGACCGCCGGGTCATAGGGCAGCAGCGCCTCGGCGTAGTGGAATTGGGCGTTCTTGACGATGTCGGCGCGGCCGGCGGAGGAGCCGAAGCCGATGGCAGCCTGGCCGGAATAGAAGATCGCGTCCGGCGCGGTGTCACGGCCGGTATATTTGAACGACCCGTCCTTTGACATATCGAGGAAGCGCTGCAGCTGGGCCACCAACGGCTTGCTGTTGACCAGCAGCTTGGCATCTAGCCCGTCATAGCCGTTGCCCGCGGTCGCGTAGGGCAGGTCGTGCATCGCCGCGAACTCTTCGAGCTGTATCCAGGTCATCCATGACGACGTGCTGGCGATCGGGGTCGGCGCCTTGGACGCGAGCGTCTGCGCCGTCTTGATGAAGTCGGTCCAGACCGCCGGTGGCTTCTCCGGGTCGAGGCCCGCCTTTTCGAAGGCGTCCTTGTTATACCACATGATCGCCGTGGAGGAGTTGAACGGCATCGAGGCGAGATCGCCGTTCGGCAGGCTGTAATAGCCGCGAACGCCGGGGATGTAGGCCTTTGGATCGAGCGCGAGTCCGGTCTCCTTGGCCAATTGCCAGACCGGCTTCACCGCCGGGCCGGCTTGCAGCATGGTGCCGGTGCCGACCTCGAAAACCTGAACCATGTGCGGCGCCTGGCCGGCGCGGTAGGCCGCGATCGCCGCCGTCAGCGTGTCCGGGTAGGTGCCCTTGAACACCGCCTCGAGTTCGACGTCCGGCTGGCTCGCGTTGAACTCGCGTACCAGCCGGTTGACCTCCTCGCCATTGGCGGCCGACATCGCATGCCAGAGCACGATGCGCGTCTTGGTGCTTTGTGCGGCGGCGGCGGTTATTGCGGCAAGCGAGGCGGCGCCGGCCAGCAGGGTGCGACGGTGCATTCTGTGTTTCCTCGGCTTCGGGATCGGATCGTCCCGTTCCGACGGTAGAAGAGACGATATCGCATGGTGCGACAAGGGCGGGTATTGCGTTTTTCAGCCATGGCCGCGGCGCCGGCTGCTCTGTCAAGCGGTCCCGCCCGGCTTCAGGACATCCGCTGCGGCCTGTCCGGCGATGTGGCCGAGCGCCACGGCCGACAACAGCCCGTTGCCCGAAAGGTAACCGGCGGCCGTACCGCCCGATACGCCGCAGGCTGCCCCGCCAGCGGCGAACAGGTTTGGCAACGCATGGCCGCCGGCGCCCAGCACCGCCGCCCGGCCGTCCACCATCAGGCCGCCCTGGGTATGGAACAGCGCTCCGGTAACACGCACCGCGCAATAGGGCGGCTGCAGCGGCGGGCTGCCGGCAAAGCTGCGGCCGAACCGATCGTTGCCGCCTGTCGCCTTCAGCGCGGCGGCCTCGTCCAGAGCCGCCTGCAGCGCTGGCGCCGGCACCCGCATTGCCCTGGCCAGCGCAACCGGGTCCGTCGCGCTCAGGATTGCACCGGCGGCCTCCGCCTGCCGGAAATCCTCGAACTGCCGCGCGATCCCGGCGATGCGGGCGTCGAACACCGTCCACGCGACGCCGCCGGGCTGGCGCAGCACGTTGGCCGCCTGCTCCGAGTAGCCCTGCATCTCGTCGGAGAAGCGGCGCCCCGCGGCGTTCACCTGCACGCCGCCTTCGGTAATGGTCGCCCAGGTGATCAGGATACCGGCCGGGTGCGCGACGGAGCCGTGGCCCTGGTGTCCCGACAGGTCGCGCGCCTGCGCGCCGAGCGCCTCGCCCCAGAGCAGCGCGTCGCCTTGGTTGCCGGGATGGCCGAAATAGAGCGCGTCGGCCAGCGCCGGCACGTGCCGGGCCACCAGCGCCGGGTTGCCGCCATAGCCGTTGCAGGCCAGCACCAGCGCGTCGCAGCCGATCCGCTCCACGGCGCCGTCCGGGCGGGCATAGGCCAGGCCCCGCACGCGGCTATCGGCGTCGGCGTAGATCGTGCGGACATGGGCGTCGCACAGCAGGTCCACCCCGGCGGCGGTCGCCGCCTGCAGCAGCCGGTCCATCAGTTCCGCGCCGGAACGGGTCGGCAGGCCGTGCATCCGGTGCGCGCTGTGGCCGGGGTAGTTGAAGTCGGCAATGACCGAGAACGGCAGGCCGTGCGCGTCGGCCAGCCACTCCAGCACCGTGCCGCAGCGCCCGGTGAGGCAGGCGACCAGGGCCGGGTCGGGCTCATTATGCGCCTTGGCCATGATGTCGGCGGCGAACTGCGCGGGGCTGTCCTGGACTCCGGCTGCGCGCTGCCATCGCGTGCCCGCCGCCGGAACCAGCCCGGCCGACAGCGCGGTGGAGCCGCGCGGCATGCGGTCGCGCTCGAGCACCAGCGCCTCCGCCCCGGCCTCGCGCGCCGCCAATGCTGCGACCAGGCCGGCCGCCCCGCCGCCGACGATGACGACCGGCACGTGCGCGTCGAAGGTCACGCCGTCTGCGGGTTCGACGCTCATGCCAGCTCCTCCATCACGGCGGCGATCGTGGCGATGCGGCAGACCGGGCGCAGCGCGTCGATGGCGATGGCGTGCACCGCTGTGGTGAACGCGGCGCAGCCGTCCTCCAGCACCGTCACATCAAAATCCCGCACATGCGCCTCCCGTACGGTGGAGGCGACGCCGCCATTGGTGACGATGCCGCAGGCCAGCAGGCGGGTGATGCCGCAGCGTCGCAGCACCCATTCGAGGCGGCTCATGTAGAAAGCCGAGTAGGCCACTTTTTCCACCGACAGGTCGGCCGGCTGCAGCGTGTCCACCATCTGGTGGCCCCAGGCGCCGGGGCAAAAGTCGCCGCGCCTGAGGAACGGGCGCAGCGCCAGCAGATGCGGCGAGATCAGCGGCTCGCCGCCGCGCCCCGGCACCAGGGTGAACTGCGTCTGCACCACCCAGCCGCCGCCGGCGCGCAGCCGGTCGGCCAGCGGCTGCAGGCGGTCCGGCAGGGCGGCGATCTCGGGCGTGCCAAGCCCGGCGCGGCCATAGGCGCCGTCCGGGTGCACGAAGTCGTTCTGCAGGTCGCAAACCAGCAGCGCGGTGCCTTGCAGCGTCATGCGCGGGTCACGATCACGTTGCCGAGCCGGTCCACGCGGGCGACCAGGCCCGGGTCGACCATCGTGGTGGCGTCGGGCTGCTCCAGGATGGCGGGACCGTGGATCTCAGCGCCCACCGGCAGCGCCAGGCGGTCATGCACCGTCGCCGCGTGCCAGCCGCCGAACCACACCTGCCGCGTGCCGCGATCGGCGGCTTCGACCGAGGCGTCGGCACCCGGTGCCAGGGCGGCGAGGTCGAAATGCGGGCGGCGGCCGATGGCGGCGGTGCGCAGGTTCACCAGCCGGATGCCCACGCCCGGCAGCACCCGACCGAAATCGGCGCGGTAGGCCTGCTCGAACGCCGTGCGGATCGCGTCCTCGGTAACACGGGTGCTGCCGTCCTGGACCCGGAGCGGCAGCGGCACCGCGACGGTGTGGGTCTGGCCGGCATAGTGCATGTCGGCCTCGAACACCGTGTCGATGCGGTCCACTGCCAGGCCGGCCGCCTCCACCACGGCGCGCGCGGTGGCGGCTTCGGCGACCAGGCGGCGGTCCAGCGCTGTGGCGTCCACCCCGTCCAGCGCCAGGTTCACCGTCTGCACCTGGTCGTGACGAATGTCGGCGATGACGCAGCCGAGCGCCGAGGTGACGCCGGGGAAGCGCGGCACCAGGGCGGCCTTCAGCCCAACCTCGCGGATCAGCGCGCCGGCATGCAGCGCGCCGCCGCCGCCGAATGGCACCGCGGCGAAGCGCTGCGGGTCGTGGCCGCGCTCGATCGACACCAGGCGGATCGCGCCGGCCATGCGGGCGTTGGCAACCCGCACGATCGCCTCCGCGGCCTCCTCGGCGCCGAGGCCGAGCGGGGCGCCGACATGATCGAGGATGGCGCTGCGGGCCGCCGCTACGTCCAGCCGGGCCAGGGCGCCGCCAATCGGGCGCTCGGCGTTGATGCGGCCCAGCACCACGTTGGCGTCGGTCAGCGTCGGACGCGTGCCGCCCTGGCCATAGCAGACCGGGCCAGGCCGTGACCCGGCGCTCTCTGGCCCGACCTGCAGCAGCCCGCCGGCATCGACCTGGGCCACCGAGCCGCCGCCGGCGCCGATGGTCCTGATCTCGATCATCGGCGTGCGGATCACGAGGCCGAACTCGATGGTCGCCTGCGCCGCCAGCGACACCCGGCCATCCACCACCAGCGAAACGTCGAACGACGTGCCGCCGAGGTCGCCGGTGATCACGTCGGGGAAGCCCGCCGCGGTGGCGATGGCGGCGGCGGCAATCACGCCGGCGGCAGGGCCGGACAGCGCGGTGCGCACCGGCAGGCGGCGCGCAATGGAGGTGGACATCACCCCGCCATTGGACTGCACGATATGGAACTGACCGGCAAATCCTTCGTCCGCCAGCGCGCGGTCCAGCTTGCCGAGGTAGCCGCCCACGACCGGCTGCAGATAGGCGTTCAGCACGGTGGTCGAGGTCCGCTCGAACTCGCGGATCTCGGGCAGGATTTGCGACGAGCAGGCGACGTTGCCATTCGGCCAGACCGCTTCGGCCGCCGCCAGGGCCGCCAGCTCATTGGCCGGGTTGGCGTAGGCGTTGATGAAGACGATGGCCAGTGCTTCGGCATCCTGATGCAGCAGGGTGCGCGCGAGCGCCTGCACCTCCGCGGCGTCGACCGGCTGCCGAATGCTGCCGTCGGCCAGGGTGCGCTCATGCACCTCCAGGCGCATGTCGCGGTCCACCACGGGCACGAAGTCGCCCCACAGGCCCCAGGTCTGCCGCCGGTCGCGCCGGCGCATCTCCAGCACATCCCGAAAACCCGCCGTGGTGATCAGCCCGACCCGGCCGCCCTTGCGCTCCAGCAGGGCGTTGGTCCCGACCGTGGTGCCGTGCACGACGGAACCGAGCGAAGCGACCGCGCCGAGCGACTGCAAGCCCTGCAGAAAGCCTACCGCTTCGTCGCCGCGGTTGGAGGGCACTTTTGCCGTGCGGAACATGCCGGCGGCCTCGTCGAACAGGAACAGGTCGGTGAAGGTGCCGCCGACATCGACGCCGACCACGCGGTTCATACGCGCGTCCCAGGGTTCGTAACGTAGCCGAGACGCAGGTCACGCGTGGCCGCCGCTGCATCGCGCTGCGCCGGCGGACCCCAGCCGCCGCCGCCCGGTGTTTCCAGCCGCACCCGCCGCCCGGCCCGAATTGTCACGTCGGTCACCTTGGAAACCAGCGGCGGGCTGCGGTCGCCGTCGTCGGCCTGCCAGGCAAAGCGGTTCAGCGCGCCGGAGCCGCCGCCGACGACGCCGAACGGCCCCACCGTGCCGCGCTCACCGAGCAGCGAGACCTGGGCGTCGGTCAGCACCTCGATTTCATACACCGCGCCGAGCCCGCCGCGATGGGCGCCGACGCCGCCGGAATTAGGCCGCAGCGCCCATTGGGTGAACACGACGGGATAGGCCGCCTCCAGAATCTCGACCGGTGGGATGGTGGCCGTCGAGATCGGATTGTTGGCGTGGCTGAGCCCGTCGGACTCGGGATTGCCGCCCATGCCGCCGCCGAAGAAGCTGAACATCACCCAGCGCTCGCCATCGGCGCGGTGCCCCGCCAGCGACAGCGCGTTGATGGTGCCGAACGGCGCAGCGGTGGCGCGCGCCGGGTCCGCCTGCGCCAACGCCCCGAGCACCACGCCGATCAGCCGCAGGATCGTCTCGGTGTAGCCCGCCATCGGCCGCGGCGGCCCGGCGGCAAGCAAAGTGGTATCCGGCACCACGAAGCCGATTGGGCGGAGGCATCCGGCGTTGGCGGGCACCGCGGTGAACACGTGCTTCAGCGCCACGTAGCAGGCGGCGACGGTGGTGGCGTAGGAGATATTGACGGGACCCTGGGTCGGCGGCGAGGAGCGCGAGAAGTCCATCACCATGGCGTCGCCGGCAATGGTCAGGTCGAGCGCCACCGTCAGCGGAGCGTCGGTGATGCCGTCATTGTCGAGCACGTCCTGGAACGCGTAGGCGCCGTCGGGCAGGGCGCGGATCGCCGCCCGCATCATCGCCTCCGCCCGGTCGGAGAAGGCTTCGAACGCAGCCGCCACCACGCCGTCGCCGTACTCGTCGAGCAGCCCGTGCAGCCGGCGCTCGCCGAGGTCGAGCGCGCCGAGCTGGCCGTTGAGGTCGCCCCAGTTGGAGGTCGGCACCCGCGAGTTGGCGGCGAGGATGTCGAGCAGGTCGTGGTTCATGCGGTGCTCGGTGATCAGCTTGACCGGTGGGATGCGCATGCCCTCTTGGAAGCTCTCGGTGGCACGCGGGTTGTAGCCGCCGGGCACATTGCCGCCGATATCCAGCCAGTGGCCCGCCGACGCCATCCAGCAGAACAGCCGGGCGTCGCGGAACACCGGGCGCACCAGGCGGAAGTCGTTCAAATGCGTGCCGCCGGCGTAGGGGTCGTTGAACAGGAAGGTGTCGCCCGGCGCCAGCCCGCCGTCGCGTGCCACCTTGTCGATCACCGACCGCACCGCGAACGCCATGGCGCCGACGAAGATCGGCAGGCCGGACGCGCCCTGCACCAGCGTGTCCCCCGTCTCGGCGTGATACAGGCCGTGGCAGGCGTCCTTGGCCTCGGCGATGATCGGGTTGAACGCCGCGCGGTATAGCGTGGCGTCCATCTCGTCGGCGATTTGGGTGAGCCGGCCGTCGAGGATGGCGAGCGTAACCGGGTCGATCATGTCGCCGGCCCTTCTTGGGCGCGGCCCGCTGGCCCCCGCATTACTGGTCCCTCATAGCTGCGGCCCAGTTCCAGCATCTCGGGGGTGCCGATCAGCGCGTTCAGCGCGGCGAAGTCGAACATGCGGTCCGCGAAGGGCAGGTTGCTGCCGTATTGGGCGAGCGAGGCGTAGTAGTCCTGCGCCGTGCGGGCGAGGGCGCGCACGATGCCGCCCGGGAAAATCACTAGGCGGAAGCCGATCTCCCCCAGCACGTCCGCTGGCAATGGCGGGGTGTCGCCGCCGTCGACGATGTTGACCATCAGCGGGCACAGGTCCTGCAGGCCGGCCGCTACCTCCGAGAGCTGCGCGCGGCTCTGCGGCGCCTCGACGAACAGCACGTCCGCGCCCGCCTCGGCATAGCGGCGCGCCCGTTCGATCGCCGGGCCGACGCCCTCGACGGCGACGGCGTCGGTGCGGGCAATCACGAGCGTGGCCTCGCTGGCGCGGGCGTCCAGCGCCGCGCGCAGCTTGCCGACCATCTCGGCCGCGGGGATCAGCGTCTTGTCGCGCAGGTGGCCGCAGCGCTTCGGCAGCGTCTGGTCCTCGAGCTGGATCGCGCTGGCGCCGGCGCGCTCGAACACGCGCACGGTGCGCTGGACGTTGAGCGCGTTGCCGTAGCCGTTGTCGGCGTCGACGATCAGCGGTGTGGGCACGCGGTCATGCAGCAGCGCGATCGTCTCGGCGACCTCGTTCATCGAGACGAGGCCGATATCGGGGCGCCCGAGCCGCGTGTAGGCGATGGCGGCGCCGGAGACATACAGCGCCTCGAACCCTGCCGCGGCGGCCAACGAGGCGGTCAGCGCGTCGTAAACGCCGGGGGCGACGAGCAGGCCGGCTTGCAGCCGATTACGCAGGGATTGGGGCATGGTCATAATCCGAGGTAGGTGCGTTTCAGGTCCGGATCGGCGCGCAGCACCGAGGCGGGGCCGGACATGGCGCAGACGCCGTTCTCCAGCACGTAGGCACGGTCCGCGAGGTCGAGCGACTGCACCACGTTCTGCTCGACCAGCATGATCGCCAAGCCCTCGCCGCGCAGCCGGGCGATGAGGGCGAACATCTCCTCGACCAGCAGCGGCGACAGGCCCAGCGACGGCTCGTCCAGGATCAGCAGGCGCGGCTCGGCCATCATGCCGCGGCCGATCGCCAGCATCTGCTGCTCGCCGCCCGACAGCGTGCCCGCTGCCTGACCGGCGCGTTCGCGCAGGCGGGGGAAAAGGGCCAGCACGCGCTCCAGGTTGGCGCCGCGCCGGGGACGGCCGCGCCGGTAGCTGCCCAGCACCAGGTTGTCACGCACCGAAAGGTCCGGGAACACGCGCCGCCCTTCGGGGACGTGGATCAGCCCGGCGGCCACGATGCGCGGGCCGGAGATCTGGTCCGTCCGCTCGCCGGCGAAGCTGACCGTGCCCGCGCGGACCGGCACGACGCCCGACAGCGCTTTGTTCAGCGTGGTCTTGCCGACGCCGTTGGAGCCGAGCACGGCGGCGATCTCGCCGGGATGCACCACGAGGTCGATGCCGCGCAGCACTTCTACTCCGCCATAGCCGGCGCATAGGCCCCGAACCGACAGCAGCGGCACGTCAGTCATGGGCGGCCATCCGCGCTGCGGCGCCGGCGCCGAGATAGGCCTCGATCACGGCCGGGTCCTCGCAAACCTGGCGTGGCGGCCCGGCTGCGATCATGCGGCCCTGCGCCAGCACGTGCACTTGGCCACAAAGCTGCATCACCGCCTGCATGACGTGCTCGATCATCAGGATCGTCACCCCGCTGTCGCGCAGGCCGCGCAGCACCGGCATCATGCCGTCGATCTCCGCCGGGTTGAGCCCGGCCAGCACCTCGTCCAGCAGCAGCAGCGTGGGCTCCGTCGCCAGCGCGCGCGCCAGCTCCAGCCGCTTGCGCCCGGCGACCGTCAGGGCGGCGGCGGGCTTGTCCAGCTCCGGCGTCAGTCCGACGCGGGCGGCGACCTTGGCCGCGCGGTCCAGCGCCGCGGCGCGGCCGGCATGGCGCAGATGCGCGCCCACGGCGATGTTCTCGCGCACCGACAGGCCGGCGAAGGGCTGCACGATTTGGAAGGTGCGGACGATGCCGCGCCGCGCCCGCAAATGCGCCGCCTCGGCGGTCACGTCCACGCCCTCGAACACGACGCGCCCGGCGCTGGGCGGGGTAAAGCCGGCGATGATGGCGAACAGCGTAGTCTTGCCGGCCCCGTTCGGCCCGATCAGGCCGGTGATGCCGCCGCGCTCAATCGCCAGCGACGCATCCGCCACCGCGAGCAGGCCGCCGAACCGCTTGCTGACGCCCTGCACGGCGAGCATCAGCCGCGCCTGCCGACGAGGCCGCCGGGCATGAAGGCGATCGCGGCCACCAGCATCAGGCCGAACAGCATTTGGTCGATGCCCGGGACCGGACCGGCCGCCAGCCGGGTCAATTGGCCGAGGCCCTCCAGGGCGACGGCGCCAATGACGGGTCCCAGCACGGTGCCGACGCCGCCGACGACCGGAGCCAGCAACGCCGCGACCGACACGCCGGCGCCGTAGGCGAGGTTGGAATCGATATACAGGTAATACTGCACATACAGTACGCCGGCGGCGGCGGTGATCGCGGCGGACACGGTGATGGCGCGCAGCTTGGTGGCGAAAGCGTCGATGCCCAGCGCGCGGGCCGCCTCCTCGTTCTCGCGCACCGCGGCGAGCTGCGCGCCGAAGCGGGAGCGGCCGATGGCCCAGGTGAGCAGCAGCGCCGCGGCGACGCAGCCGAGTGCGACGTAGAAGAACGTGGCGCGGCTGGCGAACTGGAAGTTGGAGGCGCGCACATCGAGCCGCACCAGCAGCCCGGCCGCGCCGCCGGTGACTGGGGCGGCGTTGGCCAGGATGCGCAGCACCTCGGCGAAAGCGAGCGTCACCAATGCGAAATAGGAGCCACGCAGCCCGGCACGGAAGCTCAGGAACCCGACCACGGCGCCAACCAGCGCCCCGGCCGCCACGCCCAGCGCGGCGCCTGCCCAGGCGTTCACGCCGTAGCGCTGCTGCAGCAGCGCCGTGACGTAGGCGCCGGTGCCGTAGAACGCGGCGTGGCCGAACGACAGCTGGCCGCCGAACCCGCCCAGAAGGTTCCAGCCCTGCGCCGCCAGCGCCACGATCAGCGCGCCGACCATGAAGTTCAGCACGATGTTGGCCGAGGTCAGCGCCGGCACCGCCGCCAGCGCCGCGACGACGGCCACGATGAGCCAGTTCTTCATGCCCGCGCGCCGAACAGCCCGGCCGGGCGCAGCAGCAGCACGAGGATGAAGATGAGGAAGACGCCGATTTGGCCCAGGCTGTCGCCGAGGAACAGACCGCTGAGGCTCTCGACCACGCCGATAGCCAGGCCGCCGATGAGCGCCCCGGGGATCGAGCCCATGCCGCCCAGCACGACGATGGTGAAGGCGATCAGCACGAACGCCTCGCCGACCCGCGGGTTGACGTAATAGCTCGGCATCAGCAGCCCGGCGGCGACCGCCAGGCAGGTGCAGCCGAGGCCGAAGGTGACGGCGAATATGTGGGGCACGTCGATGCCCACCAGGCGCGCGCCAAGGTCCTCGCGCGCCACCGCGCGTATGGCGCGCCCGGTGTCCGTCAAGGCGAGCAGCGCCCATAACAGGGCGGCCACGGCCACGGCCACGACAAAGCCGACCAGGCGGGGCTGGGACAGCAGCATCGGCCCGACCGCCACGACGTCGAACCCGTCGCCGGTGTCGAGCGACCGCGTGTCGGCGTGGAACAGCGCCAGCAGGCCGTTCTGGATGGCAATCGCCAGGCCCAATGTCACCAGCAGCACGTTGCCGTCCCGCCCGCGGCTGGCCGGGCCGATGACGAAGCGCTGCAGGGTGTAGCCAGCGGCGAAGAAGCACGGCACGAGCGGGATGATGGCGACGTAGGGGCTCATGCCGAAGGCGGCGCCCAGCCCCCACACCGCGAACATCGCGCAGGTCAGCAGCGCGCCGTGGGCGAAGTTGATAATGTGCAGCACGCCGTAAATCAGCGTCAGGCCGAGCGCCACCAACGCATAAACGGCGCCGGTGAGCATGCCGTTGACCACGGCCTCGGCGATGATGGCGGGCGAGTATATCATATTAGGCAGCGGGGTCGTGCGTCAGGCCACCGGGAAGATAGGCTTGGCGTCGGCGAAGGCGGCCGGGAAAATGACCTTGATGCCGCCGCCCTGGACCTGGGTGTTGACCGGGCTCGCGCCCTCGTTCTGGCCATTGACGAAATGCGTCGGCCCATACGGCATGATGTGGCCGGAGAAGCTGGACCCGGCGATCGCCTCCGTCAGCTTAACGCGGTCCGCGCTGCCGGCGCGGCTGAGTGCGTCCGCCACCAGCAGCACGCAGGAATAGTTCAGCATCACGTTGTAGGCGAACGACTTGCCCTGCGCCTCGACCGCCTTGCGCAGCGCCTGGGTTTTGGGATTGCGCGGGTCGGCCCAGTGATTGCAGTCCAGCAGCCCCTCCGCCACCGCCGGGAACTCCTTGACGAAGCGGTAGTTGGAGGCGGCGCCGTTCAGCACGCCATAGATGCCCTTCGGCTTGATCCGTTGCTGCTGCAATGTGCGGGCCAGCAGCACGAATTCGGCGTAGTAGTCGGACGGCAGGATCAGGTCGGGCGCCAGCGAGCGGATGCGCAGCGCGATGTTGCTCATGTCGCGCGCCGGCGTCGGGTGGGCGATCATATCCAGAATCTCGAAGCCGCGCTTCGGCAGCTCGGCCTGCATCAGCTTCGCGAGCCCGCTGCCGAACAGCCCGTCCTCGTGCACCAGCACCACGGTCTTCGCGGGCTTGCCGGCGGCGTCGTTCAAGGTGGCGAGGTTGTCGAGCGCGACCGACGACACTTTCCCAAAACCCGGCGCAAAGCGGAACGTGTTCGTAAGCCCGCGCGTGACGATGCTGTCGGAAACGCCGACATCGACCACGTAGGGCAGGGCGTAGCGTGCCGCCGCTTGGCTGGCGGCCAGGCAGATCGGGCTGGCGAAGCCGCCGACGATGGCGCAGACGCCTTCCGACTGCATCCGCTCCACCTCCTGCGTGCCCGCATCGGGGGTCGAGCGGGCGTCGCCGAACACCATTTCCAGCCGTGCGCCGCCGAGGCCGGCGATGCCTCCGCCAGCGTTGACCTCGTCGATGGCGAGCTGGGCGCCGAGGCGGCCGAGGTCGCCGTCCTGCGCCAGCGCGCCGGTGACCGGCTGCAGAATACCGAGCTTCACCAACGCCGGCTGCGCCCGCAGGATTTTTGGTGACGCGAGAACGGCGGCAGCGGTCAGCACGGCGCGGCGTGTCGGTCGGCTCATGGCATTGCTGTCCTTGTTCTCGGCGCTGAGCGAGGGAGACTTGGGCTCCAGCGCCGGCGGTCGGCGGCGCCAATGCGGGTGAGGTCCATGTGGAAGGCAAAGCGGTCGGGCCGATACAGCGCGTGCAGGGCGATCCGTTCCCTGAGCATCAGGTAAATCCGGCGCGTCTTGAACGACTCCGCTGTGACGCTCAACCAGTTGTCCTTTAATCGTGCTGGAAGCTGTCTAGCTTATGGGACAGCCGGATTGCGTCAATCCCGTTCCTGCGGGCAAGATCGGCGGCGCGATGGGAGGCAGGCGATGTCCGCACGAACGATGTTCGACAAAATCTGGGACGCTCACGCGCTCGCGGACCTCGGCGACGGCTGGTCGCTGCTGCATGTCGACCGCCACCTGCTGCACGACCTTTCCGGCGGCCGGGCGCTCGCGGACGTGCTGGAGCGCGGCCTCGCTGTTCGCAACCCGGAGCTCGCCTTCGCCACGCCCGACCACGCCGTGTCCAGCGCGCCGGACCGCATCCATAATGGCTTCGCCCCGGGCGAACGATTGCGCGCTGGGCTGCGCGCGCAGGCGCAGACGACCGGCATCCGCTTCTTCGACCTCGGCCAGGACGGGCAGGGGATCGTGCATGTCATGGGGCCGGAGCTGGGCATCGTGCTGCCGGGCGTCACGCTGATCTGCGGCGACAGCCACACCTGCACCAATGGCGGCCTGGGCGCGCTGGCGTTCGGCGTCGGCTCGTCGGAGCTGACCCATGCGCTGGCGACCCAGACGCTGCGCCAGCGCCGGCCGCGGCGGATGCGCGTGCGCTTCGACGGCGTGGCCGGCCCGGGCGTGACCCCGAAGGACCTCGTGCTGCATTTGATCGGGCGCATCGGCGCCGCGGGCGGCACCGGTTTCGCGGTCGAGTATGCCGGCGCCGCGATCCGCGCGCTGGGGATCGAGGGCCGCATGACGATATGCAACCTATCGATCGAGCTGGGCGCCAAGATCGGCATGGTGGCGCCCGACGACACGACGTTCGACTACATCACCGGGCGCCGCTTCGCCCCGTCGGGGGCGCTGTTCGACCGCGCGGTCGAGCACTGGCGCACCCTGCCGAGCGACGGCGATGCCGCCTTCGACCGCGAGGAGGTCGTCGACGCCGCCCGCGTGTCGCCGACCGTCACCTGGGGCACCAGTCCGGAGCACGCCATCGCCATCGACCAGACGGTGCCGGACCCGGCCGACGCTGCGGACGCCGCGCAGCGCCGGTCCTGGAGCGCGGCACTGGACTACATGGGCCTCGTGCCCGGCCAGCGGCTCGCGGGCACGAAGGTGGACTGGGTGTTCATCGGCTCCTGCACCAATGGCCGGCTCTCGGACCTGCGCGACGCCGCCGCCATCGCCCGCGGCCGCCACGTGGTGGACGGGGTCACCGCGTGGGTCGTGCCGGGATCGGAGCGGGTCAAGCGGGATGCGGAGGCCGAGGGGCTCGACCGCGTGTTCCGTGACGCCGGGTTCGCGTGGCGGCAGCCCGGCTGCAGCATGTGCGTGGCCGCCAATGGCGAGCGGGTACCGCCGGGCCAGCGTGCGGTTTCGACCTCCAACCGCAACTTCGTCGGGCGCCAGGGACCGGGTGCCCGCACCCATCTGGCCAGCCCGGCAATGGCGGTGGCCGCCGCGGTCACCGGCGCCATCGCCGACGTCCGGCGGATCTGAGGAGGGGCACGGCCATGCAGCGCTTCACCACGCTGACCGGCGTCGCGGCGCCGCTGCTGCGCGACAACATCGACACCGACGTCATCATCCGCATCGAGCGGCTGACCGGCACGACGAGGGCCAGCATGGGCGCGGCGGCATTCGAGGCGTGGCGGCTGCTGCCGGACGGCAGCGAGAACCCGGACTTCGTGCTGAACCGGCCGGAGTTCCGCGGCGCGCCGATCCTGGTGGCCGGCGCCAACTTCGGCTGCGGCTCGTCGCGGGAGGGCGCGGTGTGGGCGCTGATGGAGATGGGGCTGCGCTGCGTGATCGCGGAGAGCTTTGGCGACATTTTTTTCAACAACTGCTTCCAGAACGGGCTGTTGCCGGTCCGCCTGCCGGCCGATGCAATCCGGCACCTGGCGGACCAGTGCACCGGCGGCAACGCCCAAGTGACCGTAGACCTCGAACGCCAAGCGGTCACCTTTCCGCATGGCGAGCAGGTGACGTTCGCCATCGAGCCCATGCGCCGGACCGCGATGCTGGAGGGGTTGGACGAGATCGGCCTCACGCTGAAGCACGCCGGCGCCATCGCCGACTACCAAGCCGCGGACCGCGCGGCACACCCCTGGATTTGGCAGGTCACCGACGCCGGCGCGATACCCTAACCATCGGCGTGTCCGGTAGCAGCGAGCCCGACCCGGCGCATCCTATTGCCCCAGATGCTGGTCGAAGAAGCCGACGATCTCGGCGAATGCCTCCTTCACCTCCGGCACGCGGTCGTCGCGGTAGAACTGCGCGTGCGACTGGCCCTCGAACACCTGCAGGGTCGCCTCGACCCCGGCCTGGCGCAGGCTGCGGTGCATGCGCACCGTATTGCTGAGCAGCAGGTCGCGCGTGCCGGTGGTCAGGATGGTGGGCGGCAACCCGTGCACGTCGCCATAGACCGGCGACAGCATCGGATCCTTGAAGTCGTGCCCGTTCGCATAGAACCGGGTGGCGGCGTCGCAGAACCCGTCCGGGGACACCAGCACGTTGTCCACCATCGCGTTCGTTTGGAACGAGTCGCCCTGCTTGGTGACGTCGGACATCGGCGTGCCGGGGGCGATGGCGCCGGGCATCGGCAAACCGTCCTGCTTGGCCCGCAGCATCATCTCGAGCGTCAGCGCGCCGCCGGCTGAGCTGCCGAACACGGCGACGTTGCGGGGCGGGGTCGTCTTGAGCACGGCCTTATAGACCGTCATGGCGTCGTCCAGCGCGGCCGGGAAGAAGGCTTCGGGCGGCATGCGGTAGTCCACGGCGATCACCTTCATGCGGCCAAAGCCGGCCAGGAAGATCGCTTCGGGCAGCGCCGCCTCATGCGGGTTCAGCACGTAGCAGCCGCCATGCACGTGGACCGCGACGCGGTTGCGGTTCTGTGCGGGCATGTCGCTGGGGGTGATCGTATAAACCTTCACGCCGTCGATGGTGGACGGCTCGATCGTCACGCGCATCCGCTCCGCCATGGCGGGAATTTGCGGGGCGGTGGTGGCGGCGCCTCCGTCGGACAGCTGTTTCCAGCCCTCGGGAGTGGTGGGCGGCTTGTCCCAGTTGGTGCGCAGCGGCTGGGCGATGATGGCCTGCATCTGCGGGCTGACGGTTCCGGGCACCGGAAGAACCTTCGCCGGCTCCTCGCGCGCGGCGAGGGGCGGGGCAGGAGGCGTTTGGGCAAACGCCGGCCCAGCGAAGCACAGGGCAGCGGCCGCGGCTGTGACGCGGATGAGCGAGCGGTATTCCATAAACGTTCCCTGGTATTTCCTGTAACACTGGACCGGCCCGGCGCCAGCGGCAAGCGGACGTGTGGCGTGCGGCCCTGCATGGGCGGACAGGACGAGAAGCCGGCAGTGGACTTCCAGCAGGGGCCAAAGCTTTGTATGGGCACACCGGCTTTACTGGAAACCGGGGTATCATTCATGTCCGACATCACGCTTTGGGGTTTTGACGGCTCCACCTATGTGCGAACCGTCAAGATGCTGCTGGCCGAGAAGGGCGTCACGCAGTTCAAGCAGGTGCCGCTCAACGTGCTGGAAGGCGAGCCGAAGCAGCCTGAGCACCTGGAGCGCCATCCATTCGGCAAGGTCCCGGTCCTCGACCACGACGGTTTGCGCATCCTGGAAACGTCTGCGATCGCCCGCTACTTGAACGACGTCCTGCCTGGCAAGTCGCTGGTCCCTGCGACGCCTAGGGATCGCGCCAGGATGGACATGATCGTCGGCATCATCGACTCCTATGGATATGGGGCGCTGATCGGCGGCGTCGCGGCCTATACTCCGTCCACGTGAGAACCCGAAAACTTCGCATCCCCGGAACGCCGCTCATATAAGGATCGACTCGCCAGCCGATTTTCGGGTTCTCACGTGGACAGAGTATATCATCTTTTCCCCGATTTCGTCGGCGGCAAGAACGACGCGATGCGGACGGGCGGCATCGAGAACGGGCGCAAGGTGATCGAGCTCGCCATGAAGACCAGGGGCGCCTCGCCCTTCATCGCGGGCGAGCTGAGCCTGGCCGACCTCTACCTGGCGCCGATCGCGTTCTATGTGTCGTTGACGCCGGACAAGGACGCCGTTTTCGACGTCGCCGGCTTTGCGGACTGGTGGGCGAGGATCCAAGCCCTGCAAAGCTTCAAGGATACGCAGCCGGACCTTGGCTGAGAGGCGGGTCCGGAGGCGGGGTCGGCTCATGCGCAAAGCCAGCCACTCGGCTTCACGCGTCCGACGCGGCTGGGTTGCCATCGCTGCTGATCGTTGCTCCACTGCGAATAACGATAACGCTGGCGCTCCAAGCAGCGCCGCTGGGAGGGAGGGATGCCAGGCACTGTCGCACGCCGGTCGGCGTTGGCCCTGGGCGCGGCGAGCGCTGCGGGCCTGGTCCTCGGGCGCGGACGCGCGGCGGAACCCGTGCTCAAGATCGGCGTGCTGACCGATTTGGAAGGCGTCTACAGCGAAGCGGCCGGCCATGGCTCGGTGATCGCCACGCAGATGGCGGTGGACGATTTCATGGCGGCCAACCCCGGCGCCGGGTTCAGGGCGGAGGTGCTGGCCGGCGACCATCACAACAAGCCGGATATCGGCGCGGCCATCGCGCGCAGTTGGTTCGACCGCGACGGCGTGGACGTGATCACGGACGTGCCCGGCTCGGCGATCGCCCTGGCGGTCGGCACGCTGGCGCGGGAGAAGGACAAGGTCGCGCTGTTCGGCGGCGCCGGTGCGATGGAGCTGAGCGGCCGCGCTTGCAGCCCCAACCAGGTGCTGACGACGTACGACACCTATTCACTCGCCGCCGGCACGATTCGGCCGCTGATCGCGTCCGGCGCCGACACGTGGTTCTTCATCACCGCCGACTACGTATTCGGCCATTCGCTTGAGGACGAGGCGACACGGTTCATCGACACCGCCGGGGGCAAGGTGGCCGGCCGGGTCAGCTATCCGTTTCCCGGAACCGCCGACTTCTCCTCATACCTGGTGGCGGCCCAGGCTAGCCGGGCCAAGGTGGTCGCGCTGATGATGTCGGGCGACGACATGAGCAACTGCCTGAAGCAGGCGCATGAGTTCGGGTTGACGCAGGGCGGCCAGCGCATCGCCGCCGGGATCATGCTGATAACGAACGTGCATGCAGCCGGGCTCGAGGCGACTCAGGGCGTCGTGTTCACGACGCCGTTCTACTGGGACCGCACCGACGCCACACGCGCCTTCGCGAAGCGGTTCGCGGCGCAGTATCGCGGCGTCATGCCGACGCTGCTGCACGCAGGCGCCTACTCGGGCGCGCTGCACTACCTCAAGGCGGCGCAGCAGATCGGCCCGGCGCAGGCCAGGGCGAGCGGTCGGGCGGCCGTCGAAGCGATGAAGCGCATCCCGATGGACGACCCGCTGCTCGGCCGCGGGATGATCCGCAAGGACGGCCGCGCGGTCAGGGGCATGTGGCTGGCGCAGATCAAGACGCCGGCGCAGTCGGCCTATCCGTGGGACTACTACACCATCCTGAAGGAGCTGCCCGCCGACGAGATCATCCGCCCGGTCTCGCCGGACTGCGCCTTCGTGCGCAGTTGACGGGCGGCTCCGGCCCGCGCCGATCGCGGGACCGCACCAAGGAGGACGTCCACTGAACCCGACCCCGTCAGCGCCGCACCGCTGCCAGCCCTACAACGGGTCCGAGATGGCGCGGCTGCTCGCCCCGCAGAGCGTCGCCGTGATCGGGGCCACGGAGCGCAAAGGCGCGTTTGGCAACCGGGTGATCGGCAACCTCGGGGCGTTCGACGGGCGGCTGCATCTGGTCAACGCCCGTTACCGCGAGATCGGCGGGCGGCCCTGCCACCCCGACCTGGCGGCGCTGCCCGAGGTGCCGGACTGCGTTTTCGTCGCGGTCCCCAGGGAAGCGGTGGAGCCGATCGTGGCGCAGTGCGCGGCTGCCGGGGTGGGCGGGGCCGTGGTGGTCGCCTCAGGCTACACTGAGACGGCCAAGCCGGACCGGGCCGCCGCCCAGGGACGCCTGACCGCCCTGGCCCGCGAAGCCGGCATGCGGCTGGTCGGGCCCAATACGATCGGCATCCTGAACTATGCGAATGGCGCCGGACTGACCTTCTCGGCCATGCCGGACCGCCGCCCCCTGCTGCCACATGCGATCGGCATCGTCAGCCAATCCGGGTCGCTCGGCTTCTCCCTGGCCCAGGCGGTCGAGCGCGGCACCTCCGTCAGCCACGTGCTGACTTCGGGCAACTCCTGTGACGTGGACGTGGCCGACTACGTCGCCTATCTCGCGGGCGACCCGGCCTGCCGCGCCATCGCCTGCGTGTTCGAAGGCATGGCGCATCCCCTGCGCATGATCCGGGCCGCCGAGCTGTGCTGGGAGGCCGGCAAGCCGCTGGTGATCTACAAGATGGCAACCGGCCGGGCAGGGGCCGCCGCCGCCATGTCCCACACCGGCTCCCTCGCGGGGTCGAACGAGGCCTATGCGGCCGGCTTCGCCCGCGCCGGCGTCGTGCAGGTCGACCGGCTGGAAGCGCTGGTCGAGGCGGCAGCGTTCTTCGCCAAGGCGCCGGCTCCAACCGCCACGGGAGTCGCAGTGGTCGCAACCTCCGGCGGCGCCACCATCATGGCGGCCGACAAGGCGGAGCTGCATGGGGTGGAGCTGCCGCAGCCCGGTCCAGCCGCGGCGGCGATCCTTGCCGGCCGCGTCCCGGAGTTCGGATCCCCGCGCAATCCGTGCGACGTGACGGCGCAGGTGATCACCGATCCCGGCAGCCTGCTCGCCTGTGTCGATGCCCTGCTGGGCGACCCGGCGTTCGGCGCGCTCGTCACCTCGCACGCCTATGCCTACGCCTCGGCGACCGGGCGCCTCGGCGTGTTCAGCGGCAGCGCCGCGGCCAACGGCAAGATCGTTTGCAACGTGTGGGCGCCCGAATGGCTGGGCGGCCCAGGCGCGTTCGAAAGCGAGGCCGACCCGCATATCGCCCTGTTCCACTCGATGGACCGCTGCTTCGCCGCGCTGGCCGCCTGGCATCGCCGCGCCGCGCTCCGCACCCGGCCGGCGCGGGGCACCGCACGCATCACCGCCCCGTCGGCCGAGGCGGCGGCGCTGGTGCGCGCCGCCCCCGGCCGCACGCTGACCGAGAGCCAGTCCAAGCGGGTGCTGGCGCTATACGGCATCCCCGTCACCGCCAACCGCCTGGTGCGCACCCCGGCCGAGGCGGCGGAGGCCGCGGCAGCGATCGGTTACCCCGTCGTGCTGAAGGTCGAGAGCCCTGACATCCCGCACAAGACCGATGCCGGGGTGGTTCGCCTGAACCTCCGCGACGGCGCGGCCGTGCAGGACGCCTGCGCGGCCATCCTGGACGCCGCCGCCAGCCTGCCCGGGCGTCCAGCGGTGGATGGCGTTTCGGTGCAGCCCATGCTGCCGCCCGGCGTCGAAATGCTGATCGGCGCACGGGTGGACCCGCAATTCGGCCCGTTGATCGTCGTGGGCCTCGGCGGCGTTTGGGTCGAACTGCTGAAGGATTCGGCCCTGGCTCTGGCCCCCGTGCAGCCGGACGAGGCGGAAGCCATGCTGCATCGCTTGAAGGCGGCGGCCCTGCTGCAGGGCTTCCGCGGCTCGGAAGCAGTAGACATCCGGCGCCTGGCTGACGTCATCTGCCGCGCCTCCGAACTGGTGTCCGACCTGTGCCGCGACATCACGGAGATGGATATCAACCCGCTGATCTGCACCGGCGCACGGATCACCGCCGTCGACGGCTTGATCGTGAAGGCAGGCTGACCCGTCAGGGCGGCAGCACGCGCTGACGCTGCAACTCGGCCAGATGCCAGTCCAGCGAGGCCTCCGTGTCGATGCACTCGCCGAAGCCTGCCTGCCGGATCTTGATCGTGCTCAGCAGCGAGGCCGTCGAATGCGCGCGCGAGAACGCGAAGTCGGCGAACTGCCACGAACTGCCGACGAACGCCTCGAGACAGCCTGGCTGCAGCCCGTGCTCGCGCACCAGCCGGTCCCACACCGCCGCATGGCCCGGCATCACCGTCGCCAGCGGCATCGGGTGCGGCAGGCCGACCTCCATGCCGAAGCGGTGGGCGACGGCGGGCCAGAGATTCTGCCAAACGAAGGCGTCGCCATTCGTCACGTTGAAGGTCTGGTCCGCCGCGGCAGCAGCATCGCCCGCCCAAAGGATCGCGCGTGCCAGCAGACGCACGTCGGTCGCTTCGGTGATGCGGTGTCCAACGCCGGGATAGATCAACGGCAGGCCCAGGGCGCGGCTGATCGCGGCATAGGCGCCGATCGCGGCCAGCATGTTCATGGCGCTGCCGGGCGCCGAGCCGAGGACGACTTGCGGGCGCAGGATGGTCCAGCGCCAGCCGGCCCCGCCGCCCTGGCGTTCGCGCAGCAGGTCCTCCTGCGCCCAATAGAAGTTCGGGTGGATATGGCGGGGCGCATCCTCCTTGGCGGGAATGGGGATCTGGCCGAGATGCACGCCATACGCCTTGGCGCCCTGCAGCAGCGTGACATGCCGCAACGCGGTGTCGCCCGCCGTGATGCCGTCCAGCAGATTGGCGAGCATCAAGCGGTTGGTGGCGATCTGGTCTGCGTCGAGCCAGCCCTGGCCGAGATCCGGCTTCTCAAACAGGGCGGCATAGACGATGTGGGTGACGCCTGGCAAAGCGCCGAGCGCCGCCCGGCACGCCGCCGCATCCGTCAAGTCCAGCGCCAGGTGCCGGCCCGGCCGGCCCGGCGGCGTTGCGCGGCGGGACACCCCCACCACCTCGCGCCCGGCTGCGGCCAGCTGCGAAACGACCTCGCTGCCCACGATGCCGAGCGATCCTGCGACCAGAGTTAGATCAGCCATCGCTTCCTCCTGCCGTTTTTGCCCTTGCCCTAACGGTAGCGCCGGGCTGTGCTGCAGGGTAGCGGCCGAGCGCCACAAGGCGCCGGCCAGTGAGGGAGAGCGTCCATGATCCGGCCGATGTTTGCCGCATGCGTCATCGCGGGGGTCGCATCTGCAACCCCGGCCCGGGCGGCGGACCCGATCAAGGTCGGCGCCATCTTCCCGCTCAGCGGCGGGGCGGGGCGGCAGGGACAGGAGGTCGTGCAGGCCATGCAGGCCATGGCGGCGATCATCAACGGGGATGGCGGGGTGATGGGCCGCCAAATCGAGATCGTGGCCCGGGACGACGAGAGCACCCCCGCGGTCGGCGTCGCCAAGGCGAACGAGCTCGCCGCGATGGACGTGGCCGTCGTCATCGAAGGCTGGAACAGCCCGGTCACCCTGGCCATGCAGTCCATCCTGGCGCGGGCCGGCATCTTGGACATCACCGCCATCTCCAAGGCGGACGGCATCCTGGCCAGCGCCTCCAACCCGCTCGCCATCCGGCTCAACAGCTCCAATGCGAGCGACGCCGATGTGCTGGTGCAGCATGTGGCGCACACGATGAAGGCTGGGACGATGAAGGCTGGGCGCATCGGCTTCGTCACCCAGAACGATGCCTACGGCAACGGCGCGCAGCAGGGGATCGAGGCCGGCTTCAAGAAGGCCGGGCTCAGTTACGAGATCGCGACGACGCAGAAATTCCCCTTCGCACAGACCGACTTCCGGGTGGAGGTGACCAGCCTGGCGGACGCCAAGCCCGACGCCGTGATCGTCATCAACGCCAACGAGGGCGCCGGGCTGCCGGCCTTCATGCAGCAATATGCCCAGGCGAAGATGGCAGCTCCGCTGATCTGCTCGGTCGGCACCGTCAGCCCCAGCGTGATCCAGACGGCCGGGCCCGCGGCGGATGGCGCCGTCAGCGCGGACATCTACTTCCCGGACACCGAGCCCTTCGCCAGCAACCCGGCCAACCAACGCTTCGTGTCGCAGATGCAGCAGCAGTTCAAGGTCGAGCCGGACAAGTATATGGCTCTCGGGGCCGGCGCGCTGCAGGTCTGGGCCAAGACCGCCAACAACCTGAAGTCGCTCGATCGCAAGGCCGTCGCCGAGGCGATCCGCGGGCACGCCATCCCCGACACGATCTTTGGCGACGCGACCTTCGCTGCGAACGGGCAGCTGCAATCCAGTTACGCCGTTTTCACGGTAAAGGCCGGGAAGATGGTCATTGAGCGCTGACGGCTCGGCCGCTCTTGGCGGCCCGGCCGTTCACAACGGCCCGGCCGTTCTCGAGGTAAAAGGGCTCGGCGTCCGCTTCGGCGGCTTCCAGGCGCTGCAGGACGTGTCGTGGTCGGCGCGGGCCGGCCGCATCCTCGGCATCATCGGCCCGAATGGCGCCGGCAAGAGCACCTGCTTCCAGGCCGCGACCAACATGGTGCGGCATGACGGCGCGATCTTGCTGGACGGCCAGGACGTGTCGCACGTGCCGCCCGATCGCCTGCCGCGCCGCGGCCTGCGCCGCACCTTCCAGCAGAACGCGTTCTTCGGCGGCATGACCGTGCTGGACAACATGGCCGGCGTGCTCGGCGATACTGGCGGCGCGTCGCTGGCCAGTTCCGTTTTCACGCCCTGGCGGGAAATGCGCGGCCGCCGCCGGGTCGAGGCCACCGCTCGCGACCACCTCGCGCGCTTCGGCATTCCGGCGGCAACACATCGCAGGCTGCCCGGCGAGCTGTCCTATGGTACGCAGCGCATGCTCTCGATCGCCCTGGCCTGCGCGCCCGGGGTGCGGGCCGTGCTGCTCGACGAGCCCGGCGCCGGGTTGGGCGGGGCCGACCTGCACGCCTTGTCCGCGCTGCTGCTGCGGCTGCGCGGCGAGGGCGTCGCCGTCGTGCTGATCGAGCATCACATGGACCTGGTGATGGATGTGGCCGACGAGATCCTCGTCATCGAGGCCGGCCGCACCCTGGCGCATGGCACGCCCCGCGCGATCCAGGCCGATCCGCTGGTGCTGGAGGCCTATCTGGGCCGCGCCGCATGACGCCGGTGCTGGAGGTCCGCGGCCTGCGGGTCGACCATGGCGGGCACCCTGCCGTTCGGGTGGACGCGCTGTCGCTCGCCGCGGGCACGCTGTCCGGGGTGGTGGGCGCCAACGGGGCGGGCAAGAGCACGCTGGTCAACGCGATCGGCGGCTGGTCTCGTGCGGCGCCGACGGTGTCCGGCGCCGTCCTGCTCGATGGGGAGGACGTGACCCTTTTGCCGGCCCACCTGCATGTCCGCCGCGGCATCCTGCTGGTGCCGGAGGGCCACGGCGTGTTCCTCGGCTTGAGCGTGGCGGAGAACCTCCGCGCCGTGACCGCGCCGGGACAGGGGCGGCGCGGCTTCTCGGTCGACGAGATCTACGACCTGTTCCCCCCGCTGCGCGAACGCCGGGATAACGCCGCCGGGTCGATGAGCGGCGGCGAGCGGCAAATGCTGGCGCTGTCGCGTGCGCTGCGGATGGGGCCGCGGGTGCTGCTGCTGGATGAGCCCTCGATCGGCCTGGCGCCGCGCCTAGTGATCACGCTGCTGCGTACCGTCCGCATGCTGGTGGATGGCGGCATGACGGTGCTGCTGGTCGAGCAGAACGTCCGGGCGGCGGTGGAGGTGGTGGACACGCTGCATTTACTGGAGCGCGGCCGGATGGTCGCCAGCGGCCCGGTCGCCGCCATGAGGGACGACCCGCGCCTGCTGGAAGCCTATCTGGGGACGAGTCACGCATGAACGTCGCGCAGCAATTGGTCAACGGCGTCGCCATAGGGCACGCCTACGCTCTGGTCGCGGTCGGCTGGACGCTGCTGCTCGGCGCCGCCCGGCTGGTGAATTTCGGCCATGGGCAGATGTATATGGTCGGCGCGTTCGTGGCGTGGTGGGCAATGCAGGCGACCGGCCTGCCCTACGTCCTCGCGATCCCGGTTGCCGTGCTGGTGGGGGCGACGCTGGGTGCCGCCATGCAGCGGCTGATGCTGCGGCTGACGCTCCAGCAGAACCTGGTCAGCCTGATGATCGCAACGCTCGGCTTCGGCCAGCTGCTGGAGGGCGCGGCCGGCTTCGCCTTCGGTGCACGGCCGCAGCGGCTGGTCAGCCCGCTGGAGGCGATGCCGCTGCGCTGGGGTCAAGTCTGGTTCACCGCGCAGGACGTGCTGCTGGTCGTCTGCACCATCGCCGTATTCCTGGCCTTGCGCTGGGTGCTGGGGCGCACCGTGCTCGGGTCGTGGGTGCGCATGGTCGCGGAGGATCCGAAGCTTCCCCAGTTGGGGGGCGTGGACGTGGCCTGGGTCTACATGGGCATCTTCGCCTTCGAGGGGGCGGCCGTGGCGTTCGCCGCGACGCTGGTGGCGCCGCGCACCCCGATCCTCACCTCCATGGGGTTCGACCAGGTCATCATCACCTTCGTCGTGGTGGTGCTCGGAGGCATCGGCAGCGTGGGCGGCAGCTACCTGGCCGGGCTCGGGCTTGGGCTGTTCACGGCTTTCTTCGGCGCGCTGGTGTCGCCCGCCTACACCACGACGGCCATCTTCGTGGTGCTGATCGCCGTCATGGTCCTGCGGCCCGGCGACCTCGCCAGCGGCCGCGGCTTCGCGCGCTGATGCAGTTCGGCATCGCCGCAGGGCTCGCGGTGGCGGGCTACGCGCTGCCATGGCTGCTGGCATGGCTGCTGGGCGCATCGGCGCTGGTGTATGGCACGCTGGTGGCAATCGCGATCTTCGCCACCATGGCCTACGGGCTGGACATCATCCTGTCCGACTTGGGCGAGATCAGCCTTGCCCATACGGCGTTCTTCGCCGCCGGCGCCTACGCGGCCGCACTGCTGTCGGTGGCTGGGCTGGGCGCGTGGCTGACACTGGGGGGCGCGGTCGCGGCGTCCCTCGTGCTGGCCGGAGCGCTGGGCCTGATCACGCTGCGCATGCGGGAGTTCGCGTTCTCGCTCGTCACCTACGCGGCCGCAGTGGTGTGCGCCAGCGTCGCCGCCAACTGGGACGTGCTCGGCGGCTCGGATGGCGTGGTCGGCATTCCCACGCTGGACCTGTCGATCGGGCCGTTGACGCTGGAGGCCGGCAACAACCGGCAGCTCTGGCCCTACGCCTACGTCCTGCTGCTGGCGACGATCTACTTCGTCGCCCGCTTCCGGCGCTCCCGCCTCGGACAGGCGGCCCTGATGGTGCACATGAACCCACGCCTGGCCGTCATGAGCGGGCTGAACGCCAACCGCATCCGCCTGCTCGTGTTCCTCGTCTCCGCCCCAATCAGCGCGGTGGCCGGGTGGCTGTATGCCTATCAGCGTGCCTATGTCGGCCCGGATTTGTTCGACACCTATTTTCTGGTGCTGATGCTGACCGCGGTGATCCTGGTGGGCCGGCGCCTGCTGCTGGCGCCCTTGCTGGGGACTGCATTGCTGCTGGTGCAAAAAAGCTTCTTCTCCCTGGGCGCCTACGGCGACAAGCTCGTTCTCGGCGCCGTCCTGGTGGCGGCGCTGTGCCTGTTCCCGAACGGCCTCGCCAGCATCCGGCTGCGGCGTTCCAAAATGCTTCCCCAGAGCGGGATTGGTTAAGGCTCCGTCCTGCAACCGCCGATCCGCTCGCAAGCGGACCCGCCATCCGCCTCTTGCATCAATTGTAAACGTGCATACTATAAGCGTCTGGACAATGCTGTCGCCCAGCCAGACGTTGCGGAACTGTTGCCGCATCGCAGCTTCGGCTATCGCTTGTGGATGCTGCGGCACGCTTGGACGCGGCGGTTGGAAGCGGCGTTGAACGGGACCGAACTGACGCACATGCAGTTCTTCCTGATGCGCGCCACCGAACACGTTTTGAGCCTGGGGGAGACGCCGTCGCAGACCCGGCTCGCCGACCAGCTGCACATCGACCGCATGACGGCGAGCAAGGTGCTGCGCACGCTGGAGGCCAAGGGCCTTTCGTCCGCGCCGTGCACCCGGACGACCCACGCGCCAACAGCATCGCCTTGACGGCCCAAGGATCGGCGCTGCTGCGCCGGGCGACGCTGCTCGCCGTTATGGAGCAGGACCGGTTCTTCGGCCGGCTCGGCCCAGCCCGCAAAGCCCAGTTCAGCGGGATGCTGGATGATCTGCTGAACCATGACGGCTGCCGCACCACTGCCCCCGCGACGGAGATGGAATGATGGACGGCTCGCAACCCGTAACCGCCGAGCGGCCGCTGGTCAGCCAGGCGCCGGCGGTCACCGACACCGCCCCGGCGAAGTCGCGGCTTACCCGCAAGCGCGTCCTGATCGCCGCGGCGGCGCTCGCGGTGCTGCTCGGCGCAGGGACCTACGGTTACCGCTGGTGGACGACAGGCCGCTTCCTGGAGGAAACGGACGACGCCTATGTGCAGGCGGACATGGTCGCCGTGTCGTCGCGCGTCGCCGGGCAAGTGGCCGAGGTGCTCGTGGGCGACAATCAGCGCGTCCACAGGGGCGACGTGCTGGCGCGGCTGGATGACCGCGATCTGCAGGTGGCACTGGCGCAGGCGCACGCCGACGTGGCTTCGTCCGAGGCCGATATTCAGTCCCTGCAGGCACAGCTGCGCTTGCAGGGCAGCACGATCGCGGCCGCCGATGCGGACGTCGCCAGCGCCGACGCCTCCGCCGCTTTCGCCAAAGCCGATTTTGCCCGCTATTCGGATCTGGTGCGGACCGGCACCGGATCGCTGCAGCGGGCGCAGCAGGCCGAGGCCGATATCAAGGGCCGTGACGCGGCCGCGGCCCGTGCCCGCGCCGCCGCCGAGGGCGCACGGCAGCAAGTGACGGTGCTGCAATCGCAGCTCGGCCGCGCCCAGGCCGCCTTGCTGCGCACCAAGGCGGCCACCGACCAGGCGGCGCTGAACCTGTCCTACGCCACGATCGCCGCTCCCACCGATGGCGCGGTCGGCGACCGGACCGTGCGGGCGGGCCAGTATGTCCAGCCGGCCACCCGGCTGCTCAACGTGGTGCCGATGGACGCTGGGCTCTACGTCATAGCGAACTTCAAGGAAACGCAGCTTGCCCGCATGGGCGTGGGCGAGGCCGTGAGCCTGGACGTGGACATGCTGGGCGGCGAGCCTTTGCGGGGCACGGTGGACAGCCTCGCGCCCGGCAGCGGCGCCACCTTCGCCCTGCTGCCGCCCGAGAACGCGACCGGCAACTTCACCAAGATCGTGCAGCGCGTCCCGGTGCGCATCCACTTGGACGCGGACCCGCGCCTGCCGCAGCTTCGCCCCGGGCTTTCCGTCACGGCATCGGTGGATACGCGCACGGCGCCGCCGGGCCAGCTGCGGACCCTGTCCGAGAAATGAGCGCCGTCCTGGCCACCGCCGCGCCGCCGCGTACCAAGGCGGGGCTGCGGGACTGGGTGGCATTCCTGGGTGGCTCGCTCGGCGCCTTCATGGCCGTGCTCGATATCCAGATCACCAACAGCAGCCTCGCCAACATCCAGGGCACACTGGGCGCCAGCCTGGACGAAGGCAGCTGGATCAGCACCGGCTATCTGATCGCGGAGATCATCGTCATCCCCATGACGGGCTGGCTCGCCGGCGTATTCGGACTGCGCCGCTACCTCGTGGTCAACGCCATCCTATTCCTGTGCTTCTCCGTGCTGTGCGGCTTGGCGACGAACCTCAGCGAGATGATCCTGTTCCGCATCGGCCAGGGGTTCACCGGCGGCGTGCTGATCCCGACCGCCTTCACCATCATGCTGATCCGTATCCCCGTGGGACAGCGCGCCATCGCCAGCGCCATCTTTGGCCTGACGGTCACCTTCGCGCCCGCCATCGGCCCCACCATCGGCGGCTGGCTGACCGACACCTATTCCTGGCACTGGATCTTCTACATCAACCTGATCCCCGGCGCGGCGCTGGTCGCGATGATCTGGTGGGGACTGGATGCCCAGCCGATGCGGCTGGAACGGTTGGCCCGCGGCGACTGGGCTGGGATCGCCTGCATGGCGGTCGGGCTCGGCAGCCTCGAATACGTATTGGAAGAAGGCCAGCGGAAGGACTGGTTCGGCGACAGCCGCATCGTGCTCTGCGCCGTGCTTGCGGCAGTCTTCATCACGGCCTTTCTCGCGATTGAACTCTCGCGGCGCGAGCCTTTCATCGACCTGCGTTTATTACGAAAGCGTTCGTTGGGTGCTGCATGCGCGGTCAACTTCGCCAGCGGCCTGGCGCTTTATGGCTCGATCTACATCCTGCCGCTCTATCTTTCGCGCGTGCAGGGCTACAACGCGTTCCAGATCGGCGAAGTGCAGATGTGGATGGGGCTGCCGCAGCTCGCCATCCTGCCGTTCCTGCCGGTGATCCTCCGCAGGTTTGACAGCCGGCTGGTGCTGGCCTTCGGCCTTGCGCTGTTCGCGGCAAGCTGCCTGATGAACGGCTTCGGCATGTCGGCCGACACGGGAATCGATCAGTTGAAATGGTCGCAGCTGGTGCGTGCGCTGGGCCAGCCGTTCATCATCTCGCCGCTTGCTCAGATGGCGACAGTTGGAATCGGGCCTGCGCAGGCCGGGGCGGCGAGCGCGCTGTTCAATATGTTCCGCAACCTGGGCGGCAGCTTCGGCATCGCCATGCTGGCGACGGCAGCCGAGCATCGGGAACACTGGCACTTCTCCGCGATCACCGAGCGGGTCACCCAGAACTCGGTGCTGCTGACAGAGCGATTGGGGCGGATGGCACAGGTGGTCGGGCCGGACCAGGCGCTCGCCCGGCTCGCCAACCAGGTGCGGCGGCAGGCGACGGTCATGGGCTATGCCGACTGCTTCCTGCTGATCGGCGCCGGGCTGATCATCAGCCTGCTTTGCGTCGGGTTCCTGTCGCCCGCCAAGCCCGGCGGCCCCGGCGGCGGCCATTAGCAGGCTGCGGGCTAGTTCATGATGCCGCCGGGAAGCTGGGGTTCGGCCGACGCCTCGTGATTGAAGGCAAAGTCCTCCGGCGGTTCCGGGCCCCAAAGATAAAAGCTATTCTCGGTGGCGTGAGACTCGCCTTTCCAATCCATCTCGACCGGGATGTAGTCGATGTCGGAGGAATACTCGGCGTAGCTGCCCCACGGGTCGCGTATGTAATGGAAGTAGTTGGAGCCGAGCACGTGCCGCCCGAGGCCCCACCCTTTGGAATAGCCGCTGTCGGCCATGTGCATCGCGCCAAGGCCGATGTCCTGGACCGATGGCACGTCCCAACTGCAGTGATGCAGGCCCGGCGCGCTGGACTTGGTACCGTTGGACGTCGTCCTCGAAAATGCCGAACGAGAGGTGGCCGAGCGCCTTCCTCGGCCCTTCGCTGAGCAGCCCCCACCGGTGCGGATGATCGAAGGTGTAGAGGCCGAGGCCGCCCCGCTCCTCACGGACGTCGAGGCCGAACTTGGTGTAGAACCGTCGCGCCGCTTCGAGGTTGGGCACGGACATGTTGAAAGTGTCCATCGAGTGGACGCCAACCGCGTCATGCCTCCGAGTTGGCGGAACAAACCCTCCGATCTGAGTCATCGTGTCGTCCCTCCTTAGCGGGTTCCCAGCCCTTCGGTTCAAAGGTCAACAGCAAATCCGACCTGACAAGTTTAGCCACCCTGGTCGACGATTGGACTCTGATCGGGTCAAAGCTAGGTTTTTCCGCATCATCGCTGCTCGCCGGTTCACGCCATCACGGCCGGACGGCAGGGGTTTCCACCCCAAGCCCGTTCGACCGCCAGCCAAGGTAGAACTGCAGCGCCGCCATCTCCGGGCTGTCGGACGGCAGCGGTTCGGCCCGTACGCCGGCCAGGCAGTTACGCAGGCGGCGGTCCAGCGACCCCATCGATTGCCATTCCAGGCGATACAGCGGATAGCCGTTCGGCTGCCCCTGCGGGATGCGCGCGCCGCCCAGACGCTGCCCGGCCAGGCCGTCATGGCACTGCGCGCAGGACAGGTTGAGCTGGCCCTGCCGCTGGGTGAACAGCGCCTGCCCCTGTTCGATGAACGGCCGCGCCGGGCCGTCGCCGTCAATCGCGACCGGTAGCCCGCGCGATTGCCGGCCGACCAGCGCCGTCACCGACAGCATCTCGTCACTGTCCGGCGTCCAGGCCGTGTGACCCGCCCGCGCCCGGCACTGGTTGACCCGGCCCGCCAGCGTGATCGGCCGGCCCAGGCGCGGATCGAACTGCGGGTAGCGGGCCGACACGCCGCGCATCGACCCGGGCGCGCCATGGCACGACGCGCAGCCCTGGTCCCACAGCGCCGTGCCCTGCTGCACCCACAGCATGGCCGGGTTCTCCGTGTCGTCGTCCTGCATGGCCTGCACGGCCGGACTGGCGTCGTCGTGGCCGCTATGCGGGGCGGGGCCCATAAACAGGATGGTGGCGGAGAACAGCGCGCATATCGCCCATGGGCGCATCATTCGACCTCGATATGCGCCGTCTCGGTCTGCGTCGCACCGCTATCGTCCGCCCAGGTGAACTCGAACGCGCCGCTCGCCTCCGCCCGGGCCGAGAACGCCAGGAACGGGTTCGCCGCGATGGCCGGGAACAAGGCGAGGCTGATCACCTCGTCGCCGTTATAAGTGCAGCGGAAGTCGTGGATGATCATCCGCGGCACCACCTGGCCCATCTCGTCCCGACGCTGCCCGCTCTCCATGGGATGGCTGATCAGGATCTTGATCTCGACCGCCTGGCCCTTTTTCGCCGTCTTCGGCACGTTCAGCAGCACGCGCATCCCGGCTACTCCAGGCAGGCCGCGAGGGTGACGAGCACCGTCACGCTGTCGGTCCAGCACGACCCGTCGTCCATCACCGCCACGGCCACCACCGTCTGCGACGTCGCCAGCCGGATGCGGGTCGCGAGCTTCGGCGCGAACGCGGCCGGGCCGAAGCTGGCGTGCACCACCTCGGGGTTCGGGTTGCCTTCGGCGAACAGGTGCAGGCTGGCGACCTTGCGGCCCTGCGGCGCATCGGCACTGACGCTGATGCCGACCGCGTTGCCGTTCTCGACCATCTGCGCCAGGTCGAGCTTCACCTGGCCCTGCTGCGGCGTCTTGCCGCCCGTCACCTTGGCGATCTGGTCCGCGACCTCCCGCGGCGTCGCCCATGCGGGCATCGCCAGCACCGAGGCGCCAACCAACGTAAGCGCCTGCCGTCGCCCAATCATTTCAACCCCGCCAAATACGCCGCCGCGTCCTCGATCTCCTGGGGGGACAGGATCGGCTTGCCCTGCCACGGCGCACCCACCCGCGTCCGGCCGCCGACCGTGCCGAAGGACGGCATCACGGTATCGGGGTTCAGCTTCGAGGCGTCCATCAGGCGCTCCCGGATTTCAATGGCATTCAGCCGCGCGCCCACTCCGTGCAAGTCTGGCCCGATCGTTCCCTGCAGATGGGGACTGGGGAACGGCCCTGCATGGCACAGCGTGCAGGTGCTGGTTTGGCGGATCACCACGGCGTATCCCTTTTGCGGGTCACCCGGCGCCGGGGCTGCGGCGACTAGTAGCAGGCTAGCCGAAAACAGAGCTAGTGATGGTGCGATACCAGACATCCGCGTAAGCCGCCTCCTGCGCCCGGAACTCCGGTCCGACGCCCATCGGGCTGGTGCCGCCGGCGCCGTCGATATCGGTCAGCTGCCCTTTAACTGGCTTATACACCCCGGCCACCGAAATGCCGTACTCGGGCGCCACCAGGCTATAGCACGTGTTGATCAGCCGCGGCGTCACGGGCTCCTGCCCGGCCAGCAACGCGGTGATCGCCTGGGCGCACACCTTGGCTTGCGCGTTGGCCGCGAACGCCGATTTCGGCATCGCGCCCATCATTGCCGCGTCGCCGATGATATGGATGTTCGCCACCTGCCTGCTCTCGAACGAAACCGGGTCCACTGGGCACCATCCGGTCCGGTCCGCCACGCCGGCCGCCTGGGCGATGGCGGCGGCGCGCTGCGGCGGGATCACGTTGGCGACGTCCGCCTTGTGGGTCGTGAAGTCGGTCGAGAGCGTCATCGCCGCCGGGTCCACCCCGGTGACCGCGCCGCCGTCGGACAGCGACACCCACTCCAGGATGCCGGGATACAGCTGCGCCCAGGCCTGCTGGAACAGCTTCTGCTTGCTGAACTGGTCCTTGGCGTCCAGCACCAGCAGCTTGCTGCGTGGCTTGTTGTTCTTCAGATACCAGGCGATCAGGCTCGCCCGTTCATAGGGGCCGGGCGGGCAGCGGTAGGGATTGGCCGGGACGGACATCACCACCGTGCCGCCATCGGGCATGGCGCGCAATTGGTCGCGCAGCAGCGTCGTCTGCGGCCCGGCCTTCCACGCGTGCGGCATCCGCTCGGCCGCCGCCTGATCGTAGCCCGGCAGCGCGCCCGGCGCCTCGCCCAGGCGCATGTCCACCCCGGGCGCCATAATCAGGCGGTCGTATTCGATCGCGCTGCCGTCCAGCAGCACCCGCCGTGCCGCGCCGTCCACGCCGGTGGCCCGCGCGGCGACCCGCTTCACGCCGGCCGCCGCCACCTTGTCCCAGCCGAACCGCTGCTGCTCCAGCTCCCGCATCCCAGCCAGCACCGGGTTGCTGAAGGGGCAGGACATGTATTGCGCGTCTGCCTCGATCATCGTGACCTGGTGCCCGGCCAGCGCCAGCGCCCGGGCCGCGGTGGCGCCGGCGAACCCGCCGCCCACGACGGCGATATGCGCTGTGCCTTGGGCCGCCCCCTGGGCCCGAGCCACGAACGGCGCCGCGAGCGCGCCCGCCAGGACGGTGCGCCGTTTCATTGCGCGGCGAACCAATCGGACAGGGCCGCGACCTCGTCCGGCGTGAAACCCTTGACGATGCGGTTCATCAGCGTCGCCGGCCGCGCGCCGGAGCGGAACGCCTCCATCTGCTGCGTCGTGTCCTGCGCCGGACGGCCCTGCAGCAGCCCCATGCCGCCGCCCCTCACATGGCAGCCGGTGCAGCTTTCGGCACCGGGCGGTTCGATCACCGGCGGTCCGGCGGCCACCAGCAGCACGGCAGCCACCGGAAGCAAAGCCCGCATGTTCATCCTCAAGCCTTGGCCAGGTCGTGCTGCTTCAACGGCAGGCTGCGGATGCGCTTGCCCGTCGCCGCGAACACCGCATTGATGACCGCGGGCGTGGCGACCGCGATCGTCGGCTCGCCGACCCCGCCCCAGAACCCGCCGGACGGCGCCATCACCGTCTCGACCTTGGGCATGTCTTCCATCCGCATCACCTCGTATGTGTCGAAATTGCCCTCGACCACCCGGCCCTTCTCGACGGTGATCTCGGACACGAGGCAGGCGCTCAGGCCGAACACGAACGAGCCTTCGACCTGCGCCGCCACCATCTCCGGGTTCACCACGTGCCCGGAGTCGGTGCCGGCCACGATGCGGTGGATGCGCAGCCGGCCCTGGTCGCTGACCGACACCTCCGCCACCGCGGCGGTGTAGCTGCCATAGCCGTAGTTCTGCGCGATGCCGCGGAACACGCCGGACGGCAGCGGCTTGCCCCAGCCGGCCCGCTCCGCCGTCGTGTTCAGCACGTCCAGGTGCTTCTTGTTCTTGGCCATCAGCGCCTGCCGGAACTCCAGCGGATCGCGGCCGGCGGCATGCGCCAGCTCGTCCATGAAGCATTCCAAATAGAACGCGTTCTGGTTCAGGTTCACCCCGCGCCACGGCCCGACCGGCACATGCGTGTTGCGCATGGCGTAGTCGACCAGCAGGTTCGGGATGGCCATGTAGCCGAACTCCTCCGGCACCACGCCCTGCATCTGCCGCAGGTCGGTGCCCGGCAGGTTGCCGTCGGGCCGCAGCCAGGCGTTGATGCTCTGCCCGCTGATCCGCATGTGCAGGCCCGTCAGGTTGCCCTTGTCGTCCAGCCCGCCCACCAGCTTCGCCTGGCTGACCGGGCGGTAGAAGCCGTGCTGCATGTCCTCCTCGCGCGACCACAGCAGCTTCACCGGACGCCCCGGCACCTGCTTCGCCAACGCGACCGCGAACCGCACGTAGTCCTGCTGCCCGCGCCGGCCGAAGCCGCCGCCCAGGGTGTATTTGTTGACCTGGACTTTCTCCAGCGGCACGCCCGCCACCTCGGCCGCCGCCGCCAAGGTCGCGTCGCCGTTCTGGGTGCCGACCCAGACCTCCACGCCGCCGTCCGCCACCAGCGCGGTGCAGTTCATCGGCTCCAGCGCCGCGTGGTTCAGGAACGGTGCGCCATACACGCCCTCGATCCGCTTCGAGGCGCCGGCCAGCGCCGCCTTGGCATCGCCGATCACGTTGCCGGCGCCTGCCTCGGCCGCGTCGAGCCCCTGCGCCACCCGCTCGGCGATCTGCTTGCTGTCGACCCCGGCGTTCGGCCCCTCATCCCAGTGGATCGGCATCGCCTCCAGCGCGGTCTTCGCCTGCCACCAGGTGTCGGCCACCACCGCGACCGCGTTGCCGAACACCGGCACCACCTGCCGCACGCCGGAGCGCTGCAGCACAGTGGCACTGTCGAAGCCCGCCAGCTTGCCGCCAAACACCGGGCACTGCGCGATCGCCGCCGAAAGCATACCCGGCAGCCTCACGTCGATGCCATACAGCAGCGACCCATCCAGCTTCGGCGCGGTGTCCAGCCGCGGCAGCGGCTTGCCGATGATGGTCCAATCCGCCTCGGCCTTCAGCGGCACGTCTTTCGGCACCGGCAGCTTGCCCGCGGCCTCTGCCAGCTCGCCGTAGCGCAGCGACCGCCCGGACACAGCATGAGTCACGACGCCGAGCTTGGCCCGGCACTCCCCGACGGGCGCCTGCCACCGCTCGGCCGCCGCCTGCACCAGCATCGTCCGCGCTGCCGCGCCGCCCTGCATCACATAGTCCACCGACGTGCGGAGGCCGCGGCTGCCGCCCGTCAGCATGTCGCCCCAGGCGTGTTTGTTGGCGAGGTTGGCCTGCGGTGGCACCAGTTCCGCACGCACGTTGCTCCAATCGGCCTCCAGCTCCTCGGCCACCAACTGCGCCAAGCCGGTCAGCGTGCCCTGGCCCATCTCCGACCGGGCAATCCGCACGATGACGGTGTCGTCGGGCTGGATCACCACCCAGATGCCGACCTCGGCCGCCTTGGCCCCGGCTGCCGGTTGTGCCCGCAGCACGCCGCCGGGTACGGTCCAGCCGAGGGTGAAGGCGCCCGCAGCCGCCCCCGCGCCCTTGAGCAAGCCGCGCCGGCCCAGGATATCACTCATCATGCGGCGCTCATCAGGCGCGGCTCAGGTCGGCGTTCTTCAGCGGCAGCGATCGGATCCGCTTGCCCGTCGCGGCGTAGATCGCATTCAGCACCGCCGGCGCCGCGACCGCGATCGTCGGCTCGCCCACGCCGCCCCAGAACCCGCCGCTCGGCGCCAGCACCGTCTCGATCTTCGGCGTGTCCTCCATCCGGGCCACCTGGTAACTGTCGAAATTGCCCTCCACGACACGCCCGTTCTCGACGGTGTTCTCGGAATACAGCAGCGCGCTCATGCCGTAGGTAAAGCTGCCCTCGACCTGCGCCGTCACCTGGTCGGGGTTCACGACGTAGCCGGGGTCGGTCGCCGCGACGATGCGTAGGATCTTCAGCTCGCCCGCCTTGCTCACCGAGACCTCCGCAACCGCCGCCGTATAGCTGCCGAAGCCGCAGTTCTGGCAGATGCCGCGGAACACGCCCTCTGCCGCCGGCGTTCCCCAGCCGGCCTTTGCGGCAGCGGCATTCAGGATTGCCAAATGCTTCGGGCTTTTTGCCAGCATCGCCCGGCGGAACTCCAGCGGGTCCTTCCCCGCCGCAGCCGCCAGCTCGTCGATGAAGCACTCGACATACACGGCGTTCTGGTTGTGGTTCACCCCGCGCCAGAAGCCGACCGGCACGCTGGTGCCGCGCAGCGCGTGGTCGATCAGCAGGTTCGGGATGCCGTTGTAGCCGAACTCCGCCGGGATCAGGCCCTGGAACTGCAGCATATCCAGCCCATTGGTCAGCCGGTTCGGCGCCAGATAGGCGAGAATGCTCTGCCCGCTGATGCGGACATGCAGCGCCTCGACGTTGCCCGCGTCGTCCATCGCCGCCGTCAGCTTGCATTGGGTGATCGGGCGGTAGTACCCGTGCTGCATGTCCTCCTCGCGCGACCAGATCAGCTTGATCGGCCGCCCCGGCACCTGCTTCGCCAGCAGCACCGCCTGACGGGTGTAGTCCTGCTGCCCACGCCGGCCGAAGCCGCCGCCCAGCAGGAACTTGTTCACCCGCACCTTTTCCAGCGGCACCCCGCCTGCCTCGGCTGCGGCGGCCAGCGTCGCGTCGCCGTTCTGCGTGCCGACCCAGACCTCGAGCCGGTCGCCGTCCACCTTCGCGGTGCAGTTCATCGGCTCGAGCGTCGCGTGGTTCAGGAACGGGGCGCCATAGGTCGCGGTGATGGTCCGCTTGGCCTTCGCCAGCACGCCGGGCGCGTCGCCAGCCCGGTTGCCGACCGCCGTCGTCGGCGCATCCAGCCCTTCGGCCAGGCGGGCGGCGATCGCCTTGCTGTCCTCGGCGGCGTTCGGACCCTCGTCCCACGTCACCGGCAGTTTTTCCAACGCCGTCTTCGCCTGCCACCAGGTATCGGCGACGACCGCGACCGCGTTGTCGCCGACCGGCAGCACGTATCGCACGCCCGGCATCCCCGATACGGCCTTGGCGTCAAAGCTCGTGACTTTGCCGCCGAATACCGGGCACTGCGCGATCGCCGCCAGCAGCATGTCCGGCAGCTTCACGTCGATCGCATACTGCGCGGCGCCGTTGGTCTTCTCGGCCGTGTCCAGCCGCGGCAGCGGCTTGCCGATGATCGTCCAGTCCCCCGGCGCCTTCAGCGCCACGTCCCGCGGCACCGGCAGCTTGCCCGCCGCCTCGGCGAGCGCGCCATAGCGCTGGCTGCGTCCGCTGCCGGCATGGGTCACGGCGCCGTTATGGCCGCGGCACTCGGCCGCCGGCACGTTCCATTGCGCGGCCGCCGCCTGTTCCAGCATGGTTCGCGCCGCAGCGCCGCCCTGGCGCACGTAGTCCACCGACTGCCGGATGCCCTGGCTGCCGCCGGTCAGCATCTCGCCCCAGGCGCGCTTGCTGGCGTAGTTCGCCTCGGGCGGCACGTATTCGGTCGTAACCTTGGTCCAGTCCGCGCCCAGTTCCTCCGCGACCAGCTGCGCGAGGCCCGTGAGCGTGCCCTGGCCCATCTCGGACCGCGCGATGCGTATGACGGTCGTGTCGTCCGGCTTGATCACGACCCAGATCCCGACCGGCGTGCCGCCCGCCGAGGCCGGCGTCAGCGGGGCGCCTGCCGTTTGGGCAATCGCGTCAGCTATGCCGCCGGGCAAACCCCATCCGAGCGCGAAGCCGCCGCCCGCGGCCGAAACCAGGAAGCCACGACGCTGCATCGTCCCCACAGCGTCAGGCCTTCCCGCCGGCGACCGAGTGGATCGCGACGCGGATGCGCTGGTAGGTGCCGCAGCGGCAGATGTTGGTCATCGCCTCGTTGATGTCGGCGTCGGTCGGCTGCGGCTTCTCGTTCAACAGCGCCACCGCCGCCATGATCTGTCCGCTTTGACAATAGCCGCATTGCGGGACCTGGTGCGCCAGCCACGCCGCCTGCACCGGATGCGTGCTGTCGGACGAAAGCCCCTCGATCGTCACCACCTTGCCCGACACGCTGCCGACTGGAAGCTGGCACGACCGCATCACCTGGCCGTCCACGTGCACCGAGCACGCCCCGCACTGGGCGATGCCGCAGCCATATTTGGTGCCCGTCATGCCGAGCTGCTCGCGGAGCACCCAGAGCAGCGGGGTTTCCGGGTCCACCTCGAGCTCATGCGCGCGACCGTTCACGTCCAACTTGATCATGCCAACATTCCTAAGCATTCCTGATGAAGCGAACCGCGCGACAATGGCGAGGCCGGGGCCTGCACGCAACGGTAAATCGGGAATGGGAATGCGAGCATATCAAGCCGTCCGAGTCGCCCAACCGTTGCAGGGTCAGTTTCGACCTTGCCCAGGTCCCGGCCTTCTTGTCAGGCTTCCTGCACTACGGAATTGCGCAGGATACCTACGCCGCTCAGTTCCACCTCGACCGTATCGCCGGGCTTCAACCAAAGCGGTGGGGTGCGATACGCTCCGACGCCGCCGGTTGTGCCGGTAATGATCACGTCGCCGGGCTCCAGCACCGTGAAGGCGGAGCAATACTCGATCAGGCCGGGCACGTCGAACACCAGGTCGTCCAACGTGGCGCGCTGCGTTTCCTGCCCGTTCACCCGGCACAGCAGCGTGGCCTTTCCGATGTCGCCCGCTTCGTCCGGCGTCACGATCCAGGGGCCGAAGCCGCCGGTCCCCGGGAAGTTCTTGCCCGGGGTGAACTGGCTGGTATGGCGCTGCCATTCCCGCACCGAGCCGTCGTTGTAGCAGCTGAAGCCGGCCACGACGCCCATCGCGTCGGCGCGGGACACGTGCCGGGCCCGCTTGCCGATCACCATCGCCATCTCGGCCTCGAAATCCAGCGTTTCCGACTGCCTTGGCCGCACCAGCGGCTGCAGGTGGCCGACCTGGGTGTTGGCCCACCGGGTGAAGATGGTGGGCCGCTTCGGCACGTCCCGCCCGCCCTCCTGGATGTGGGTCAGGTAGTTGAGGCCGATGCAGATGATCTTGTCCGGGTCGGGGATCGGCGGAAGGTAGGTGATCGCGGCCAAGGGGAAGCGGGCCCCATCCGGTGGTGACGGGGGCACCGTGCCGGATCGCAGCGCCGCGCGCAGGGTCGGCGCGATCCCGCCGCAGTCCACGACGGCGTCGCCGTCCACCATCCCCCAGCTAGGCGTGCCGTCCGGGCGGCCGAAGCTCATTAGGCGCATGGGCTATACTTTCCTTGGTCGTGGTGAACGCCGCATCGTGCCCGCTGAAGCTATCCCTTGCCGAGCAGCGACATGATCCAGCCTGCGATCGGCCCAGCCTCCAGCAGCTCGGTGATCGCGCGCTGCGCCTGCAAGGACCCCGCCGCCTGGTCCTGGCTCGCGGCGACGACCAGGTCGCAGCGGCGGGACATCGCGAAGCCGGCAGCGGCCCGCGTCGTGCCGTCCGGCATGCGGAGCGTATAGGCCCGGGTCCGGCCAGCCATGCCGCCGATGGAGACCGACTCGCCAGGCCTGCGCGGGATGAAGTCCGCACTGATCATGTCCATGTCGCTGACCCCGTCGACCTCGTCGTCGCCCGCGACGCCGGTGCTGCAGTTGCAGAAGCCGAGCTTGGGCCGGACATAAACCTCGACGCTGCCGCCGCAGGCCGCGGAGCCGCACCGGAATGCCCGGCCGGCCGGCCAGGCGTCGCGGGGGAACGGCCAGGCGACCTCGTGCCAGCCCGGCGTCACCGGTTGGGACGGCCCCGACCGATACAGGGCCGCAGCCGCCATGCCGGTAATGATGGTGGCCACGGCAGTGAGGCCGAGGATTGTCCGGAGCACCATTTGCTGGCGGGCCTTAGGGCTCATCCGGGAATATCCGAATTGGGTATCATGCGATCGGCCTGTTTCTGGATTTCCGTTGCTTGAGGAGTTTGTTACCCCGTTTGGATGATTGATCCTCACCCGATCCGCAAACGCTTC
>JAABUM010001038.1_pt1 | contig 43680 bp, 43 predicted proteins | sample 5559161 | NCBI WGS metagenome assembly JAABUM01 (sample SAMN10711868, study PRJNA513369) | rock metagenome | isolation source: Antarctica rocks | place: Antarctica: Victoria Land, Siegfried Peak nord
CTCTCGACGTTGGCGATTTGGGTCCCTCAGCAAGACCAGAATCCCAGCAACGCCAGGCACTTTCGCGCTTTCAGCCCCTGTGTCGGAGCACAAAGATCAGCCGACTACTGCAACATCGGGGCTAGGACCGCCGTCAGGCTCACGTTGACCGGCGGGTGCGGGACAGCGTCCGCGATTGCCCCTGCGAGCAGCGTCCAAGCCACATTGGCAAAGGCGAATGTCAAGAATACCGCGGCGCAGACCTGTACGTCCCTGCGCCTCACCAACGCCGCCGCCTGTCTGGCCCCGGCGATGCCGGCCAGGATCAGGATGCTCAAGAGCAGCCATACGGGCGAGGTCGGTCGCATCAACAGCATGACAGTGCCGGCCACTCCGGCCATGCGTACGAGTTTCGAAGTCGCCGAAGCAGCTCTAGCGGGATGAACGAGTGCTGCACCGGCGCTCCAAAAGGCAACACCAGCCAGGATCTCAATCGAGTTGGGATTGACGACCGAGGCAAGAAAGATGACCATCGGCGTGGTAGCTACTAGCAGCCCCAGTATCGCCACAGGCTGTCTCAAGTAGCGGAGGCTGGACAGAGCGATTGCGAACAGGCCGGTGCACATCAGAAGCGACAGCAAGCGCATCAGATAGACGCCCACCGGCCCTGGAAAGGGCAACGAGGGAAGTCCGTCGAAAGCGTAATACGTTACGTAGTAGCGGGAAGCACCTGACGGCACAGCGATGAGGCGGGCAGCGGGCTGCTTGAGTTGTTGGCAGGTCGCGCCACGGCTCGGATGGAACGCGAAGCACAGCGCGCGGCCGGCCGGTGAGACGACGCCGCTAGGAGTCGACGCAACTGCGGCCGAAGAACCGTTCTTCAGGACAACGGTCGAGCCGATCAGTTGACCGTGTGCCACCGCGGCCGCACGCTCGACATGGGCGGGAGACGTGCCGACGGTAACCCCGAGCCGCAACTTCGGCAGGAGGGGCCGCACGTACGGACGCGTGGTGAGGCGCAGATTCTCGGGCGTCGGCGTCATCGTGCAGCACGATAGCGGCCCTCATGGCCGCGCGACGCTGGAAGATGACTGCGGGCGCCTGACTGCCCCGACGTGCCGGAATGGTTAGCCGCTTCGGTAGTCTTCCCGCCACGAGCGAGACCGCCTCATTGGCGCTCCTAGCCGCGTCGGAGCCTGACGAGAGAAGATTGTCGTGACTGCCCGATCGACACTGCGCCGTCTGCTGGAATCTGTCGTGGGCAACGGCGGAGTGGCTGCCCTCGGTCGAGGCGAGCGACGGCTGCGCCGCGCCCGCCGCCGCTGGCTAGCCCGCCAGGTTGTGGCCCACCAGGAGGCGGAGCGTCGCGCCCGGGCCAGCGACCTGACCGCGCTCGCACAGCACTTCAAGACCGACAAGTGGGGCGCGCACCGTTACACGCCCCATTACCAGCACCACCTCCAGCACTTGCGTGACCGGCCGGTCAAGCTTTTGGAGATCGGTATCGGCGGATACAGCCGCAAGGGTCAGGGCGGCGCGTCGCTTCGGATGTGGAAGGAGTACTTCCCCTGCGGCCAGATCTTCGGGCTGGACATCTCCGACAAGAGCTTCGTTGAGGAGGATCGCATCCGGGCCTTCCAGGGCGATCAATCAGACCCGGTGCTGCTAGCGCAGATCGTGGCGCAAACGGGGACGCTCGACGTCATCATCGACGACGGAAGCCACGTCCCGGAGCATGTGATCGCGTCGTTCCGGACGCTCTTCCCCCTGCTGGCCGGCGACGGCATCTACGTCGTAGAGGACACCCAAACCTCGTATTGGCCGGAGTGGGGTGGCGAGGAGGACCCGGAGTCGCCCATGACCTCCGTGGCCATGCTCAAGCGGCTGGTCGACGGACTCAACCACGAGGAATTTGTGCGTGAACTTTATGAGCCGTCGTACACCGACCGGCACGTGATCGGCGTGCACTTCTATCACAACATGGTCGTGATCGAGAAGGGCGTCAACGACGAGGGAACGAGGAAGAAGGCCATCCTGAAGGCGCGCTACGCACCGTCTGCGCCGAACGGTGACTAACTAATCACGGACGGCAGGTTCAGCCGTCGGGCTGATCCCGCATCAGCACGTTCTCGGGAACCTCTGCCCCGTAGTGGTGACCGCGTCGGGCCCGCGCAGCGAGCGCATCCACGGCTGCCCGGAAACGGCTCAAGGAGGGCACGTCTGAGCTGCCGAGCAAGTACGTCCGCACCTCGCGCCGCGCCCCTTTCATCGTGTCCGGGCCGCGCAGGTCGTCGAGACCTTCGGGAAGGCCGGTCGCACCCGGCCCGATCAGGTAGGCGGCGGTTGCCGACGCGTAGGTCGAGCGGAACTCACCCGGCGGCAGGCCGGCGCCGTTGGCGACGAAATAAGGCTTCTCCGAGGCCAGAAAGTCCGACACCACGCTGGAGACATCGCTGACGAGGGCATCAGCCGCGTCGAAGCACTCGTAAAGGCTGAGCCGGTTGTCGAGAACGGCTGCATGCGGCGCGCCCGCTGCAGTGAGTATCGCGAGAATGCGATCAAGCGCGCGCGCGGCCGTCGGGTCGACGCTGCCGGTCCGCGGGTGGGGCTTGAACAGCACGCGTACCCGCTCACTCGCCAGCAGGGTCTGAACGATTTTCTCGCCCATGGTTGCGATGGAGGAATGGTGCGGGTCCTCGGTCCAGCCCTCCCAGGTCGGCGCGTAAAGCACGGTAAGTCCCTCATCTGCCGAGCGCGGCTTGGCCTGGTGCAGGCCGTCGAGCTGGGGGCGCCCGACGACCACCACCTGCTCGTCCCGGATGCCGACAGCGGCCCGACGGTAGCGATCGCGGCCTGCCTCACCAGCCACCCACACCTCGTCGTAGACCTTGGTAAAGGGGTTGAAGCTGGCGGTCTTGTCGCTGTCGCCGTGGCCGATGAAGACGCTCATCAGGTCAGGCTCGCGGAGCAGATGGATGTTCTTGCCGACATTGGCCGCGAACAGCGCGACCCGGGCGGTCGGAAGCGCCAGATTGAGGACATCGGCAGCGGCCGGCAGGCACAGAACAGGCAGGGTGGTCGGCGCGAGTGCCGCGAACACAGCGCGTTCGCGCAGCAGTACGAGCACGGGCCGATCCAGCCGCTCAAGGGTGCGCAGCCAGGTGTCCACCTGATAGGTGTCGCGCGCGCCTCCGCTGAAGTACATGACTACTTCCGGAGACAGCTGCTGTGTCGCCGTCACGGCCAGGTGGTACTGGTCGACACCTCGTACGACGGAACCCAGCCGCAGAGCCGGCCAGATCAGCCACGCCGGAAAGGCGAGCGCCACCAGCGCCATGGCAACGGCCCCAGGCACGATCTGCTGGGAGGAACCGCTCACGAGCGCCCAGGCGAGGGCGGCGATCAGCAGCAGATCGCTGAGCGTCAGAAAAGACTGCCCATTGAGTAGGACCGCGTCCCTTGGAGCGGGAGGCAACTCGGTGCCGGGCACGTCGATGTTGCGCGTCTCGGCCCGCCGCCGGCGTCGGGTGGTCACGATCGAGGTGAGCATTCCTAGGAGCAGCCGAGCCACCTGATGCAGCACCGAGCAAAAGACGATGAGGCCGGCCTGCCAGACGCGGTGCTGGCCAGACCGCACGATGAAGGTCGTCAGCAATAGCAGCCGGAGCAGGGTCCGGACTCCTAGCCCGGCTTGCAGCCGATGCAGGTAGCGCACTAGTTGTGGGTCCGGGATCCGCTTTAGCGCCATCTCGCAGAGGTGCAGCCCCAGGGCGGCGACGACCACCGCAGCTAGGGAGGGAACGAGGGCACCCGCGGTGAGCAGCGCGTAGAGGGCGATAAAGGGGCCGATCAACCACAGCCCTGGCAGCGTCATGCGCGTCCTGCTTCCGCCTCTGCCTCCGCCTCAGCTCGGTCCACCTCATCGCGGACGACATCCGCAGGGGTGACGCGCTGCGCCGGTCTGCGGACATCGACCACCTGTCCCGTCTGTCCGGAGACCAGCACGTCGAGGGCGGTCGCAGCGACGGCCTGACTGGACAGCAGCGTGCCTTCGGGTTCCTCGCCGAACGCCTGCAACCGCATGGGGGTGGCGGTCCGCTCAGGGTTGATGACATTGACCGAGATTCCGGCCTCGGACCATTCATCGGCCAGGGCCTGCGTGAGGTTGACGACAGCGGCCTTGGTCGAGGAGTACATCACGTAGTCAGCCCTACCACGCGTGTAGCTGCTGGACGTGAACAGCAGCAGTGATCCAGCGGTTTCCCGCAGAAAAGGTTCGGCGGCTCGGGCCGCGTGCACCGGCGCCAGATAGTTGACCTGCACCTGTTGGAGAACCTCGTCATCGCTCATGTCCGCGAGGGGTCCTGTGGCCAGCAGGGCGGCAGTGAGCACAACGGCGTCGATGCGACCGGCGACGCGGTGCGCTTTCTGCAGGGCCGCGACAATTGCTTCGGGATGCTCGACGTGCGTTCCGGTGGTCGACCTGCTGAACGAGAACACCCGACTGCCGGCCTGTTCGGCGAGGCGCGCGATGTCAGCCCCGATCCCATAGCTTCCGCCGAGCACCACGACAACCTTTCCGGCCAGCAACCGGGCGTGCTCATCCGGCGTCCGCGGCGCCACAGAGTGACTGCTGAGCTGGAACAACTTGTCGACGATGAACAGGTCGACAGGATAGGTAACCTTCATGTTCTGCTCATCGCCACGGACGACATGGATCGGCACGTCCGGCAGGTACCGAAGCACGACGGCGCAATCATCTGTAGCCGCAAAGTCAGGGTCGCCGGCCGCGACGTCGTAGGCCCGCCGGATGACCGACAAGCGGAAACCCTGCGGTGTCTGCCCACGGCGCAGATGACTGCGGTCGGGAATCTCCAGGATCTGGTTGTCGTCGTCGACGCGCACCACCGTGTCCGATGACGGGATCGCCACATCGACAGCCTCGAAGGTTCGCAGGGCCGCCACACAGTCGGTCACGATGCGCTGGGAGATCAACGGTCGCACCGCGTCGTGGAACAGGACGTTGCACTCCTGCTCGCCGAGGGCTGCCAGCGCTCTGCGGGTCGACTCGTTGCGGTCGCTCCCACCGGCAAGCACCCGGGTGAGCTTGGGCCACTCCTCGCGCAGCAGCAGGGTGCGGGCGTCATCCACGAAATCGGCAGTCATGATCACGATGACCTCGTCGATCTCCGGGCAGTCGTGCAGCCCGCCGACGGTGTGTTCCATGATGGTGCGGCCGGCCACCTTCAGCAGCTGCTTCGGCACGTCCAGCCCGACTCGCGAGCCGGTGCCGCCGGCCAGGACGACGGCGACCGTGCGGAGCGGCTCCTCGGGGCGGCGGCTGGCCTCAGTCATGACGAGCGGATCCTCACAGTCGGGCCGGGTTGGCCGCGGTGCAGGTGCCGGTGCTGGTCCGCCGCCGACGGCTCCGGACGGCGGGCTCCCGCCCCACCCGGGCGGTCCGGACTCTACATGCGCGCGTACGGGTGGCTCGCTGCCTGAGGCGTGGCGGCGGTCGTGCGAGCCCGGTGGTTGGTACGTTCGGGCGGTGAGGGCTCCGGCCGCAGGGCGTCGTATCGCAGCCGTCGAGGTGGTGCCGCCGCTAGGTCCGCGCCGGTCCACCGCCCTGCAGATCGCTTGCCTGCTGGTGGCATACGTGCTGCTGCTCGCAGCATCGGCCGTTCCCTCGCCGCGTTGGCTGGTCCTCGCCGCAATCTTCGTGGTCGCGGTCGAGTTCGCCGTCGGCGCCCGCGTGCCGATCGGTGCCTGGGCGCTCAGCCGGATCGGTCTGGGGCCATCGGCGCGCACCTTGCTGCGCGGCCTCGCCCTCGTGCTGTTTGCCGGCCGGGCGCTACCAGGCGGCAGCCTTATCTTCACTGCCATCGTCCTGGTGCTGCTGGGCTGCCTCACGGCCCTGCGGGCCGGCGCCTCGCAGGCCATTGCCTTGCTACGCGCCCCCCCGCTGCTGTCCCGGGGCCTGGCCCTGGATTGCACAGGCGTGCCGCCTGCGCTTCCGCTAGTCCTGCACGAGCCTGGCGCGTGGTTGCCCGTGCTCGAGTTGCCGGCCGTCGTGGGGTTGGCGCTCGCCTCCTCGACCTCGCAGACAGCCACCTTCGTCGGGGTCGGCATCTCGCTCGCGCTGGCGGTCCTGTGGGCGGGGGTGCTGGCGGCGGCGGCCGCCATCCTCTATCAGCGACGGGTGCGGAAGCGGGTGGCGGAAGCGGTGACACGAGCGGTTGCCGAGCTTCGCCCGCAGGTCATCCTCTACTTCGGGGGCGACCCGTCCTGGCGCTACCAGGTCGAGATGTGGCTGGAAGCCGTCGAACAGCTGGAACGTCCTGCCATGGTGCTGGTCCGCGACCGGGAGGTGCTGTCAGCCCTCGCGCCGACCACGCTGCCAATCGTGTGCGTGCCCAACGGCAGCGCCTTGACGGCCCTCGAACTACCGGACGCGCGGGCGAGCCTGTTCGTGGCCAACACCGGCGACAGCATGCATCTGTTGCGCCACCGCACGTCGCGTTCGGTCTTCGTCGGCCACGGCGACAGCGACAAGGCTGCCTCCACCAACCCCTTCACCCGGGTGTACGACGAAATCTGGGTCGCGGGCCAGGCCGGCCGGGACCGCTACCGGCTGGCCGACGTCGGTGTCGTACCCGAGCGGATTGTCGAGGTGGGCCGGCCCGAGTTCGGACCGGACCTGTCCCGCACCCCGCCAGGGGATGGGCCGCTGACGGTGCTCTACGCCCCGACTTGGGAGGGTTGGGGGGACGACCCCTTCCACACGTCGCTGGCGCTCCTGGGTCCGCTGCTCGTCGAGGCGCTGCTGGCCGTACCGGGCGTGCGGGTGCTTTTTCGACCGCACCCGCTCGGTGGGTCGCGCGACCCTGCGGTACGGCGGGCCACCGACGAGGTCGAACGGCGGTTGCGGGCCGCAGGCGCTGCCGGGCCGGAATCGGTTTCGGCTCCGCCCGGGCAGACCGCAGCGGGCAAGGGTGACCTGCTCGATTCGGCCTGTCGACCCGGGGCCGCTTGGACACGCGCCGCGCACCGGGCAGCCGTCGAGCGGTGGACGACCGCCTACTGGTCCACCGTCCCCGGGGCCCACCGGATCCTGACTGCTCCGGCACCTGACCTGCATGACTGCTTCGCCGTCTCGGACACGCTGATCGCCGACGTATCGAGCGTGGCCACCGAGTGGCTTCTGGCGGATCGGCCGTACGCCGTGCTCGACGGCTCGGGGGGGACGGCTGAGGCTTTCCGCAGCCGATTTCCGTCGGCTGCCGGTGCGGTCCTCCTGCAACTCGACCTGGTCGACCTCCCGCTCCTGCTCGACCAGGCCCGAGGCGGGCCGGACCCGCTCGCCTCGGCCCGCCAGGCCGCGAGGCGCTATCTGTTCGGCCCGCCGTCCCCCGACCCGATCGGCGGCTTGCGGCAGGCCGTCGACCGGTTGTGCGAGCTGCCAGACCGATCGTCGGCCACCGCAAGTGCACCTGATCGGTAGTCTCCGGCTAGCCACGCCGCCGTTGCGGCTCGCGGAGCCGGGCCTGCATGGGCGACCATTACCCCTTGCTCGAGCACCTCGACCTGTCCCTCGACCAAGCCCAGGAGCGCGTGCGTGACCTCGTCACGGCCATCGATGGCTGAGCTGATCGCCGTCACCCAGCCGGAGTCAGTGCTCGGCAGGGCCAATGCCGAGCACTGGGCAGGCCGCCTGTACATGCGGCGGGCCTCGCCGTACATCACCCGTGAGCTGCTGCGGACCAGCATCAGCGCCGATGCCATCACCTGGTTGATGATTGTCTCCGGGGTGCTGGGGGCTGTGGCGCTGGCCAGCTTCGGCCTGATCGGCGCCGTGCTGTGCGTGGTCCTGGTGCAGGGCCAGCTGCTCTTCGACTGCGCTGATGGCGAGGTGGCCCGGTGGCGGCATCACTCGTCGCCGGTCGGGGTCTACCTGGACCGCATCGGCCACTACGCGACGGAGTCGGCGCTGCCGGTCGCGCTTGGCATCCGGGCTGACGGCGGCTGGGAGTCCATCGGCGGGTGGACGACCGTGGGACTGCTGTGCGCCGTACTTCACCTGCTCAACAAGGCAGAGACCGACCTCGTGCACGTCGCACGCGCCTACGCCGGTCTGCCGTTGGTCCAGGATGCGACCGGCACGTCCCGTCCACGCAGCGGTGCCCTCGCCCTCGTCCGCCGAACCGTCCGCTTCTTCCCGTTCTTCCGGGCTTTCGTCGCGGTCGAGTTCTCCTTCCTGGCGCTCGTTGCCGGGCTCGTGGACGCCTGGCTGGGAAACCTGCACGGCAGTCGCCTCCTGCTCGTGCTTCTCGTGCCGCTCGCGACGGTGATTGTCGTCGGTCACCTGTTGGGCGTCCTCAGCTCGTCACGGCTGCGGACGTGACCCCATCGTGGGGGTGCGTCGTGCTCACCCAGGGCCAGCGCCCCGACGCTTTGGCAGCGGCTCTGGAGTCGGTTCTGCGGCAGCGGGGCACGGACGTGGAAATCGTCGTCGTCGGCAACGGCTGGGTGCCGATCGGTTTGCCGGCGGGTGTGCTGACTACCGCTCTGCCGGTCAACGTGGGCATCCCGGCCGGCAGGAATGCCGGTGTGCCGCTGGTGCGGGGCGAGCTGCTCGCTTTCGTCGACGATGACGCGCAGTTCCGGGACGACGACGCCCTGCTGCACCTGGAGCGGATGTTCGCCGCCGACGCGACCCTCGGTCTGGTGCAGCCAAGGGTGGTCGATCCGGAAGGTCGGCCGGCGCCGAGGCGGTGGGTGCCGCGGCTGCGCGTGGGTGATCCTGGCCGCAGCAGTGACGTCACGGCGGTATGGGAGGGCGTCGTCGCCCTCCGGCGCTCCTCCTGGCAAGCAGCAGGCGGATGGGCGGCCGAGTTCTTCTATGCCCACGAGGGAATCGACCTGGCTTGGGCGGTCTGGGCTGCCGGATATCGGGTGCGATACGTCGCTGACGTGACGGTCCTGCACGAGGCGAACGACCCTGGACGATATTCACATCGAGACCGGCTCTCGGCGCGCAACCGCGTGTGGCTCGCTCGGCGGCGGCTGCCCTGGCCATGCAACGTGCTCTATCCAATGGTCTGGCTCGTCCTGACCGGTGCCCGCTTGCGCTCTGTCAGCGCCTTGTCTGACGTCTTGCGGGGCACGGCGGAAGGTCTGCGCCACGCGCCGGCCCTCCGGCAACCGATGTCGTGGCAGACCGTATGGAGGATGACGAGGGCGGGTCGGCCGCCGGTCATCTGATCAAGCAATTGAGAGAAAGTGGGGCGAGGGTCCCGCTCAGCCGGGTTTGCGTGCCAGCAGCACGAACTCGTTGTACGGGAAGGCGCGGCCGGCCGCGCGAGGGAATGGGAACGAGTAGGACCGCTCGACAACAAGCCCCTGTCGCTCAGCCAGGACGGACAGGGCCTGGTTGTCCACGAAACGCACGTGCGTGGCGTCGGTGGTGTAGCCGCGTTCCTGCGGTGTGATCAGGACTAGGCGACCGCCCGGTCGCAGCCTCGGCAGCACGGAGGCGAGCAGGGCGTCACCCTCGGGCTCGCTCATGTGCTCGACGACATGGGCGAGCAGGACGCTGTCAAAGTCCGTGGCCCGGTTCTGCGGGAGCTCCGGCAACTCCTCGACTGTGCAGGCCGTCAGCCCACGCGCTCGACAGAGCACCACACTCACCGCGTTGTGGTCGACTCCGACCGAACCTGCAGGCAGGTGCTTGAGGTTCCTGCCGAGACCGCAGCCGACGTCCAGCGTCCTGCCCAGCCGCAGGCTGTGAAGATGCAGGGCGTAAGGGAACTGAACGGGAACCGCTCGCCGCCACCAGGCTCCCTCCAGTCGGACCAGCCGGTGAGCGTAGTCAGCACCGGCCGTTTCGCCGGTACCGCTGTCACGAGCCATTTCGATCTCCGGGGTCGCGAGTCGCAGCCGACGCAACAGCAAGCGCCCACCCGACGTCGGTCTATTACGACAGTCGATCGTGCAATTTAGCAGCACGTCGGTCGGTCGCTGGGCGACAGACTTGCGGCGGCCGGTGCCAGCGGCGCCGTGGCAGAAGTTTCTGGCTCGTCGTTGCTTGGAGTGCTTCGCAGGACCTTTCGGCTGGCCGAAACGAGGGGCACCAGCAGGATGCCGAGCAGGATCGGTCCGACCATGTAGCGGTAGAGCTGGGCGGGATTGAGGGCCAGCACCGTGAGCTGGTTGGCCAGCAGGGGTGCTCCCACCGCCAGCAGATCCCAACGTCGCAGGCGACGAGCCGCGATGAGCAGGACCAGGTAGCCCAGGTAGCACCAGGTCGCGCCGCGCCATCGCACCGGCTGGTAGACCGGCTTGCGCGTTTCGTCCCGCAACGTCTTGGCGAGGCGGCCCAGTGTGGAGTCGAGCGGCTGAGGCTGCAGGTTCTGCCCGATGTCGGTCGGCAGGAACGAGATCCGCCCGTAGAGGTCGGCTGGGACGACGTCCTCGACCTCGCCTAATATGGCCCTGTCCTTCGGGGTGGAAGGACGTTCCAAGCGACCGAGCCGCGGCACAGGCGGCCACGCACCACGGTGACCGGCGTGCGCACCAGCACCTTCTGCCAGAGCTTCAGCAGCTCGACGTGATGCTGGTCGGCGGCGCGCGCGCTGAAGTCCTCGCTTGCGAACAGGGAGTCGCTGTTGTAGCAGTTGTCAGACCGGCGCCAGGCTGCGAGCGGGGCAACCGAGGCCATCAGGGCCTTGTCCCCTGCCGTGAACGTGCGCGGTGCATGCGCATAGGCCAGAGCGATGTCAGCGTTGAACAGCCCGTACGACAGGCTGGAGGCCGCTGGCTGGATGCCGGCGGCCGGGTAGATCACCACTTGGGCGAAGAACGACGCGACGATCGCCACAACGGAAACGGCTAAGACCGCCATGCGGGCGCCCCGCATGAGGACCGCGAGCACTACCACGATCACGAGGATCAGAACGAAGCCGTCATTGCGGAAGAGCGCCAGGCCGAGCAGCTCGCCACCCAGCGCCAGCAGCAGGCTGCGTGGTGTTTGGCGATAGCTCCCCCCGTGTCGCCGTTGCGCGAAAAGACGCAGGGTCGTGGAGGCGACGAGGACCTCGCACGGTGCGAACGGGACGTCCTTCCACACCGTCGTGACGAACGCGCCGAAGCTCGGTAGGAGCGGCAGGATGATCCCGGGCCCCGCCGCCCAGCGCCCCCGCACGCCAGCAACCCGTAGCGAGGCCACCATGCAGGCGACCGCCGCGGCGGCGAGGGTTGTCTGTATGGCCGTCAGCAGCGCGACACTGCGGGTCAGGGTCAACGAGGCAAGGACGCAGCGTCGTACAGCACCGAGTGGTCAGCGGTCCAGGGGCCAGACGTCACCTGTAGCACGTACGTGACCGAGTCAGGGCTGAGCAAGCCTGGCCACTGCGCGACCCACCACAAGAGCAGCACCGCCTGCACCCAGGCGAAGACGAGGCGCGGTAGCAGCCGGCTGGCCCTGGCATGCATCCTGTGGAACTTCCAGGGAGCCACGACCACGGCGCGATCGTATCGGATGGCAGGCCGCGTCCCGGGTTCCGCGATGCGCCTTTCGCGGCGTTCGTGGTGGGAGCGCCGATCGCCACAGTTGGCAGGCTGCGGCGCCGCACGCGTCACCGCGACGGCATAACCGACGCACACGACCCGAACCAGCATGCCGAGCCATGCGGCTTGCGAGGCACGTCGCGAGGCGCTGCGGCCGTTCTCTCAGGATCAGTCAGGTATGGAGCTTGGCCGGGAACTGACCGCGGCCGTCTGTCCGGACACGGACAGGACGAGACCCGTCGCGCCGGTGCGCCCGGAAAAGCGCGCCCGCAGGTCATGCTCGCGCTCCGGTGCCGTGACCTCGAACCGGAGCTCCGCGCGCCCCTCCTGCGTGCTGAGGATGGCCGGAGCCCGGATCTGGGCGCCGACGTGCACCTGTCCCTCGAGCCGGGTGTCACCGAAGCAGTGCACATCCGGCAGTGGCAGGAGGGCCCGGACCCGCAGGCCGTCCTGCCGCGGCTCTGCTTCCAGCCGGACATCCTGCGTGCTCGGGGCAGCCGAGCCCACTACGGTGCGAACGGCTGCGGACATGTCCAGGCTGTACAGGCCGTCGCGGTTCTCATAGCCGACAGCCGCGACTCCGGCGAGCAGGCCGACCACCGTCCGGCCGCCACGCAATCCTCGGTGCGAGCCGTAGCCGATCACGCTCAACCGGGCCGCGAAGTCCCACACCGGGTCGTCGAGGTCGTGCTCCGCCGCGAAGGCGACTGGATCGAACCGGGCCGTCACCACCGCGGTGATGACGCCCCTGCCGCTGCCGTCGTCGGTGCAGCTCACCCGCCCCTGTCCGGCCAGCGGCCAGGTTGAGCGTGACGTCCTGCCCTTGACGCTCACCTGGAAGGTGGCGCGTTTGAGATCGGCGGTGATGTCCCTCGCGGTGGGCGACAGGGCGCTGGCGAGCTCATCGGGCACCTCGCGCACCCACCGGTCACGATCGCGCCGGAAGCGGATGGGGGACCCGTCGGCATCGACGAGGGTGGTCGTCACGGTCAGCACCAGCTCGGGACCGTCCCAGACGACCTCCTCAAGGACGGGTAAGGCGGTGACGTCCCGGTCGTGCTCGGCCAGCGCGCGTTGCAGGTCGGCCCGACCTGTCCGCACCAGCTCGATCCGGCACCGGTCCACGGCGGACAGTGCCGCGTCGAGCTCAGGAGGCGCGTGCTCCGTGACGAGCTGTTGCACATGGCCGTACGCGATGTCTTACTCGGCGGCCGTGCGGCTCAACGAATCCGGCCCGACGAAGCCGAGGACTCGTGCCTGAAGGTGGTGGGCGATGAGCTGAGGCCCATCTGGCAAGCCAGCCAGTTTCCCCTGGATGAACGCGAAGAGCCCAGCGAGCTTGGACCAGAACTCTTCGACGTCGTGCTCGAACGTGCTTGAGGTGTTGTCACCGGTAGTGATCCAGTGGTAGCAGGGGTAGCGGGAGAGGACGGACACACGGGCGCCATGCGCGACGGCCTGCACGTTGAAGTAGACGTCCTCCCACAGGACCCGTCACCCCTCAGGAAACGTGAGGCGGTTCTTCAGCACGAACTTCCGCCGGTACAGCTTGTGCGGCGTCATGGGGATGAGCGGGTGCGGGTCGATGCCCTCGGCATGAGGGACGTCCTGCATGAAGGCGTCCCATCCCCAGGACCATCCCTCGGTCCGCACCTCCTTGGCGTTGACGACGTCTGCCGAGTGCTGCCGGCCGAACTCGTACGCGTGCTCCAGCGCGCCGGGGAACAGCACGTCGTCGTGATCCATGAACAGCAGGTACTCCCCGCGGGCGGCCTTGATGCCCACGTTGCGCGGCCGGCTGGCCCATCCCGAGTTGGGGATGCTGCGCACGACCACGTTCTGACTGGTGCGCGCGAACGCCTGCAGGCGCTCGAGGGTGCCGTCGGTCGAGCCGTCATCGATAAGCACGATCTCGATGTCGCGAGCCCGGCATCGACTGCGCCGCGAGAGAGGCCAGCAGGCGCTGGAAGCCCTGCTGGTCGGTGTTGTAGGTGGCGATGACGACGCTGACCTTGGTCTTCGCCGTCACCCGCACGACCTTTCTCGCAGCGCTGCTGAGCGGTGCGGGCAGCCGCTGCAGCGTGCGGCGGGCCAGCTGCGGCTCGCCGGGCGCGGCACGGATGCTGCGCAGGACCTGCTCCGACACGGTCGCAGGCAACCGACGGCTCAGCCCACGCCTCAGCCGACGGCTCAGCCGACGGCTCAGCCGCCGGCCGGCCGACTCGGCTGCATAGGCGCGGCGTCGGCCGTGCTGACGGAGCTCGTCCGACCAGGGGGCGGTGCTGCGCTGCCGGAGGCCGTCGGCGGTCCACCTTACTCGCGGGCGGGCGACGCTGCTGAGGACCAGTTCGCGCCCGAGCGGTGCCGTGGGCAGGCCGGCAGCGGGCCGGAGGTGGACCGCCCACCGGCCGACGGGCAGCGCGGCGCGGCGAAGGCTTCCCTCGAACCATGGGACGCCGTCAGCCGCGGGGACGAGCGGGATCTCGTGCTGGCAGCCCTCGGGGCTCGTCAGGACGGCCGTCGGCGTCGAGGTGCCGTCCAGGGCCACCGCCGCCTGCAGGCGCAGCCAAACCTCGCCTGCTACGAGGTCCGCGCGTAGGCGCGACAGGAGCAGGTGCTGCCTCGTGGTACGCGACAGGGTGGACTCGACAGTCATGCTGAACCCGCTGCGCGAGCTCACGAGGGCCCCGACGACCTTCCCGGCAACGACCCCGGGCGCAGTGCGTGTCAGAGTCCGGACGTTCGCCGTCCCGACGCGTGCGCGGTCCGACCAGCCAGCCTCCCGCATCGAGGCATGCAGGTCCCAGCGCCCGCAGGGCAGCGCAGCGCCGCCGGCCAGGGTCGCGGGGTCGAGCACGACCGTCGCGACGTGCTCCAGCCAGGTGCCGTGTTCCTCGCGGTGGCGCACCACCTCCGCGCGCACCGGCAGGTGCCATTCGTCCTGGCCCTGGTACTGGCGCAACGACAGGCGCAGCGTGCTGGTCGCGACCGACGCCGTGACGTCCCGCACCTCCGGTGGCAGGGCGTGCCCCTCCTGGAGGGGACCGGGGAGCAGCAGCGCCTGTCCCACCTGCTCGTACAGCCGGGCCGCCTTCCGCCCGTCCTGCAGCACCACGGCGCGCACCTCGATCTCGAGCAGGCCGTCCCGCCACGTCGCCCGGTGCACTCGCGCGCGCAGGCGGCGGTCGCGTCGCTCCCGTGCCGCGGCGAGCATCTCGTCGTAGCGGTCGGCTCGTACCAGGGCTGCGAGCACCCGCTGCTCCGGGGCCAGCCGGGCGTCGACCGACTCCGGCACCCGCGCCACCGCCAGCTCCCGGATCTGCTGGAAGAGGGTCCGGCGGTAGGCGTCCGGCGCCGTCAGCAGAGCGTGCCCCGTCAGCCGTCCGAGCATCTCCTGACGCCACGGCCGGGCCAGGCATCTGTCCCGCAGGATGCTGCCCGGCTCGGTGTGCGCCTCGATGACCTCCAGGACCTCCGCCACGCTCCCGTAGTAGCTGACCGGGTCGATCCGCTCGGCCGTCAGGTTGCCGGCGTCCTTGCGTCCCACATGGTGGTAGTACGGGTAGTCCGACAGCACGCCGATGGTGCACGCGCGGAAGTACGCCTCCAGGACGAAGACGTGGTCCTCCAGTCGCCTGCGTCCCTCCGGAAAGCGCAGCCCCTCCCGCTGGAGGAAGGCGCGGCGGTACATCTTGTGCGCCGTCAGGGCGTCCATGAGCGGTGCGTTGTCGAGTGTGGCCCGGGTCCGGGTCTTCAGGAACAGCTCTTTCGGGACGCGTCGGCCGTGTCCCACCGAACGCGGGATCAGCACGTCCAGATCGTGCTCGTTCGCGAATGCGTGCATCCGGGCCAGCGCCTCGGTGCCGATCCAGTCGTCGCTGTCGACGTACAGCACATAGTCGCCGCGTGCGGCGTCGGTCCCGACGTTGCGCGGGCCACCGGCCCAGCCGCTGTTGGCCTGGTGGATGACCCTCATGTTGGGGCGGAGAGCGGCGAGCGCGTCGAGCCGGGCGGGGGTCGAGTCAGTGCAACCGTCGTCGACGAAGACCGCCTCGAAATCCTCCTGCGGCAGGCTCTGCGCGGCCAGCGCCTCGATGAGCGGCTCGAGGTGGGGGCCGGGGTTGTAGACGGGGACCACGACGCTGACCTTCATCGCTGCCGCTCAGCCCGGCTGGGACAAGCTGCACCAGGCCCCAGGCCCGACGGTCAACGGGCGGCGGAGCACCGGCCGCCCCCACAGCGGACGTTCGGGCCGGACAGGTGGTCAGACGGGCGCCGCCCGGGACGCAGCAGGAGCTCGCGGGCGTCCTCCACACAGTCCGCCGTCATGACCACGACGAGCTCGTCGACCTCCGGCCAGGCGTGCAGCGCCTCGATGGTGTGCTCGAGGATGGTTCGACCGGCGACCTTGAGCAGCTGCCTAGGGGCATCGAGACCGACGCACGACCCCGTACCCCCCGCCAGGACCACGGCCACGGTTGGCAGCGGTCGATCCCGATCTGAGCGGGCATCGGTCACGGCTGCAGTCCTCACGGGTCGACGGGCGGGCGCGTGCCCCACCTGGCGTGCTGAGGTCGGCTTGCGAGCCGGCGAGCGGCCGCCTGGGGCGGTGGGACTCTACAGCGGAGGAGGTCTGCGGCCGCGCACAAGGGCTGCGCTGGCCATGGCAGGGTGGACGACCCGGTGCTGGCCGGACGTCCCACGGGCCGCCCCTTCGGAACCTCCGGCTGGGCCCCTGCTCGCTAGGGTGACGCAGCAGCTGCCTTTTCGGCCGGTTCACGCGGTGACGGGCCGAGGATCGAGGGATGGGAGTCGGTCGTGAGGGCTCGTCCGGCGAGCGGGTGAGCAGCCTCAGGCGCGGGAAGGCGCGTTGCCACCGTCGAGGTCGTGCCGCCCGTCGGCTCCCGATCTGCGCTCGCGTCCGCGATGGTGCTGCTGGCCGGCAGCTACCTCCTGCTCGCCGTCGTGTCGGACGTTTCGGCACCGGGCTGGCCGTCGCCGTCGCCGTGGTGGCGCTGGCCGAGCTGCTGGCGGAACGTGTCCCCTTGCTGGGCTGGGCGCTGGCCCGAGTCGGGCTCGGTGTCGGCGCGCGCGGGTTGCTCCGGGACCTGCTGCTCGTCGAGTTCCTGCGTTCGCCGCCGGCGCCGTCGCGCGGGCTGAGATTGGCGGTCCCGGGAGTTCGCCGTGTGCCCCCAGCCCGGCTGCGCGAACGAGGTGCCTTCGCCGCACGGTTCGCGCTGCCGGCAGCGGTGGGGCTGGGCGTCTCCGCCGGCTCCGCGGACGCGGCCGGCGGTGGGGCTCGGCCTCATGGTCGCGCTGTCCTTTCGCGCTGGCCCGGCATGCGCTCCTGCTGTGGCGCGGCAGGGTGCGCTCGCGGGTGGCCGAGCAGGTGTCGGAGCAGCTACGCGACCTGCAGCCCAAGGTGGTGCTGTACTTCGGCGGCAGCGCGGGCTGGCGCTATCAGGCGGGCTGTTGTGGACGGCAGGCGCACGACTCGTGCTGGATCCGGGTCGCTGGCGGACGTGGTCGATGAGGTGGTCGGCGCTGCGTTCAGCGACTACGGCAGCCACTACGCCAGCAACCCGTTGTTCGACCCGACCGCGGCTCTGGCGGGTTACCAGGAGTGGGCACGCGCCAGCATCGATCGCGGCGCCGGAGGCGTTCTGACCCTGCTCCGGAGCGGGGTGCCCATCGGCGTGGCCACCGTCGCGATCGGGAAAGCCCCGCTCCGCACCTGGAGGTGCTTCTCGCGGGCTTGGTGCCCGAAGCACAAGGTCGAGGCGACTACGCGCATCTTCTCGCCGGCATCGAGGCGGAAGCCGCTGACGCCGGACTGGCGACAGTGGTGATCAGCACTCAGGCGCACAACACAGGCGTCCAGCGGGCATGGAGTCGCTACGGCTTCGAGCCGTTCGCCTGCTATGCCACTGCCCACCTTGTCCGGGCCGGGTGCTGGACTGCGCCGACGTGAGGCTGCTGCGTCCTCGCATCGCGGCGGCACTGGCTGCGAGCAGCCTCACCAGTAGGTACACGGTGACGCGTGACAGCGGGATGGCCGACGCACCGCGGGCAGCGTCGGACGACGGTGGCGAAGGGGTGTCGCGGGAGTTGACTGGCCGATCGAACGTGGAAGGAGCGTCCGCCTCTCTTGGGCAGCCCGACTACTGGTGGTCCGCGCGAGGTCTGAAACGTTCGCGACCGTGTTCGAGGGTTGGCTCGATCACGGTGGACGGTTGCTCGACGTCGGCAGTGCTGACGGTCCCAGCACCGCGTGGGCGGAGGGACTGGCAAGGCGCACGCCGTTGGACCTTGACCCACGGGGGCTCGTTCGCGGCGGAGTCTGCGCATCCGCAATGTCTCTGCCCTTTGCGGCCGAAACGTTTGCGACGGTGTGCGCTTTCGACGTCGTGGAGCATTGCGCACCTGAGCAGGCTGCGCTGTCAGAATTCCACAGAGTGCCCCGATCCGGCGGACGCCTGCTGCTCTCGGTTCCGTCCTATGCGTGGGCATGGAGCCAGTTCGACGTGGATGCCGGACACCATCGGCGGTACACGAAGCGCCGCGTGGTCGCGTCCCTGGTCAACAGCGGCTTCCGCGTCGAGCGAGCCACGTACATCTTTAGCTCTACGTTCCCGATCTTCGTCGCAGAGCGACTTGGCCGGAAGACCGCGGACACGTCGGCCGTGAGGCGCCTGTCTTGCCGGTGGTGCCTCACGCTGTGGAGCGGCTGCTGCTGGCCCTGTGCCGAGTCGACAAGGCCGGGCTTTCCCGCATGGACCTGCCGTGCGGTCCTCAGTCGTCGTGGTGGCGACGAAGGCGTAGTGGCGACCCGACGTCGCCGACGCAGCTGGCTTACCGGACCTCGGCGGTCGTGGCGGCGGCGACACTCGTACCTGCGCCTGCCGCGTAAAGGACTAGACCGGTCTGGCCGCTACGTCCGAGGAAGCGTGCTTTCAGCGGGTGCTCGCCCTCAGGAACTACGGCCGAGAACTGCAGTGTCGCGCCCCCCTCCCCAGCGAGGAGCCGCGCTGGGGCCTTCAGGGCGTTTCCGATGAGCACTTCACCGTAGAGCTCCGTAGTCCCCGAGCAGTGCACGTCTGGTAAGGGAATCGCAACATCGACGTGGACCGCCCCGTCAACCGGCTCCGCATGGATGTGTGCGTCTGCCGCCAGGGGCGGAGCAGTCCCGGTCACAGTCCGCACGGCCGCCGCGACGTCCAAGCTGTAGAGACCATCTCGGTTCTTGTAACCGATCGCGGCAACGCCGTCCAGCAGGGCCGCGGCGGCACGACCCCCCTGCAGACCGCGGTGGATCAGGTAGCCCATGATCTCCAGTCGTGCTCCGAAGTCCCAAACGGGGTCCTGCAGGTCATGCGTAGTGGCGAACTCAACGGGATCGAACCGCGCCGTCATGGTGGCCTTCACGTGGGCCAACCCTGGTTCGTCCTCGACGAGGGTGACCACGCCCGTGCCGGCTATGGGCCAGGTGGACCGGGACGTCCGCCCTCTGACGCTCAGGACGTAGCGAGCGCTCTCGACCTGCTGACGGACGTCCCGCGCGTCCGGGCTCAGCGCCGAGCTCAGGTCCGACGGCACCTGCCGCAGCCACCGGTCCCCGTCCCGTCGGAAGCGAACAGGGAGGCCCGCGCCGTCGACGAGCGCGGTTGCCACGTTCAGCACCAGGAAGCTGCCTTCCCAGTGCACGTCCTGGACCACCGGGACCGCCGTGACCCCCTTGTCGTGCTGAGCGAGCAGGAGCTGCAGGTCCGCTCGCCCGTTGCGCACGAGCTCGATGCGACACCTGTTCACCGACAGGAACGCGTAATCATCAGCAGGCACGGTGTGCTCGGCCACGATCTGCTGTACGTGGCCGTAGGCCACGTCGTAGTAGAGCGCCGGACGTGCCAGGGACTCAGGCCCCACGAAGCTCAGCACTCGCTCGCGCAGGTAGTGCTGCACGAGTGCTTCCCGAACAGGGCTTCGGCCCAGTTCGCGCTGCAGGAAGTCGAACCACAGACGTAGCTTCGGCCAGAACTCATCAGCATCTCGAGAGAAGGACTGGGATGTATTCTGCTCCGTGGTCACCCAGTGGTAGAAGGGGTGGCGCGAGAGGACGGCTACGCGTGCCCCGCGAGCGAGGGCGAGGACGTTGAAGTAGTTGTCCTCGAATAGGAACCGCCGCCCTTCGGGGAACCGGACCTGCTCGTCGAGCAAGAACTTGCGTCTGTAGAGCTTGTGCGGCGTCATGGGGATCATCGCGTTCGGGTCCCTCGGGTCGACCCGTGGAACGTCCGCTGCAAAGGCGTCCCATCCCCACGACCATCCGGTCGTCCTGACCTCTTTGGCGTTGACGACGTCCGCCTTGTGTCGTTTGCCGTAGTTATAGGCCCTGGTAAGCGCGCGCGGGAAGAGCTCGTCATCGTGGTCCATGAACAGCAGGTACTCGCCGCGCGCCATGGCGATCCCGACGTTGCGCGGCCGGCTCGCCCAGCCCGAGTGGGGGATGCGATGAACGATCATGTTGGCGCGCTGGCGCGCGAAGGCCGCGAGCCTGCTGGCAGTGTCATCGGTGGACCCGTCGTCCACGAAGATGATCTCGACGTTCAAGGCCGGCATGGACTGGGCGTCCAGGGAGGCGACCAGCTTTTCCAGGCCCTTCACTTCGGAGTTGTACGTCGCAATGATGACGCTGATCTTGATTCGCGGCGGTCGACGCACGCGTCGCACCGTGGCCAAGAGGGCCTTGCTCGCAGGATCTGGCAGCCGGCGGACGACGCGCCGCGCGAACCGCCGCCGTACGCCTGAAACAAGGCCCCTTGATGTGCTGTCCGAAGTACGTGCAGGATGTGGCTGGCCCATAATTCCTCCCTCGGCAGCGCCGCTTAGTCAGGCCAGCCGAACGACGGTCTGCGATGCCGCGTCACCGGTGCGGGCGCCCCGCCAATCGTAGGGGCAGCGTTCGGAGGCCGTGGGAGGACGCGCTTGTCCACGATGGCACGCGGGATCAGCGCAGCGCCGGCCCCGCCGACGCCACCCAGGCACCCGTGCCGGCTCGCAGCGGTGCGCCCCGCAACCGCGGGGTGCCCCACCGGGACGTCCGCGCGGAGGAGGCCTGAACGTCGGCAATTGCGGCTCGGGTGGCGACGACGGCGACGAGCGCGGCCAGCTCCTCGGGGGAGGCATCCCCCCGCATCACTCGCAGCAACGGCGGGGCCGTGCGCGGGTCGGTCACAGCGGGATGTTCCCGTGCTTCTTCGGCGGCAGCGTCTGGCGCTTGGTCCTCAGCAGTCGCAGGGCTTTCGCGACCTCGATGCGGGTCTGCGACGGCTCGATGACGGCGTCGACGAACCCGCGCTCGGCTGCGATGTAGGGCGTCGCGAAGGTGTCTTCGTACTGCTGGATGAACTCCGCCCGCGTCGTCTCCGGGTCGTCGGAGGCGGCGATCGCTTTGCGCTGGATGATGTTGACGGCGCCCTGCGCGCCGACCACCGCGACCTGTGCCGTCGGCCAGGCCAGGTTGACGTCGGCGCCGAGGTGCTTGGAGCCCATCACGACGTAGGCTCCGCCGTAGGCCTTGCGGGTGATGACTGTGACGAGCGGGACGGTCGCCTCGGAGTAGGCGTAGAGCAGCTTGGCGCCGCGCCGGATGATGCCGGCGTGCTCCTGGCTCACCCCGGGCAGGAAGCCCGGGACGTCGCAGAACGTCAGCACCGGCACGTTGAAGGCGTCGCAGGTGCGCACGAAGCGGGCCGCCTTCTCGGAGGCGTCGATGTCCAGGGTGCCGGCGAAGTGCATCGGGTTGTTGCCGACGACGCCGATGCTGCGGCCCTCGATCCGGCCGAACCCGCACACCATCGACTGCGCCCACAGCTCCTGCACCTGCAGGAAGTCGCCTTCATCCAGGACCGAGGTGATGACGGTGACCATGTCGTAGGGCGCGTTGTTGCTGTCCGGGATGATCCTGTCGAGCTCGACGAGCGGGTTCTCGGCCAGCGCGTCGACCTCGTCGAAGACCGGCGGTTCGGACAGGTTGTTGCTCGGCAGGAACGACAGCAGCGCCTTGGCCACCTCGAGGGCATCGTCCTCATCCGGGCTCATGAAGTGCGCGACGCCGCTCTTGGAGTTGTGCGCCCGCGCGCCACCGAGGTCCTCGATGGAGATGTCCTCGCCGGTGACGGTCTTGATGACGTCCGGACCGGTGATCATCATGGCGGAGGCGCCGTCGACCATCAGGTTGAAGTCGGTCAGTGCCGGGCTGTAGACGTGCCCGCCCGCGCAGTTCCCGAGGATCAGCGAGATCTGCGGGATGACGCCGGAGGCCATCACGTTGCGGTAGAAGATGTCGCCGTACAGCGCCAGGCCCATGATCCCTTCCTGGATCCGGGCGCCGCTGCCCTCGTTGATGCCGATGAGGGGGACGCCGGTCTTGAGGGCCAGGTCCATGACCTTGACGATCTTCTCGCCGTAGACCTCGCCCAGCGCACCTCCGAAGACCATCGCGTCCTGGCTGAAGATGCAGACCGGCCGGCCGTCGACGGTGCCGAATCCGGTGATCACACCGTCGCCGATGGGCCGGTTCTTCTCCAGCCCGAAGTCGCGGGCGCGGTGCCGGGCGAGGGCGTCGGTCTCGGTGAAGCTGCCCGGGTCGAGGAGCGCCTCGATCCGCTCGCGAGCGGTGCGCTGGCCCTTGGCGTGCCGCTTCTCCAGCGCCGCTTCGGTGCCGGGGTGCAGCGCCTGCTCGTTGCGGCTGCGCAGCTCGGCGAGCTTGCCTGCCGTCGTGTGGACGTCGGGGGAGGGCTCGCTCACGGGCTCGGCGGTCACGCCGGTGAGGATAGCGAGGCACTCTGGACCGGTGTATGACGACCTCGACCGCCCCCCGCTACGCCGGGCGCCCCTCGTCCGGGCCCTCGCGCCGGAGGGCTGGCGGGTCGAGATTCTGCCAGAGGCCGGTTCCACGAACGCCGTCGTCGCGGAGCGGGCGCGTGCTGGTGAGCCGGCCGGGCTCGTCGTCGTGGCCGAGTCGCAGACGGCCGGTCGGGGCCGGCTGGACCGGAGCTGGGTGTCGCCGCCGCGCGCTGGCCTCACGTTCTCGGTCCTGCTGCGGCCGGACCTGCCGGCGCAGCGCTGGCCGTGGCTGCCGCTGTGGGGGGGCTCCGCCGTCGCCCTGGCGCTGCGGGAACAGGCCGACGTGGAGGCGGAGCTGAAGTGGCCGAACGACGTCCTGGTCGGCGGCCGCAAGCTCTGCGGGCTGCTGGCCGAGGTGCCGACGGACGGCGCGGTGGTGCTGGGGTTCGGGCTCAACGTCACGACCCGTGCCGACGAGCTGCCACACGCCCACGCCACGTCCCTGCAGGGCGAGGGCGCCACCACCACCGACCGCTCGACCCTGCTCAAGGCGGTGCTTCGCCGGCTGGCAGACCAGCTCTCGGCTCGGGACCAGGAGGCCTACCGGCGGTTGTCGGCGACGATCGGCCTGCGGGTGCGGGTCGAGCTGCCGGGGGGGCAGCTACGGGAGGGGATCGCCGAGGCGGTGGACGACGCGGGTCGACTGGTCGTCGACGGCGCGGCGTACGCCGCCGGGGACGTCGTGCACCTGAGATCGTGAGCGGTGGCGTACCCGGCGAAGCTGCCCGGCGGGGGAGGGCAGGTCGTCCTCGACTGCACCCGCAGCGGAAGCGGCCGATCCTGGCCTTCAGTCAGCTTCCGGTGTGGTCGATGGTGTCTGGGTGACGACGACAGCACGCCGGTTTGTTCACCGCGCAGGTCTGACCGCGCTGGGAGTGCTCGCCTCCACTGCGGGTGCGCTTGCTCCCGCAAGCGCGAGTACGGTGCCGGCCCCGCCGGCATACGTGCACGTGACGAACGGCAGCACCGGTACCTACCTCACGTGGGCGTCGAGCGGCGCCACGTCGTTCCAAATCGAACAGGCCACCGACTCGAGATTCCTGTACAACCGCCGGCTCTACGTCGACCGGGACGGCCGTGACCGGCAGTTCACCCCCTACGGGTTGGTCAAGGGGCGGACTTACTACTGGCGGGTCCGCGCCTTGGTCGGCTCCTCGGCTTCGCCGATCTCCGCGACCGTTCGCGCTGCGGTCGCCGAGACCGAGCAGCGCATCAGGGTCGAGCAGTTCAACGTCAGCAACGAGGACGGCACCTACGAGGGTGGCGGATACGTGCCCTACTGGTCGCAGCGACGCTCAGCAGTGGCGGCGATCATCAACGAGGCGCATCCGGACGTTCTTGCGGTGGAAGAGGCGGCTGGGTGGGTGGCGCAGGTGAAGGGGCCGCGGGTCGCGGACGACATCGTCACCCTTCTCGGCTCGTCCTACGCGCTGGCGCAGACGGAGATTGCGCCGGGGCAGCCCGGCTGGCGTCGGACCGGTGACTACCTGATCTACAACAGCGCGAAGTACGAGTCGGTGGGCGGCGGCGGGAACTGGACGGTCGGTACCTCGGCTGGAGTGGCCGCAGAGGTCTACCAGGTCCTGCGCAACCGGGCCAGCGGAGCCCGCTTCCTGCTCATTGGAACGCACCTGGCGGGAACATCAGGTCGGGCCGCGGATGATCTGCGTCAGACGCAGACAAAGCAGATGCTCGCCAATGCAGCCGGTTACACCGCAAGCCATGGAAATCTCCCGATCGTCTATGCCGGTGACTTCAACTCGCACGACGGCAGTAACCACGTGTACGACGGTCCCGGCGTTGCCACTCGCGCCGCACACGTGGCGGACGCGTTCAAGTCGGCGCAGGTCATGGTGAACGCCGGGTACAATAGCGCTAACAACTACTACCGCACGCCGCCGGCGTCCGGCCGAAGCATCGACCGCATCTTCGCTTCGCCGGGTGTCGGTATCGGCGCATGGCGTCAGTACCTGAACCTGTCGAACGGCATCTTCGTCGGCGTCATCCCGTCCGACCACAACCCGATCGCCGCGGACATGACGTTCCCGTACTGAGCTGTTCTCACGGGTGCTGCGGTCCGTCCTGCGCCACGATTCGGGCCGTCGTCGCGGTCGAACGTCTCGGAGTTGTTCTCCTCGGTGCTGACCCAGTGGTGGAAGGGTTGCTGCGACAGCACTGACACCCGCGCGCCACGTCCGCAGGCCATCACATTAAAGTAGACGTCCTGCCACAAACACAAACGCGGCGGCCCTCGGGAAACAGCACTTTCTGGCGAATCACGAACCTGCGGCGGTAGAGCTTCGGCGGCGTCATCGGGATGAGCGGGTGCGGGGCGGCGCGCCTGCGGAATGTCGTCCGTGAACGACTCTCAACCCCAAGACGAGTCGCCCGTCCGCACCTCCTTCGCGCTCACCACATCTGACCGGTGGCGCCGGCCGAAGTGGTATGCCCGTTCAGGGCCCCGGGGCAGAGCACGTCGTGGTAGTCCATGAACAGCAGGTACCTGCCCCGCGCCATGACGATGCCGACGTTGCGCGGGCGGCTGGACCACCCAGAGTTGGAGATGTGCCTGCAACGAGCGCATCAGCAGCTCGCGACGACGGGATCGGAGTTTGTACGCGGCGATGATGACGCTGACCTTTATGTGGTGGCGAAGCCGCGACCTGCGCACCAACCCGCGAAGGGCACGCTGCCTTGGCGCCGGTAGGCGTTGGAGCAACGGTCGACCCCCAGCGCCTCATCACCTCAGCGGAGCCGGTCCCAGCGACCGCGACGCTCAGCTCAGCACCCCGGCTCGTCCACTTCCTGGCCCACGGGCCCCCACGGGCATTAAGCGCCACGAGCCTCACGGGGCAAAGTATGCCGCCCACTTCGGGCCAAGCTGGGGCAGCGGCACCCGGCGCCATGCCGACAAATAGCTGCCGGGTGCCGGCGGCCGGTTCGTCAGGGCCACGACGATTGCACCCTTCCGGAGGGCGGACGTCACGCGCGCCGGTGGCTGCGCGGTCGGCCGTAGAATTCCTGGGGAGCACCCGAGGTAGTAGCTGAGCACGGGTGGCTCGGCCGGCACCAGGACTACGCAGGGGTGTGTCGGCACGAGAGGGCGCAGCAGAGCCGCCTGCTTCACGCTCGTCGCGCGCTGGTTTGCCTTGTCCGGGAACACGTGCGCGGCGGTCGTCAGCATCAGCGCGAGGTGCCCGAGCACGGCAGCCGACACCAGGACGCCCGGAACCACACGCCGGGCATGACTCGCCTTGAACAGGAAGACGACTCCGATGGCGACGGGAAGAGACAGCAATGCCAAGATCGGGAGCAGGAAGCGTACGTTGGCGAACTCGAGCAGAAGGATGTAGAAGATGCTGAACATGGCCGCAGGCAGGGCGACGAGCAGCATCTCGGGCAGCTGACCGCGGCGCCGGGACACGACGACTCCGAAGACCGCCAAGACTGGGATGGCCACGAACCAGACGGTGAGGAGCAGCGGAAGGTGCCCAGCCTTTGTAGCCGGCCCGCCATAGCAGCAGTAGTTCGGGGAGCCATCGAGCATCCGCGGGTACGTCAGCAGATTGACGAGGTTGAACGCGATCCCGCCGTGCAGCCCCCCCTCGTTGCCTGCCGTCAGCCGCGCGAGTGGTCCTCCGAACCGCTGGTAGGCCTCGACCACCCACGGCAACCAGCCAAGGAGGTCTCCGATCGCCAGGGCTGCGAGCACGTCGACCCGGCGCAGACGGGGGATGAGCAGGGCGCACGCGAAGATCGGCACGAGCAGCAGGACGCTGTCGGTCGGCCGCACCACGGCCACGAATGCAGCAGCAAGCCCGGCAAGGCCGGTTCGCCACCTGCTCGAGGTCTGGACAGCGCGCAGGAACAGCCCGGTCGTCGCCACGGCACCCAGACCGACGTAGAGGTTGGGCATGACGAGCAGCCCGAACAGGGTGGCGAACCACGTGGTCGCGAACAGCAGCGCGGCCAGGGGCGCGACTGCCGGGTGAAGCAGTCGGCGCCAAGGCCAGAACGCAGCGACCACGGCGATGCTGGAGAGCGCACTGAAGTAGAGGCGAACCGCCTCGGTGCTGGGCGAGAAGACGGCCACCGGGGCCGCGAGCAGGGGCGTCCCCCAGGCCCGGACCTGGGTCCAGTACAGCTCGGGCACCGAGGGGTTGACCTTGGCCAGGTAGTCCGCCTCGTCGGTGCTCAACCCCAGTGGCCGTGACATCAACACGTTCTGCAGCACGAGGTAAAGCACGCCGACGAGCACCAGCGCGATCGCTGCGCGGCGGTAGGCAACGCTCTCACCGGCGTTGTCGTTGGAGACGATGTCGGACGTCGACGTGATGCTGGCGGTCATGGCCGCATCCTCTCCAGCCCATGACGGGGCAGCCACTCTGAGTCGTCGGCAGGCTGGGTGCCGGTCATGCTGCGCACAGGTCGGAGGTGCCCTAGCTGCGTGTGTCCGCTAGCCATGTTGACCTTGCCGCGGCATTCCGCCGCTCGGGCCAGCGAAGCGCAGCAAGGTCATCCGTTCGTTTCCCCTCGTCGCGCGTGGCACGACGACCCGCTGGTCCGGTCGCAGCGTCGCGAGGTTCTTGGCGAGGGACTCGCAGGCATCACCCAGCGTCCTGAAGCCGCCTGAGTAGACCAGCCACACCGTCCGCCCTCCCGCCGAATCCACCAGTCGGGAGGCGAAGTCAGCCGGCGACCCGTGCTTGTTGCGCGCAGCGTAGCCGACCCAGTTGACGCGATCAGGTGGTCGTGCGTCAGGATAGACCTGCTGCAGCAGGCCTCTGCCCTGTAGGCGCCGGCTCACCGAAGGACCGAGCTGATCGGGACAGTAGGCGACGACGTCGCCGGGAAGCGACTCTCGCTGCAGCGCGGCGGCCACCCGACCGGCCTCCGTGCGAGGGATCGCAGTGACGAACCCGGCACTGGAGAGCCCGAGCAAGGCTGTCAACGCCGCGACGATGAGACGGGCCCGAGCGGGCAACACCGTCAAGCCCAGTGCTGCAAGCAGCAGGAAGCTGATCAGCGAAATAGCTGTGTAGCGTGGGACGAAGGGTCCGTTCAGGACTCTCCCGGCCACGTACGCCACGATCAGGGTTCCCAGGGACAGGTAGAACAAGGCGCGCCCCAGAGGAGACCCTCCAAGATCGAACGCGACGGTCCGACGACCGCTCAGCCGGGCGCCGAAACCGAGGAAGGCCACCAGCAGCAACGCAAGCTCGAGCGCACCTCCGGCGGGGCTGAGGGAGCCTGCCCATGCCCCGACGGCCGTCGTCAGATCGCTGACGGTCGGCGCACCGGCCCACGGCGCCCCCGTGTAGCGCAGTTGGTAGCGCAACGAAGGCAACCATGGAATGAGGAGCAAGCCTCCGCCTGCGACCGCGAGCAGCGCACGACGGGAAGGCCCCTGTTGAGGCCCTCGTAGCGAGCGCTGCAGCAGGGCTAGCCCCAGCAAGCCGAGGAGGAAGAACGACCAGTAGTGCGTGAGGAGCATCAGCCCGCTGCTGAGCGCCAGTCCTAGCAGGTTGATGAGCCTCGGTCGTCGCAGAGCGCTGATCAGGAAGCAGCCACCCACTGCAGTGAGCAGCATGACGAGCGAGTACATCCGGGTGTCGGAGGCGAGCACCACGGCGAAGGGACTGGTGGCAACAAGCAGCAAGGCAAGCCAAGCGAGGGAGCGACTCCGGAGCAGGTTGCCGAGCAGCCAGCTGACCGGCAATGTCAGCACGGAGAAGAGCAGCGAGAGTGACCGGACCGCAGCGTCGCCCGTACCGAAGCTCTTGATCCAGCAGTGGAGCAGCAGGTAGTACACCGGGGGTGCACCGTCCTGCCGCAAAGCGACGAACATTGATCCTAGCGGCAGCCGCGCGATCGCGACGGACTGGGCCTCGTCGAGAGAAAGCGGGGTCGGCACCCGGAAGCGCAGGGCCGTCCCAGCGCCGACGAGCAGAACGAACCCCATGGCTGCCGCCCAGGACAGCACCCGCGCACGCCAGGGCCGGGAAGGCTGTCTCTCGTGGTCCTCAGGCCCGGGCACATCGCCACCCGGTACCGGGTCGCCGGGCTCGCCGGAACGGCGCTCTTGGATCTCCGTCACACTTCCCTCCGACCCGCGTCTGCGTCGAATGGCCGCTCGCATGGCCGTGTGATGAAGCCGTGGGTGCGAGTCCGCCGTGCCTGCTGTCGCGACACACCGAAAGTCCTGGTCTATGTGCGCGCGAAACCACTATCGGCGAAACCGCCGCGCTCCGAGTCTAGCGACTTGTTCGGCGGCGACTGAAGCGTTGCGCGTCGGCGCGTCGGCGCGGTCGTGATCCGTGTATCAGCCACCGAACCGGCGTGGGCGCCGGCCGGTTCCAGCGACGCAGCCGTCTGCCTCTGGCCAGTGCTCATCCGCGATGACACACACTTCGTTGTACGGGTGGCCTGCAGCAGCCGGAAGACCGACTGCTCTACGCTCTGTGGTGACCTGCTGGTGCCCCGCAGGCCGTCGTGACCGCTGACGTGAAAGGTTCCCCGTGACGAAAGCCATGCCCCGCACCCTGGTGATCGGTGCTGGACCGGCAGGTCTGACCGCTGCCTACGAGCTCACCAAGCGCGGCGCCACGGTCACGGTCGTCGAGGGTGACGCCATGGTCGGCGGGATCAGCCGGACCGCGGTACGGGAGGGCTGGCGCTTCGACATCGGTGGTCACCGCTTCTTCACCAAGGTGCCCGAGGTCGAGGCGCTCTGGCACGAGATCCTGCCCGACGAGGACTTCTTGATGCGGCCGCGGATGAGCCGCATCTTCTACAAGGGCAAGCTCTACGACTACCCCCTCAAGGCGATGAACGCCTTGCGCAACCTCGGCCTCCTGGAGGCGGTCCGGTGCGTGCTGTCCTACGCGATGGTGCGGGTGCGTCCGCCCAAGGACCAGAGCAACTTCGAGGGCTGGGTCGCCGCGCGGTTCGGCTGGCGGCTGTACCGGATCTTCTTCAAGACCTACACCGAGAAGCTGTGGGGGCGCGACGCCACTGAGCTGCAGTCGGACTGGGCTGCCCAGCGGATCAAGAACCTGTCGTTGCTCAACGCGGTGATCAACGCGGTGCTGCCCAAACGGAACCAAAAGGACATCACCTCGCTGATCGAGGAGTTCCAGTACCCCAAGCTCGGGCCAGGCATGATGTGGGAGCGCTGCGCCGAGCTGGTCGTCCAGCAGGGCGGTGAGGTCGTGATGCAGACCAAAGTCACGCGGATTCACCGCGAGCCGGGCCGCGGCGCGGTCGGCGTCAGCGCGGTGGTGACTGGCGGTTACGGTCCCGGTGCCGGGGCGCCGGAGACATCGCGTACTGATGTTGGCAGCACCACCCGGTTCGAGTGCGACCATCTGGTGTCCACCATGCCGCTGAGCTCGCTGATCCTGGCGATGGACCCGCCCGCGCCCGCCCACGTCCAGGACGCCGCGCGCGATCTGAAGTACCGCGACTACCTCACGGTCGCCCTGGTTATCCCGGAGAGCGCCGGTTTCCCCGACAACTGGATCTACATTCACTCGCCGGACGTACAGGTGGGACGGATCCAGAACTACGGCAGCTGGTCGCCGTACCTGGTCAAGGACGGCCGGACCTGCCTGGGCATGGAGTACTTCGTCTTCCAGGGCGATAGCACCTGGAACCTGCCCGACGACGAGCTGATCGCGCTGGCGACCAAGGAGCTGGCGCAGCTCGAGCTCGTCGCCCCCGACCAGGTCGAGCGGGGCTTCGTCGTGCGGATGCCCAAGGCCTACCCGTTCTACGACAAGGCCTACGCCGGCAATCTCGATACCATCCGGACCTGGATCGCGGACGAGGTCCCCAACGTGCACCCCGCCGGCCGCAACGGCATGCACCGCTACAACAACCAGGACCACAGCATGTTCACAGCGATCCTCAGCGCGCAGAATATCCTCGACGGCACCAGCCACGACGTGTGGGAAGTCAACGTCGAGGACGACTACCACGAGGAGCAGACCGGCAAGGCAGGTGGTCCAGCCGCCCACTATCACCAGGCGTCCTAATTTAATTGGCCATCAGCGGGGTGCGACCGTACCGGTGCCACCTGAGGCGCGGCCGCACAGCCGCCTCAACGTGCCGCTACTGGGTCTTGGTCAGCGCGGCCGCGGAGCGGCGCACCCATCCAGGGCACTTCCGAACCTGCGGCTGAGCCGCGGGTTCGGTTGACGCGCAGGTGCCTGCGGCGATCTCAATCAACTGGTCGAAGGCCCAGGGCTTGACCTTTGCGGGATACCCGCAACCCTGGTGAGGTCGCGGTGGCGGTGCCCTTTCTACCGTCTCCCGGTCAGCCGCCCGCCTTCGGATCGTGCTTCCCCTTCAGCGGCTCGACGCCGGAGGCGGCCGCGACCCGCCGGATCTGTCGACAGCGACAGCCGCGCCGGCCCGCGTCTTGACGACCGGTGACTGCGCAGGTGCCGCCTCCGCCACAGTGGGGAACAGCAGCTTGTCCAGGATGGCGAAGCGCAACACCCAGAGGATGCCGAAGGTGAGCAGGGTAGCTGCCATGACGATGACCGTCTGAACCGAGCGCCGGTCCGAGACGGCCGTCGCGACTTGCTCTGCACCGCTCGCGGCCACGCTGGACAGAACCAGCCCGAGCACCGCCAGCACTCCGAAGGGGAGCACCTCGCGCAACAGGTGGGACCGTCCCGTCCGGCCCCACACCCATGAGCGGTTGAGCACGTAGGTAGGGACGGTGGCGACGGCGGTCGCGACGAGGTTGGCCACCAGCGCGGTCCAGCCAAGGATGCCGAACGTCACCGCGAGGATTACCTGGTTGACAGCGACGGCGACCACCGAGGCGAGCAGGTAGCGCAGGGTCTTGTACCGGGTCAGGGCCATAAGCCCCTGCCGCCGCACGGGCGCTCTTGGGCTCACCGTCGATGCTCCCTCGTCAGGTGCCCTCGACCAAGCAGCGCCAGCGCGCCGAGCGCGCCCGCGGGTGGGAGCAGGACGAGCGTCGGCAGCATATACCGGTAGTCGAAGCCGGCGGTGAGCGCGGGAAGCAGGAGGCTCAGCAGCCCTGCCAGCGCAAGGGCCAGTCCCGGCAGCCGCAGCCGTGCTGCGCCCACACGGCGGGCAAGTGCCCCCAACAGGCCGAGCACCGCCGCGAGCGCCAGCAGCGGCCCAGGGATGTACCCGACTCTTTGATAGGCCTGCAGCACGACTGGCAGCGACCGGTCGTATGTCGGGTGTAGCTGTTCGAGCGAGAAGCCGTAGCGCGCCGGCAACCGGCCGTACTGCACGACGCGGCCCGGATAATTCCAGTCCCGGAGGTAGTGGTCCGCGGGCTCGACCAATGGCCGCCAGCGGCTGTCGACGTAGGAGACGGGAAACTGCAACGTCTGCACGGGCCCGTCCGTTCGCCCGGAGTGGCGTCCTGGAGAGAAGTAGTGCAGCAGGTCGTGCACCACCGTGCCCGCGTAATCGCGCGGCTGGTGCAGCAGTACCTGCACCGCGATATGGCCGGCCTCTTGGTTGCGGAGCGGGCCTGGTGGCTCACCCGGGTGACGCAGGGGCGATTTCGAGGCCCACGTGAAGACTCCGGGAGGGCGGCGGGCAGACAGCGGCGAGGTGTCGCAGAGGGCTCGTTCCTGGGCCGTCAGCTCAAGGGGCTCACATTTGCCGAAGGTCATCACCCGGCCGAGGAGGAAGTAGCCGTTGTACGCGCCAGTGCCGGTAGTGCCATGGACGGAACGAAACCAGCCGATGTAGCCGCCGAAGAAGACCGCGCAGGCGGCGGCGAAGGCGGCCGTCGGCAGCCACCCGCGCCGCCACGTCCGCCAGCTGTCCCCTCTGCCCAGCAGCAGTACCAGCCCTGCCGGGAGAAGGAGCACGACGCCGACGGAACGCGTCAAAGTGGCCGCCGACAGGAGCGCTCCCGCCGAAGCAGCGGCGCGCCACCCGGGTCGGCGATGCCAGAGCAGGACGGCAAAGGCGGCTGCCACCAGGAACTCGAAGAGGGTCTCAGCGAGCACGAACTGCTCGACGGCGATCTGGTAGGAGTCGAGCAGGAGCGGGGCGGCTGCGACGGTGCCCCACCAGCGTCCGGCGCCCTGGCGCCGCACCACTGCATACACGAGCACGGCGATCACGAGCGCGAGTGCGTGCTGCACGATGGGCACGACGGCCAACTGCTTCGTGATAGAAGAAAGGCCGCGTAGGAAGACGGGGTAACCCTCGGGCCGGACCACGTTTGGGTTCAGGTGGCGGGCGTCCCCGAGGTAGTCGAAAGAGTCCTGATTGAACTCCCACGCTGGCCAGTACGATGCGGCGACCGCGGCGCGCAACAGGGCGCCCAGCGTCATCAGCACCACGAGCGGCCAGTGGGCCGACAGGACAACACCGAGACGAGCGCCGCGACGCTGAGTAGCTCGCCGGCCGCTCCCCGCCGTCGGCGCACGCCCGTTGGGCGTCACCGTCCCCGCGGTCACAAACTGAAAGCTGACGCGGCAGCGTCTTCGAAGAACATCTTCACGGTTGCGAGGCTGTAATCCTCGAGGTCGCGGCCCACGCTGGTCAGCTTCTTGAGCAGGTCGTGCGTAACGGTGATGACATGGCAGCCGACCGCGTCGGCCTGGAAGATGTTCAACAGCTCACGTGGGCTGGCCCAGATGAGCTCCAACTGCGAGTGTGGCGCGAGCGCCTCGACAGCGGCCGTCATGAGCGGCACGGGATCGCGCCCGGTGTCGGCAATCCGGCCCGCGAAGACCGAGACGTAACTGTGCGGGCCGCCCGCGAGCCGGGCCGCAACCGACCGCACCTGCCCCACGGTCATCAGCGCGGTCACGTTGACCTTGATGCCCTCGGCCGCAAGGTGGGCGATCAGCGGCCCTGCGTCCTCCGCTCGGGTGTTGGTCACCGGGATCTTGACGTAGACGTTGTCGCCCCAACTCGCGATCTTCTGCGCCTGCCGCTCCATGTCGCCGAACTCGTCCGAGAAGACCTCGAACGAGATCGGCAGGTCCGGGACGACCTCGAGCAGCTCTCGCGCGAAGGACTCGTAGTTGGTCACGCCTGCCTGCCGCATCAGCGTCGGGTTGGTCGTGAAGCCGCGGATCAGCGGGTTGGTCAGCAGGTCGACGATCGCCTGACGGACGGCCCCGTCCGCGAAGACTTTGATGCGCAGGGAGTCGGTGGTCGGGGTGTCAGCAGGGGTCACGGTGCTTGCTCCTCGCACAGTCGTTCCAGGATCCAGGGGACGGCGTCCCCCAACTCTCGCACCACGAGGTCCGGCTGCTCGGGCCGTCGTTCGGCATAGCCCCGGTTGACGAACACGGTCGCACACCCGGCAGCCCGCCCCGCGTCCACGTCACGCCACCGGTCGCCCACCATCACGCTGCCCGCCAGGTCGACAGCCAACTCGGCAGCCGCGTCCACCAGCATGCCCGGCAACGGCTTGCGGCAACCGCAGCCGTCGGCGTCGTCGTGGGGGCAGACGCGGACGTCGTCGAGCGACAACACCTCCTGCAGCCAGTTGTTGATGGCCGCCACCGTGGCCGGTGTGGTCGTGCCGCGGCCGAGGTCCGGCTGGTTGGTGACCATGACCAGCGTCGCACCGGCGGCCTTGAGGGCCTGGCAGGCCGGCAGCGCGCCGGGCAGGAGCTCAGCCTCCGCCAAGTCCCGCGGGGGATAGGGGCGGCCGTCCCGGACGAGCGCCCGGTTGAGCACGCCGTCCCGGTCCAGGAAGACGGCTCGCCGGGTCACAGCCTGCCGGCCGTCGCGTCCGACAGCATCGAGGACAGCGACGCGGCGAGCGCCTCTCGCGTGGAGCGCTGACAGCGCCAGCCGAGCGACTGGATCCGCTCGGTCTGCAGGCGCACGATCGGGACATCACCCTTCCAGCCGCGGTCTCCACCGGTGTACTGGAAGCGGGACGGCTCCGGCTCGAGCCCCACGCATTCGACTGCCAGGTCTGCGATCTCGCGCACGGTGACGTAGTCGCCGGTCGCCACGTTGTACACGGCGTACTCGGGCTCCGGTGCGGCGTTGGCGACGAGGACGGCCGCCACAACGTCGTCGACGTGGATGTAGGACTTGCTCTGCAAGCCGTCACCCAGGATCTGCAGGGTGCTGGGGTCGGCGAGCAGCCGCCGCACGAAGTCGAAGCCGACGCCGTGGGTCTGCCGGGGACCAACCACGTTTCCGAAGCGGAAGGCGCGTGCGGTCAGCCCGAACATGAAGCAGTAGGCCATGAGCAGCGCCTCGCCGGCCAGCTTGCTCGCACCGTACGTCGAGACCGGCCGCAACGGCCCGTGGTCCTCCGGCGCGGGCATCTCGCCGAGGTCGCCGTACACGCCGCTGCCCGACGCGTAGAGCAGGCGCTTTGGGCTCGTCACGCGCATGGCCTCGACGACCTGGTTGGTGAGAAAGGTGCCCTCGTAGAAGTCGATGTCCGGCTCGGTGACGGCGCGCGCGATGTCGGGGTTCGACGCGAGGTGAATCACGACGTCGTGCCCGTCGAGCGCGGCGCGCAGCGCGCCACCGTCCTTCACGTCGGCCTCGACCACCGCTAACCGGTCATCACCCTGGTGCTGCTCGAAGTGCCAGCGGCGGCCGGACGTGAAGTTGTCGTAGAGGGTGACCCCGGCGACGTTGGGGTCGCCGAGCAGGGTGTCGGTGAAGTGGCTTCCGATGAAGCCGGCGCCCCCGACGATGACGAAGCGGCGACCCGCAACTGCGGGGCCCCAGAGGTCCCGGTGCGCTATCACCGTGCGACGGACTCCCACTTCGTCGCCTGCACAGCCAGCGACGGGTGACTGACCATGAGGTGCCAGATGACGGCGGCGAGGCCCTCTGTGTGGGGTGTGATGTGGTCGTCGTACAGCGGCGGGATGACGACGCAGGACGACGCGACCTTCGCTGTGTAACCCCCGTCGCGGCCCACGATGCCGAAGATGTCGGCGCGGCGCTCCTGGCAGAGCTCCAGCGCCCGCACGATGTTCGGAGAGACGTTGCGCTCCAGGCTCCCGCCACCCACCGAGAGCACCAGCACCCCGTCGTCGGCCCGAAGTCGCGACCCCTCCAGCCACGCCGAAAAGGTGGTCTCCCAGCCCTCGTCGTTGGTCCGCGCGGTCAGCTCGCTGACGTTGTCGGTGGGGGCGTAGGCCTCGATATCGCAAATCTTGCGGAAGTCGTTGACCGCGTGCCCGGCGTGCCCGGCCGAGCCACCGACGCCGAGGATGAAGAGCCGGCCGCCGCGCTGCCGCAGGGCTGCAAGGCCGGCGACCAGGCGCTCCACCTCTTCGACGTCGACGCGCTCGAGAATGGTCGCCGACTGGCGCAGGAAGTCGGCGGCGAAGGTGGATTCCATGCGGTCATTCAAGCATGGGTGTCGAACCTCAGGCACAGGCGCGCCGGGACGAAGGGGACGAGCACGCTAGCCTCCGGTAGCGGCAAACGCCCTGGTGCGAGCGGTACCTTGCCGCGACTCTGTCGTAGCGACCGACACGCCTTCCGGGTGGCCTTCCGGCCGCCGATCACCCGCTCTCGAGAGGCTGCCGCGGCATCATGGACTTGACCGTCGCGATGATCACTCTGAACGAGGAGGGAGCCGTCGCCACCGTCGTCAACTCGATCAAGCTGGTGGTTCCCGAGGCTGAGGTGCTCCTGGTTGACTCCAGCACCGATCAGACGGCCGAGATCGCCGAGTCCCTCGGCGCGCGGGTGATCAAGCAGTTCCCACCGATCGGGTACGGCCCAGCGATGGACCTTGCCCTGCGCTCCGGCAACGGGGACGTGGTCGTCACGCTCGACTGCGACGACACCTACCCGACCGAGATGATCCCCACCTTGCGCGACATGGTGCTGAAGGAGGGTTGGGACGTCGTCGACGGCAACCGCCTGCCGCGCAAGCCCGCGGCGATGGCCTGGCCGAACTACGTCGGCAACTGGCTGCTCGCGGCCCTGGCGTCGCTGCTGTTCGGTCGCCGGCTACGCGACCTGCACTCCGGGATGCGGGCCTACCGCGCCTCGGTCCTCCGCCAGCTGCGGTTCGACCCGAAGGGTGCTGCGCTGCCGGTGGAGCTGCTGCTGCGGCCGGTCCGGGAGGGCTTCCGGGTGACGACCGTGCCCATCGACTACCGGTTCCGCATCGGCGAGTCGACGATGAAGCCGATCGAGACGATGAAGTGGAGCCTCCGGCGCATCGCCCGGGCGCGGTTCACGGGAGGAAGCGCGTGATCGGCATTCTCGGGGGCGGGATCACCGGCCTTGCCCTGCAACACTTCCTCAACGAGGACAGCGTCGTGCTCGAGGCGGCCGACGTCCCCGGTGGCCTCTGCCGAACGTACTGGAAGGACGGCTTCGGCTATGACCTCGGCGGCCACATCCTGTTCTCCAAGCTGCAGCACGTTACGGACGCCGTGGACGCCCTCCTGGAGGGCAACCTCAACCGGTGCCGCCGAGCGAACAAGATCCTCTACAACGGACGGTACGTGAAGTACCCGTTCGAGAACGACCTCGCCGCGCTGGGCAAGGAGGACGCCTACGAGTGCCTCCTGCAGTACCTGAGAAACGACTTCAAGGGCGACGTCACCAACCTGCGGGAGTGGGCGTACGCCACCTTCGGCTCCGGCATCGCAGACAAGTACTTCATTCCCTACAACGAGAAGATCTGGAACGTGCCCGCGGATGCGCTCGGCCTGGACTTCGTGGAGCGGATCCCCAAGCCTCCTATGGAGGACGTGCTTCGCTCCGCGCTCGGGATCGAGACCGAGGGCTACCTGCACCAGCTCTACTTCCGCTACCCCACGCGCGGCGGCGTCGAGGCCCTGGTGCAGGCCTTGATCGACGAGGGGTCGCGGATCGTCTGCGGCGCTCCGGTGACCAGCGTCTCCCGCTCAGGCGACCGCTGGCAGGTGGTCGCGGGCGAGCAGTCGTACACCTTCGACCGCATCATCTCCACATTTCCCATCCACGAGGCGATCGGCTGCTTCCCGGACGTTCCGGACGAGGTCCGAGCCGCAGTCGACGGCCTGCGCTACAACTCCATGCGCATCGTGCTGATCGCGGTCGACAATGACAGCCTCATGGATAAGAGCGCCGTCTACATTCCGGACCCCACCGTCATCACCCACCGCGTCTGCTACATGGGTTTCTTCAGCGATCAACTGGTCCGACCCGGCACGTCGTCGCTCATCGCGGAGATCACGACCAACCCGGGGGACGGTGTGTACGAGCTGTCCGACGACGAGGTGGTCGCCCGGACCGTGCGTGACCTCGACCGAGTGGGCATCCTGCGCACGGAAGATGTGATCGTCACGGACGTGCAGCGGGTGACATACGGCTACCCGGTCTACACGCATACCCACCGGCGCAACCGTGCCGTGTTCCACGACTACTTCGACAGCCTGGGCGTCGAGCTGTGCGGGCGCTTCGCGGAGTTCGACTACATCAACAGCGACGAGTGCCTGAACCGGGCGATGCAGCTGGCCGCGCGGCTCAATGACCAGGCAGGTCAGGGTGCGGGGACTGGGGACGTGCCGTGCTGATAACCCGCACACCGTTACGGATCTCGCTGGGCGGTGGCGGTACCGACCTCGCGTCGTACTACGAGAAGCGTGGCGGCTTCGTCCTCTCAGCCGCGATCGACAAGTACGTCTTCATCGGCATGAACCGCACCTTCGGTAGCGATTACCAGATCAAGTACTCTGCTATGGAGCAGGTCGACACGATCGAGCAGATCGCCCATCCCATCGTCCGCGCCTGCCTGGCACAGCACAGCGTCGGGCCTGGCGTCGAGATCGTCAGCATGGCGGACATCCCCGCGGGCACCGGGCTGGGATCCTCAGGCACCTTCACCGTCAGCCTGCTGCGGGCCATTCATGCGTTCCGACGGGAGCACGTGACGGCCGCCGAGCTGGCTGAGCAGGCGTGTCACGTGGAGATCGACCTGCTCGGCCAGTCTGTGGGCAAGCAGGATCAGTACATCGCCGCGTTCGGCGGGATCACCGCCTTTGACTTCCACGCCGACGGGTCGGTCGACGCCAACCCGCTCGCCATCAGCGCCGAGGCCGTGTACGAGCTGGAGGACCGGTTGCTCATGTTCTTCACCGGGTACTCCCGTGCGGCCGCCACGGTGCTGAGCGACCAGAAGCGGCGGTCGGAGGCTGACGACCAGGAGATGCTCGACAACCTCGACGGCGTCAAGCGGCTCGGACTGGCCGTCAAGGCCGCACTCGAATCCGACGACACCCGTCGCTTCGGCGAGCTGATGCATCAGCACTGGCTCTACAAGCGCGAGCGGTCCAAGGGCATGAGTAATGACAACATCGACCGCTGGTACGACCTCGCCTTGAAGAACGGGGCCGTCGGGGGCAAGCTGGTCGGAGCAGGCGGTGGTGGCTTCCTGCTCTTCTACGCCGATGACCGGCGGGCCGTCCGTGCGGTGATGGCCGAGGAGGGTCTGCCGGAGGTGCGCTTCCGGTTCGAGCACGAAGGCGCCAAGCTCATCGTCAATGACTGAGCAGCTGCAATGCGTGATCCTCGCGGGCGGTCTCGGCGCCCGGATGCGCCCGTTGACGGAGCGCCTGCCCAAGGTCCTCCTGCCGGTCGCCGGCGAGCCGTTCGCCCACCACCAGCTCACCCACCTCGCGAGGCAGGGCGTCCGCGAGGTTGTGCTCAGCATCGGCCACCAGGGCGAGCAGGTCCGGGCGTACGTCGGTGACGGCAGCAAGTGGGGACTGGCCGTCAGCTTCCTCGAGGACGGGCCGACCCTGCTGGGGACCGCGGGAGCGCTGCGGGAAGGCTTGCGACAGGGCCTGATCCGCTCCCCGTTCCTCACCCTCTACGGCGACTCGTACCTCCCGGTGGACCAGCGCGAGGTGGTGACCGCCTTCACCGCCGCGGGGGCGCCTGCGCTGATGACCGTCTACCGCAACAGCGACGCCTGGGACCGAAGCAACGTCGTCTTCGGCGGGACCCGGGTCCGGCTCTACGACAAGCGCCCGGGAGCGGCGGTGCCGCAGATGCAGCACATCGACTACGGGCTGTCCGTTCTGACGAAAGACCCCCTGCTGCGGCTCGTGCCGGCGACCGGCGCGTGGGACCTCGCCGAGGTCTTTCACCAGCTCAGCGTCGAGGGGCTCCTGGCCGGGCACGAGGTGCGGCAGCGATTCTACGAAATAGGCTCTCCTGCCGGGTTGGCCGACCTCGAGCACCACCTGCGCGGGCGGGCCGCCTCGTCGTCGTAGGTTCCCCCGCACGCGAGGAGCCTAGGTCGATTCCCGGCCTGGGTCCCGGTCACGATGGACACGTCCACCTGAAGGAGAAGCATGCCCAGCAGTTCAGCGACCCAGCGAATCCGCCGCCTCGACGCGGTCCGACGCGGGGCCGCGGCGACCATGCACGTCGCGAGGACGGCCATCACGCCGTCCCTGCGCGGGCAGGCCGCCCACTCGACGCTCATCTCCACGGCGACCTACAGCCCATGGTTGACCGATCCCGCCTACCGCTCCTTTGCGTCCCGCATTGCAGACTTCACCTTGCTGGACGAGATGAGGCTCTATGAGCTCTGGCAGCTGGCGGGGCAAGTGGGTCACCTCGAGGGGGACGCCATCGAGGTTGGCTGCTGGAGAGGCGGCGCCGGCTGCCTCATCGCCTCCCGACTCGACCAGGGATCGGCGGCAAGCACCATGTTCCTGTGCGACACCTTCACGGGCGTGGTCAAGGCGAGTGGGCAGGACTCCGTCTACCAGGGCGGCGAGCACGCCGACGCCGATGAGGGCGCGGTCCACGACCTCATCCACCGACTGGGGCTCACCTCCGTCGAGCTGCTCGTCGGCATCTTCCCCGAGGACACTGGCGCGCCCGTGGCCGACCGGCAGTTCAGGTTCGCCCACATCGACGTGGACGTCTACGGCGGCGCGAAGGACTCCTTCGCCTGGCTCTTCCCGCGGCTGGTGGTCGGCGGCATCGTCGTGTTCGACGACTACGGTTCCTCGGCGACCGACGGGATCCGCAGCTTCATCGACGAGCTGCAGGGGCACCCGGACCTTGCCGTCGTACGCAACCTCAACGGCCAGGCGGTGGTCGTCAAGCGGGGTTCCACCAGGTCCGGGTTGTGAGGTCGTCCCGCTCAGCACCTACGACGATCGGGTGCCGGCGCCACGGATGTCGTGCACCTGAGATCATGAGCCGGTGGCGTACCCGGTGAGGCTGCTCGGTGACGGGGAGCGGGTCGTCCTCGACCTGCACCCGCACTGGAAGCGGCTGGTCGTGCCGGTCCTCGTCCTGCTGGTCCTGGCCGCGGGCTACGGCCTTGTGCTGGCCTTGGTGGCCGACGGCACCGCACGGCTGGGCATCGGCGTGTTCGTGCTCGCGCTGCTGCTCTGGCGGGTGGTGGTTCCCTTCCTGCGCTGGCGCACCACGTTGTTCGTCGTCACCACGCGCCGGGTGGCGGTGCGCCAAGGGGTGCTCAGCAGGTCCGGGCGGGACGTCCCGATGAGCCGCGTCAACGACGTCACCTTCTCCCACACCTTGCTGGAGCGGCTGCTGGGCTGCGGGACGCTGGTCGTCGAGTCCGCCGGCGAGCGGGGGCAGGTCGTGCTGACGGAGGTGCCGCACGTCGAGCAGGTCCAACGCACGATCAACGAGCTGGCGGACGCCGGCTAGCTGCCCGCTAGCTCACCGTCGATGACCTTGTCGGCGTCGTAGGGCGGCCACTCGCCCTGCGGGGCGCGGACCCGGTCGAACTGCACCTGCTCGCGCCGCGAACCGGCTCGCTCGCCCGGCCCACCGGCGTTGACGCCGATGCAGGTCAGCAAGCCGCCCATGCCGGCGACGATGCAGCCGATGACCGCTGGCGTGCCGGTCAGCAGCGTCGCGGAGAGCAGGAAGATCCCGGCCGAGCTGCCCCGGAAGGCGAAGTACGCCAGATGCCGCCGATCCATGACCTGACCGTACGCCGGACCGCTCCCTCCCGCACCTCTACGCTCGCCCCGTGGAGGACCTCGAGGCCGTCCTGCTCGGCGAGTCGCCCTGCCTGACACGGGCTCAGGTCGTCGAGCGGGCCGGCGTCGGCGCAGAGCGGGCGCGGGCCGTCTGGACAGCCATGGGCTTCGCCGAGGTGCCCGACGGGGAGCCGGCGTTCACCTCCGCCGACGTCCTCGCCCTGCAGCGGGCCTCGTGGCTGGTCGAGAGCGGCCTGATCGACGAGGACACGCTGCTGGTCCTGGCCCGCTCGATGGGCCAGGGGCTGAGCCGGCTCGCAGAGGCGCAGGTCGACGTGTTCCGCTCAACCGTGGGGGAGCTCACCGTCGACGAGGCCCTCGTGGCCACGCTGTCCGCGGCCGTCCGGTGCTCGTCCGGCTGGGGGACGTCTTCGGCCAGCCGGTCAACCTCGCGAGCCGGCTCACGGACGAGGCGCGCCCGGGCACGGTGCTGGTCGACGACCTCGCTGCCGCCGCGCTGGCGACCGACCCGGAGCTGCGGGTGCGGCCGCTGCATCGACGCTCGGTGCGCGGCTACCGCGCCCTCACGCCGCACCTCGTACGACGCGCCGAAGGTTGAGCTCGGTCCTCAGCCGGAGCGCCTGGCCGGAGCAACCGGACAGCACCGGAGCGGTGGATCAGGCGCTGGACGACTCAGGCCAGCGCGTGCTCCTCCGCGGTCGCGGGGAAGACCCAGCGCCGGTAGGCGGTGAACCGGAACAGCGTGGCGACCGCCGTGCCCACGACGCCGCTGACGTTGAAGGCCAGGGTGCTGGTCTGGTGCAGCAGGTAGTGCGAGACGTCAACCGGGATCAGCGTGATGACCAGACCGATGGCGTTGATGACGGCGTAGATCGAGGCGTCCCGGCCGTGCCGCGCCGCCTGCCCCTCGGTGCGGGCCGCGAAGGACCACAGCCGGTTGCCGACGTAGGACACAGCCGTGGCGATGATCGTGGACAGCGCTTTGCTGGTCGTCGGGCCTAGGCCGAACGACAAGCGGAAGACGTTGGCCAGCAGCAGATCCAGGGCGAAGCAGAAGCCGCCGACGACGACGAACTTGCCGAGCTCGGCGCCGAGCGGGCGCAGCCGGGCGGCGATGGTGGGCGGGAGCACGGTAAGAGGATAGGGGGCGTGCGAGCATGCCCGGCGTGACGTGGCTGGAGCTGGAGGGTGCGGCGAACGCGAGGGACGTGGGTGGTCTGCCGACCGTCGACGGGCGGCGTACGCGCGCCGGCGTGCTGCTGAGGTCGGACAACCTGCAGGGGCTGTCGGCGGCCGATGTGCGGCGGCTGGTCGACGAGCTCGGGGTGCGTACGGTGCTCGACCTGCGCACCTCGGCCGAGGTGGACGCGGAGGGCAAGGGCCCGTTGTGGTCCCGCCCGGAGGTCACGCACCACCACCTCGACCTGGTGCCGCACGGCTTCGAGGGCAGGGCCGCGCTGGCCAGGGCGATCCCTGATGAGAACGCGCCGGAGCACGCCATGGATCACTGGTACGCCGACTACCTCATCGACGCCCCGGACAGCATCGCGAGCGCCCTGCGGTTGCTCGCCGACCCCGGCAGCGGCACGGTGCTGGCCCACTGCGCCGCCGGGAAGGACCGCACCGGGGTCGTCGTGGCCGTCGCGCTGTCCCTGGTGGGGGTGCTGCGCGACGCGGTCGTGGCGGACTACGCCCTGTCCGTGATCGGATCGAAGGGGTCCGCGACCGGCTGGTCGCGTCGCCGACGTACGCCTCGGACGTCGGTGGCCGGACGTTGGACTCGATGCGGCCGCACGCGCACAACGTCGAGCTGTTCCTGGACCGGGTGGACCGCGACTACGGCGGGATGCACGGCCTTGCGATGGCGGTCGGGGTCGACGAGGAGACCGTGGCCCGGCTGTCGCGCCGGCTGCTCGTCTAGCCTGCCGACCGTGGCGATCCGCGGCGCGATGGGGCTGCCCGTCGTGGGCATGGTCGGCGGTGGACAGCTGTCCCGGATGACCCACCAGGCCGCCATCTCGCTCGGGCTTTCGCTGCGCGTCCTGGCCGACGGCACGCACGACAGCGCGGCGCTGGTCGCGCACGGCGTGGTCGTCGGCTCGCACACGTCGCTGGCCGACCTGACCGCCTTCGCGGCCAGATGTGAGGTCGTCACCTTCGACCACGAGCACGTTCCCGGCGCGTTGATCGCTGCCCTGGAGGCGAGCGGCACCAACGTGCAGCCGGGGGCAGCGGCCCTGCTGCATGCTCAGGACAAGCTGGTCATGCGCCAGCGGCTGTCGGCCCT
>JAABUM010001039.1_pt1 | contig 43672 bp, 44 predicted proteins | sample 5559161 | NCBI WGS metagenome assembly JAABUM01 (sample SAMN10711868, study PRJNA513369) | rock metagenome | isolation source: Antarctica rocks | place: Antarctica: Victoria Land, Siegfried Peak nord
GCGAGGTCCTGCGGTTCCAGCGCCTGGACGTCATCACCGCCATGACCCTGGCCGGGTTGATCAACCTGAGCATGCTGTTCGTCGCCGCCGCCCTGTTCAACAAGACCGGCCACACCAACGTCGACTCAATCCAAGCCGCGCACGCCGGGCTGGGCCAGCTCGTCGGCGGCGGCGCGGCGCTGGCCTTCGTCTTCGCGCTGCTGGCCTCGGGCCTGTCCTCCTCCAGCGTCGGCACCTACGCGGGCCAAGTCGTCATGCAAGGCTTCATCCAACGAAGGATCCCCCTGTACGTACGCCGCGCGGTGACCATGGCCCCGTCACTGATCGTCCTCGGGCTGGGCCTGTCCCCCACCAGCACCCTCGTGCTGTCCCAGGTCGCCCTGTCCTTTGGGATTCCGTTCGCACTGATTCCCATGGTGCTGATGACCCGCCGGAGCGACGTGATGGGCGCTTTCGTCAACAGCCCGCTGACGACCTGGCTGGCCAGCGGCATCGCCGCAGTGATCATCGCCCTCAACGTGTTCCTGATCTACAGCACCGTCACCGGTTGAGTTCGCTGGACCGGGTATGCGGCCTGCTGGTCACTGCTCGTACCGGACCGCCTCGACCGATGAGGGCGCTGCACGGCCCAGAGCTCGGTCCAGGGTGGGCGAACCGGAGGTGGTAGGCATCCCGGCAGCGGGCCTGGGGACGCCCGGCAGGTCGGGTTCCGGGCGGCGTCCGCGGCGCCGTAGCAGTTTGGCTCCGGGTAGCCCGGCAAGTTCGGCCGCCATGTCGTCGAGCTTGGGCTCGATGCCTTCCACACTGTCCTTCAGCGCCCGGACATCGTGCGGGAGGCGCCGCAACTCGCTCAGCGTCGGCAGCACCTGGGTGTCCAAGCTGTGCAGCAGGGCAGGCAGGCGCTCGGTGAACTCAGCGAGGGCTGCGACAAGGTCGGGCGTCAGGGCGGCAAGGGCCGGGGCGGCGGCGGCCGTGGCTCGCAGCAGGGTGCGGACGGGTTCAGTCGCCTGCTCGGCCAGCTCGACCGATGTCTCGATGACAGGCCGGGCCTGTCCGGTCAGGTCCTCCACTGTTCCGGCGAGCTGCTGGGCCTGTACGGCGACCACGCCGGCGACGCCGACCACCTCGGTTACCCTCGTGACAAGCCCCCGGGCGTCCTGCAGGACATGATGACCGCCCTCCACGACGCCTTCGGCTGCGCCTACGGCCTGGGCGGCCCGAGCCGCGAGAATTTCGACGTCTGTGACCAGCATGTCGGCCCGTCCCGCGGTGACCACCGCCGAGCCCGTCGTCGTGTCCGCCAGGTCCACCACCCGGCTGACCGCGCTCAGCAACTTAGCGACCTGCGCCGTGAGGTCGCTAGCCCGTCCGGTCACGTCCGCGGCCATGTCCCGTACGCCATCGGCACGTGCCAGGAACACGTCGAACCCGTCCAAAGCCTGCTGCACTGACGCCACCAGACCGGGGGCGGCCCAAGCTGAACGCAGCAACCCCTCCAGCAACGGCTCGTCGAACTGGGGCGCCACTGGCGGCGCCGGTCGCTCCAGCACGTCCAGCACCCGTTCGAGCCTCGCGCTCAGCCGGACCAGGCCGGGCAGGAGCATAGCGGCTTGGGTCACCACCTCTCGGGCAACCCCAACGGTCTGCAGCGACGCGCCGACGACATCCAGCGCAACCCGGGGTGCCGCTACCGCCCAGCCGATCGGGTGCACAACCACGCCGATCAGCCGATCGACAGCCCACCCGACGCTCACCTCAGCCCTGGTACCCCGCCGGACGCGCCGCAACTCGTCCCACGGGTGCAGTGCTCACGTGGGGTGTCGCACCGGTGTTCTCGCCGCGATCTCACACCCTGCCCCACCCTTGCGGCGACATCCGGGCGGCCTGGTTCAGCAGAGGTCTAGCCAGGGCCGCTCCCGGCACGACGCATCTGCCTCGAAACACACCGAACCTGTTCCCGTATGGCGTTTGAGGCCCAGCCTTACGCGGTAAGCAGGCGGAGCTGCCCCCGAACCCCGGCGCTGACCGTGATCGGCTCGGTCCTGATCGCGGTCCTGGCGACCGTCGCCGGGATCCTCCTCGTCGGTGTCGGTGTCGCCCCGATCAAGCCGCTGCAGGGCCGGCTGGAGACCGCGCTGACCAAGGCCAGCAGCGAAGCCGCTGGCGCAAAGGAGCAGGTCAAGAACAACAAGGAAAGCTCGGCCTAGCCCAGCGGGGCCGGCTCGGCCCAGTCGGCACCCGCGACACGGGCCGGTCTGCACCACCCGGACTCCGGCGCCTCCTCGGCCCGGTCCCGCTGACCGGCCACGCCGCCCTCCTCCCGTCCCGCCCGGTGAAGGACTCTGATGAGCCAACCAGTACAGACCCCGAACCCGGCCACGAGCACCCGACCTGAACGCAGCTCTCAGCGGGTCGCCCGTAACAAGCCGCTGCCCTGGCTGCCCTGGCTGCTGCTGCTGGCCCTGATTGCGCTGGCCGCGCTGATTTGGTGGGCGGTCAGCGAAGCCGTCGAGACCAGCCCGAACAGCCGTACCACGGCGCCCGCGGCCACCACCTCGCCCGGGCCGGTCGCCGCTGCCACGCCGGCCGCTCCTACCCCCGCCGCTGTCCCGCCGGCCGGCGCCGGGGCTGCAAGCGCGGCTCCGCCGGCCGCCGGCGGGACAGCGGCCGGACCGGCCGGGGTGCTCGGCGGGGCTCTGATCGGTGGGGCGGGCCTGGCCCCGACCGGCATCGGCAAGGCCGGTGCGGCCCCCGGCACCGCGGCTGGGGCCGCGGCGGCCCATCAGGCGCCCGGCACCGCCGGGACCGTGCTGTTCGCCGAGGCCAGCCCGGCCATCGACGCGAACGGGAACAAGGTCATCGCGACAGCCGCCCGCAACCTCAAGACCAGCGGTGCCAAGCGGGTCGAAGTGCGCGGCTACACTGACGTTCTCAGCGGACCCAAGGTCAACACCCCGCTGTCCCGGCGGCGGGCCGACAACGTCGCGAATGCCCTACGGGCCCTGCTGCCCGGTGTCAGCGTCACCCCTGTCGGCAAGGACACGCGACCCGGTCGCGCCGAACAAGACCGCCGCGGGTCGGCAGCAGAACCGGCGAGCCGCCATCGTCGCCACCGGCTGACCGACCGCCCCAAGCGCCGACGGCACCCCCTTTCGTCCCCTCCGCTCCCCCTGACAGGAAGGCAGTGTGATGTCAGACCCCGACACCGGCTCCAACAGGCTCAGCAGCCCCGCGCGCCCGTAGGCAGGCGAGGGCCACACCCACCCCCTGGCCGCCGAGCCGCCGGCACAGCCAGCCCCGGCGGCTCCAGCCGCCCCGACGCAGCAGGACGAGCAGCCGGCCCGGCCGACCCGGCCGGCCAAGACCAGCGCCGCAGCGGTGTTCGCCTTGGTATTCGGGCCTGCGGCGCTGTTCTGCGCCCTAACCGCGATCTTGTCCCCGGCCGCGCTGGTGCTGGGAGTCATCCGACTGATCCTGGCCTTCGTTGGGCTGAAGATGGCCAAGAAGCCCGGCGTCACCGGCAAGGCGTCGCGGTCGGCGGCTTGGTCACTGCCCTGCTCGGGGTGGTTCTCGGCGGAGTGGTCATTGGCGGGATCGCCGCCGTGGTGAACAACCCCAAGCAGCTGGACCGGATCTCCAAGTACGTCGACCACGCCCGCGCAAAGCCCCCGTCCACCAAGGAGGTCCGCAACAACATCCCCGGCAAGTAGCCCGGGACGGCGAAGCAGGTCCAGGGCAAGCCGATGATGGGTACGGGCAATAGCACGCTCGGCACGGTCGACGGGCTCTACGCCGACCGCAAGGACGGCCACCCGACCTTCGCGACCGTCACCACCGGAGCATCTGGGTCCAAGACCAGCCTTGTGCCGCTGGACCGGGCGGAGTTCTCCGGCGAGCAGGTCACCGCCCCCGACGACAAGGACAAGGTCGCCGACGCCCCGACGACCATGTCGTGACCGCAGACTCGATCCTTCCTAGCGGCTGACCGGAAGAGCGCGGGGCTAGCTCCCGGGCAGGGTGGACCTGGGTGCCCTGGAAGGAGTACCGATGGCACTGACATCGGGGCGATGCGCAGGTCGCGGCAAACGAGCGTCGGCCCGGGCCAGCAGCGCCGCTGCGCCGCCGCGCCTCGCCGTGCAGCGCGTCGGGAACGGAGGTGGCGACGTCTGCGCCGGGCAGCGCTGCAACTGACGTGCGCTGGGGTGATCCTACCGCTGTTCGTGGTGCTGCCACGGCTGGTCCACACTCCTGCCGGTGGTCCTGCTCACCGGCGGAGCGACAGCCATCGCGGCAGGGGGACGGGCTCAGCGTCGTCGCCGTCGCCTGATCGCTGCCATGGAACGCGCTGCCCAGCGCTACGTCGAGCAGGTCTTGGAGCTGGTGTGGGAGGTCTGGATCTGCGCCGAGGCAACCCGCGGGCAATGCCAACTAAAGCGCTGGGGGCAGTTTCCACGGCGTGCAGGGGACGCGTGCATCGTTTCCGTGAGGTACTGCTGTACCGGCCCGCACCAGGCGGGCCGGTACAACTGCTGGATGCGCCGGTCAGATTCCGCAGGCTGGTGTTACTTGAAGATGTCCTTGATCTTCTGGCCGGCCTGCTTGGCGTTGCCGCTGGCCTGGTCCTTCTTGCCCCTGGCCTGCAGGTCGCGGTCGCCGGTCGCGCGGCCGGTCTTCTCCTTGCCCTTGCCGGACATCTCCTGGGCCTTATTCTTAGCTTTGTCGAGGAAGCTCATGATGTACTCCTGTCTGGGCGCTTCGCCCAAGTCGTGGGGCGTGCAGGACTTCGTACCCGCTGCGAGGGCGGCGATGACACTCGGGTCAGTCGCTGGTCGGCTCGAACGCGGCCTTGTCGACCTTGCGGTGGAAGTGCATCCCGGCCAGGCCACCGAGCAACGCGCCGATCAGGCTGACGATGGCGACCGCCACCAAGGCGATGATGCCGCCAGTGGTCAACGTGCTGGTGCTGACCGGCAGCCGCGGGAAGCTGTTCAAGGTACCCAGAACGTCGTACTTCGAGCCGGCGATGGTGGCCACGACCGCCACGATGATGGCGATCAGCACCGCCCACAACCACACCGCCAAACCCTGACGCAGCCCGTTGAACCGGGCCATCCGGCCGGCTACGTAACCGCCGCAGTAATACGACAGCAGCAACACCACCAGCAACGCGATCCCGCCGGTGATCCCCACGGTCTGCGCGGTGCCGGTGCCCTTGGTCGCCTGGCTCGTGGCGCTGCTGACGCTGGTGCCGGTACTGACCCCCACCGCCGCTCCGGCCGCGGCGACCAGCGCGGTCAGCAGCACCGCCGTGCCGGTCGCGGTCAGCCAGCCGAAGAACGCCGACCCGGCCTTGATCCCGCCGAACTGCTCCTTCTGCCGGGCGACGGCCTCCTGGCGGTCGCGGGGCGCATTGCCGTCGCGACCCTCGATGGGCACCGCCCCGCTGTCCGGCACCCCACCGTCGACGCGGCGCGACGTGGGGGTGGAGGAACCTGCTCTGGTACTCGGCTCGTCGGCCATGGCCGTCCCTTCATCGATGCCGGCGCGCGCTGCCGGCGCGCCTGACTCGACCGATTCAATACCCGCCTCCTTATGCCCTAAAGCAGTAACAGGCGTCGGGTCGATCTCATCTAGGTAACCACTGCGCGAGCTGATCGCGGCTGCGACACCCCGTGACCGTTGCCTCGCCCTCGAAGCTGACCGCCGACCCCGGTCAGCCGTGCAGCCTTGCAGGTCGTTTGCTTCCGGTATGCCGGAGCCAGAGCAGTCCCAGAACGGGCAGGACCGCGGGTACAAAGCCGTACCCCCGGCGTAGCCGGACCAGACGCTCGCGTCCGGGAAAGCGGCCGGGTCGAGCAGGCTGAAGGTGCCGACGGCGACCACGCCAGCAAGTTCCAGACTGCAGGCGGTGTACGCCAACCGGCGCAAGGTACGCCCGTGCCCGGCGAGGGCGATCGTGGCGAGCAGGTAGATGGTCGCTGCTACGGCGCTGAGCGAGTAGGCCAGGGGGGCCACGGAGAAGCGGGTGGCAATCTGCACACCTGCCCGCGCGCCGGCGGCGACCACGAACAGGGTGTAGACGGCGACCAGGACGCGGCCGGGCCCGGTTCCGGTCCGGGCGGCTTCGGTGCCGACATCGGGTGCGGGTTTGGTCATCTCAGGCGCGCAGGATCTGGAGCAGCCGGGCGATGAGCCCCGGCGTCAGTAATGCGGCGACGGCCAGGATGACGCTGCCGAAGCGCGTCCGTTCGACCAGGGCGAAGAACACGCCCATCGGCATCATGAGAAGCAGTCCGATCAGGTAGCCGATATAGATCGCAAGCTCGTGCGGACGGTGCCCGCTGCCAAGGCGGACCCCGGCGTCCACGACGACTGCGACGGCAAGAACCTCCACCAGGACGGCGCCCAGCAGCTGCCAGCGGGGCACCGGCCGGTTCAGCGCCGCCCACAAGCCACTGACCGCGGCCAGCAGGAGCGCCGCGATGCTGATGGTGAGATCCAGGGAGTGGTTCATGCCGTCGGCGGGGTGTGGGCACGCGATGCCCGGCCAGCCATCTCGCGCTCGAGCGAGGTCAGCGGCAAGTCCGGCGCCTGGGCCCGAGCTGTCCGCAACAGCCCTGCCACCTGCTGCCGCACGTCGGGCGGGGAATCGCCCGGGGCTGTGAGCGGCAGGTTCGCGGTTCCCGACCCGGACGGCCCCTGGAACGCCAGCTCGAGCGCCTCCGCAGAGACGGCGACCAGTTCGGCAGCCGTCGCGTCGACGTGGCCGCCCGCGTGCTGGGCCAGGAACAGCACGGTGTCCGGGTGTCTGCTGTTCAGGTGCTTCACCAGGGGGTGGGCGCCGGCTCGGGCCTCGCCGTGAGTCATGCGCCTGTCTACTCCCTGCCTGGGCAGGCCAGCCTGCTGAGCTGTCGAGAGATGGCAGGGTTTGCTCCAACGGCAGCCGACTGACCAAGGCCGGCGCCCACGAACTCGCGGAGCAGGTGTTGCGGGCCTCCGGACGTGGTCGCCCGTCGCTCACTGGACCCCGCGAGCGCTCGCCGCAGCTCCGGCTCAGCGTGCCGCAGCAGCTGCGCGACGACCTCAGGGCGCGCCGACGCCGAACACCGGAGCGTCTCCGAACTGGCTCGCGAAGCGATCGACCTAGTGAGGCGAGGTCTGTCACCCAGGCGCCGGCGATACATCACAGCGTGCGGGAATGCCGCGCTGAGGGGCGTGTTAACGTCACTACCGCACCACCGTACGGATGAAGGGTTGTCATGACGAGGACACGAGCTGCCAGCGAGCGGGCATCGACTGCCGTGCCGTCGTGTGCAACCGGCCCTGCCGGGCGGTTCGGGTTCGTCCTGACCGAGCTGCGGGATCTGGCCGCCGAACTGAGGGCGACGTGGGCGACGCGACGCGCGACGAAGGAGCAGCACTGATGGGCGTTCTCGGCACGATCGGCAGCAGCCTGCTCGAGGGCTTCTACATGTTCTACGACACCCTGTGGGCTCTGGTGCTGGGCTTCGCGTTGTCCGGCGCGGTACAGGCTTTTGTCAGCAAGGGCGAGATGCAGCGGGCGCTCGGCGACCACCGGCCGGGCACGATCGTGAAGTCCAGCTTCTTCGGCATGGTGAGTTCCTCCTGCTCCTACGCCGCGAGCGCGCTGAGCAAGTCGCTGTTCGCTCGCGGGGCCGACTTCACCTCCTCAATGATCTTCATGTTCGCCAGCACGAACCTGGTGGTGGAGCTCGGGATCGTGCTGTGGCTGCTGATCGGCTGGCAGTTCGCGGTCGCCGAGTTCATCGGCGGGTTCATCATGATCGCCATCCTCGCAGTCGTACTCCCGCGGGTCATCGACGTCCCCGAGCTCGATGCGGCCCGGACGCGGCTCCAGGAGGGCAAGGCCGGCAGCGGCGGCCACGAGGAGCACGCCGCGATGGCCGAGCAGGAGCACACGAACAAGCCGTGGCGCCAGCGGATCCGCAGCCGCGCCGGCTGGTCGGACGCCTCGGGTTACACCATCAGCGACCTGACGATGCTCCGCAAGGAACTCGTCATCGGGTTCGTGATCGCCGGGTTCGCCAGCATGGCTGTGCCGACCAGCGTCTGGCGCACGCTGTTCCTGACCGGGCACGGCTTCGCCTCGACGCTGGAGAACGTCATCGTCGGACCGTTCCTGGCCTTCATCAGCTTCGTCTGCTCGGTGGGCAACGTCCCGCTGGCGGCGGCCCTGTGGAAGGGCGGGATCAGCTTCGGCGGAGTCATCGCGTTCGTGTTCGCCGACCTGCTCGCCCTGCCGCTGGTGCTCATCTACCGCAAGTTCTACGGCACCCGCCTCGCGCTGAAGCTCAGCCTGGTGTTCTGGGCCGTGATGAGCATCGCCGGGCTGCTCACCGAGCTCATCTTCCAATTCGTGGGAGCCATCCCGACCACACTGCGCGGCGACATCGCCACCACCCACATCGGCCTGAACTACACGACGGTGCTGAACGTGGTGGCGCTCGCCGCCTTCGGCTACCTCTACTACTTGTACAAAAATGCCTCCCGCTTCGGCGGGGGCGGTGGCTACGCGAAGGACGTCGTGTGCGGCATGCAGGTGCGCCAGTCCGACGCCCCCGCCCGCAGCGCTCACGAGGCGACGACGTACTACTTCTGCTCCGACAAGTGCCAGCACAAGTTCGATGCCGACCCAGCCAAGTATGCCGGTGGCCACGCATCGAGCGGCATGGAGGAGCCGGCTGAGGGCACTGTCACCGACCCGGTCTGCGGGATGAGTGTGGACCCGACGACCGCGGCGGCGCACCTGGAGCACGCCGGCCACCAGGTGTACTTCTGCTCCATCGGTTGCCGGGACAGCTTCGCGGCCGATCCGGTGGCCTACGCACCCACTGGCGCGCGATGAGCCGGACCGGCACGGGGGCGGCACGGGAGCTCGCCGCGGAACCCGCGCTCCAGCCCCTCGACCCGGAACGCGTGGCGCACGCCCGCGACCGGCTGCCCAGCGCCGACGACGCGGTCCGGCTCACCGGGCTGCTGTCGCTGATGGCCGACCCCGTACGACTGCGGATCCTCTATGCCCTGGACCTCACCGAAGAGCTGTGCGTCGGTGATTTGGCCCTGGCCCTCGGCGCGAACGAGGACCAGGTCACCTACGCCCTGCGGCTGCTGCGTACCGCCGGCCTGGTCCTGGGCCGCAAGCAGGGACGGGTCGTCTACAACCGGCTCGCCGGCGACTTCCCGGAACCCCTGCGTGAGCACTGCATGCGCCAGCTCATCGAGATCACCCGTCGCGTGGCCGACAGCGCCGACGAGTGAGCCGGCCGAGGCGAATCGGCCTGCTCGCCGTCCTGCTCGCCGCAGCCGTGGCGCTGATGCACACCCAACCTGCCTCGGCTGATACCAGCCCAAGCAGCTCCCGGCCGACCATGGGGTGCATGCCGGGGTCACCCGGCAGCGGCACGACAGCCGTGGTCTCGAAGCGCCCGCCGACCGCGCCCGCCATGCCAGCCGGCTGCGCCGGCCAGCACACGATCTGCCAGGCCGTGCTGGGCACGGGGCACCCACAGCTGCCGGCGGGAGGCCGCCCCGGTTCGGCGGCCGATTCCGTCGTCGCACTACCTAGCCCCGTCGGACCTACCTTCCCGGCCCGTACCGGGCGGCTTGTGCCGCGCGGTGTTCCACCGCCTAGCCAGTCGTTGCTCCAGGTGTGGCGCTGCTGAGCGGACCGGCACCTGCCGTCCCGCCGTCAGCCGTCCCGCCCACCCTCCTGGAGTACCGATGTTCCGCACACCGCTCACCGCTTCCCATCGCACCTGGACCCTGCCCGCTGCCGCAGCCACGGTCGCGCTGCTCGCCATCTCGGCCTGCGGCTCGGCCAGCCCGGCCAGCACCGGCTCTACCGCTACCCCGCCGCCCAAGACGACCAGCTCGGCGCCCACGCCGTCCGGAATGCCCATGCCCAGCCCCTCGGGGATGGGCGGAGGCATGCCGGGCATGGACATGACCTCCGGCGCGCACCACGCCGACCCCGGCAAGGGGCTGTTGGCCGCTGAGGACGGCTACACCCTGGTACCCAGCAACAAGGCCCTCACGGTTGGCACACAGACCGTCTCATTCAAGATCATCGAAGCGGCGAGCGGCCAGCCCGTCCAGACCTACACGTTGGACCAGACTAAGCTCCTGCACTTCTACCTCGTCCGCAGTGACCTCACCGGGTACGTCCACGACCACCCGGTCCTGGCCAAGGACGGCACCTGGTCGATCAAGGTCAAGGTCGCCCAGCCTGGGCCGTACCGGATGTACGCCGACTTCGTCGCCAAGGACAACGCTGGCAAGGACCACCCGGTCGTACTGTCGGCGCCACTGACCGCGCCCGGCGCCGTGACCAAGGCAGCGATCAACACCTCGCCGAGGACGCAGACCGTCGGCGGGCTGACAGTCGCCATGACCGGCCCGATCAAGGCCGGAACCGAGAGCAAGGTCGACTTCCAGGTCAGCGCCGGCGGGAAGCCGGTGACCGACCTGGAGCAGTATCTGGACTCCTTCGCCCACATGACCGCGATCCATGCAGGGGACCTGGCCTATCAGCATGTACACCCCGAGCTCACCGCGAGCCCCGGACAGCGCGGCGGCCCGGCGCTGCCGTTCACCGTCGAGCTGCCCGAGAAGGGCACCTGGCGGCTGTTCCTGCAGATCCAGCGCGGCGGTGCGCTGCGCCTGGTGCCCTTCACCGTGACAGTCAGCTGAGTACTGCCGCGACGCAGGAGCCGGCCAGCCGGCCGGTCCCTGCGTCCCGGCCCCAGGCTTCGCTGTCCGGGGCGGTGGCTGCGGCTGCGGCCCTGACGGTCACCGAGCTCGGGGCGGCGCTGGTACCCGGTGCGGTCAGCCCGGTGCTCGCGCTCGCCCGGGCCGTCATCGCCTCGACCCCGACCCGGCTGCGTGAGGCCCTGGTCAGCTCCGCCGGCACCGCGGACAAGCCTGCCCTGCTGGTCGGGATCGTGGTCGCCGTCCTGCTCCTGAGCGCCGTCGTCGGTCTCGCCGGCCGCACCAGCCGTACGCCCGGGCGCAGCGGGGTCCTGCTGCTCGCCCTGGTCGCCTGGGTCGTGACGGTCGGCCAGCCCGGCGCCTCCGCCGGGCCGAGCGGCCTGGTGCTGCTCGCCGCCGCCGTACTGGGCATCGCCGTCCTGGATGCGCTGCTGCCCGGCCGGACCGAGCCGACGGCCGGCAACCGCGACCCCGCTGCACGCCACGAGAGCCTCGCGGCGCCTACCGGCGTGCGGCCGCTGCCTCGTCGGGCGTTTCTCACCCGCGTGGCCGGGCTCCTGGCCATGGCCGCCGGTGGTGAGGTGATCGCCCGTGCCCTGACGGCCCGCCGGTCGGTCGATTCCGTCCGGGCTGCGATCAGGCTCCCCGGGCCGGGCCGCCGCGCCCCCGCGGTGCCAGCGGGCGCCGAGCCCGAGGTGGCCGGCCTGACACCGCTGGTGACACCGAACGCCCACTTCTACAAGATCGACACTGCTGTGGGAGGGGACCCGCAGGTGGAGCCCGGCTCCTGGTCGCTCAGCCTGGGCGGCCTGATCGACCGGCCGGCACAGTTCACCTACGCCGACCTGCTCGCGATGCCGCAGACCGAGGCCTGGATCACGATCGGCTGCGTCGGCAACGAGGTCGGCGGCGACCTGATCGGGACCGCCCGCTGGCAGGGCGTGCTGCTGGCCGATCTGCTGCGCGCCGCCGGCCCGCGGCCGGACGCGGCGCAGGTCGTCGGGACCAGTGTCGACGGCTACACCGGCGCCTTCGGCCTTCCCCTGGCCCTGGACGGGCGCAACGCGATGATCGCGATCGGGATGAACGGGGAACCGCTGCCGGTCCAGCACGGTTTCCCGGCCCGGCTGGTCGTGCCGGGCCTGTACGGCTATGAGTCCGCCGTGAAGTGGCTCCGCCGCATCGACCTGGCTGGGGCGGACTTCCGGGCGTTCTGGGTCACCCGCGGCTACGCCAAGCAGGCCCCGTTCCGGACCCAGTCCCGCATCGACGTCCCTGCCGCGGACAGCACGATCGGCCGCGACCCGACCGGGACGGTGCAGGTCGCCGGGATGGCCTGGGCCCCCCACCGGGGAGTGCAGCGCATCGAGGTCAGCGTGGACGGCGGGGCGTGGCAGCGCGCGCAACTCGCTCCGTCCGACCTGGGCCCGGACACCTGGCGGCCGTGGACCTGGACCTGGCCCGCCGTGGCCGGCACCCACCAGCTGCGGGTCCGGGCCACCGACACGACCGGCCAGACCCAACCTGAGCAACTCCGCGATGTGCTGCCCGACGGCGCAACCGGCTGGCACACCATCGGCCTCTCAGTCCGCTGAGAGGTGCCTGGTCATGGTTGCGCGGTGGCGGCGGCGGCGGCGAGCAGTGCGATTGTCGTGAGGGCGGCGGTGGTCACGGCGAAGGCGTGCGTGGCCGCCCCGGTTGCTGTTGATGCGTTCAGGCTCAGGTACAGGGTGCCGAAGGCGGCGACGCCGACGGCCGCGCCGATTTGCAGGGTGGTGGTGCTGACACCGCTGATGTCGGGGGCGTAGTCGGCGGGCACGACGTCGGTCACGTGCATGATGAGTGAGCTGAATTGGATCCCTAGCCCCAGCCCTCCGAACCCGAGCAGCACGACCAGCAGCAGCTCACCATGCTGGCCGGCGAACAATACGGTACTGATGAGCGCGGAAGCGAGGGCCAGGAGCAGACATCCAGCGGCCGGCGCCGCGGGCTTCGCGCGTGGCGGGAGCCGACGGACCAGTTGGCCGGCGAGGCCGAAGGCGGCGACCCACGGGACGAGGGTCAGACCGGAAACCAGCGGACTGCGTCCCAGACCCTGCTGCAGATATTGGGCCAGGGTGAACAGCAGGGCGTAGTAGCTCCCGGTCGCGGCCATGAGGGTGAGCCTCGCCCAGCAGATTGCTGGGCGAGCCAGAACCGTCACGTTGACCAGCGGTGATCCGCCCTGGGCAGCGATCCGTCGCTCGATCGCGAGAAACGCCAGGGCTGCAGGCACACTCGCGCCCAGGCATAGCCAGGCCCACACGGGCCAGCCTTGGCTGCGTCCCAACGTCAGCGGCAGCACGAGCAGCAGCATGGCCGCGGACAGCGCCACGACCCCGCGCAGGTCCAGGCGTCGTGATGCCGTGGGCAGGGCGTCCGTGGGCAGGTAACGCACCGCGGCGGCGACGACAAGGACACCGACGGGGACATTGATCAGAAAGATCGCCCGCCACTGGCTACCGGCGATGTCAGCCGAGATCAACGCGCCGCCCAGGATCTGCCCAACGACGGCGCCGGCGGACAGCGCTAGCGCGTACAGGCCGATGGCACGCGTGCGCCGGGCGCCCGTGAAGTTCAGCTGGATGCCGGTGAGCGTCTGGGGAAACATCAGTGCCGCCCCGAAGCCTTGCAGCACACGGGCACCGACGAGGGTGATCGGGTTCGGCGCGAGGCCACAGAGCAACGACGCGGCGGCGAACAACCCCACGCCGAGTATCAACAACCGCCGGTAGCCGTGACTCTGGCCCAGGCGTGCCCCGGTGATCAGCAAGACCGCGAAGGCGATCAGGTAGCCGCCGACGACCAACTCCAACATCGCTCCCGAAGCACCCAGATCGGTGTGGATCGACGGGGTGGCCACGTTGGCGATCGTGGCGTCGGCCTGGGACATGAACGGCACGACCAGCAACACACCCAGCAACCAACCTTGATGCAAGACACGCGTGGACATGAGTGCTACCTCTCGACAAGAACGTTGTGTAGCCGCCGAGCCATCAGCGGAACGCGGCGCGCTCATGGGTAGACGCCCGCCACCGCCGATGTGTGAGGTCAGATCGAGGCCGGCGAGCCGGAGCCGGGTGGGCGGCGGGCAGTGGGAGGCTGGCCGGGTGCCCCGCAACCCCTTGGCCGACCTGGCTGACGCCGCGGTCGCCCGGCTGCCGCTGCACGACTCGATCACCTTCGAGGGCGAGGTGCAGACCAACGTGGAGCTCGCTGGGCGGGCAGCCCGGCTCGCGGCCGGCTTCACCGCCCTCGGCGTACGGCCGGGTGACCGGGTCGCGGTCGTGCTGCCCAACTGCCCGGAGGTGCTGCTGAGCTACATGGGGCTGTGGCGGGCAGGCGCCGCGGCCACGCCGGTGATCTCGGCCGTCTCACCGCCGGAGCTGCGCCACGTCCTGGAGGACTCCGGCGCGGTCCTGCTGATTACCGGGGATCCGGCGCTCGCCGCCGTCGCCGACGTCCCGGTGCTCGGCCTGGACGAGCTGCGGGCGCTCGAGCAGGCCCACGAACCGGCCCGGGCGATCGGTCGGGTCGAGGACGACCTGGCGGCCCTGCTCTACACCGGCGGTACGACAGGGCGGGCGAAGGGCGTCCGGCTCAGCCAGGGCAATCTGCTGCACATCACCGGCGCGCGGGAGTCGGTCGTGGCGACCTCGGGGGCGCAGATCTCGGTCGTACCCCTGCCGCTGTCGCATGTCTACGGCCTGGTCACGACGGTCTCCCGGATGCACATGCAGCAGCCCGGGCTGCTGGTGCTGCAGCGGCGCTTCGACGCCGCCGGCTGGGTGCGGCTGGTGGAGCAGCACCGGGCGCAGGCCAGCTCGATGGTCCCGTCGATGCTGCAGCTGCTGCTCCAGCAGCCCCTGGAGGAGCACGACCTGTCGAGCCTGACCTACGTCACCAGCGGCGGCGCCCCGCTGTCCGAGGCGGTCTGGCGCGAGTTCGAGCGACGGGTGCCCTCGGCCCGGCTGTGCGACGGCTACGGCTGCACCGAGGCGAGCTCGACGGTGTCGATGAACCCGCCCGGGGCGCGTCGCCACGGCAGTGTCGGCCTGCCCGTACCCGGCGTGCAGGTGCGCCTGTCGGACTCCGGCGAGGTCCTCGTGCGCTCCCCGGGGGTCATGCTGGGCTACCACCAGGAACCGCAGGCCACGGCCCAGACCGTGGTGAACGGCTGGCTGCACACCGGGGACATCGGGCGGCTCGACGACGACGGCTACCTGTTCATCGTGGACCGCACCAAGGACGTGATCCTGCGCGGCGGCTTCAACGTCTACCCCCGCGACGTCGAGGACGTGCTGCTGTCGCACCCGGCCGTCGCCCGCGCCGCCGTGATCGGCCGACCGGATGAGATTCTCGGCGAGGAGGTCGTGGCCTTCGTGTCCCTGCGAGCCGGCGTGTCGGTGACGGCCGAGGACCTGCTGGCGCACTGCGCGAGTTCGGTGGCGCGTAACAAGAGCCCGCGCGAGGTGCACGTGGTCGCCGAGGTGCCGCTCACCCCGGTCGGCAAGACCGACCGCAAGGCCGCGCGCGAGCTACTCAGGCGGCTGCCAACCTGAGCGCCGCGCTGCCTGCGTACCGAGTGGTGTTGCGCGGCAAGAGTCCGGAACGGGCCCTTCCAGCGCAACACGGATCGGTACGGGCAACCACAACGGCGCGGGGCCGGGTCGGCACGACGTCCGCTATGCTGCTGCGGTCCCCGACGACCAGCTGGCGTAGGGCGCGCTGCCAGTCCGGGGCGCGGTCCCCATCGTCCAGCGGCCTAGGACTCCACCCTTTCAAGGTGGCTACGCGGGTTCGAATCCCGTTGGGGGCACGAGTTGGGGGTACGTCAGCACGGTCTGGGCACCTTCCAGGCCCCGTAGCGCAGTTGGTTAGCGCGCCGCCCTGTCACGGCGGAGGTCGCGGGTTCGAGTCCCGTCGGGGTCGCTGCACGGCAGCACGCGGTCAGGTAGCTCAGCTGGTAGAGCATGCGACTGAAAATCGCAGGGTCGGCGGTTCGATCCCGTCCCTGACCACCCTTTCCTTCCCGGTACGCCTCGAGCCCGCGGACGGGTCGAGGTTCGTGCGCCGTTCACCGTTCGTTCATCCTGCGGGGTCCTGAGCGCCTCCCGCGGTTCCTAGCGTCCTGGTCAAGCCCGGGCTCGCCGGGCACCTGACAGAGGGAGAGGACGACCTGTGACGGTCTTGCAGACCGGCAAGCTCGCCGGCATCGTCGTACTGGGCGCGGTTGCGCTCACGGCGTGTGGCAGCGGCAACAACACCACCCCCGCTGCCGGGGGCGGGGGCAGTTCCAGCAGCACCAGCAGCTCCGCCGGCCCCAGCAGCGGCGGCGGTGCCGACTGCGCCAAGGGCTCGCTCAGCGCCCAGGGCTCGACCTTCCAGGGCAATGCCGAGCTCCAATGGATCAAGGACTTCTCGGCCAAGTGCTCCGGCGCGATGATCGCCTACCAGGGCACCGGGTCCGGCGCCGGCAAGACCGCGTTCGGCAACGGCACCGCCGACTTCGGCGGCACCGACTCGCTGCCCAAGGCGGCCGAGCAGGCAGCTGCGGACAAGACCTGCGGCACGGGCAACAAGGGCATCGTCACCCCGATCGTCGCCGGGGCCGTGGTGCTGACGTACAACCTGTCCGGTGTCGACAAGCTGGTCCTGACGCCCAAGACCGCGGCCGGCATCTTCCAGGGCACGATCAAGCAGTGGGATGACGCAGCCATCAAGGCCGACAACCCGTCCGCCAAGCTGCCGAGCATCCCCGTCGTACCGGTGCACCGCAGCGAGAAGTCCGGCACGACGAGCATCTTCTCCACCTGGCTCGACACGAACGACCCCAGCGACTGGAAGCTCGGCAAGGGCGAGACGCTGACCTGGCCGGGCGGCCAGTCCGCCAAGGGCTCGGACGGCACCACGACGGCGGTGTCCCAGGCCAAGGGCGGCATCACCTACACCGAGCTGTCGTTCGCCAAGCAGCGGATGCTGCCGTACGCGGAGATCAAGAACGGCAGCGGCGCGGCGGTCATGGCCTCCGGCGACAGCGTCTCGGCGGCCTTGAAGACCGCCAAGGTGGACACCTCCGCCGGCGACGTACGGGTCAAGCCGGACTACGCGACCAAGACGGCCGCGGCCTACCCGCTGGCGGCGCCGTCCTACGTGCTGACGTGCAACAAGGGCAACAAGAACGCAGCCCTGCTCAAGGCCTACCTGACCTACGTGCTCGGCGACGGCACGAGCGTGCTGGACAAGCTCGGGTATGCGCCGCTGCCGGACGAGATCGGCAGCAAGGCCATGACGCAGGTCGGCTCCCTGGCCTAGCGTCTGCCCGGAAAGGCGGTCCAGGGCCGCCCGAGCCCGGTGTGCCTGCCGGTCCAGCCGCTCGCGGCCGGGCCGGCAGGCGTCGTCACCGCACCAGACCCGACAGGACTCCATGACCTCGAGCGCGCTCTCCGCCGACAGCTCTCTCGTGCGTGGCCCGGGCACACGGCGGGGTGACCGGATCTTCCTCGGTCTCACCACCGGCTCGGGCGTCCTGGTGCTGGTCATCATCGTGGCGATCGCGGTGTTCCTGGTGCAGAAGGCCCTACCGGCCGTCCGCGCCGACTCCAGCAGCTTTCTGTCCACGAAGCTCTGGCAGCCCGACAACGCGCCGCCGGTGTTCGGCATCGCGGCGCTGGCCTTCGGCACGCTGCTGTCCAGCCTGATCGCCCTGCTGGTGGCCGGCCCGATCGCTATCGGCATCGCGCTCTACATCAGTGAGTACGCACCCCGGCGGCTTGCCCGCCCGGTCGGCTACCTCGTGGACCTGCTGGCTGCCGTACCCAGCGTCGTCTACGGCCTGTGGGGGCTGCTGTTCCTGGTGCCGCACTCGGAGAAGTTCCAGCAGTTCCTCGGCGACCACCTGGGCTTCCTGCCGTTTTTCGACCTGGGCCCGAGCGGCGTCGTGGGGCGCAGTGTGCTGCTGGCCTCGCTGGTCCTGTCGCTGATGATCCTGCCGATCGTGGCGGCCATCAGCCGCGAGATCTTCCTGCAGGTGCCGTCGGCGCATCGCGAGGCCGCGCTGGCCCTCGGGGCCACCAAGCTGGAGATGATCCGGTACGCCGTCCTGCCGTACAGCACGTCGGGGGTGACCGGCGCCTTGATGCTCGGGCTCGGGCGGGCGCTGGGCGAGACGATCGCCGTCGCCCTCGTCCTGTCCCTCGCGCCGACCACCAGCCTGCACATCATCGACGCGAACATCGGGGGAAACACGATCGCCGCGAACATCGCCGCCCAGTACCAGGCGGCCGAGCCCCTCGGTCAGCAGGCGCTCATCGCCTCGGGCCTGGTGCTGTTCGTCATCACCTTCGCGGTGAACGGCCTAGCCCGCTACGTCGTGGCCCGCGGCGGTCGCCGTACGGCCGCGGCATGAGCACCCTCGCCGGCCCGGTCCCCGCGCAGAGGCTGCCGTCGGCCGGGCTGCGCGCCAGCAGCAGCCAGCGCCTGAACAGCACCCGCCGCCTAGGCCTGGCAGCCCTGTGCGCCCTGACCAGCCTGCTGCTGTTCGCCGTCACCCCCCTGCAGGGGATCGCCGACTTCCTGGTGTTCACCCTGCTGCTCTACATCCTCGTGCAGACCGCGGTGTCGTTCGCCGTGGAGGGCCGGCGGTACGCCACGGACCGGCTGCTGTCGCTGTTCGTACACCTGTCGCTGCTCGCGGCGCTCATCCCGCTCGTCGTCGTGCTCGTCTACACCGTGGTCAAGGGCCTCAAGCGGCTCAACGTGGACTTCCTCACCCACAACCTCACCGGCATCGGGCCGCTGGACACCAACGGCGGCGAGTACCACGCGGTGATCGGCACGATCGAGCAGGTCCTGATGTCGATCGTCATCGCCGTACCGCTCGGGCTGCTCGTCGCGATCTACCTCACCGAGTACGGCCGCGGCCCCCTCGCCTCGGCTGTCCGGTTCGTCATCGACGTGATGACGGGCATCCCGTCGATCGTCGCCGGGCTGTTCATCTTCGCCTTTTTGGTCATCGGCCTGCACCGGGGCTACTCCGGCTTCGCCGCCGCGCTGTCCCTGGCGATCCTCATGCTGCCCGTCGTCGTGCGGTCCTCGGAGGAGATGCTCAAGCTGGTGCCCGACGAGCTGCGCGAGGCGTCGTACGCCCTGGGTGTGCCGAAGTGGGTGACGATCCTGAGAGTGGTGGCGCCCACGGCGAAGGCCGGCATCACCACCGGCGTGATGATCGCGATCGCCCGGGTGACGGGCGAGACCGCGCCGCTGCTGCTGACCTCCTTCGTCACGCCCGGTACGAACCAGAACGCCTTCTCCGGCAAACAGACCGCGATCCCGACCTTCATCTTCGACCAGGCGGGGCAGGGTCAGGCCATCACCTACGACCGGGCCTGGGCCGCGGCTCTTACCCTCATCGTGATCGTGTTGGTGCTCTACGTCGGCGCTCGCCTGCTCACCCGTAGCAACACCCTGGCCCGGAGGTAGTCAATGGCGAAGCGCATCACTGCTGAAAGCGTCGACGCGTACTACGGCACCTTCCGGGCGATCTCCGGCGTCACGCTCACCATCGAGCCCAAGAGCGTGACCGCACTGATCGGACCGTCCGGCTGCGGCAAGTCCACCTTTCTGCGGACCCTGAACCGGATGCACGAGGTGATCCCGGGGGCCCGGGTCGAGGGCAAGGTCCTGCTCGACGACGAGGACCTGTACGGCGACGGGGTGGACGCGGTCGCCGTGCGGCGCACCATCGGCATGGTCTTCCAGCGGCCGAACCCGTTCCCGACCATGTCCATCTACGACAACGTGGCAGCCGGGCTCAAGCTGAACGGCACCAAGGGCAAGGGCCGCCTGGACGAGGCGGTCGAGCGGTCGTTGAGTAGCGCGAACCTGTGGAACGAGGTCAAGGACCGCCTCGGCAAGCCGGGGGCCGGCCTGTCCGGCGGGCAGCAGCAGCGGCTGTGCATCGCCCGCGCGATCGCGGTCGAGCCACAGGTCCTGCTCATGGACGAGCCGTGCTCGGCGCTGGATCCAATCTCGACGCTGGCCATCGAGGACCTCATGACCGAGCTGAAGGACCGCTACACGATTGTCATCGTCACCCACAACATGCAGCAGGCGGCTCGGGTCAGCGACGCGACCGGCTTTTTCACCATCGACGGCCCAGGGCAACCCGGTCGGCTCGTCGAGGTCGACGCCACCGAGAAGATCTTCAGCAACCCCACCGAGAAGCGGACCGAGGACTACATCACCGGACGCTTCGGCTGAGGTCCGACAGCTCGAGCAGGCTCAGCTCTGGCGGGGAGCCGGAATGCCGGCCAGCAGGGAACGGACCTCGAGCTCGCGGTAGCGGCGATGACCGCCCAGGGTGCGAATCGAGGTCAGCTTGCCGGACTTTGCCCACCGGGTGACTGTCTTGGGGTCGACCCGGAACATGGTCGCTACTTCAGCCGGGGTCAGCAGGGCTTCGGCGTTGGGGACACGGCTGTTCATGGCACGGTCTTCCTCTCCTGGGAACTGTCGAGCAGGCCGCTCGTGCGCTCTGGTCAAGATCGTCGTTCATGCCCGCTGTGTCCGGTATGGCCCACGCGGGCCATCTTAGGCCTAGTCAGGGCGCCGTGCACCATTCTCAGTTGGCCGATTCGATGGCCTGCAGGGCCTTCATGCGGGCGGTGACCCGGGCGTACGCGGCGGCGGCGCGGACACCGTCGCCCTCACTGAGGGAGGCGAGGGCAAGCGCCAGGTCGCGGGCGGATTCGTCCTGCGCGAGCTCGGCGTCGTCCAGCAGGTGCACCAGGCCGCCGTAGTCCAACTCGACCAACGACCGGGGGTGGAACTCCTCCAACCACCGGCCGAGGTCCTCCACCCCCTCGGTCACCGAGCCGTCGTCGACGTTACGGCGCAGGACAGCCAACGCCCGAGCCACCCGGCGCCGGGCCCGCGACATAGGGGTGCGATAGACCAGCGAGCGTTCGGTACGCCGCCCGGGAGGCGCTCCGGGCGCCCGGCCCGGCTCCTGCTGGGCGCCGCTCCCGGACCGCAGGCCGGGGTCGTCGCGACTGTCCGGCCTGTCCAGGGCGCCCGGCTGGCCCAGGGCGTACGTCCGCTCCTCGGCGTCGACCAGCACGAACCAGCGTAGGGGCACGTGCCAGGTGCTGCTGAGCAGGTGGCTGCGGTCGCCGCCGGTGTCCAGGCGCCAGCGGTCCAGGTCGACCTCGGCCCGCTCCACCACCGCGGCCGGGGCGAACGCCTCGGCGACGACCTCGGGCAGGTCCGACACGAACTCCGACAAGGCCTCCCAGGCCCGCACCTCGGTCTGCCACGGGCAGACCAGGGTCACCCCGTCGACCTCCAGCACGAAGGCCTGCTCGCCGACCTGGGGGACGACGGCGGGCGGACGGCCGATGAGCGCACGCACGGCTGCGTCGCGCTCGACGGCCAGGGCCTCGGCGGCGCTGCGGTGCGGCTGCTGGGCGGCCGCGTAGGACTGCCAGCGGCGGCGCGCCTCGCCCTCGAAGGCGGCCAGCGGCTCATAGACCCGCAGCTGCGCGGTCCACCCCCCTGCCTGGCCGGTCACCCGAACATGGTCGCACGATGAGGTCCGGCTCGTCGCTAGGCTCAGGACCGGCCCAGCCGACCGAGCCAAGGAGCCCCGTGGGCGTCTTCGACCGCACCGACCACCTCAAGGACGCCGGCCACGAGCAGGTCGTGTTCTGCCAGGACCCGCAGAGCGGACTCCGGGCGATCATCGCGATCTACTCGACCGCCCTCGGCCCCGCGCTCGGCGGCACCCGCTTCTACCCGTACGCCGACGAGGCCGCCGCCCTGTCCGACGTCCTCGCCCTGTCCCGGGCCATGGCGTACAAGGCGGCCTGCGCCGGCCTCGACCTCGGCGGCGGCAAGGCGGTCATCCTCGGCGACCCCGCACTGCACAAGAACGAGGTGCTGCTGCGGGCGTACGGCCGGATGGTGCAGTCCCTCGGCGGCCGGTACTTCACGGCCTGCGACGTCGGCACCTACGTGCAGGACATGGACGTGATCGCCCGCGAGTGCGACTTCGTGACCGGCCGATCACCCGAGCAGGGCGGCGCCGGGGACAGCGCCGTACTCACCGCCTTCGGAGTCTTCCAGGCCATGCGCGCGGCGGCCGAGCACACCTGGGGATCGCCCACCCTGCATGGTCGGCGGGTCGGGGTTGAAGGCGTCGGCAAGGTCGGGCACCACCTGGTCTCGCACCTGATCCAGGACGGGGCGAGCGTCATGGTCAGCGACGTCTCCTCGGGGGCGGTCGAGCGCGTCGTCGCCGCGCACCCGGGCGTGCAGGTGGCAACCGTCGAGGCGCTGCGCACCCTCGACCTTGACGTGTACGCCCCGTGCGCGCTCGGCGGCGCGCTCACCGACGAGCTCGTCCCACGCCTGCAGGCCCGGGTGGTCTGCGGCGCCGCCAACAACCAGCTCGCCCACCCTGGGGTCGAGAAGGAGCTGGCCGACCGGGGCGTGCTCTACACACCCGACTACGTGGCGAATGCCGGCGGCGTCGTGCAGGTCGCCGACGAGGCGCTGCACCTGTCCTCAGGTGGCTTCCGGTTCGAACGGGCCAAGGCCAAGGCGGCGCAGATCTACGAGACCACCCTGGACGTCCTGCGCACCGCGGCGGCCGACGGGGTACCGCCCGCCGTGGCTGCCGACCGGTTCGCCGAGCGCCGGATGGCCGGGGTCGGCCGGCTGCGTACGGTCCTGCTGCCGGGCCGGACCTGACCGCCGTACCCGATCGTGGGCGCTCTGCCGGGCTCTGGCCGGCCCGGTACGCCGTCGGGGGCGAAACCCTGTAACCTTCTGCTTCAGGGACCTCCCGGCACGGTGCGGGCGCCCGTAGCCGGATCCAGCAGACTCCGGGGCCTGGGCCCCGTCGTAACGAGGGGGTCGAGCCATGGGGCGCGGCCGTGCCAAGGCCAAGCAGACCAAGGTCGCACGCGAGCTCAAGTACAGCTCTGGCTCGCTCGACCCCGATGCGCTGAAGAAGGAGCTGGCGGCGTCGCCGCCGACCATCTCCGGGGTGCACCCGCTCGCCGACGACGACGAGGACGAGGACCCGTACGACCGCAAGGACTGAGCGACGCTGTCTGCTCTGGTAGGACCCTGTCTGCTGCGGTGTGCGCGTGAACCGGGCGCGCACGCTCGTACGGTCCGGCTGATTCGTCACGCGAGCAGAGCCGTTCACGCGGGGCAAGGCAAGCGACCGTTGGGGTCAGACCGGGTGGACGCCCTCGAGGTGGACCGAGGCGTCCCCGGGCTCGACCGAACCCAGGATCCAGCAGGGGACGTGCCGGGCGGTGAGCAGGGCGAGCGTGCGATCGACGTCGGCAGGCGGGACGACCGCGACCATGCCGACCCCCATGTTGAACGTACGGTCCATCTCGGCCTGCTCCACCCGGCCCCGTTCGGCGACCAGGGCGAAGACCGCCGGCGGCGTCCAGGTGCCGCGGTCGAGCCGCGCGGACAGGTGCTGCGGCAGTACCCGGGCCAGGTTCGCCGCGAGGCCGCCGCCGGTCACGTGGGCGAAGGCGTGCACGTCGGTCTCCTCGATGACCGCCAGGCAGTCCTTGGCGTAGATCCGCGTCGGGGTGAGCAGCTCCTCGCCGAGCGGACGGCCGAGCTCGTCGATGACGGCGTCCAGGCGCAGCCGCGCGCCCTGCAGCAGGACGTGGCGCACCAGGGCGAAGCCGTTGGAGTGCACGCCGGAGGACGCCATCGCCAGGACCACGTCGCCCTCGGCCACCCGGTCCGGCCCGAGCACCTGGTCGGCCTCGACCACCCCGATTCCGGTCGCGGCGATGTCGTAGTGGTCATCGGCCATGAGGCCTGGGTGCTCGGCGGTCTCGCCGCCGACGAGCGCGCAGCCGGCCAGCTCGCAACCGGTCGCGATGCCGCCGACGATCTCCGCGACGCGCTCGGGTACGACGCGGCCGACCGCGACGTAGTCCTGCAGGAACAGCGGCTCGGCGCCACACACGACCAGGTCGTCCACCACCATGCCGACCAGGTCGATGCCCACCGTGTCGTGCTTGTCCATCGCCTGCGCGATCGCCAACTTGGTGCCTACGCCGTCGGTGCTGGAGGCCAGCAGCGGATCACGCCACCGCTTGATGTCGAGCCGGAACAGTCCCGCGAAGCCACCCAGGCCGCCCACGACCTCCGGCCTGGTCGCCCGCGCGACCTTGCTCCGCATGAGCTCCACGGCCCGGTCCCCGGCGTCGATGTCGACCCCGGCCTGGGCGTACGACGAACGCGCGGTGCGACTGGCGTCGTGGGTGTAGTGCGTACGTCCTGGGGGCGTCACGGGCGGGCGAGCGCGTCGACAGCAGCGACGTGCTCGACCTTGCTGCTGCCAGTCACGGTCCGCGCGATCCCCTCGAGCACGTGCTTGCCGATGAGGTCCTGCTGCGGCAGCTCGATCGGGTAGTCCCCGGTGAAGCAGGCGCGGCACAGGCGGTCCGCGGGCTGGGCGGTGGCAGCCGTGAGCCCGTCGAGGCTGACGAAGGCGAGGGAGTCCGCGCCGATCGACGTACGGATCTCATCGACCGTCAGGCCGCCGGCGATCAGCTCGGCCCGGCTGGCGAAGTCGATGCCATAGAAGCAGGGGTTCATCACGGGAGGGCTGGAGATGCGCACATGCACCTCGGCGGCGCCGGCCTCACGCAGCATCCGGACCAAGGCCCGCTGGGTGTTGCCGCGCACGATGGAGTCGTCCACGACGACCAGCCGCTTGCCCTTGATGACCTCGCGCAGCGGGTTCAGCTTGAGCCGGATGCCGAGCTGGCGGATGGTCTGCGACGGCTGGATGAAGGTCCGGCCGACGTAGGCGTTCTTCACCAGCCCCTGTCCGTAGGGGATGCCGCTCTGCTCGGCGTACCCGATCGCGGCAGGCGTGCCGGACTCCGGCACCGGGATGACGAGGTCGGCATCTACCGGCGCCTCGAAGGCGAGCGTCCGGCCGACCTGCACACGGGTCGTGTAGACCGACTGCCCGGCGATCGTGGTGTCGGGCCGGGCCAGGTAGACGTACTCGAACAGGCAGCCCTTGGGGGTGGCTTCGGCGAACCGGGTCGACCGCAGGCCGTGCTCGTCGATGGCGAGCAGCTCCCCCGGCTCGACCTCGCGGACGAAGCCGGCACCGACGATGTCCAGGGCCGCGGTCTCGCTCGCGACCACCCAGCCGCCCTCGAGTCGGCCCAGGACCAGGGGCCGTACGCCGTGGGGGTCCCTGGCGGCGTACAGGGTGTGGTCGTCCATGAAGGTGAGAGAGAACGCGCCCCGCAGGGTCGGCAGCACCTGCATGGCAACAGCCTCGGGCGACAGGTCGGGACGCGCGGCGAGCAGCGTAGTGATCAGGTCGGAGTCGGTGGTGGACCCCATGCTGGCGTCCGGGCCACCGAGCGCGGCGACCCGACGGGCGAGCTCGCTGGTGTTCGTCAGGTTGCCGTTGTGGCCGAGCGCGAGGCTGCCGCCGGTGGCGAGCATGCGGAAGGAGGGCTGGGCGTTCTCCCAGGTGCACGAGCCGGTCGTGGAGTAGCGGCAGTGGCCGATCGCGAGGTGGCCTTTCAGCGACTGGAGGATCGACTCGTCGAAGACCTGTGCGACCAGGCCGAGCTCCTTGTAGACGATGACCGCGCTGCCGTCGGACACCGCCATCCCGCAGGCCTCCTGGCCGCGGTGCTGCAGGGCGTACAGGCCGTAGTAGGTCAGCTTGGCGACGTCCTCGCCGGGGGCCCAGACGCCGAAGACACCGCACTCCTCACCGACCGGTCGCTCGGGCTGCAGGTCGTCGAGATCGCTCTGTCCGGGCGCGACGGGCACGACGGTGCTCCTCAGTGCAAGGGGAGTGGGGCCGGTCCGTAAAGGGTAGCCGCGGGCCTGCCCGGCCCCACCGCGACGCGCCTCCCGGTGCCTCCGCGCGTCGCGGCGCTTCTGTCGGAGCCGGGCCCTAGCGTGCACAGGAGTCGACCAGGAGGAGCTGGCATGGGCAAGCAGAACCGGGAGCGGCGGGCGGCCAAGCAGCGCAAGCGGCAGCGAGCCCAGTCCGACGACCTGGGGGTGGCCACCGTGGTCGGCGACCCACGGGATCTGGCTCTGACCGAGCTCCTGGTCACCTCGCTGCTGGTACAGGCGACCCGGGCCATGGTCGACGGGGGTCAGCAGGCCGCCACCCCGGCAACGTTCGTTCCGGCAGTCGTTCCTGATCGCCTATGCCACCCGCATCGGGGAACGCTTGCAAAAGGCCAGCGACACCGCGACCACGACCGAGCAGCTGCTGCGGCCGGAGCTGCTCCCGGTCCTGGCCGCCGAGAATGAGCGGGTCGAGCGGGCGAGGGACGCGATGTTCCCAACGCTGGTGTCGCGCCGTGTCGCCGTGAGCAACGCCCACGGCTGGGCCGCCGGCCGGGCCGCAGCCGACCAGGCCCGGCTCGACAACAGCCCCGAGATCGACGAGCGGGCCGCCTCGTGATCCCGGGTGCTGGTAGCAGACGTACGGTGACCCCGTCACATGGGACAGCTAGCCCGGGGGCAGCCGGACCAGCGGCAGCAGCGGCGACAGGTCCGACCGCTCGCCGCTGGCCCGTACCCGACCGTCACGGACCGCCTCCTGCCAGCCGAGGCGGCCGGTGCACAACTGTACGAACGCCACCGGCTCGACCTCGACCGTCGCAGGCGGCGTACCCCGGGTGTGCCGGACCCCGGCGAGGCACTGCACGGCGGCGTACGGCGGGACGCGCACCTCGACGCTACGGCCCGGGTGGCGGGTGGCGAGCGTCTGAGCCAGGTGCCGGGTGGCCAGTTTGAGCGCCCCACGTTCGGGGTCTTCGGCCGCACCGACCGCCTCGTCGAGCTGCCACAGCACGGCCTCCAACTCGCCCGGGACGACAGCGGAGCCGGGCACCTGGGCCAGCAGGGCTGCCACCGCCGCATCGTAAGACGGGGGGTTCGGCGGCATGCGCGCAGCGTAGGGCGGCCCTGACAGCCGGCAGGTGACGTGGGAGGGTTTGCCCGATCCCGAGGAGGCGTGTGTGTGGAAGGTCCCCGGCTCGCTGGTCGCCGCAGCCCTGATGCTCACCCTGACGGGATGCAGCGGTGGTGGCGGTGGCGGTGTTGCCGCGTCCCGCGCTCCAGCGGTGCCTGGCTCACCGACCAGCTCACCGTCCAGCGGGTCTAGCGAGAGCGCCCAGCCGGTCGGCTCGGCCGCGCCGAGCGGCGCTGCACAGCAGGCGCCAGTCAAGCAGCAGAGCGCCGCGATCCCCGGCAAGCTCAAGGGGACCATCGTCCTGGGGGTCAGCGCGGTGAAGGTTCGCGGCAAGCTGGCGACCGTCGACCTGACGATCACACCGACGCTGCCGGACGCCGCCGCGGACAAGTCCTTCAGCCTGTTCGAGCTCAACGGTGGTTCCACTGTGCCGCACATGACCCTCGTCGACCCGGTGGGCCTCAAGCGCTACTCCGTCGTCAAGGACGCGAACGAGATGGCCCTCGAGCCGGACGTGGTCGGGGTCCGAGCTCGCAGCGGCGCGTCCGCCAGCGGCACCTACACCTTCGCTGCCCCTGCCCCCGGCGTGACGTCGATCGACGTGTACTTCTCGGACTTCCCGCCGTTTCGCGACGTGCCGGTGACCCGCTGAGGGGGTGGACCCTGTTCGCCGCGCTGCTGCTCCTGGCCGCGGGCGCCACGCCTGCCTGGGCGGACGGTGACCCGTCGAAGGTGCCGCAGAGCAACCTTGACTCCTCCGTGACCCCGCTCCTTCTCGATCCCTCGGTCACCAGCCTGATCGGACCCGTCGAGCCGCTGGAGTCCGAGGCGACCTCGGCGGGGGTCACTACACTGACGCTGTCCTCAGACGTGCTGTTCGACTTCGGCAAGGCCACGCTGACGGCCACCGCAGAGCGCAAGGTCGAACAGCTCGCCGGGAAACTCGCTGCTGCACGCGGGATGGTCACCGTGGTCGGGCACACCGACGCGATCGGGTCCCCGCCGGACAACCAGACCCTGTCCACAGCCCGGGCGGCCGCAGTGCGGGCTGCGCTGCTGCGGGTGCTCGCCAGCAAGCCGATCCAGATCGTGGCCAGCGGTGTCGGGGAGACCCAGCCGGTGGCACCGGACATGATCGGCGGTAAGGACAACCCCCCGGGCCGCGCCCTGAACCGCCGGGTGGTCCTCACCTTCCGCTGACCGGAGGCGGATGGGGTGCGGACCCAGAGGCAACGAGCACAGCTGCGGCGGGAAGTCAAGGCGCCCGGCGATCAGGTCGAGGCGACCTCGGCGGGACGGTCAGGCGTCGCGCCGGCCAGCGGGCCGAACAGGGCGGGCAGTGTCGCCTCATGCGCCGCACGAAGGGTGGCCAGCGGAACCTCCAGCACGTCCTGCACCTCCAGCACGTCGCCATCGGTGACCCCGATGCGGGTGCACGGCAGGCTGCGGGCGCTGCACATCTCGGTGAACCGCAGCTCCTCCGAGCGGGGCACGGAGACCAGCGCGCGCCCGGCCGACTCGCTGAACAGCTGCACGAACGGTGACGGTCCAGCCGGCAGGATCACCCGGGCGCCGACTCCCCCGCAGAGCGCGGACTCCACGAGGGCCTGGGCCAGACCGCCGTCAGACAGGTCGTGCGCGCTGGACAGCATCCCGTCGCGGGAGCCCGAGACGAGCACCTCGCCGAGCAGCTTCTCCCGGGCGAGGTCGACGGCCGGTGGCAGGCCGCCCAGGTGCCGGTGCTGCGACCAGGCCCACTCCGACCCGCCGAGCTCGTCGCGAGTGTCCCCGAGCAGGAGCAGCGAGTCGCCGGGCTCGACGAACCCCATCGGCGTGCGCCGGGCGACGTCGTCGAACAGCCCGAGGACCCCCACGACGGGCGTCGGGTTGATCGCGACCCCAGCGGTCGAGTTGTAGAAGCTGACGTTGCCGCCGGTGACCGGGGCGGCCAGGGCCGTGCAGCCCTCGGCGAGCCCGCGGGTCGCCTCGGCGAACTGCCACATCACCTCGGGATCCTCGGGACTGCCGAAGTTCAGGCAGTTGGTCACCGCGATCGGCACGGCCCCGGTCGCGGCCACGTTGCGGTAGGCCTCGGCGAGGGCGAGCTGCGCGCCGGCGTACGGGTCGAGGCGGGTGTAGCGACCGTTGCCGTCGGTCGCCAGTGCGATCCCGAGGCCGGTGTGCTCCGACAGCCGTACGACACCGGCGTCCTGCGGCCAGGCCAGGACGGTGTCGCCGAGCACGATCCGGTCGTACTGCTCGACCACCCAGCGCTTGCTGCACAGGTTGGGGCTGGCGACCATCCGCAGCAGCAGCTCGGCGCTCGCCTCGGGGTAGGGCGGCAGCTCGCTCGAGCGCAGCGCGTCGAGGTCGGCCGGGCGTCGCATCGGTCGGTCGTACACCGGGCCGTCGTCGGCCAACGAACCCGGCGGTACGTCCACGACGGTCTCGCCGTGCCACCGGACCCGCAGCCGGTCGCCCTCGACTACCTCGCCGACAGCGGTGGCAAGCACGCCCCACTTCTCGGCGATGGTCAGCAGGGCGGCGAGCTTCGCCGGGGTCACGATCGCGAGCATCCGCTCCTGGGATTCACTCGCCAGCACCTCATGCGGGGCCATGGACGCCTCGCGCAACGGCACGCGGTCCAGGTGCACCAGCATCCCGCTTCGGCCCATCGCGGAGGTCTCGCTCAGCGCACAGGTCAGGCCCGCGCCGCCCAGGTCCTGGATGCCCTCGACGAGGTCCGCGTCATACATCTCGAGGCAGGCCTCGGTGAGCAGCTTCTCAGTGAACGGGTCGCCGACCTGCACCGCGGGTCGGTTAACCGGACCGCCCGCCTCGAAGGTCGCCGACGCCAGCACGGACACGCCGCCGATACCGTCCCGGCCGGTCTTCGCGCCGAGCAGGACGACGACATTGCCGATGCCGCGGGCTGCGGACAGCTGGATCCGGTCGGCCTTCATCACGCCGAGGCACAGGGCGTTGACGAGCGGGTTGCCCTGGTAGCTCGGGTCGAACACGACCTCGCCGCCGATGTTCGGCAGGCCCAGGCAGTTCCCGTAGCCGCCGATCCCGGCAACGATCCCGGGCAGCACCCGCAGCGTGTCGGGGTGGTCGGCATCGCCGAAGCGCAGCGGGTCCATCACCAGGACCGGCCGGGCTCCCATCGTCAAGATGTCGCGGACGATGCCGCCGATGCCGGTGGCCGCGCCCTGGTAGGGCTCGACGTAGCTCGGGTGGTTGTGGCTCTCGACCTTGAAGGTCACCGCCAGCCCCTCGCCCACCGCGACGACGCCGGCGTTCTCGCCGATGCCAACGAGCATCCGGTCGCGTGCCGACTCCGGGATGTTCTTGGGGATCTCGCTGAACTGCTTCAGGTGCCGCTTGCTGCTCTTGTACGAGCAGTGCTCGCTCCACATGATCGAGTACATCGCGAGCTCGCACTCGGTGGGCCGGCGCCCGAGGACCTCGCAGATCCTCGCGTACTCGCCGCGGGCCAGTCCGAGGTCGGCGTACGGCTGCTGCTGGTCGGGTGTGCTTCCTGCCAGCTCGACCGTATCGGTCACGCGCTCACCTGGGTCTGCAGGACGCTACGGAAAAAGCCCAGCCCGGCGGTGCCGGCCGTGCCGATGAGGTCCTCCACCGCGTGCTCGGGGTGCGGCATGATCCCCACGACGTTGCCAGCGGCGTTGCGGATCCCGGCGATGTCGCGCGAGCTGCCGTTGGGGTTGCCGCCGAAGTACCGCGCGACCACCCGGCCCTGTGCCTCGAGCTCGTCCAGGACCTGTTCGCTGGCAACGTACCGGCCCTCGCCGTTCTTGACCGGCACGACGATCTTCACGGCCGGTTCGTACGCCGTCGTCCACGCGCTGGTCGTGTCGGTGATCTGCAGCTGCTGGTCGCGGTTGACGAAGTGCAGGTGCGCGTTGCGGGTGAGGGCCCCGGGCAGCAGGTGCGACTCGCACAGCACTTGGAAGCCGTTGCAGATCCCCAGCACCGGAAGGCCGTTCCCGGCGGCCTCGACGACCGTCGCCATCACCGCCGCAAATCGCGCGATCGCCCCGCAGCGCAGGTAGTCGCCGTAGGAGAAGCCACCGGGCAGCACCACCGCGTCCACTCCGTGCAGGTCGGGATCACCGTGCCACAGCGCCACCGCCGCGCCCCCCGCCAGGCGTACGGCGCGCTGCGCGTCGCGGTCGTCCAGGCTGCCGGGGAAGGTGACGACGCCGATCTGCACGGGGGTCAGACTAGTGGAGCGGAGTCCTTGCTCCACGGGCCGCGCCCGGTGGTGGCGCTCTCAGACAGCTGGGCCATGACCGCGCCCTTGGCGGCCAGCACCCGTCGTACGGCGGGCACGGAGAGCTGGTCGCGCGGCAGGGGCAGCGTCAGCTTGATCTCCACCGCCGGACGGTACGGCCGCCGCAACCCTCTAAGCCGCGGCTGCACCTGGGCCGGCGGCCAGTCAAGCCGGTCGGACGGCGAAGTCCTCGATGACCGGGTTGCTCAGCAGGATCTCGGCCATCTGCGTGGCCTGCGCAAGCGCCAGGTCCGGTGAGTCGGCGTCCAGGGCGAGCTCGACGTGCCGCCCGATGCGCAACCCGGCCGGGGCCGCGAAGCCCAGCGTCGGCAGCGCGTTCGCCACCGCCTGCCCCTGCGGATCGAGGATCTCGGGCTTGAGCATCACGTCGACGACGATCCGGTGCACGGCCACGGGCTCGACCCTACCGGCGATCCGGGCCGCCGCCCGCCCCCTTCTGGCCTCGCCCTCACCCGCCCCCGCTGCTGCCGCCGCCGCCCGCCGTCCCCTCTGCCGCCGCCGCCGCCGCCGCCTCCGCCGCCGCCGCCGCCTATGGGCACCCGCGATCTTGACGCTTGTGTGCGCGACACGCCGCCCCGAGCGCACAAGCGTCAAGATCGCGGGGATGGTGCGGGCTCTGCTGGTCCAGGGAACCGGCAGTGGGGCGATCTGCAGTCAGGCGGCCGAGCGCAACCGGTCCAACGTGACCGGAGGCGACAGCGACGGCGGCCGCTGCGTGTCGGGGCCGCGGCGGCCCCTCGACGTCTTGCCCTGCGCCGCGACGAGCGCACGGCGTACGTCGTGAACCAGCGCCGCCCTCGGCCGCAGGTACCAGTCGTCGGCGCTGAAGCGCCGCACCTCCAGGCCTGCGTTGCTAAAGGCGTTGTGCCGTCGCCGGTCACGCGTGAAGGCGGGGCGGCTCGTATGGGCAACCAGGCCGTCGTACTCCAGGACGACGCCTCGGACGTGGAGATCCGCCCGGCCGAGGTGCCGGCCGGCGTCGTAGAGGTCGGTCTGCGCTTCGGTCTCCACCCCGGCGAGCTCGAGCTCGACGCGCACCCGGGTCTCCATGGGCGACTCACTGCGGGGATTCAGCAGGGGCAGGACGAGCCGCGCCCCCAGCACTCCGCGCAGCCCTCTGGCCCGCTCCAACGCCTGGACGAGCAACGCGGGCGTGGTCACTCCGGCTCGCAAGGACGCGTCGCCCAGCACTGCGGCTTCGTGGACGGCCTCCAGCCGGGCCGCGTCGATGATGACCTGCGCTGGCGACACCAAGAGCAGCCCGTGATGCTCGTGGAGCTCGGCCTCCCCGACGAGCGCGCTGTGCTGGCGCAATCCCGCCTGCGGTCGCAGGTTCCGGCCTCGAGGCACGACCACGTCCACCAGGGCGTCGCGCTCGAGCACGTCCACGCCGAGCATCCAGAGGGCGGCGGGGCCTGTCACGGCGGTGTCCGGGGGCAGGGAGCGGCGTACCGCGGCGACACGCACCTCGACGGTGTCTTCGTGCTCGGACCCGACGTAGGCGTTGCGCAGGATGCGTCGCACCACGCCGTCACGGACCAGGGCACGTGCACGCGCCGGGCTCCCAGCGCGTGCGATCAGCTCAGCGCGACCCCAGACCTCGAACTCCATCGTGGCAGGTTGGCGCCGCGGGTCCGACAGAGCGGCGCCTCATCCACAGGCTGACGCCATGTGCACAACCTCCGTTCAGACGTACACCCACCCGCCTCCCGCGATCTTGACACTTCGGCGCGCTCGCCGGCGTGTTGCGCGCCCTAGCGTCAAGATCGCGGGACGGAAGAGGGGCGGGGGGTGCGGGGCGGGGCGGCTGGGGGGCGGGGCGGCGGGGGCAGCTAGCTAGGGGGGCGGAGGTAGCTGTCGAACGAGGAGCCGGTGAGGCGCTCGTACGCCTCGAGGTAGCGCGCCCGGGTCTGCTCAACCACCTCGAGCGGCAGCTCCGGGCCGGGCTCGCGCTTGTCCCAGCCTGAGGTGGACAGCCAGTCGCGGACGTACTGCTTGTCGTACGACGGTTGGGCGCGGCCTGGCTGCCACGACGCGGCTGGCCAGAAGCGCGAGGAGTCCGGCGTCAGTACCTCATCGCCCAGTACGAGCTGCCCGGCGAGCAGGCCGAGCTCGACCTTGGTGTCGGCCAGCAGGATTCCGGCGGCGGCGCAGACCGCGGAACCGCGCGCGTAGACGCGCAGCGTGACATCCCGCAGCTCGGCGGCCAGATCGCCCCCGACGAGCGCGGCCACCTCCTCGTACGTCATGGGCAGGTCGTGCTCGCCGAGCGGGGCCTTGGACGTGGGCGTGAAGATCGTCGTGCGCAACTCGGAGCCGTCCACCAGCCCGGCTGGCAGCGGCACGCCCGACACGGCACCGGTAGCGGAGTAGTCGCTCAGGCCGCCACCAGTGAGATAGCCGCGGGCGACGCACTCGACGGGCACCATGTCCAGCCGCCGGACGAGCACCGAACGGCCGCGGAGCTGCTCGGCGTACGGCTGCAGGGCAGGCAGCGCGCGGACCACGTCCGAGGTCTCGACGTGGTTCGGCACGACGTCCGCGAGCTGTTCGAACCACCACAGTGACAGCGCGGTCAGCACCGCGCCCTTGTCCGGCACCGTCGTCGGCAGCACGACGTCGTACGCCGACAGCCGGTCGCTCGCGACCAGGAGCAGCTGGTCCTCGCCGACGGCGTACAGGTCGCGAACCTTGCCCGAGTGGACCAGCGGCAGGGGCAGGCTCACGTCAGGGCCGACAGGCGCTCGAAGACCGGCGCGAGCCGGGCGAGGTAGCGCTCCGGGCGGCACACCTCGTCCAGCCGGGCCTCGTCGAGCTGCTGCCCGGCGGCGGCGGCCTGCTCGGTGAGGGCGGCGCGGAACGGCGTACCGCTCTCCCAGGTCGCCATGGCGGCCTGTTGCACGAAGGCGTACGCGTCCTCGCGGGACAGCCCGGTCTCGACCAGCTCGAGCAGCACGGTGGAGGTGTAGATCAGGCCGCCCGAGCTGTCCAGGTTGGCCTGCATGCGGTCGGCGTCGACCACCAGGCCGGTGACGAGCCGCGTCGTCAGGTGCAGCAGGTAGTCGGTCGCGATCGAGGCGTCCGGCAGTGCGACCCGCTCGGTCGAGCTGTGCGAGATGTCGCGCTCGTGCCACAGCGGGATGCCCTCCATGACCGGTACGACCTGCGCGCGGACGATGCGGGCCAGGCCCGCGATGCGCTCCGAGGCGATCGGGTTCTTCTTGTGCGGCATCGCGCTCGAGCCCTTCTGGCCCTTGCCGAACGGCTCCCACAGCTCGCGAACCTCCGTGCGCTGGCCGTGCCGCACCTCGAGCGCGAAGGCCTCGCAGACCGTGGCGAGCACCGCCAGCGCCGACACCCACTCGCTGATCCCGTCCCGCAGGACCACCTGCGTCGCGGCCGGCGCGGCCGTCAGTCCCAGCCGCTGCGCCACCGCGGCCTCCACAGCCGGGTCGATGTTGGAGTACGTCCCTACCGCCCCGCTGATCTTGGCCACGGCGACGGCCTCGCGGGCCCGACGCAGCCGGTCGCGGGAGCGCGCCACCGCGAAAGCCAGGTCGGCCATGCGGTGACCGAACGTCGTCGGTTCAGCGTGGATGCCGTGCGTACGCCCAACCTTGACGGTGTCCTTGTGGGCCAGCCCGAGATCACGCAGTGCGCCCACCAGCGCGTCGGCCTTGGCCAGCAGGATGTCGCTGGCCTCGACGAGCTGCAGCGCGAGCGCGGTGTCGAGCAGGTCGCTGCTGGTCATGCCGAAGTGGACGTACGCCGCGGCCTCGCGCGGCGAGGTGTTGTCCGCCCAGGCCGACAGGAAGGCGATGACGTCGTGCTGGGTGACCGCCTCAATCTCGGCGACCGCCTGGGGTGTGGGCGGCTGCGCGGCCCGCACCGGCGGGACGGCGCTCGCGAGCACCGTACCGGCTTCGGCATGCACCTCGAGCACGAGCACCTCGACCTGGCACCACAGCTCGTACTTGTGGGCTTCGCTCCAGACCCGGCCCATCTCGGGCAGGGTGTAGCGCTCGATCACGGCAGGACTCCTTGCGGTTACGCGGGATGGCCGGCTCAGTCTCCCAGCAGCGCTGGGACGGTCAGGAAGCGGAGCTCAGCGCTGGGCGGCCTTCTCGAAGTCGTCCTTGAACTGCCACAGCCGCTGCCGCAGTGCCGGGTCGCCCACGGCGAGCACCTGCACCGCGAGCACGGCAGCGTTCATGGCGTTGTCGATCCCGACCGCGGCGACGGGCACCCCGGGGGGCAGCTGGGTCAGCCCGTACAGCGCGTCCTGACCGCTGACCGCGGGGCCGGACAGCGGCACGCCGATCACCGGCAGCGTCACGTGCGCCGCGACGACGCCGGCCAGGGCCGCGGCCCCCGCCGAACCGGCGATGACGACCTCGATGCCCCGCGGCTCGAGCTGGCCCATCCAGGTGGCCAGAGCTCGCGGCGACCGGTGCGGGGACGTGCAGCTCTCGTCGTAGGCCACGCCGAAGCGGGCCAGCAGCGCGCCGGCCTGCGCCATCTGGTCCCGCTCGGCCGGACTGGACCAGATGACGGACACGCGCGCTGCTCGATCGTCGCCCTCGTCGCTGCGGGTCACGGTGTCACTCCTGTCGCTGGTGGGACTGCGATCTCACCACGGACGGCTGACAGGGCGATGTCGCTGCGTGCAAGGCCGCCCCGCAGGTGCACGGCCGCCACCCCGTCGTACGCCGCCGAGCGGGCCTGGTCGAGGGTCGCGCCCACGGCGGTCACCGAGACAACGCGGCCGCCCGCGGAGACCAGCGGGTCGCCGCGGGTACCCGCGTGCAGGACGATCACGCCGTCCGGGAGCGCGCCAACCTCCACGACATCGCCCGTCACGGGCGCCCCCGGGTAACCCTCGGCAGCGACCACGACCGTGACGGCAGCGCCCTCGCGCCAGGCCGGCGGTATGGGCTCCAGGGTGCCGCGCGCGCACGCCAGCAGCAGCCCCGCCAGCGGCGTCTCGAGCAGGGCCAGCACGACCTGCGTCTCGGGATCACCGAAGCGACAGTTGAACTCGATGACCGCCGGCCCACGCGAGGTCATCGCCAGCCCGGCGTACAGCAGCCCGACGAAGGGCGTATCGCGCCGGGCCATCTCCTCGACCACGGGCTGCAGCACGGTCGCCCGGACCTGTTCGACAGCCCCAACTGGCAGCCAGGGCAGCGGGGCGTAAGCGCCCATCCCTCCGGTGTTGGGGCCCGTGTCGCCGTCGCCGGCCCGCTTGAAGTCCTGCGCCGGCAGCAGCGGCAGTACCGTGACGCCGTCGCACAGCGCGAACAGCGACACCTCCGGACCGTCCAGGAAGTCCTCGATCAGCACCCCCGCGCCGTCGCCCCGCAACGCCTCCCGGGCGAAGGAGCACGCCTGCGCCTGGTCGTCGGTGACGAGCACGCCCTTGCCGGCGGCGAGCCCGTCGGCCTTGACCACGTAGGGCGGCGAGCGGCTGGCGAGGGCCGCCACGGCCTGCTCGAGCGTGGTGCAGCTGTCGGCGGACGCGGTCGGCACCCCGGCGGCGGCCATCACCTGCTTGGCGAAGCTCTTGCTTCCCTCGAGCTGTGCGGCGGCGGCCGACGGACCGAAGCAGGCGACGCCCGCCGCCCGTACGGCGTCTGCGGCACCCGCGACGAGCGGCCCCTCCGGACCGATCACGACGAGGTCGACGGCGTGCTCGGCGGCCAGGGCCGCGACCGCCGCCGGGTCCGCGAGCTCCAACGGGAGGTTCCGCGCCAGCCCCGCTGTACCCGGGTTGCCGGGAGCGCACAGCATCGCCGTCACGGCCGGGTCGCGGGACAGCGCGAGCACCAGCGCGTGCTCGCGCGCACCAGCGCCGACGACCAGGACCTTCATGCGCGGCACGCTACTGAGGCGGTCCGACAGCCCCGGCCGGCGAGCCCGCGCAGGTCGGACAGCCGGTCAGACGAGCGGGCGCAGCTGCAGGGTCTGCTCGCGGTCGGGGCCGACGCCGATCGAGCTGAACGGCGCGCCGCTCATCTGCTCTAGCGCCCGGACGTAGCGCTGGGCGTTGACCGGCAGGTCCTGGAACACCCGGGCCGCACCGAGCTCCTCGGTCCAGCCGTCCAGGAACTCATACACCGGCTTGGCGTGGTGGAAGTCGGTCTGGGTCATCGGCATCTCGTCCAGCCGCTTGCCCTCGACCTCGTAGGCGACGCAGACCGGGACCTGCTCCCACCCGGTGAGTACGTCGAGCTTGGTCAGCACGAAGTCGGTCACCCCGTTGACGCGCGCGGCGTAGCGGGCGATCACCGCGTCGTACCAGCCGCAGCGGCGCGGGCGACCGGTCGTCGTGCCGTACTCGTGCCCGACCTCGCGCAGCCGCTCGCCGTCGGCGTCCAGCAGCTCGGTCGGGAACGGGCCCTCGCCGACGCGGGTCGTGTAGGCCTTGATCACCCCGATGACCTTGTCGATCCGCATCGGCGGGATGCCGCTGCCGGTGCACGCTCCACCAGCCGTAGCGCTGCTCGAGGTGACGAACGGGTAGGTGCCGTGGTCGACGTCGAGCAGCGTCGCCTGGCCGCCCTCGAGCAGCACGGTCTGGCCCGCGTCCAGCGCCCGGCAGAGCAGCAGCCCGGTGTCGGCGACCATCGGCCGAAGGCGCTCGACGTGCACCAGCAGGTCCTCGACGACGCTGTCGACCGTGACCGCTTTGCGGTTGTAGACCTTCACGAGCAGCTGATTCTTCTGCGCCAGGGCGCCCTCGACCTTGGCCCGCAGGATCTTCTCGTCGAACAGGTCCTGCACCCGGATGCCGGTGCGGTTCATTTTGTCGGCGTACGTCGGGCCGATGCCCCGTCCCGTCGTACCGATCTTCTTGCTGCCCAGGAAACGTTCGGCCACCCGGTCCAGCGTGCGGTTGTACGACGCAATGACGTGCGCGTCGGCGCTAACGACCAGGCGGGAAGTGTCGACCCCGCGGGCCTCGAGGGCGTCGATCTCCTCGAACAGCACCGACAGGTCCACGACGACCCCGTTGCCGATCACCGGCGTGCAGCCGGGCGACAGGATGCCGCTGGGCAGCAGGTGCAGCGCATAGGTCTGTTCGCCGACGACCACGGTGTGCCCCGCGTTGTTGCCGCCGTTGAACTTCACGACGAGGTCGACCAGACCGCCGAGCTGGTCGGTGGCCTTGCCCTTGCCCTCATCGCCCCACTGGGCGCCGACGAGCACGAGTGCGGGCATGGGAGCCCTCCCTGGGCAGGCGGGAAGCCCCGCGCGGTGTCGCGACCGGGGCCTCTTGCGGGGGCAGTCTAGCGACGTACGCTCGCCGGTATGGCCAAGCTCCCCGGTATCGACAGCCTGGTCGGCGGCGCGCTGTCGGCACTGCAGTCCCAGACCGACGCGCTCGCCGCGCTGCCGGCCGCGGTGCAGGGGTTGACCGGCGCGGTCCGCGGCCTGGTCGAGGTCGCGTCCTCGGCGCGGGACACGGTGCTCGCGGTGAATCGGCTGGTGGTGCGCGTCGACGCGATCGTGGCCGAGCTCGAGGCGCCCCTGCTGGCGCTGGCCCCGGGCCTGCAGAAGATGGCCGCGGTGCTCGACGACCCGGTCGTCGCCGAGATCCCGCAGACCCTCGCCCAGGTGCAGCGCGACATCCTGCCGGTCCTGCGGACCCTGGCCGACACCCACGAGCGGGTCGCGTTCATCGCCGGCTCCACCGAGCGGATCATGGCCTTCGTCGACGACACCAGCCGCACCCTTTCGGGGCTGCCTGGCGCCGCGCTGCTCGGCCGCCGCCGCCCCGTCCGGCCGCTCTCCGACGGTCCGGTCGGGCGGCTCTCCGACGGTACGAGCCGGCCGCCCGAGCCCTGACGCCGCGGCCCGCCACAGCCCCGCCGCCCGACCTACCCGGCGAGCGCGGACGCCGCCGACGGGTCGCTCTCGGTGAGGAACTGCTGCAGCCGCTGCTCCTCGGCCGTCTCGCCGATCGCGCCGGCCGCCCGGCCGAGCGCGTGTACCGACCGCAGCACCCCCTGGTTCGGCGCATGCGACCACGGCACCGGCCCGTACCCCTTCCAGCCGTTGCGCCGCAGCGCGTCGAGCCCCCGGTGGTAGCCGGTGCGTGCGTAGGCGTAGCTCTCGATCACGGCCCCGCGCCCGTACGCCGCATCGGCGAGCGCCGCCCATGCTGCGCTGCTCGTGGGATGCGCGGCCGCGACCTGCGCCGGGTCGGTGCCGGAGCTCAGCAGCTCGCGCGGCGCCGCCTCGTCGGGCAGCAGCGTCGCTGCGGGTCCACCGAACAGGTCCTTACCCTGGTAGCTCATGAGGGCATGATGCCGTCATGCCGCTGCTGCCCGTCCACGACACCCACCTGTTCGTCGAGGAACGCGGTGAGGGCTTCCCGCTGCTTGTGCTGCACGGCGGCCCAGGGCTGGACTCGCACGAGTTCGCCGACTACCTCGACCCGCTCGCCGACGCCTACCGGCTGGTGTTCGTCGATCAGCGGGCGCAGGGCCGGTCCGACCGGGACGCCGACCCGGCGACCTGGACGCTGCAGCAGATGGCCAGCGACGTCAGCGGAGTCGCCGCGGCCCTGGGCGTCGAGCGGTATGCGGTGCTCGGCCACTCCTACGGAGCGATGGTGGCCCTGCAGCACGCCGCCGACGCGCCCGGCGCCGCCGCTGCCACGGTGGTCTCGGGCGGGGTCCCGTCCACGCGGTACTTCGACGCCGTCGAGCAGGCGCTCGCGAGCTTCGAGCCGGAACACCTGCGTCAGCAGGTCGCGGACAGCTGGGCCCGCGAGGCCGGCGTCCAGACCGAGCAGGAGTGCGCGCAGCTCATGCACGACCAGAATCCCTTCCACTTTGCGGATCCGGAGGACCCGCGGATCGCCGAGTACGAGCGGCGCACCGCCGAGACGGTGTACGCCCCCGCGGTCCTTCGAGCCGCCTCACTTGAGTCCGGCGGCCTCGGGATCGAGGTCGAGGACGCACTGCACCGGGTGCACCAGCCACTGCTGGCCTGCACCGGACGCCACGACCGGACCTGCGTCGTCGCGGCGTCCGAGCGGATCGCCGAGCTCGTGCAGGGCGCCCAGCTGCACGTGTTCGAGCGCAGCGGGCACATGACGTTCGTCGAGCAGCCGGAGGAGTACGTCGCCGTCGTACGCGCCTTCCTGGACGCAGCGTGCGGGGACGAGGCCTCGGCGTGAGAGACCTCGACATCGTGGTGTTCGGGGCCACCGGGTTCGTCGGCCGGCTCACCGCTCAGCACCTGGCCCGGCACGCACCGATCGGCACGAGGATCGCCCTGGGTGGGCGGTCGCTGACCAGGCTGGAGTCCGTGCGCGCCGAGCTCGGGCTGGACTGGCCCCTGGTCGTGGCGGATACGGGTGACCCGGCAGCGCTTCGCGCCATGGCCGAGCGCACAACGGTCGTGGCGACGACGGTCGGGCCGTACGCCCGCTACGGGCTGCCGCTCGTGCAGGCTTGCGCAGCAGCCGGCACGCACTATGCGGACCTCGCCGGTGAGGTGCTGTTCGTCCGGGACAGCATCGACGCCCACCACGCGGCCGCGGTGGCCAGCGGCGCACGAATTGTGCACGCGTGCGGCTTCGACTCAGTGCCATCGGACCTCGCGGTGCTGCTGCTGCACGGGGAGGGCGGCGAGCTCGAGGCCACCACGCTGCTGCTCGCGTCCGCCCGCGGTGGCTTCAGCGGAGGCACCATCGACTCGCTGCGCAACCAGGTCGAGGTCTCCAAGGCCGACACCTCCCTCAAGCGCGTCGCCGCCGATCCCTACGCGCTCTCGCCCTCCCGCGCGAAGGAGCCCGACCTCGGCGGCGAGGGCGACTCGGTGCTGCCTCGGCGCGACGACCTGCTCGGCCGCTGGGTGGCGCCCTTCGTCATGGCCCCGTTCAACACGCGCATCGTCCGACGGAGCAACGCGCTGCAGGACTGGGCGTACGGCCGGCGGTTCCGCTACACCGAGGTCATGGGCGTCGGTCCGATGCCGGTCGCTCCCGTCTTGGCCTCGGCGGTCTCGGCCGGTCTGGTCGGCCTCGGCCTCGGCCTCGGGATGGCGTTCCGGCCGGCGCGGCTGGTGCTCAACCGGGTGCTCCCCAAGCCCGGCCAGGGCCCGAGCGAGCAGACCCGCGAGAACGGCCACTTCCGCACCCAGACCCATGCGCGTACGGCGGACGGGCGGCACCTGGTGGCCACGGTCGCCGCCAAGGGCGACCCCGGGTACGCCGCGACCGCCGTCATGCTCGGCCAGTCCGCGCTGTCCCTCGCACTGGACGAGCTGCCCGGCGGCGGTGGTGTGCGCACGCCTGCAACGGCCATGGGGACGGCGCTGGTAGAGCGGCTCCGCGCCCAGGGCTTCGAGCTCACCGTCACCGAGGTCGCTCGCTAGGAGGCTCCAGGACGCCTCCGGTGCCGGCAGGATGCGGGCAGGATGCGGGCGGTGGACTACGGCAGCACGCTCGTCCGGGTGCTGCTCGGCGCGACCGCGCACCCCGGCGGCGTGCCGCTCAGCCGGCACCTGCTCGACCTGCTCGAGCTGACGCCGGGCTCCCTGGTCGCCGACGTGGCCTGCGGCCGTGGCAGCACCCTGGACCTGCTCGCCGAGCGAGGCCACCTGCCGGTGGGCGTCGACCTGTCCTCCCGCCACCTGCGCGCCGTTCTGGGGGACGCGCACGCCCTACCGCTGGCTGCGTCCTCGTACGACGCGGTGCTGTGCGAGTGCAGCGTCTCGACCTTCGCCCGGCCGAAGGTGGCGCTTGCCGAGGCGGCCCGGGTGCTGCGGCCTGGCGGGAGGTACGGCATGACGGACGTGCTCCTGGACCGGGAGCGGGCGGGTCCGGTCGTCGTAGCTGCTGTCGACCGGCTGACCGGCGCGCGGAGTGTGCAGGCGTACGCGGGCCTGCTGGAGGGTGCCGGCCTGCAGCTCGTCACCGTCGAGGACCGCGGTGCGGACGCCCTGGCACTGGTCCGTCGGCTGCGGCGTCGCCTGCCCTGGTCCGGGGTGGTGCGGGCCTGCGAGCAGGCTGTGCGTACCGGCGCACTGGGCTACGGCCTGTTCCTGGCCCGCAAGCCCTGACCCTCAGTGGGCGGCCCGAACGGGCCCGAGCGCGGGCAGCAGCACACCGTCGACCACGCGCACCACATCGTCCTCGCCGATCAGCCGGCCCTGCGCGGCGACCTGCTGGTAGGCGATGGCGGGGAAGACCTGGGCGAGGGTTTGGACGTCCAGGTCGGCGCGGACCGACCCGCGTTCGACGGCGCGGGACAGGACGCGTTCGAACAGGCTGCCGTAGGGCGCGCCAAGGGCCTGCTGAGAGGCCTCGCGCAGTGCCGGGTCGTGTCGGGAGGCACTGAGCACGCTGGCCAGGACCTGGGCGTTGCGGCCCTCTCGCTGCAGGTAGGCCCGTCCGCACTCGAGCAGGTCCTCGCGCAGGTCCCCGGTGTCGGGCACCTGCGGGGCCTGGAACAGCGCTGCCGCCGCGGCGGCTACCAGGGCCGTCTTGCCGGGCCAGCGCCGGTAGATCGTAGCTTTGCTCGCGCCGCACCGACGCGCGACGGCGTCCATGGTGAGCCGCTCGAAGCCCTGCTCGATGAGCAGGTCCTGGGTGGCCCGCAAGAGCTGCTCGTCGATCGCCGGGTTGACCGGACGGCCCGGGGAGCGAGCTGCGGTCTGCATGCGTCGATCCTAACAGGTACTGGACGGGACAGTATCGATACTGTACGGTTTCGTGTCGTAGGCTGAAGAAGTTTCCACAATGAGAGGACCTCTGCGATGACTACGACAGTGCTGCTGGCCGGTGCTACCGGCATGCTCGGCAACCGGATCGCCCCCCACCTGCTCGATCAGAGCGACGTCGAGGTCCGGCTGCTGCTGCGGAGCGCCGCACCGGCCGAAGCGGGCAAGGCCGAGGCCGTCAGCGCCCTGGTCGCGCGCGGCGCGTCGGTCGTGACCGGGGACGTCACCGAACCCGCATCGCTGGACGCGGCCACCGCGGGCGTTGACGTGGTGGTGTCCGCCCTGCAGGGCGGTCCGGAGATCATCCTGGATGGCCAGGTGGCGCTGGCCCGGGCGGCGGCCGGCAACGGGGTCCGGCGGTTCCTGCCGTCGGACTTCGCGATCGATCTGTTCGCCGCGCCGCAGGGAGCGCCGCAGTTCGACATGCGGCGGCGCGCGGACAGTGCAATCGACGCGCTGCCCATGCAGGTCGTACACGTGCTGAACGGGGGCTTCATGGACCTGATGCTCGACCCCGGCACACCCGGCCTCATCGACCTGGACAAGGGCACCGCGATGCTGTGGGGTACCGGGGACGAGCCCTTCGACCTCACCACGGTCGACGACACCGCGCGCTTCACCGCCAGGGTCGCCACCGACCCCGCCGACCTGTCCGGCGTGCGCTACCTCTCCGGTGACCGGACCACCTTCGACACGATCATCGGCGAGACCGAGCGGATCACCGGGACGACGCTGACCCGCAACGTGCTGGGCAGCGCGGACGACCTGCGGCGCATCACCGCCGGCGCCGACGACCCTTGGTCGGTCGTCCCGCAGTG
>JAABUM010001040.1_pt1 | contig 43659 bp, 77 predicted proteins | sample 5559161 | NCBI WGS metagenome assembly JAABUM01 (sample SAMN10711868, study PRJNA513369) | rock metagenome | isolation source: Antarctica rocks | place: Antarctica: Victoria Land, Siegfried Peak nord
CATCTGAAAGGGATCGTCACTGTCAAACCCACCAGCGCGTCTGCGACCATGTGCGCCAGGCTGGCGGCCGCCTCGCCGGACGCCTTGGCCTTGAGCTGGGCGCTGCTGCCGCCCAGGGCGGTGGCCACGATGGAAATGGCGTCGGCCTCGGAAACCACGTCCCACAGGCCGTCCGTCGCCAAGACGACCGCCGTGTCTTGCCGCCTGCGGTTCAGAGGGTCGTAATGCCTTAGCCTTGCTTATGTGATGGACACATCCCCTCGAGGAGGAAAAAAGTCAGCTCGAGTGCTTGCAGGAAGAGACTGAACTCCATGCAGTGCAAGCCGGGACAGGAACAAAAAGTAGTCCCCGACTGCATTGCTCTCCAACACGAAGCTATGTAGGTATCCAGTGAGGAGAGTCATCGCACATCCAAGTCTCAGCTGCCGGTGACTGTTCATGGGCTTCTCTCATCATAGGATCTTTCACTTTGCGGTGCCGCACCCGAGCGTCACATGCCGCACGTCGGGCGTCGCGGACACGATGCGGCGGGGCGTCTTGTAGTCGGCGTCGCCCAGCGCGCGGCTCATGTTGAGGGAGTGGCGGCCCGAGGGGCTGACAACGCGCGAGCCACCGTCCATCACCTTGCCGCCCTTGGAGCGGATGCGCCGCGCCTCCTCTGGGTCGTTCACCTGGAAAGGGCCACGCAAGTTTTCATTCAGGCTGATAGCAATATACGTTGCGATGATGGGGAGCCACGAGTGCAGATGGCCGCCGAGCTGCGGGGACATGCAGCGCGTTTCTATGTGCCACAGCTCCATGTTGCTGGTCGCGGCAGTCAAAAAGATGCACAGGCATCTACATGAAGCGTAATGACATCAACTAGGGAGTTACCTTGTGGTCGGACGCTGCCGTCAACTTCTCGGGCTTGCCGCCGCGGTCCAGCACCGCGATGCTGTCGCCTGCGGTCAATGCATCAATGTCGCAAGCTGCGCTACGACCTGCAGCAGACCACCTGGCACACAGGGCTGTGCAGCTTGCATGTCGTGCAGGCAGGGCTGTGCAGCAGGGTGGCAGCTTCAGCTGCTGCTTCTGCATGAGCAACAGATCATGCAGAAGCGCAGTGCAGAAGCGACATGTCATGCCCTGCCCGTGTGGGCCATATACAGGTTGGGTCCAGCTGCAAATTGCGGGGTGGCAGTGGTGTCGACAGTATCGCAGCACACAGCATTCACAGTACAGAGCACATGCTAGTCCTTACCTGTGTGGGCCAGGTAGAGGTCGGCGCCCAGCTGCAGGGCAGTCACGGCGGTGCTGCCGCAGCGGGCGCCGGTGCGCGCCGCCTCGGCGAGGATCTCAAAGTCCATGGCGGCGAAGGTGCGGTGCAGCGCCGCCTCCACCTCCCGATTGTCAAAGCCACCGCCGCCGCTGCCGTTTCTGCACGTGCAGCATCGAAAGTCACGCGTGTCGTCTGGTCTGGCTTGGTTCATGCCGCACTCAGACGGCCCTGCGGGCCGCAGCAAGGGTGCCTGCACCTCCTGCCCTAACTGTATCATACGTGGCGCTCCACTTGTGGAGACAAGCAGGTTCCCCCAAAACCACAAACACTGCAGAAGCCGGAGCACCGCCAGATGCCAAAGACAGTCAGGCTGCTCACCTGTGGCAGGCGCCCAGCTAGCCGCAATCAATGACAAAAAAAATGGCCGCCTGAGCGGTGAAAGCTGGCCGCTCACCTCTGGCAGGCGCCCAGCTCGCCCGCCAGCAGCACGTGCAGCCGCTCGCGCGCCGCATCCGCTGCGTCCGCCGCGCTGTGGCCATCAAAAACGCCGGCGTAGCTGCAGCGCAGCGGCTGCCCCGCCGCCGGGTCCTGCGCCTCTCTCGACTGAGAGTTCGCTGGCCGTTCGGACACTTCTGCCATGTCGGCGCCTGCGGCCGCGGCGGCCGGGCCCGGCTGGAAGTCTGGCTGCAGCCTGTAGCGGTCCTCGAAGTAGTCCCGCTCGCCTGTCGAGTGCAGGAAGACTCGCTTGTGATTCATCCTGATTGACTGGCTCAGCGCTTGCCGTGTTATGTATCGGATGCGGCTTGCAAAAACGATGCCGGCTGCATATTGAGTCTGTGCTTGCTGCGCCGGCGTCAGCCCACAGGCACCATATACGACGTTGCCAGTGGGTCGGAGGGGACTTGCCTTGAGCCTGGGCTGCCCCAAAGTAGATCCGAGGCTGCGCATGCTGTGGCTGCCGCGGTGGGACCACAGTAGATGGCAGCGCTGCAGACGGCCCCAATGCCAGGAACTCCGACGCCGCTGTGGAGAAGTCTCTCGCAGGCCAGGCACCCTCCCTATCATCTGCATGCGCGTGGAAAGTCGGATGCAAAGCTTGTCGCATCTGGTTGAGACAGGTGAGGAAAATGACATATGCTGTCCTTATTCAGGGCAAGACCTTCACAACCCATGAATCAACGCCGCCGTCGTGCACATTGACATGAATATTTGCCATGATTGCAGTGCCGTTCGCAGCACCTGCAGGAAGGTCCTGATCGGACTCGCTGCTGGCGGCGTCAACGCCTCGCTGTGACGTCGGCGCCCCGCCATTCCGCCCGCTGCTTTTGGAGCTTTCTCCACTGTTTCTATCAGCAGACCCATATGGCGCCTGCTCCACGCGCTGACGATTAAAGTCCGCCGCGTCTGACTCGGTGCGCTCCGTCGTAGGCGTCACCCGTTTGACCGACTGCCCGCCTCGCGGCGCGCCAGCCGGCGGCCGCCCGTCTAATTGGTGCGCCCCCGACTCTGCCAGCTGTCGCTGCTGTAGCTGGTGCCGCCTGCCCTCCTTTGTCGCTGTTGCTGCATCGGATTGCACATCACCCTCTGAAGCAGGTTCGCCTGCTTTGTCGCCGCCGCGCGGGGCGGAAAGCGGCTCATCTGCGCCCGCATGGCTCAGCTTCGCTACTGGCACGGCGAACGGCGAGGCAGGGCCGGCTGGCTCTTCGGCTTGCGGCACCACCGGCAGCTCGTCGTCATGCATGCTGAGCGTGCGCGCGGCAAGGCTGAGGGTGTTGGCTGCCTTGTCGCCATCCTGGGTGCCAGCCATCCCGGCCTGCGCATGACATAGCACGCCTTGGTTTGGATGGTGAAGCTGTAAGTTTCATGGCCAGGCGGCACGGATATGCGCAAGGTTTTCGTTATAACATCTTGGATCTGGTAACGACGCACCTGGCTGCTGCAGAGGAGCTAGAGGGTCTGAATGGTCCCTGATTGGCTATCGCAGATGATTGTGAGCCGGAAGCGAGCCAACTGGCCAGGCGCTGGTCGAGTAGGCGGTTTGCGATGCACGTGACTTGTGCGTCAATCTGCAGCGCTCTTCGCACCGCGGGACGCGAGCTATGCTGTGTTCGGCGCAGTTATGAGCTGATTTGATCGAGAAGCCGCTGCAGTTCTGAGGCTGAGCCATGCGATCAGGAACTGCAAAACCCTGCTCGTACAGCCGTATTTCCAGCCGGATTTCCGGTCACGTGAGGTCGGAATTTTGCCATTCAAGGGATGGCCTCAAACTCACAGCCACAGTCTACGAATCAATTTGTGCGTTTAAAAGGCACATACTCACTGCTTTTCAGGCTGTAGAGACCTTCCGCTGGTTTCGCGTCATCAGGCACACCGGATCACTTTCGCCAGCTCCTGAGCAAAAGCGCAGACAGCGTGTAAATTGGGAAGAGGCAAGCCTCCAGCACACACTTTGCACTGGCACATTGCTAGATGTAGCTCGCGCTGTATCCTCAGCTTTGACCGGAATGGCGAGGCACGACTTCGTTCGCCTTCCCGATGCCCAGACCTACATACTAGGCAATGCCCGCGTGCCAGCCTGCTGCGTTGAGCAGCAACAGGTTGCAGCTGATACCTCAAACAGCAGTGCTGTCAGCGGCAAGGGCTGGCAGACGTGTGTGGACGGGCTGCTGGCTGTCGATGTCGAGGTCAGCGGCGACAAAATCACAGCCATCAGGCCAGCAGCAGGAGCGCTGTCTGAAGCGTCGCCGTACCTGGACGTGCGGGAAAGCATGGTATTCCCGGCCTTCGTCGACCTGCACACGCACATAGGCGAGAATGCTCCACTGCCACGCCCTGCCCTGGTGGGGCTTTGCGGGATCTCAATTGCATGACATCGCTGCGCATCACAGCATGAGCGCCGGTGGTTTGGTAATAATCCAGTAAGCTAAGTCAATGGGTTCAAGCGCAGCGGGTCAGGGCTACGGCACACCCAGCATGGCACCCAGCATGCTGTGCCATGGCAGCTCTTTCGAAACCATGCACAACCAGCCTGTATCTTGTGCGCGCAGACAAGGGTCACACCTGTGAGCGGACGCGCAACCCGAACGGCAGTTTGTCGGGCGCGGACCGCAGCACCGCGCAGGATGCCCAGCTTTGGGACCATGACGATGTATTCAGGTATTCAGGAGGTCGTCGCCAAGAGCAAATGTCACTGTCTAGTGTTGCCTGAGTCCGCACACTTTGCGGCAGGCACCTCGCACTTGGTGCTGCGGCTCAAACTGCTGGCCTGCACAGGCGATTGCGCCAGTGTTGCACCTTGCCTCATCATGGGTTTCAATGACATTCTTGCCGCAGGCGAATGGACTTCAGCGTGGCGTGCGCCTATGCGCACGGCACGTGCGCGCTGCGCACGCACCTGATCAACATGACGCCCCGGCAGCGGTCGCTCACGTGGCCCGCCTTCGCCCGCCTGCGCAACAAGTGGGCCGGCAAGGTGCGATGCAGTCAGGCAGGCTTGTGCCATGTATTGTCAAGTTGAGGAATGGCATGTGTGCAACCAAGATCACATGACGCAGCAGGCACTGGTTTGTTGGTGGAAACCGGTCCTCATCTTTCGACCAAGTCGCCCGACCTACTTTGCCTGAGTCAGCCTGCAGGACACACTCCTATTTTTGTAGGTGATAACAGCGCCCTTCGGCTGTCATCACCGCAGGTGGAGCTGCAGGGGGTGTGCCTGGTCGTGCTGTCCTTCTTCCGGGACGCCGCGGCGGCGAAGGCCCTCGCAGACACCGTAGCGGCGCACGGCGGCGTCATGGGCGCGGCAGTGTGCTGCGCCGAGGACGGCGGCAACCCTGCGGATGACTGGACGACGTGCGACGCCGATCGTGACATGCTGCTGGACAGGTGGGGAGGGCTTGACTTGAACAGCCCGAGGTGAGAGTGAAGCAGACCATCCAGTTGCCAGCTGTGCGGAGGACGGCGGCAACCCCGCCGACGACTGGACTACGCCGAACGCGAGGTGCCGCTGGACAGGCAAGAAAGCTCGTACTTAGGTGCCAAGATTCATGGTGTCAGCCCGCCAGCTTCGCCGAGGATGGCGGCAGCTCTGCGACAACAAATGGACCAGCCGCGACGCCAATCGCGACCTGCTGCTGGACAGGGGGGCCATCTGTGTTGTCTGAAGGCATGTCAAAAGCCTACAGTAGAGCAGGAGGATCATGCCTCGTGAGGACCTTGAAGAGTAACACATCAGACTGTCTTCGACACCACACACTGCCGAAATACGACATGACCATGACCATCGGACACTTTCGCAGGATGTTCAACCTGGCGGCGGAGCGGAATTTAGATTTGGACTTCCATGTGGACGAGAACCGCAACGTGGCGGCCAAGGGGCTGCGCTATGTCGCGCAAAAGGCGCTGCAGCACAGCTTCAAGGGCCACATCGTGTGCGGCCACTGCTGGTGCGCCCCCTGCGCCTGCGATTCTCTTTTCGTCAAAGCCCGCAACGCTATGGCAGCCGGCCAAAAGCGCCGCCGGTGGTGGCTGTGCCTTTCGGGGCCGCTTCGCCGCATTGTGAGATGTTGATGTTCAGTCGTGAGGATTGGCTGGCATTCTGCAGCTCGCTGGCGTGGCAGTCAGAAGCGGACGTGGCGGAAACATCAGCGCTGGCAGCACGCGCCGGCATCACCGTGGTGTCGCTCCCGCTGGTCAACGAGTGGACCCAGGTGTGCTGACAAATGTGGTGCCACCCATTCCCACTGCAAACAGCCCCAAGTCACAGGCTCAGTCGAAGAGCACTCGCCCGCAGACGTCCTGGCCATGTTAGGTGCTGTGTCAAGAGTTCGCTAATGCCCGGAGCTCGTTGAAGCTGATGGGACTGACAGTGCCATCCGTCAAAGCGGCCACACACACGCAAGTAAATAACCCCATCTTATGTGCAACGCGTTCAGCCGATGCAGCCGCAAGTTAGTTTGCAATACAGCAGCCGCAAACCAGTTTCTAATATGCCATTCTTGTGTCCAGGGCCGGGAACATGCGGCGGGGCGCACGCTGAGGTTGCGATATCGGAACTGGCGGCAGGCCGCTTGTCACTCGATAGCTTGTCAGGTTGCAATAATCTCCCATGCCCAGGACCGGGACCAGGCGGCAGGGCGGACGCCGAGGTGGCGCGGCGACACGGCGATGCACGAGATGGCGGCGATTCGTATAACAACTCTTAGCATCTGATGTATGATATCCATCAAATGTGCAGGACCGTGACCACGCGGCAGGGCGCACGCCAAGGTGGCGCGGCGTGACGGCGCTGCAGGAGCTGGCGGCGGGCGGCGTGGCGGTGGCGCTGGCCTCCGACAACACGCGCGACCAGTTCTACGCCTACGGCGACCTCGACATGCTGGAGGTGTTTGCCCAGGTGCGCCCGCCATGCAAAGGACCGCGCCAGATGATAATATGATGGATGAACCCTGTGTTAGATATGCAGCCTTGAGCTCTGTGGCTCAGCAAGGGGCATCTGTGATTGGGGCCCACCCCAGTGCAAGTCCTATACCTTGTTTGGGGGCACGGATCGCAAAGCATGAAGCCTAGCTTGTGCCGTAGAGGCGCAGCAATGCTGCGATGTTGCGAAGCCCATTGCCATGCCCGGCCAGGGATTGTACCATCGAAGGAGATGCATCTTTTTCCGCCACAGGGCTGCCGCATAGGGCACCTGGACCGGCCATACGGCGCCTGGCCGCGGTCGGTGACGGACGTCCCGGCGGCCGCGATGGGCCTGGAGGCTCGCGGCGTGGGCAGCCTGCGGGCGGGCGGCCCCGCGGACTTTGTGCTGTTCCGCGGCCGCCGCTTCAGCGAGCTGCTCGCGCGGCCGCAGTTTGACAGGGTACGCACTCCTTGTCCCCTGCCTCCCCTGCCTCTCGCGTGCTCCTTCCGTCTGTCGTTTGATGTTACACGAAGGACTGCATGGCAGTTGAGCTGCATCCGAGTCATTAGGCGCAGCCCTGGACGCTTGCCGCGCCATATCAAATCCTGCCTCTGGGCAGCGCGCGCTGCTCGTGTGGTGGACCACAGACCGGACAGGTGAAGAAACTTTTGAGCCTTGAGGTGAAAGCCTCCGATTTGCGCCACAGGCGCTGTTGCGCGGCGGGTGGGCCGTCACCGCCAGCAGGCCCGACTTTGCGCAGCTGGCGAAACCGAAATTTTTTGAACGTAAATTTCCTGAAAAACACAGCTAAATGTCGATGTCCACACAATGCAGGTGGTGGTGCGCGGTGGGCGGGCCATCACTGCCGGCGTGCCCGACTATGCGCAGCTGGACTTTGCGCCGCTGCCGCCGTCAGCCGCTGACGGCCTCCTCGACGGGCTGGTGCCGCCGGCGCCAGCGGACAGGGTTTTGGAGCCGCAGGACGCCGCAGGGCAGCGGGCGCTCGAGGCGCAGGTGCAGTTTAGGCCTTCAAGTTTTGTTTTTCTCCGATCAACCGTTCCTTTGCTGTTCTTGTTGGTCGGCTCTGGCTACCGCAGGCTGCAGAGGACATCTACGATGCATGCGGAGTACGCTTATACCTTCATGGAAGCCAGGCTCCTAGAAGGCACGATGATTTTGAGCCAGAGAGCTCCGGAGAGTCATCCTGACATTCACATTGCGTTCTGCAGGGTGCCGTGAGGGAGGCACCGCACATCAATGGCGCTCAAGCAGGCGATGTGCCGAACGGTGTGCAGCCGACGGCACATGGCAGTGCGCCCGCCAGCCGCAAGCGGCCACTCAGCGATGGTTCCACAGCGGACGGCGGTCAATAACAGACCACAGCAGCCTGACTGGCCTTGGAAATCCAGCAGGCTGCCATCCGCCGCTGACTGCTTGTGGCGGCCGTAAACTGAGATTGAAAGCAGTGTATCCTGCCATGGATTGGGAGGCCTGTATAAGCGCTGTGCATTAGGTACGTTGCAGCGTGCAGAGTGGCACAGTGTGTGGATTGACTTGGTCACTCGATTCATTTGAGACTCCACCGTAGCGTACGCAGTCCTTATCCTTCTTCTGTATGAAGCCCAGAGCAGCAACATGTGTTGAAGTCATCTTGTTGGTCATTGCTGTGCCTCCTCTCTCTACTGTGAAATCTCTGCCTGCATTGAGTCGAGTTTATGCTGCAGCACTTGCAGTGCCCGCATTCGATCAGCTCCGAAAGCATGCTGGATGAGCCATTCCATGACGCACAGCTTTGCATCACAGACTGACGCATCGGCTGTGCTGTCCGCTGCCGCCGCACCAACAGTCGCGCACTTCCCTTTCATGAGAGACCCGCACATTGCCGTGAGCGCCGCCGCTGCCTCCGAGTTCTCGGCTGACTGCCGGTGCTGCTCGTGCTGCTGTTGCGCCTGCCTGCTGATGTCTTTAGCAGGCAACAGCTTTGTGTCCGACCGCTGCCATGGCGTCTGCGCAACTAACGTGGCCGGTGTGACGGCTGGCTGCCTGATCGGCACTGTTGGCTGCATGGCAGCAGCCAGACTGCCATGCCCGCTGCCGGCTGAGCTGCTGCCGTGCTGACCCGCATCGTCTGGCGCCACAGCAGGCGCTGGAGATCCTGCGCCTGCGCCTGCTTCCCTCGCTGACGACGCTGTCAATGTAGCATTGGCAGCCTGGTGACGCTGTGCCGTGGTGCCGCTGATTGGGACGCCCGTCTCCAGCTGGCCGCGCAGCTGCGCCGCGCAGCACTGCAGCACGCACAGCAGCGCGTCGCGGGCTGTGGACTCCGCCACGAGCGCCGCCCTGGCACCGCGGGCCGCCAGCTGCTCCTCTGCCAGCTGCCGCCGCAGCCTCGATGTCTCCTGCACAAACCGGCAACCCACAACGACTCATCTTGGATCTGAAGGTCCGGCCAAACTCAGGCTTGGCCAACCCAGACTTAGAAATCCTATATCAAATTGTAGCGACGAGCAATGTGGTCATCGCCGCTGCGCACCTCCTTAGCGTGATCCAGCTGCTTGTTGACGGCGGCGCGCTCTGAGCTGACGTCGTTCAGTGCTGCGCCCACCTTTGCGCCCGCAGACGCTGGCCGCTGGCTCTCCGCCGCTGATATTGTGGCTGACGCCAGCTGCGGTCGATCCAGCGCATCATCCACATCATGGCTGTGCGCCGCTGCAGCGTCCTGTGAGCTGTCTTCCGGCATGTGAACCTGCCCAGCTGCAGCAGCCTGCTTGGAGAGGCGTGCATGTGCCACACGCTTTGTGGCGCCAGCGTCCGCTTCAGCCTGCAGATGAAGGCTTGGCTGTTTGACATTTTGCACGGGGATCACAGACAGGTTCACCCCTTCTGCTGACCATGGCCTTCGTCGGCCGAGCGGCCGCACAACACAGAAAGCCATCGACGAGCATACACTGCTGATGAACTCAGCATCAACATTGGCTCTATGGTGACAAGGCGCACCTGTAGCCGGGCGTTGTGCTGGCGCAGCGCCACCGCCTGCTGCGCCATCTGGCCGACTTCCGCGCTGCGGCAGGCGAGCGCGGTGCGCAGGCGCCGGTTGTCCGCGGCGCACTCCTCGTACAGCGCCTCCAACCGCCCCGTCGTCCCCTTCAGCTCCTTCACCTGCGCCGGCAGGCTGGGCTTGGGCCCGCTCATCGCCTGTGCGGGATCAGAACAGACCGTCCTGATAGATAACCCTGATTGAATAAGCTTGCGCCATCTGCTTGCTTCGATGCACGACACTTTGATCCCACAGGAGCAGCTGTGGAGACAAGCTGTAGCCTCGCAGTCATACTTGCAGCCTCGCAGACATACTTGCAGCCTCGGCATAACCACCTCACAGGCTGGTTCACATGTGCGGGGGGAAAGAAGGGTTTTGTGAGCAGCTCTCGCCTGCTCAGCGGCGGCCCGCTGGCTGGTGAGCGCCGCAACCGCCTGCACCCATGCCGCGCGGCGGGTGGCCGCTGTGGCCTCCAGCTCCTCGTCCGCCTGTCGTGTCGCTGCGGCATCGGCGACGGCCACCAGCCTGCTGACGCCCGCCAGCACCTCCCCATGCAGCTGCCTGCGCTGCGATGAGATGATCATTGACGCACTACGGCCGCACTGCATGGACGCAGTCTGGCAGAGGGTCGCCCTCAAATTGATTGTGTATCATCTCAATACCTGGTGTGCTCCTATCAGCAGTGGTGCACATAAGCACTGAGAAAGGTGCTTGCCTGATGATGGCTGCTTTCGCGGCAACAGTGCCGTCATCGCCCCCGCCGCTCTGCAACAGCAACACTCAGACGACGAGTTGGTCATTTCGCCTTCGATGTCAATATTGAGTGTCATGCTACAAGGCTTGATGACTAGGATCCTGCCCGAAACTGCTGCCAGACAGAGATGGTGGGGCGCCCTCGACCTGTTGAGAACCGCCAGGTGCAGACGGCGACTGGCTGTCTTGCACGCAAGATGAGGAGTCGAGGCTCGCACTGCTGTCTTTCTGCACTGATTTGAATGCCCTCCGCCACATCTTGTTGGTGGATTGTTCACGCCCTTTCCTCCTGGAGAGTCTGACAAAGGTTTCGTCAAAAGTCACGATCGTCGCTGGGTCGTAAGAGTAGGGTCGAGTAGTCGTTCAGCTTTGTCTTGCAAACGCAAAGCGGACCAGAGTTAAGAGCATCGAACTGCCATCGAACTGCAGCCTGGACATAGCTTATTGGCGGGGCCGAAGTCTTGAAGACTGACTGGAGATACGAACTCCTTGGGACTCGCAATCCATCCCAGATCGGGTCTCAGGTAAGATCTGGATTGGGCGACCAAGGCCCGTCAGCCGTCGAAAGGAAGACACTTTCCGCTTTCGACCCACTGCTGCTTGATCCAAGCGCAAATACAAGCATATTCAAAATGGCGTGCGCTATGCTGCAGAAGTCTGCGCTGCTGGGCACCGCCCTCCCGGCGTCGCGCCCCATCTCTGCCCGCCCGCAGCCGCTGGTGCGCATTCACCATAAGGGCGCACTTGTCCTGGCAAAGTTGGGCATTGGCGACATGTTCAATGTGCTGGCAAGGCCGCAGTGCGCCTGAAACGGCAGCGATCGCCTGCATGCCCGTCCTGCCTTTTGGTGATCGGGGAACGCAAGAATACATTGGTGCAGCCAGGCCTGACCGGCATGCCTATTCCCTGCAGCGCGTGGTGAAGACCCAGGCCAAGGCTGGCGAGTGGTACGGCCCGGACCGGCCCAAGTGGCTGGGTGAGTCTTTCTGCCCGTGATCCAGCAACTGCTCTCTGCATGTACCATCCTCTCTGCAGCAACAGCCATCACGACATCGGCCACAGACTTGGGCACAGCACTGCGGGGAGGCTGCGACGGGGCTTTGTTGAAGTACTAATCCAACACGATGCACTCCCGCCGCAGGCGACTTCACTGAGCCGCCGTCGTACCTGAACGGCGAGTTCCCCGGCGACTACGGCTGGGACACAGCCGGCCTGTCGGCCGACCCGCAGACCTTCGCCCGCTACCGGGAGATTGAGACCATCCACGCCCGCTGGGCCATGCTCGGCGCCCTGGGTGCGCATTTGAATCATGTGACATTTGTTGCTGTTCCAGCACCCTGCAATGATTTCATGCCAGCGTTCCAAGCCCATACAGACTCCGACGCGATCTGCGCTGGCAGGTTTGGGCACTTTTGTCGCCACGTTGCAAGACTGAACAGCCCAACTGTGCACAATTGATATGGGACGCAGTGGCCTCAATGGCAAGCAACAACATGGATCATGTTGCAATACAACGAACAAGCTAGCGTGGCTACATGATCCATTGTTTCACTCCGCCGCCATATATCCACCGCGCAGGCTGCGTGGTGCCGGAGCTGCTGGACGGCACGAACCACATCCCGTGGTTCAAGGCCGGCGAGACCATCTTCACGAAGCAGGGCATCCAGTACCTGGGCATCAACGGCTTCATCAACGCCCACTCCATCATCGCCACACTCATCGTGCAGGTGCGCTTGCGCCTAGCGCCTTGCCAGCAATCGTGATGGCGCTTGTGTTGCTGGCGGAGCTCTGAACACAACCAGATGTGGGTTCGCCCGACTGAGCTGCTGTTGTGGCTTGCTCTGGCTTGCTCGGTGCCTGATGCGTGTGAGCGCCATGCAGGTGATCGTCATGGGCTGGGTGGAGGGCTACCGCGCCTCCGGCGACGTGAAGGGCCTGGAGGGCCTAGACCAGCTCCACCCCGGCGGTGCGTCTCCGCCTCCGTGATCTTCTATCTGCGCTGTTGCACATTCGCAGCGACACAGCTGCCGATCTGTGCTACACGGTGTAGAACGTGTCCGAGACATTGCGGTTGCCAGATACCACTCGGATATCAGCCAGGGTACTTAACAATATACCGCATGCCGATGCGCAGGTCCCTTCGACCCCCTGGGCCTGGCAGACGACCCTGACACCTTCGCTGAGCTGAAGGTGCGCTGCAGTCACGCTGCCCACCCCTGCCTGCCTGTCAGTCCTGCTTTGTCCTGATCCTCACCCTTGCAGATCTATACGCCGAGTACTGGCTGAGCGGCGCTCTCCATCTGTGTGCTGCAGGTGAAGGAGATCAAGAACGGCCGCCTGGCCATGTTCTCGATGCTCGGCTTCTTCGTGCAGGCCATCGTCACCGGCAAGGGCCCCATCCAGAACGTGGGTCCTCTCCCCTTGCCTGTACCTCCTTGTGTGCCCAACACTGGCCGCCGCCGCAACAAAATCTACCTCTAGCAGCCAACGTTTTACATGGTTGATGCGTGCCAATATCGTGATGGCAGCAGCTTCATGCGCATCGGTTGAACACTTCTGATCTCTCATGTTGCCGCCTGCAGCTGAACGACCACCTGTCGTCCCCCGGCGAGACTAACGCGTTCATCTTCGCCACCAAGTTCACGCCCTCCAACTGATCTGGCTGCAAAGTCAACGCAACATCAACCGTGCTTTCTGCTGAGATACAAATCGGGACTAGGTAGCTAGGCATCACCCATTTTTTTGCGGAGCAACACAACTGTTTGTCGAACTGAAATTATGGCCGCTGCTCTTCTGCCGCCGCCATTGTTTCAACGACATGTAACAATCTGGCCTGCAGTCCTCTGCCTAATTGACCATACCCATCGCACATGCGCAAAGCATGTGCCCTTCTCAAATCCCTGCCACTGGCAGCTAGGTGGCCCTCGTATGTACATGGCAGCGACTGCTTGGAAGGCGGCAAGGGGAGTCACTCCCCTTGGGAAGGCGGAAGCTGCAGAGCAGGGGGCGCATGATTTTCTGCTTTCCTCGCTACCCAACTCGCGAGATGTTCAGGAGAAATTGGCCTGCTACAGCACTCAGTTCTCCTCTCAGCCTCCTACGCTCTGCCAGCTTAGTTTCGCAATATCTGCAGCACGTTTGTCTCAGCGCTCATCTTCCAGATTCGAGTCACTGCTCGGCATCAGTCGATCGTCTTCCTCCTCTGTTCTGGCCCGCGCCTTGAGCAGCCATGTCGAACGGCAGGCTCAAAGCGTCGACCAATCGCGTGCGGACCAGGTATACAACGGTGCACTGCAGATGTTTGTGATGCGTGTGCTGTGGTTTCTCCACTCTGCGGCACTTCTCCGACGCTCCTGCGCTGAGGCGTCACAATTTCTCCTCCTGCAGCGTGGCGCTGCAGCAGACGTCGATATGGACGACCGCCATCGGCATGGAGAAGCACGAGAACACAAACTCGGTGATCGAGGCGACGCTGAACGCTCCCGGAATGCTGGGCGGTGGCGCCGTTGGCAGCAAGCGCGGCGAGGCGCGTCGTGCAGCGGCTGCGGCAGCTGTCGAAGCAGCAGGTGAAAAAATGTGCTCTTGGGCTCCTCAGGGCCTGTCAAACTTGGCCTGCTCAGGACTTCGGCGGCGTGCCGCGTCATAAACCTCCGTCCCATACGAATGCCACACTTGCAGCTTCATGCGTGCTGTGGAAGGATATGCGGGGTGCGAGTTCCGTCTGTGCGCGTCTCATTGAGCCCATGCGCCAGTGCGACTCGAGGCGAATGTCTCTGGGTGGCATTTGGCGGCAAGGCAGATGACGACTTACAAGGCCTGCTGGACCTGGCGCGCCGAGCATGGATGTTTCTAATCTGTATACATACATACATACATACATACATTATTGGTGCACATGCGTCGTATCCGCGCAGGCGGCTGGGGCGGCGAGGCGGTGGACTGCCAGGGCCAGCTGGACCTTGCACATTTGACGTTCAGCAATTTTGACGTATAGGCTCTCATTTCGATCTTCATCTAGGCGGCTTTGGCGGCGAGGCGGCGGACAACTACCGGGGCCCTGCTGGAGCTGGCGCATATCTACCCCACATACCCCAATGGTAATCTTCATATAGGTGGCTTTGTCGCTCAGGCGGTGGATACTACCAGGGCCTCTGCTGGACCTGGCGAGCTCAGGACCGGGTGTGTGTTTCATTGAAAAAACCTCATATGTTGACCAACCTAGGCGGCTTTGGCGGCGAGGCGGTGGATAACTACCAGGGCCTGCTGGACCTGGCGCGGTCACAAGGCGCTCTGGGTGGCCTCAACCGCGGCGCCTGCAAAAAGTGCGGCCAGCTGGGGCACCTTACCAAGCAGTGTCGCAACCACTTTTCGCGCTTCTTCGACGGCGGCCCCGGTGACGAGAAGGACGCCGCGGTGAGGGCGGCGGCGGCCGCGGGCGTGCCGACTGCCGCGATCGCGCTGGCGCCGCTCTCGAACGACGCAGGTGTGTGCCGCGTTCATGCTTTGTGACAGCACATTAAACTCTTTGAGAAGCACGCTGCCATTGTGATCGAGGTCGCTGCCAGCGCCCCCTGACAGTATATCACCCTGCGGGCGGCTCTGGCAGCTCGGCGCTTTGTCTGAGCGGTCACCATCGACACCGACACACCACACTTACACGTCCTCTGCAACAACAGTGATTCATATGCAGGCCCGGAGAACAGCGGCAGCAGCAGCGACAGCTTGGAGGACCTGGCAGCCGGCAGTGACAGCGACAGCAGCAGCAGTGATGACAGCGCAGCCGCGCGCCGGCGGAGAAAGGTGCGCCGTCATCGCTGGAAGCGGGTTACTGTGATGTTGCTTCATGAAGATCTTGGGCTGTAGCTGCAAGCGCATGGCAGCAGGTGGGCCACCTGCCTGCCGTATTCACAAACCGCACCAATGTTCATCTGCAGGAGAAGGAGCGGAAGAAGAAGCGAAAGCAAAAGGAGAAGGAGAAGAAGCGGCGGCGGGAGAAGAAGGCCAGGAAGGAGTCCAAGTCGGACAAGCGACACAGCCGGCAGCGGCGCAGCCCTGTCTCATCAGACAGTTAATTTCGTCTTCAACGTTTCTTCAGACTTCAACCTCAGAGCCGACTTTCGAAACTTGGGTAATGATGCTACAAAATAGGCAAGTCGGCAATAAAGCACGCAAGCTAAATGCGAGCTGATATGGCAGTAGCAGTAGCAGAGTAATAAGCCATCAGTCAACTGCGCTATTGACAGCGCAGGAAGAGCTCGTGCATTTGCGCTCTCTATGAACACCTGGTTGTTTGTCTGTGTGTTTTGCCTGGCCTTGACGCCATTATTGGCCTTCGCTCATATCCAGAACACAGCACATCGCCAGACAGCCAACCGTTCCGGACCGCTCTTGCCTGGGCTATGTTGTGCCCCAGTGGTCTGCTTATCCCTTCCAGCCTTCGCTATCATGCAGCATAAATCGCTACCCCTATTCGTGTCCATGCATCGATGGGCCTGGGATAAAATGTCGAGAAAAGCAAAAAGCAGGAAGAGCTTTCGCGCTCATTACTGGTGGCGGCGGCAACACCCCAATCTTGCTGGGGAAAGTAGGAAGGAAGCAGGGAAGGGGGGAAAGTAGCTGCCAGTGAGAAATTTTCTATTCACAGCTGACGGCGGCGACGAAAAATGGCTGGCGGCGAAGAAAACCCACTTTTGCTGGGAAAATATAATGTCCTTACTGTCCTTACACAAGCGAAAACGCGAATCACTGTGCAAGCCGGGCATTATGCACTCAAGCAGGCTTGATCAGGGTGCTGCTGGGAAAATCTAATGGAAAGCATTACAAATAAGTTACAGCTGGCGGCGGCGGCAAAAGTAAATCAAAAGAAAGGAAGCTTGCAATGTCAGGCCACTAACGGAAAGCAGCTTAAGCTGCAAATCAGCTGCAAATCTGTAAAAAAATCTTGCTGTAAAAACCACGCCGACATTGAATTTTTGCCTAGCGAAGCGGAACGCAAAAGCGGACTGCTAATCATACAAACTGGTGCGGCATGGGTGTGAGGCGCTCCCACGCAGAGGACTAGAAAGCCTATCGCCTCTTTTGGAATTGGGTTTGGCTGCCACATGTGACTAGTTATCGCTGCCGCTCGCCAAATTAGCTGCTCACCAGTAACGCAGCTGCGGCTGAGGCGCGCCGGCGGCATTGAATTGTGACGCCGCCGCCGCCAGCTGCTGCTGCAGCGCAAAGGCGAAGCTGACGCCGTCGACGGCGGCGCCGCCTCCGGCGGCAGCCAGCAGGTGCGGCGGCGGCAGCAGTGCCTGCCGCGGAAAGGCCGCCTGCTGGATCTGCTCCAACTCTGCCGAGCGCCCCTGCTGCACCAGCCAAGCAGAACACACGTCAGGCACAAGGTTTGTTTCAAGTTGCTGGCAAATTGCCGTCGCAAGAACTGGTATTTCGAGAGAGATACCATGTGGCTTTCCTCCACCCACCTGTCGAGGGATGAGAGGAGGTGGCTTTCCTCCACCATTCTGTCGAGGGATGCCGAAGAGGTTTCAGCCTTCCATTCGGAATCTGCATTCATTCAGAATCTGCGCACCTGGTCGTCGCTGCGGGAGGAGCTGGCGCCGTGGGAGGCCGTTGGCGTCGCCGCCGGCGGCTGCATCATGGCGGCTCCCGCGCCGCGGTGGCGGCCGCCGCCCTGCTTGCGCCGCCTCCGCCGCGCGACAGCCTTGGAGGCGCCGCCGCCGTGAGGCGACAGGCCCGCCGCAGCCAGCGCCGCTGCCGACCGCCGCAGCGTCGGCCGCGTGCCGTCGGGGTTGGGTTGCCCCAGCGGCCGGGGCCGGTTGTGCGTCTGCATATAGATCCTGGGCGAAACAGAACAGCATAGTTAGTCTATTGCTGCACTACGAACGACGACTACACAATCATCGTGATGACAACGCCGATCAGACTCAAGGGCAGAAAAGTCAGAAGCGCGTGCCAAAAAAAGCCGCAGGGGAAGTAGCCGCAGGTGGGCGTCACAGGAAGAAGCGCAGAACCCGCACCCGCACGCGTTGCACAGCAGCAATCCAGTGCTCCTATCCTTGCGCCAAAGAGGCGTTTTTATCGTGTCGCAGTGTGCGCAGTGGGTGCCAGGCCGCATGGCAGGCGCGCCGCTGCCGGGCGAGGCGCGGTGCGCCGCCGAGCGCTTCCGCTGCGGCCGCCGCGGCGCCTCATACGACTCGTCCCTGCAGTGCAGCAGATCGGCTTCAGTGCGAAGGCGGGTGCAACTGTGCTTGCCAGAGTCCCATGTTGGCACAGCAGACAGCACGCGCTGACGAGGACTAGCCCTGATGGACTTAGGCTCAGGCCATTCGTCGGACCAGGTCATGGATTTGTCACATCTATCCGCAAGATCGCAGGCAGAAGCTTGTCTCAGGAGGACAGACCCAGCCGGGGTGGCATTGTCCATCACGGCAGTCAACGCATGACACAAATTCCTGAGACAGGAACAGGTATCAGCGGCAGGTGATGCAGTGCAGGGAAGGCGCTCACGAGGACGGCTCCTCCTGGCGTTCCTCCTCCACGGCGGGCGAGCCGCTGTCGGTGCGCATGTGCAGCAGCGCCTCCACCGCGATGTGCAGGCCCACGCTGCGCTCGCGCTCCGTACGCGGCCGCTGCGGCCGCGGCCGCTGCGGCTGCGGCGTCGACAGGTGCGCCGTCGACTGCTGCGCTGCCAACTGCTGCGGCGTCGCCGCCGGCAGCTGCGGCGAGGTGAAGCGTTGCTGCCCCGAGGTCTCGCTGTCGTGGCCTGACACATGAAGAAAGGGGTGATCAGGGTCAGGGAGGGCCAAGTGGAGGCAGCTTCCTCCCTCGGGCGTGTGAGCTCGAGCACCTAGCCAGCAGTGTACGAGACTATGGCTGCCAGCTGTACCAGCTTTACTAATGTGCAGGTAGCTGGTGGCAGCGGCTACAGCGAGAGCGACTCGGTAGTCGCTGTACAAGCATGTTCAGGCAATAAGGAGGGTCGACAGCAACAGGATCGGTCAGGCACTGATCAAGCAATGAGGAGATGCGAAAGGGTGCAGAAATGACAGCACCTTCGTCCTCCGAGCCAGGGCGCCAGCCGCTGCCGGCCGCCTCGCCCCAGCCGCGCCTGCCGCCGCGGCGCCGCGCCGAGCGGCGCGACTGTGGGACCACGCCTGGCGGCGACGGCGGCGGCAGCGGCGGCCCGCTGCTCTCGTCCGCCTCCTCCTCCATGAGGTCCGCCGAATTTTCGGCCGGCGCCTGCTGCTTCCGGCCCCGCTGCTGCTGCTGCTGCGGCTGCGGCAGCGAGAACGCGCTCGCGTCGGCGGCGTTGCTGCGGGAAGACCGCGTCTCCAGCTCCACCTCTTTGCTTGGCGCCGCGCCGTTGCTGCCGTCACGCTGCTGCTGCTGCTGCTGCGGCGGCGTAGGCCGCACATGGCCGCCCAGCGGGTCGAAGGCGGGCGCCGCCGGCTTCGGCAGCAGCGGCGATGACGCCTCCGCCGCCGGAGACGCCAGGGCGCCAGTCAGGTCGTGCCCCAGCAGGCCCATACCGGCGGCGGAGCGCATCTCGGCGCTGGCGATGAGGTTGACTGGGCGGTTCACGCCGTGCAGCTTGCGGTATATCCTGCAGGGAGCAACGGCCAGCACGATCAGCCTGCTGGCTGATGTGGACTACATGATCTGAATCTTGTTGCAGCAAGGCTAAACGGAAAGTGTCGCGATGACATTGCCTTTGAATTTTTCGAGCGGCACAGCCAAATGTGCATGCAGGAAAGGCCCACCCGCATGCGTTACAGAGCAGGAGGCCAGCCAATCTGTCTGGCCTCCAAAGTGGAGTCGATGCTACGCCGCAGTTCACGCAGGTCTTTGCGGCAGGCTGCTGCTGGTCGCGCTGCTGCCGCTGCTCCCGCTGCGACAGCTGCTGCTGCTGCTGCGACGGGCGCGGCTGGCGGCTAGGCGTCAGCGCGGGCACCGGCGGCGCTGGCGGGGGCATCTCCAGGCTCAGGCGCTTGTCCGACCAGATGTCCTGCACGCGAAAGGACGGCGATTGAGCTTATCTGCACCGAGTCAATCCTCGTGAGCCGTTATGCATAGAAGGCCATGCGGTCTGCCGCTGGGCAGCAGCAAATGGCCGAACTCGCGCATCCTCCTCAGGTATTGGCCCTCACCTGATCGCCGTAGGCTACGACGTAGAAGGCCCGGGAGAACGTGCGGCGACCGACGAGGGCCGCCAGGCGCAGGATGGTGTCTTGGAGATTTGAAACGCCGCCGCAGTAATCCTGGAGCTCCTGTTGGAGTGCGCGCTGAAGCAGCAGGCTCGCGTCAGGGCCCAGATAGCTGGCACCTGAGGGCAGGGGAGCATGCGTAATCAATGCATGAGCACAACACGACGCCACCGACGCTAGATAGGTATGATGCCACACACATCCACACTGGCAGATGGCGCATCGCGCTTCTCGAGGCCAGATTTCGCACCAGCTCCCGGCCTAGCGCGGATGAGCGACGCCTGTTAGAAAACACATTCGCAAATCTCAAGGCCGAGTGCGCAAATGTGAACGCGGAGGCACGGGTGGCGAGCCACGGTGTAAGTCGGTGCCTTGGAGGAGTAGCCTGTCAAATCACCACTGTGGGAATAGGCTGCTGGGCGACGATATTCACTGTTCATCTGCTGATTTGAGGCAAATTCGTCCCTTGAGGCTGTGCTCACCGGCAGAGCAATCAATCAATCCAGCACGGGCGCGTGTTGTACAATGCTGCACGGCTGCACGCCGTGGTCATTCACGAATGATGGCTAACGCCGCTCTCGCGCCTTCTGCCGGAGGTATCTATGTGCTTCAGTTTGGCGTTCGATTGGACGGCACTGCTTGCCAGATGAACCACCGCTGCGCCGATGTTTTCGAGACGGTAGTGACGCACCTGCAGTACATCTGCTGCTTCGTCTTCTGGGGGTGGGAGTGCACCCCAACTCCACGAGGGCCGGGGGCGGATGCATCCACATCACTCTGGCGTGGTTCCCAAGGTGGCAACATGATCAGGATCGAGCCCGCCAGAGACTTGGCCAAAAGGGTCTGATGCTGAGAATGCGAAGCCCGCACGTAGAAGTCAAGAGCTTCACCGATCTGCCACCTGCGCAGAGCTGGGGTCTGCACCAGCATGACTCACACTGCCAGTTTGGACATCGAGACGCCATCGCGCGCCCAGTTCTGACTCACAGGCGGTTATTGATGAAAGCTATGACGCTAGCCCTCCTTCCAGGTGTCAGAAGCTGGTGGCAGCCCCGCACCTTCTGCCAGGGCGTGGAGCAGGGGCAGCGGCGATGCCAGCAGCAGCGCAGCGGCACCGGATCCCGTCGCACCCCCAAGCGCGTTCGTGCTGATGCGCCAAATTTCGCACGCCTGGCTTCCGGCGAAGCTTGCCCAGGCTTCATCGAGGTTCTGAGAACAAGAATCTGCCAAATCAATCTGGCAATCTTCCAAATGTACATGTCCCAGAACGACAGCTCCACCCTAGCATGCGTGCTGCAGCTGCGTCTGAGGGCAACCGGGACTCGTAACACCTCGTAACACCTCCCATCAAGCAGGCGCAGGCTCACCTGAGCGCCCACGAATGACTCGAATGCGGGAGAGAAATCGGTGCCCCAGACGTGCAGGCCCACGAAGAACGGCAGCCACTCGTCCGCCATGCCGGTTTTGGCTGCCGGAGGTACGAGAGACGTCTTCGCCTCCGAGACGCCCCACTGCCTCGGCTGCTCGCGCGGCGCTAGGCCACTGCCGCTCCGCAGCGCCGATTGCAAATCGATCATCGTTGTGGGCTGCGACTGTGGGGCCGTGGGAAAGTCTTTTCAATCGGTTGCCGCTGACTCACAGCAGATCTGGCCAGCAGCGTCTCCGGGACACTAGCATCAAATACCAGTCGATTACCAAATGCACATGTCTACATGTGAAGACCACAGCAAGATCTCAGCCTCTCCGTCGCTGTCCGACAAGCACGACTGCGCCATCCAAGACGTCAAGGCGTGTAGGACACTGGACTGAACTGAACATACAACTGCAAGTGGCGCTACAGCAGCAGTGGCGCTTGACGATTGCTGCTGCTCGGCCTGTTTCAAATTTGCTGTGCACGCCTAGCGTCCCATCAGCTCTAGAACAGATTCCCATGACCGAGGGATCTCGCTTTTGCCGCATCTCGCTGCGCACCGTTCGCTTGTAGTCGATGCGCAGAGCTGCAGCAACACGTCGAGCATCACATCCGCGTGCCTCATCATGACCTGCTAGGCATCCGCCTGTGATCTGAAGCGCAGCGCTCGCCTGACCGCCACAATGGGCGGCCTGGCGTTGAGCTCGCTTCCGAAACCAGCAGCGCTGCGGGCCGAGCTCCGACGGCCGCACGCAGCTATCAGGTGCAGCAGGCAGCGATGCTCCGTCGTCAGGGCCAGCATCGGCGCGGAACAGATCGTCGACAGCGAAGGCAAGAAGGTGGAAAAGAGGAGCATGGAGCAGCAACAGCATGCTGCGACCGAGACACCGGCGCCCGCGCAGATGGCCAACGGCAGCCAGAAGACGGTTCTGGACAGCACTGATCTGGAGGGCGATGCCGTCCTTGAGAAGGAGCTCAGCGACAATGGTGAGCAAGGCCCTTTCCTGTCCTGCCATCAGCTCATGCAATTTGCGCTGGATCGGCTGCATGGCGCTGGTGCAGACAGCGCCACGCACAAGATCGAGCTCTTGGCAAGACCATCATGCGCGCACGCCTTGTTATTCGTCGAGTCGTGAGTGACAGATTGATCTGGACCCCTCGCTGCGGTCGCTGGTGGGTGAGTGAGCTCCTGACATATACCAACGTGATGCTTTCATGAGTCACAGGCCCTCGGAGCACTCGGAGGACAAAGCTTATCTGCACGATCGGGCCTGCGTCGTGCTCGAAGGAGGCGCTCGCGACGCTGGCGGCCAACGGCATGAACGTGGCGCGCCTCAACATGTGCCACGGCTCGCACGAATGGCACCGGACGGTCATCAACCACATCCGTCAGCTCAACAAGAGCAAGGGGTGCGGCCCCGCGCTTCTACCGCACTGCGTCATGCGCAGTACTGGGCCGCCTGCAGCTGTAGGGCTTCCAGCATGCAGATTGCAGAGTGCAGGCAACAAGATTGCATCGCTGGGCTTGCATGCAGAGGATTGCATTGCATTGGAGGGGATCGCGTGCAAATTGCAGAGCACAGAGCGCACCATGAATCGCTGTCTCCTCCCGCCGCAGGTACTCGGTGGCGATCATGGTGGACACCGAGGGCAGCGAGGTGCACACCAACGAGCTGGACACGCCCATCAAGGCGGAGGTGCGCACGGCTCTGCGCTGTTGCCTTGAGTATAATCAGCAACTGCAAGTTGGTTCGCTGCAGCCACGCGAAGGCCGCATGCTGACGCCGGATCATGCTGCGGGTCAGGGAGGCTGCCCTGCCGCACCTCTCGGCAGATTCCCTCGGCGCGAAGTGCTGGTCAGCAGGTGCCCCGACACGCTGCAGGGCATGAACAGCTCCTGGCACACCGGTTCTGTTTGATATTGTACCTGGAAACCAACTTGGGATGCTGCTTCATGGCAGGTGGGCAATGAGTACACCTTCACGATCCGGGACCCGTCGACGCTGAACGGCGTCGCCTTCAAAGTCAGCTACGACGCTTTCGTGGACGACGTGCAGGTGCGCTGTTGCTGTTGACCAGTCGTGCAGGCCTCTGTGACATGCAGATCGCCTAGTAGGGCAGGCCGGCTGTCCTCCATAGATACGGCTAAGTGAGCCAGCTGCACACTCGCTCAGCTGCACACTCGAGCAGCATATTAAGCACCGACCAAACGTCTTGCAGATGCAATACGGAACAGACAGATACTGCACTGCCTCTGAAAAGCACGAGTCCCACTCTGATGAAGTGACATGCCTCCAATGTAATTGGTGTGTTGCAAAGCAGCGCACCCTTTGCACTTACCTGCACAAAGTCGTGGTGCCTGCCGCCAGGTGGGCGACCTGATCGTGGTGGACGGCGGCATGGTCAGCCTGTCGGTGGTGTCCAAGGCGGGGCCTGATGTGAAAGCGCGTGTGGTGGACCCGGGGCTCATCCTGTCGCGCGCCAACCTGACGTTCCAGCGCGACGGCCACATCGTGCGCGCGCGCAACGCCATGCTGCCCGTCCTGTCCTCAAAGGTGAGGCGAGAAACCATTCTGGTGGCTCAGCTGGTGTTCCGGCATCACTGGACATGGACAGAGCTGCGTGCATTCCGGTTCGAATGCAAGGGGCTGTTCGACCATGCAGCTGCCCAAGTTGCCTGCATCTCGCGCCATAGTCACATTTGTAGCATGATGCTGCAAGGAGGCTGGCGGTGCCCTGCCACTGCCTCCGGCTGCCACAAAGCAGCCCTGGCGAGCGGTCGTGTTCTGCCAGCCGAACGAGTCCTGCATCGCTTCGGAAGCATCTTCTACAATAGTAGCGTGCGCCCCGCAGGACTGGCTGGACATCGGCTTCGCCATTTCTGAGAGCGTGGACTTGATCGCGGCCCGCAAATTTCACAACGGCACTTTTACGCTTCCTCTCGCTCAAGTCCAGTTTACAATGTACTACAGGACTGGCTCGACATCGACTTCGCCATCTCGGAGGGCGTGGACTTCATTGCGGTGTCCTTCGTCAAGACGCCGGACGTGATGAACAACCTGAAGAGCTACGTGGCGGCGCGGTCCCCCGCGCCCGTCGAGATCATCGCCAAAATCGAGTCCTTCGACAGCGTGCCCAATCTGCAGGATATCGTGGAGGCCTCCGATGGCGTAATGGTCGCCCGCGGCGACCTCGGTGTGTTTTCCTGACCCTGGTTCTACTTAACACCCTTGCAGACTCAGCAGGTTTTCATGAAGGCCTCCAACAGCGCTATGGTCGCCCGCGGCGACCTGGGTGGGTTCTGTTGCGAAAATGAAATGCCGTATATCCAGTACACTCCTGAGTGATGGTCACAGTCACAAAACTTGGCTATTCCGCCTGGCAGAGTGGTGTAATTGCGGCAAAGTTCTGCAGTCTCACAGCATGACACTCCGCTCCTGACGAAGCCATCAGTGCGCTCCTCAACTACAGCACGATCATGCTATGCCACCTGCGGACTTCAGCATGCCCAATGTCGGAGCCAGCTGGCACCGTGGCAGGCCTGACTACAGAAGCACACAGCAGCTTGACGCCCCGCATCGCCGCTGTCCCCGCAGGCGCGCAGATCCCGCTGGAGGATGTGCCCAGTGTGCAGAAGGAGGTGGTGATGCGGTGCCGCCAGATGGGGCGCCCCGTCATCGTCGCCTCCCACCTGCTGCAGTCCATGATCGAGTACCCCACGCCCACGCGCGCTGAGGTGGGTGGAGCAGGAATAAGATTACATCGCTGGCGCAGTGCCTCCAGCCCTCAGCATGTCTGCAGATTGAACCTGAGCTCAGGAGCATAATCAACCGACTCAATTTCTGCTCACAAGACGCGACATTCCCCACCCCGGCATTCATAATCTGGTGGGCCTCCTCAAGCTCTTGGTTGAAACGACGGCCTCCGCATCAAACCTGGCATCCGCAGCAGCATCCCTCCGTCACCAGCACCTCTGCAGGCTTCGGGCGCCACCACGCAGCAGTTGTGTGTCCGGAAATGCACTTGGCAGAGTCGCTCTGCAGGTGGCGGATATTGCGGATGTGGTGCGGCAGCGGGCGGACGCGCTGATGCTCAGCGGCGAGTCGGCGATCGGCGCCTACCCGGAGAAGGCGCTGGGCGTGCTGCGCCAGGTGTCAACGCGCATCGAGGAGTGGTGCCGGTGCGTGCACCTCTCTGCGCCACACAAGCGACACCTGGTGGCAGATGCGCATGTTGGTTGCAGCAGGTCCGAGGTTGCGGGCTGATTGGAGCTGGGGTTGACTTTCCCACCGATGTCGAAACTGACATTCCTGATGATTCCAAGCTCTAGCAGAGTCTGCCCACTGTTGTCGGAGGATAGCATGAAAGCGCTGCACACCTCACGCTGCTGCCGTCAAGCGTTCTTCCATTCCTGGTGTCCGCGGCCTGTGCTCAGCACAGAGACGGCACAGAGGACATTCCTCATGGTTGGAATATAGCTACGTACTGAGCAGTACCGAATTGTACTGCACCACAATCAGCAGGCGAGGCATGGGAAGATTGTGCTGACATATGTGGCCGCGGGAATCAGCGGCCACATCGGCGCACGGAGATCTGAACCTTGATCACATTTGCCAACCGCCGTTGTGGGCTGAACCAAGAGATTCTTCTGCCCTCAGGCAGGAGAAGCACAGGGAGATCGTGCTGCCGCAGGCAGGAAAAGCAATCTCACTGAGGACAGCGTGCAGCCGCAGGTGGCCAAGGGCATCAACGGCCGCATGAGCACACTCAAATCCGACTTTTGATCATGCTTTGCCCTCTGCCACCAGGGCTGACCTGTGCGCATTTGTCTGTGGCCCTGCAGGCAGGAGAAGCACGGGGAGATAATGCTGCCGCAGGTGGCCAAGGGCATCGACGGCCGTGTGAGCGAGGAGCTGTGCGCGAGCGCCGTGGCGATGGCCAACGCGCTCGACGCCAGCGCCATCTTTGTGTACACCCGCCGCGGCTACATGGCCAACTTCCTGTCGCGCTGCCGCCCCGACGCCCCGGTCTTTGCTTTCACAGGTGCGGCGGTCCTGGTGGCTTGGCATGTGCATGAGGAGGCCATCAGGCACAGCGACATGTTGCAGCAGTGGCGGGCGCATCACTGCGGGCATCGTCTGACGACGTCGCACACACCCTACTGCACAAATGACTGTGCGCTGTGCCAGATTCGGCACCCCAAATTCTGATGCCAATTCTCTCCGGCGTGCGCAGACAGCCAGGAGGTGCGGCAGCACCTCAACATGCGGTGGGGCGTGATGCCCTTCCGCCTGGATTTCGAGGACGACCCCGAAGCCAACGTCCGCCGCACCTTCAGGTTTGCCTTGCGCCAATCCTGCCATCGCATCCTGCAGCTTGCATTTATTGCAGCGCTGCGTGTCGAATCCACCCTGGCATGGCCGCACGCATCCTTCCGCGTCCTCTGCATGGTGACCTGGGGGTGCTGCTGTGCCGCGGGGGGCATAGGCATAGGGCCGCCTGCTCACTGCTCGGATCTGCTGCATGTGCCACAGTATTGTCGAGCCTGATGTCCGTTGCAGCTATAAAGAGCCCTCCAAGCCCTTAATGACTCCATAAACCCCAATTCCTGCGCCGCAGCCTTCTCAAGGCGCGCGACCTGGTCAAGTCGGGCGACCTGGTGGTGGTCATCAGCGACATCCGGCCGGAAAAGCAGGACGTTGTGCGCTCCGTCCAGATCCGGCGCGTGCCCGAGAACTGAGCGCCCAGCGACTGCTGCTGGAGACGGCGGGTCCGACCTCCTGCGTTCAAGATCCGGCGCGTGCCGGTGAAGTGATGAGCGTCGATCCGGCGGGCGGCGGCTGCCAAAGGCGCTGCCAGTGGTGGCGGTGGCTTAGCTGACCAGTGGGCGGCAGGTGAAGCAGACGCAAGATCTGGGGCACACTGGCTTGCTGGCCGGTTGCCGGCACGGTGTGCCCGGGGAGTTCACTACAAACAGCAGCGGCGGCCCGCCTTCCGCGCAGCGTGGACGGCGGCTTGATGAGCGGTCCTACATTTGCCGCTGTTGCAGTATTCTACATGTCAGAACTGTGGGGGACGAGACGTGTCGATTACAGGAAAGCGATGCCGAGCGCTGCAGCAATGCTGTCGCACCCAATACTCCACTGCGTCTGTTCCGTCTCCAGGCAGGCACAGACAAGTCGAACCCGGCCTCTGTGTGAGAGACCAACTTGTAGATTACGAATTCATTTGGGGTGTCGGCCATTCTTGAGTGAAACAGCGAGAGACTGAGCAGCGCTACCTACTACTTCGTTCACATGCAACACTACACTCCCACTGACCGAGCTCCATTAGTCGCATGCAAGTTGAACGAACATAAGGAGAGCCACGAGCAGTCGTCCCTGCTGCAACATGCTCCATATTTGCGGCGTCGTATAGCGGTGCGGCAACATAATTCTGCACCGTGGGTGAGCGCTGCAAGCTGTTGCAGATGGCACTTTGATGGGTCCGCATCAACTGTTTACAGTTGGCAGTTTCGCATGCGCGCACAGTGAGCCGCAACGGTCAGAGCAAACGCGGAAATCGAACCGACGAACCGACCTCACTTCTTCTTGCCTGCAAAGTTGGAATGCAAGCATGAATTATGATGATTTAAAACACAAACAGAAGATACCCGCAAACAAAACTTTCAAGCAGTACAGTGACGTAAGGCGTTTCTTGTTTTAAAAAATTTCGAGCACTTGCCTGCAATCGCTACTTTCTTCCCTTTCCTTGTGCGCGCGTTCGTCTTTGTCTTCTGGCCGTGCATCGGCAGGCCCTGCAGAAATCCAGACCATTGCATCATGATCTACTTGCATGTGGCAAGACACAAATGCAGGACAAGCCCAGTGTCTGACGCAACAGAGCGCATGCACCCCCTTGCTTCGAGACCTTACACGCCACATAAACATGGCGCAAGCCACTGCACTACGAGGATGCAGCTCGGCGGACAGCAGCACGACAGGGACAGCAGCCCTGCGGAGCTCGGGGCCGCGCACCTGCACGTGGCGGCGGCCGCGGTAGCAGCCGATCTCCTTGAGGCGCTTAATGTTCAACGCGGTGAAGCGGCGCAGGTCGCCCTCCACGCTGTATTTCTCGATTTCATCGCGGAGCTGCGTCAACTCCTCCTCGCTCAAGTCCCGCGTCCGCTTGTTCTCGATTTTCTGTGGGCGCAGAGGGTCAGTTTTGTGTTGTCAAAAGACGCTCAATCAATTTCCATGTGTTGATTTCGTCCTCCTCCGTCAGGTCCCACGGTCGCTTGTTCTCGACTTTTCGCGGCAGCACAGGCTGCAAGTGCATGCCACGGGCGGATTGACACATGTGTCAAATACACCGGCTGCTGGTCTCCCCTTGGCCAGTCTATACCGCTGGAAGCCTGCTGGTTCTCCAGGCCCGCCCATGTCCTCTGCCCAGCAGTAGACTTCGTGACATGCTGGCCGCACTCACCGTGTCAGCAAGGATGGCCTTGGCGGTGGTGTGCCCAACGCCATAGATGTACTGCAGCGAGAACTCGATCCGCTTCTGGTTGGGGATGTCCACACCAGCGACACGAGCTGCCTGGATCCGCAACGGCGTCCGGCCGCGGGCGGTCTGCGAGCAAGCCAGGCGCAAGTCAGGCACCTGCTGCGCTGTTTGCTTGGTCACGCAGGCCAGTTTGCAGGGTGGTGCCTGGAAATGAGGGTGTGGCAACCAAATTGCAGCGCAGCTGAGGGTGTGCTTGGTGTCCTATCCCGCCGTGCTCCCCCATAGGTGAGCAGAACAGACGCTGCGTCTGCATGCATCGTGTACTCGCCGTGCGCTACTTGGGCTGTTCTGTAACCCACCTGGACTGCGCCTCGCCGGAGGGCGCACTGGCTGCATGCTGGGAGGGCCCGGAAGCCCTGGAAGCTGTTCAGCTCCTGCGAAAGTAAAGAGTTGAGACCTTGATCAATGCTCTGTCTGCGTGCTGCATGCAAATGCCTGGGTGAATGCGCTGGTGACAGCATTGCAAGGCATCCAGTGCTGCAGCGAGGCCCACTCGCGGCCAGGTGCAGCCTCAGCCTCTGCAGCAGGTGCAGCAGGTTCGGCAAGAGACGTTTCGCATGCTGAGAAAGCCCACGTCCCGCGGGGCTCACCACTTTCTGGTGGGCACCCAGGCTCATGCCGGCCATCTTGCCCACGAGCGTAGCCGCCATGCTGCCGCAGGCCTCCACCCCAGATGTGCTACAGGTGCAGCACCTCGTACACCGGCCTGATTGGGTGCCTGGTGTGTCAGTCAGCGTTTTGCCGGGGTCTGGCCAGAGGATGGCGTCGCAAAAATGGCTGTGCTCCATTGACATTAAGGCCCGGTTAAGGTGCAACCTAATTATTCGCGCCAAGTCTCCTTTTTCGTTTTGCCCGGCACTGCGACATCGCGCCCAATCACTGTGAGCCCGCCCACGCCTGATGCTGACACGGACACCGGCTGCTCCAGCTTGCTAACGCCAGTAGCGGGCAATCATGAGGGAGATCGTGCACGTAAGCGCGGCCGAGCTGCCAGAGGCTCGTTCAAACGTTCATGTCGTGCTGGTGGCCCGCGTTTTTCGTTCCGCGCCGAGCACTGACGCTGTAGCACATGCTGCCTGCAGATCCAAGCCGGGCAGTGCGGTAACCAGATCGGCGCAAAGTTCTGGGAGGTGAGACTCGTTCACCTTTGCCCAGAATTGGCATGTGAACAGAGCTTCGGAACGCGCCGTGGGCGCAACTGGGAGCCAGCGCACCACTGACGACTCAATGTTACACGTTGAATTGTTTGGGAGTCAGTGCGTCGGCACCGGCCTGCTGCAGCAGTGTCGATGGCAAAGGCAGCCTCGGTCGGCTGACTCACAATTTTCGTATTAAGACACAGCAGCAGCCGGGGCCTCTCGGCTGCCATCGCATTGTCTGGTCGCTGGTATGGTACCATAAACAAATGCTTGCTGCAACGTCTGCTGCTGCTGGCGACAGCACCTCGGCAGTTTCCAAGTGGTCAGTCATCAGCAGCGGTCACCCCGCTCTATGGCCATCCTGCGGGAGACTGCCAGCTGCTGCTGCACGGCAAACATACCTTCGATAGCATCTATGGCATGTGGGCTATCAATCACCACTGGATTCTCTACTTTCAGGTCGTCTGCGATGAGCACGGCGTCGACGCCACCGGCACCTACGCTGGCGACTCGGACCTGCAGCTGGAGCGCGTGAACGTGTACTTCAATGAGGCCAGCGGCGGCCGCTATGTGCCCCGTGCCATCCTCATGGACCTGGTGGGTGCCCTGGCCCCTGAGCAGAGGCCGGGGTCAAGACCGCTACACCGCTACATGCAGTGCTACTTGAAGGCTGCGCCGCACGCTGAGACATCAGATCGAGTTGCACTAGCACATAATGCTCTTACCAGAATGATGATTATTTCTGTGCTGTCGAATTGCAGGAGCCAGGCACTATGGACTCAGTGCGCAGCGGCCCATACGGCCAGATCTTCCGCCCAGACAACTTCGTCTTCGGCCAGGTGTGCTGTTTGAGACGCCATAACTCTCTAGTCGTTCTGCACGTTGCTTCATTGATGCATCCATTTTTGAAGGCGTGTCACGCACATGCGGCAGCTGCATGTGACGGCAATGATGCTGAGCATGTACCGGCACACAGCATGCCAACGACTTCACCTGGCTTGACTGGCTCTGGCGCATCGCTGACTGGTGCAACATTGCATGCATGCAGACGGGCGCAGGCAACAACTGGGCCAAGGGTCACTACACAGAGGGCGCCGAGCTCATCGACTCCGTGCTGGACGTCGTCCGCAAGGAGGCCGAGTCCTGCGACTGCCTCCAAGGTGCGCTCGGTTTCTTGATTCCCATGCTTGATAAGTGGCTTGTGTATGACCCAAGTCGCATGCCTTGGCTGGTATTTCGAGATGCACGCTCAGATCGAAGAGACATGTTTTGCATATCTGTCCCTGGCCCATTTGCGCATGCATGTTCCTGCCATCCACCGCTCTGGTCTTATCACTGGCAAACAGGCAAGCCTCGCACACATGTCAATGTTTGTTCACCTTAAGCATGACGCTGATCATACCTGAGACGTGGGATGCATGTGCCTGCAGGCTTCCAGGTGTGCCACTCGCTGGGCGGCGGCACCGGCAGCGGCATGGGCACGCTGCTAATCTCCAAGATCCGGGAGGAGTACCCCGACCGCATGATGATGACCTTCAGCGTCGTACCCTCCCCCAAGGTGCGACACTGCTCTGCTTTCATGTACATGTTACCTCTGATTTTCCTTCCCAGCACGAGCTGATCGCTGCGACGCCATGCGGACAGCGTCTCTTTCTGCTGCATGTCAGTTGCCTTTCCTGCCGTCAGCGTGCACCCATGCTTGACACCGCCGCTCGTGAATGCAGGTGTCCGACACAGTGGTGGAGCCGTACAATGCCACCCTCTCCGTCCACCAGCTCGTCGAGAACGCCGACGAGTGCATGGTGCGCTCTTTGCTTGCCGCTCTGATCAGCACCATATACTCTGTGCAGCTGCCTGGTCTTGAAATCTTTCCGCCATCGATTCTACCATATGTCAACAGTGGATTCTCGCTGCCGGGCTTCTGCTGATATGTCTTCGTGTGTCCTCCCAACAGGTGCTTGATAACGAGGCGCTGTACGACATCTGCTTCCGGACGCTGAAGCTGACAACGCCCACCTTCGGCGACCTGAACCACCTCATCAGCGCCGTCATGTCCGGCATCACCTGCTGCCTGCGCTTCCCCGGTGCGCACTCTGTCCTCCTTCTCGCCTTCGGCATCTTGTCTGCTTATTGTGCTGCGCTTCACACTCTTGCTCGGGCATTCTGTTTGACGCACACACGCATGCATTATGCAGCCCCTTGTCCTTCATTTGTTGCACTGCTGTTTCCCCGTCCTCCCGTGGTTCACCTGCTGTTTACCTGCTAACGAGCCACATCTTCTTGCCGTGCAGGCCAGCTGAACGCTGACCTGCGGAAGCTGGCAGTCAACCTGATCCCCTTCCCGCGGCTGCACTTCTTCATGGTGGGCTTCACGCCGCTCACCTCCCGCGGCAGCCAGCAGTACCGTGCCCTCAGCGTCCCCGAGCTCACGCAGCAGGTGCGCACTTCATTCGGAAGCCCTCTATTCCTCAGCAGTGTTTGCAGGATGCGCTTGCTGCTTGTTGGCTGGATTCTCGTAGCGCATCGGACCGCCGGGTTTCTGCCCTGCTGACATGAACAAATCTGTCCTTCCGACGTGAACGGCTGTCCTGCGACCTCAAATTACTGACTGTGTCTCCATGCTACTGCCGCAGATGTGGGACGCCAAGAACATGATGTGCGCGGCGGACCCGCGGCACGGGCGGTACCTGACGGCGTCGGCGCTGTTCCGCGGCCGCATGTCGTCCAAGGAGGTGGACGAGCAGATGCTAAACGTGCAGAACAAGAACTCGTCCTACTTCGTAGAGTGGATCCCCAACAATGTCAAGTCCTCGGTGCGTTTTCGCTTTGACAGTGCACATTGCGTGCATCTCGATAGCTGCTGACCTGTCCTTGGCGTAAAATTTCTGCCGGTTTCGTCCTCCATGATCGGCGCAAGGCGCCCAGTCGTCATGCACCCTACTCTGCTGTGCTGCTGCGACTTTGCTCTGCCTAGACAGTGCTTAACCATGTTCTGTCGTTGGCTGCAGATCTGTGACATCCCGCCCAAGGGCCTCAAGATGAGCGCCACCTTCATCGGCAACACCACAGCCATCCAGGAGATGTTCAAGCGCGTCAGCGAGCAGTTCACCGCCATGTTCCGGCGCAAGGCTTTCCTCCACTGGTACACCGGCGAGGTGCGCTGTGCCCAGTACCTCAATTTCTACCTCTGTACATGGGCTTAGTGGCCTGCCGCAACGACCCAACTGTGGCATGATCCGCCATCTGTGCTGGCCGCCGACAATGTTCGCAATCGGTTCTGCAGGGCATGGACGAGATGGAGTTCTCAGAGGCGGAGTCCAACATGAATGACCTCGTGTCCGAGTACCAGCAGTACCAGGACGCCAGCGCCGAGGAGGAGGCAAGTATTTTGGCCCAGTCTCTGCTCTCGCCCTGCACTTGCTCCCTTGACATCGCCGGAGTTATTGATCGACTTGCCGTGAAGCTCGGACTGTGCAACATTGTAGTCATTTCCGTCCTGTGTCCTGACCTGCATATTTACGCAATGCAGGGCGAGTTCGAGGACGAGGAGGAGCTCTGAGCATGCAATAGCAGTGATACTGTAATAGTACCAGCTTGGGGAGGGACATACCGCCGCTCCGCATGAGGCACTTGCTTGTCACTGCAATTGCCGTTCTGTGTTGCTCATAGGGTAATCTGTGCAATGGCGCAAATAAATCATGAACATGCAGTGAACTGAAATTAGGTTTTAGGCAGGAGGTCCGAAGTGAACAGCCGTAGAGCGCATGTGTCGTCTGTCTTCATGTCTGTCGCCTGTCCATGCCCAGTCCTATTGTCTGTAATCAGCAGCAGTGTTGGGCGCTGACACCTGACTCACTGACCCCCTGACACACTGACACAGCCCCTCAAATGTCAGCGCCTGTGTCAGTTAACTGGGCTGCGGCTGTAGGGTTAGCGGCAGCTCAGTATAAATGTTTGAAGAATGGAGTGGCAGCTCAGTATAAATGTTTGAAGAATGGAATCTTAGTAAACAAGAGCACGGTCGTGCTCGCCAGGAGCAGAACTGTCGATTGCCACTTTTGAGCCGAGCCGCATACGAGCTTGTTTCCCCTGGTTTCTAAGGCACGCTACTATAGTCCTATTATGTCCCACGTGATGTGTCAGCTTGTGTCATTGCTGTATCAATCAGGTCAGTAGGCCAGCCCCCAAACTGACACACCCCCCCTGTGCGTCAGGCCCGACACTGATCAGCAGCATGGCAACTTGCTCTGAATGTATCTGTTACTGAGTGATTCACACTCGCTACGTCCGAAGCCTCGCACTGCACCTGCTCCCCATGCAATTTGCATCAAGGCGAAGCGCAATCGCTGCATACAGACCTGAAACATGCAGCTGCCCCGACCCGAATGCCCGCCGCATGTTGCCGGCACTACTCTCGTGGACGGTGCTCTGGTGCCATATAATCAGTGCATGCAGTGCTTCCTAACCCCATAGCCGACAGCCATCCCGCGTTCAAGACGGCCGTGAAATTTGGGGCGTTATGTAACGCCCAAAACATCAGGAAGGGGGGAATTCGGGTTTTATTAGGATACGGCAGGTAACCGGAAACTTAGGTTACCCCAACCGAAGTAACCGCGGTCACCAACCGTAACCGGGCCAGGATTTACGGTTACTTCCGGGGACGGGGGTTACCAAGGTCGTTCCCCATTCTACTCCTGTGGAATCTCATGTCAGACGAGGCACGCCAGGGGCAACAGCGGCGGGTGCTCCGAGCGGCACGTCGAATTGAGCCTTACACGCCGCTCTGAGGCGCCATAAATGCTCCAGAATGACAAAGAAGCACATCCTAGATGTGTCTGTTCCCTCTACCGTGCCATTGCACGCTTCTAACACCCAATACATGGTGTTGGGTGTTAATCCACGGCAAAGACCACCTGGAAATATGCAACTAGCAAATGATCTCGCATGGAAGAAGTGGCCCATACAAAGTGATCAGCAAGCTGAGAGGAGCTCATTTCCGAGGAGTTTTTTACGAAAGGCGGAGGTAACCGGCGGGATTGGTGAGTAACCGTAGTAACCGGAAACCGTAACCGTAACCGGCCCTAACTTCCGGTTACTGCCAACCCTAGGTTTAATTGTTCGGCGGTCGAGCTTGGCGGCAAGCGGTTTGGCGCGTTTGCTTGCCTGAGAAAACACACAGCAAAGTTTGCGCCCGCAGATCAGCAACATGAATTCAGCATCGGCTGCTTGAGCAGCTGAGGGCTGCGCATCAGTCGGGCCAGGCGCCGCGGGGCCGGCTGAGTCTGCTGCCAAAGTCAGGCATCAGCAGCAGGCACTGTCTCAGCTCGCCCAGCAGCAATGCCGTGCCACATGTAACAGGTGGGTCCGTGCAAATCATTGCAAGCTGTCCATGGCAGATGCCATTGCCTGTACACCGGCCATCGGGCGGTCACGTTAGTAGATCAGGCTGCAAGTCGAAGAGCGGGAGCAGCGGCCACGGCGCGCGAGAACGGTGGACTCCGCACTATAGCTAGATAGGATCGGTATCTGCCCCTGGCCTCGTGCATTTGCCGCTCCTAGTGCTTGATGACTCGCGGAGCACAGTGGGACCCTGCCTGGCCGGTCCGGACGGTGTGGCCTGTTCAGAGCGCACTGCTCCCGCTCCACCGCGGCTGCTGTGGTGCCGGAAAGGCCAGTCAGCGCGATACTCCAAACATACCCTGGCCAGCGACCCTCAGCTCATCACGTGTGCCCTGTTTTGTGCACGTTGATCGCTGCCCTCCTTGTCGTGCGGGCGAATTCGTCCGCGCTGGTGGGCGCATCCAGACACAGGGTTCCTACAGATGCATGGCGTCAGTGACGATCGGGCTGACTTGTTCGCGCGGCCTACTGCCCAATGATCAGGGTCGGGGTGTGCTCCAGAACAATAGTGCGAAATAGACGCACATGATCCACTTCGCTCTGTTGACCACCAGAGAGGGTGCCTCAGCTCACGTGCTTGCCTGGCCTCTCTGCTGAATGGCATCCATGCCCGCTGAGCTGTCGAGCCGGCACGAAGCGATACGTCGTTGATACCCTGATCCTGTGGAGCCTTCTTGTTGCAGCAATGCACTTGGTCGCTGGAGACGGCCATGTACATGCGAATGTGCACCCTTTCAAGTAGCTTTGTTGTCCATGATATCATCAATCGCTGGCTAGCCGTCGATCCATGAACCTACTTGGTGTCACCTTCATGCGTGCCACTATGCTGTGCAGGCTTGGCGTCGAGCGATGAGCCTGGCGGTCGCAGAGCAACCTCGCCGTACCCAGAACTAGCCCTGCCGGCTGCCCAGCCCAGCTCGCGCCTGGCTTTCCCTGATGCAGGTAGGATTCTCAGTGCATGTACCGCGACTGCCAATCCACATACCGCACCCGACCACGTGCATGCGGACATATACGCGCTTTCAAGTGCTGAACCCAGCTCGTGTATGGGTGTTGCAAATGTACTGGCTGCCACATCGCAGGTGGATCAGCCGCCGGCGTCCCAGGGGCCGCTCCAGGAGCTGCAGCAGCAGCAGCTGGAACTGCAGCTCGAGCAGCAGGCGGCTGAGCAGCAGCCGCCGCCGCTGCAGGCGGCCGAGCAGCAGCAGCAACAGCAATTTGAACAGTTGCCACAGCACCAGCAGCAGCTGGAGCAGCAGAACCACCTGCAGCACCTTACTCAGCCGGACCAGCAGCTGCTGCAGCAGCAGCAGCAGCAGCAGCAGCTGCAGCAGCTGGACCCTCAGCAGCAGTACCAGCATGACCCGCAGCAGCAGCTGCTGCAGCAGCAGCAGCAGCAGGCGGGTGGGCGCGCGGCCAACTACAGCCGCAAGGAAAAGTCCCTGGGGCTGCTGTGTGACAACTTCCTGCGCGCCTACGAGGGCCAGCCGGCGGGCTCGACTGAGATCTGCCTGGACAATGCGGCGACCCGCCTGCAGGTGGAGCGCCGCCGCATCTACGACATTGTCAACGTGCTGGAGAGCGTGGAGGTGGTGACCCGCCGCCAGAAGAACAGGTGGGATGTGCTCTGGTGGCCATGGTTGCCTGTGTGAGCTCTGGCCGTGCATGGATAATCTCACCATGGATCTGTGTGTCGTTGGAACGTTCCAGCAACATGAGTGTCCTTTGGCGAAAGGACGGCACAACAACCGTGCGATGTGGTGAATGGACGTTGTTTCTGCTCGCAGCTACACCTGGAATGGGCTGGATGGCTTGCCTCAGGCGCTGCAGAAGCTGCAGGCGACGGTCGCCAACGCCCCACGGCTGCACTCCTCAGCCTCGCCCAGCGTCTCCGGCAACGCAGAGCAGCAGCAGGCTGTGGGGCAGGCCCAGGACGGCGGCGGCGCCGCGGCCGCCGCCGGCGCAGACGCTTGGAACATTGGCGGCTTCCAGATGCAGGGCGGGCAGTTCCAGCAGCCCGGCGCGGCGGCCGCCGGCACGCCCACCAAGGCAGGCAACTCTTCTGGCGGCAGCATGCTGGCGGGTGGCTTCGGCAGCCCGGGGGGCGAGACCGATGGCGGCGCGGCGTCGGACGGCGGCCGCGTGCGGTATGCGCGTAAGGACAAGAGCCTGGGCCTGCTCAGCCAGCGCTTCATCCAGATGTTCCTGGCATCGCGATCGCCAGTCATCGCGCTTGACGATGCCGCGACCGCCTTGCTGGGTGCGCTGCTCTTCTGGTACTTTCGGTCATCTGCATCGGCCTGTCCACAGCGTGGCCTGTGTCAACGTGGTGCAGAACCCAGTGCTTCACAGTTCTTCAGCACACAGCATGTCCACTGCGGCGCATAGTGCGTCTGTGTGCCTGCAGCGCTGCCCAGCGTCCGCCAGCGCGGCATCTTCTGCCTCTGGCAACATCCTGCACGCATGCAGGCATGCCGTTTCCACCACACCATTGATCGAAAGGCACAACCCTAAAAGCTTTGCATCCGCAGGCGCCACTGAGGCAGAGGATGCGAATGACCCCGCCAAGCTGAAGACCAAGGTGCGACGGCTGTATGACATCGCCAACGTGCTGTCCAGCCTGCGGCTGCTGGACAAGACGCAGCTGCCGGACTCGCGCAAGCCGGCGTTCCGCTGGCGCGGCTGTCCGCAGCCGGGGGAGCTGTCGGCGGCGCTCGCCGCCGGCGCGGGCGCAGCGCGCACGCCGTCGGACCACATGCGGGCGCTGCTGGACGGCGCCGCCTCGGAGGCCGGCGGCGGCGACACCGGCTCCCCCTCCTCGGTGCGTCATGTGACCCTTGTGCCCCTGATTTGCGTTCCTGTGTTCAGGCCTTTGTCAGGGCCATTTGGGTCCTTTACCTTTTGTATCGCGGCGGGCAAAGTTCTGTGTGGGGCGCATGGTTCTGTGGCTGGCCTGCGTCTCACTCGTCTGACCGACCTCCTGCAGAAGGGACACGCACCGAGATCTGGTCGGGATCTGACTAGTGTTGGATTGAGGGGTGTGTCATCGGTCTAGCTGCCTGTCTTCCAGGACATCTTCCACGACATCTTCCTATCCGAAGCCGAGCACAAGACCAAAACCTGATCACACACCTTGCTGTCTCGTGCAGCAGGCGTCAGGCAGCAAACGCGCAGTGCAGCATTTGAATGGCCACGCCGGCAAGCGCCCGCGCGGCGCCACCGGCACGCGCAGCGCCCTGTCACAGGCCCGTGGCGGCCTGCCCCCGCGCGCCGGCCGCGGCGGTTCCGGCAGCTACTCGCCGCCGGAGATGCCTGCTGAAGGTGTGTCTCATCATCAACACAGAACCGACACTGGCAGCATGGTCATATGGCATGCGTGCCATCCATGTCGCTGTGTGGCCCACGCCGCACATCCGTCTCTTGTCTATGCCGCCGTTCAGAATGTCGAGGTGCGCTCATCCTTATGTTGACATTCCATGTGCCCCTTGCCGACAGGGGCCGCGGTCGCGGCAGCTGCGGCACCCACCCCGGACAAGGCCACGCCGTCGCCCATGACTCCTGGAAGCATGTCCGTGCACCAGCAAAACACGGTGCACTTTGCTCAGCAATCACTCTGATAGCGTGTGAAAGTGTGACTGTGAAAGAGGTCTGCTCAAATCTGCATGCCAGCCGACACTTCGTGTCTTGTGCGGCAAGCTATGCAACATGATACTGCCGGTCTGTCTGGTGTTTGTCAGCGCTTGGTGGTTGCATGTGCGCAGGTGCCGGCAGCAGACTCGCAGACGGGGCCCCAGCCACTGGCGGCCACGGCAGCGCAGCCGCAGCAGGGCGGCGTGGCGCAGCCGGCGTCTGGCGTCCCCGTCGGCTTCATCCCCGGCATGCCGCCCGGCATGCCCTTCCCGGGCATGTCTGGCATGCTGCCGATGCCGCCCATGCTGCCGCCGGGGATGCCGGGCGCCGCCGCCAGCATGCCCGCCGGCATGCCTGCCTTTGCCGGCCCGCCCTTCACCGCCGGCATGCCCATGCCCAGCATGAGCGCCATGATGCAGCATATGCCGATGATGAGCGCCGCAGCTGTTGCACCCGGCGGCGCGCAGGCGCTGGTGGCGGCGGCCGGCGGCGATGCCAACTCACAGGCGGTCCTGCAGCGCCAGATGATGGCGTCGGCGGTGCAGTTCTGGCAGTACTGGGCGGCATTCCAGCAGCAGCAGCCCGGCATGCCACAGCAGCCGGGCGTATTGCAGACGCCGCAGCAGGCGGCGCAGGCGCTCCTGCCGCAGCAGGTGCCGCCGCAGCAGCAGCAGCAGTACCAGCAGTTTGTGCAGCAGCTGCAGCAGCCAGCGCAGGTCGGCATGCAGCAGCTGATGCAGCCGCAGGCGCAGGCACAGGCAGGGCAGACGCCGCCAGTCTCGGTGGCTCCCGCCAACACTCCCCAGCTGCCGTTCCCGCCAGCGGACATGGGCCTGGCGGCGGCCACCGCAGCCGGCGGAAGCGGCGCCGGCCTGCAGCCCGCCCCTCTGCCCATGCCCATGAGCGTCGCGGTCACGCCGCCGGATGTCTCCATGTCAGACGTGGATGTCCCGTTCTCCGGCGTGGTGATGCACACGTCGGGCGGTCACGGCACGCACAGCGGCGGCAGCGGCGGCTCGGACGGCAGCGTTGGCAGCGGCGCACATGGCGGCGTTTCGGTAATAGGGGTGATGCCCCAGATGTCAGGCGTGTCGGCAATGGTGCCACATCCGGGCGTGGCGGCGGCGGCGGCGGCGGCGTCTTTCCCGGCCGTCCGCACCAACAGCGGCGCGCTGGCCACGGCCGTGGGCCTGCTCACGAGGCGCAGCAGCAGCGGCGGCGTATCAGGGGAGCCTGTCCAGCTGCCCATGGGTGAGCGCCTTCCGATAACTGGAGGCCGGACAGCCCCTGTTTTCTAGATCGTGAGAGTGGTCCAGCGATGGTCATATGGACAGCAATCTCCCATGACAGACCGCGAATGTAAGGTCAGCGGCTCATGGTGGTTCGCTTTCCGCCCATGCCGCTGACACCACTGCTGCACTGTGTTCCAGGCGTGCTGCCGGTGGCGGAGCACACAAACTCCTCCGAGGCGCAGTCCACGGCCATGCTGCGGACGCAGGGAGGCAGCAGCCGGGTTTTGTGAGCCGCCTCGGCCTGCAGCAGTCCAGTGATGGGCTGGCCTAGTTACGCGGCAAACGGTTGCCGCGCTTTGGGGGGCCACCCCCGGCGGCGATCTTGATCAGATGGAGCGCCCCCTTCCATATCCTTTGACACGGTGACGATGATGAAGCGGCGCGGGCCCACAAAGTTGGCATCCAATTCGGGAAACTGGACACAGTGAGTTGTTTGTGCGTGCACGTGATTTGCATCCTGGGTGTATTGCATGCCTTCCCGTTTGCACATGGTTTGGGGCGACTCTTTTGGGGACACTCTTTTCTTCTGGTTACTAGCAGCACGTCAGTGCTCAGCACGCCATAGTTAGGACAGGCAGGGTGCTTTTCTTCCACGCTGCAGTCTTCTCGTCGTTTGCGCACCAGACGTTTCATGCACTTGAACGGTATTGGTGATCGATGTTGAGCTGCACAGCTAGAGTGGCAGACGCTCGCAGGTGTGAAGCCAGCGAAGGGCTTGGTCGATATTGCCTTGTGATCGCCATTGACTCGGCATGCCTGAATGAGCACCTGAGCAAAGCCACCGCACGCAGAAGGGTTTTACACTGCCAGATTTGCCAATGCTGTCTGACCACCTCACACCCGCTCACATATGAGTTTGATGCCCAGCCTACTTTGTGCGCCGTCTGATACTCCCATACGCGCCTAGTGCACAGCCAGGGAGCAGCAGCCTAGGGTTCTGACCGTCGCCGGATCGGCCCAAGGTGAACCACTGCTTCGCAGCTACCTTCCAGACTACTGTCTGCCCTGCTGCTGGCCCATGGCTGCCCAATACTATGCTCCAGGCAGATAGTTCCACCGCATTGCAGCATTGCTGGTTGCGTAACGTGGGGGCCTGCAGGATCGATCTCTGAATCAGTCCCTGCTCGCTTGCCTGACCTTCTGACGCCGCGCGACCCCAGACGCCGCCCCATCTCGACGTTGCACCTGCTCACGCGCATGTGGTTCCTGTCCCCTCAGCTGACACCATGGCCGCGACAGCGGCGCTGGACAAGGAGCTGGCCTCCGCGCGGGAGCCCATCCCAGTGCGGCGCGAGCATGACAGCGTCAGCAAGGGACTGACGAACGCAATTGACCGCGCAGCCCCGGTGAGGCGCGGCAAGCTGCTGTAGCCATGATCCTGCATAACATGAGAGGCATGGAGGAGCAGCCACCAGCCAGAGAGCGGGAAGCGTGCCTGTAGACAGCCATGTGCCGGAGCGAGGAGAGCACACAGTCTGATCATCGCCTTCATGCGCAAAGGAATTGATGCAGTATATACCTGAGCAAGCGATGCTGTGGTTTGGGTTGGCAACGTGACGGCATCACGCATGCTCACGGCTGCCGGCGCTCAAACGCTGCCACGGCTGCATCGCACTCACCTTAGCCTTGCATTGCCATGCGTCACTGCAGTGCATCATGCCCAATTTCCGTAGGCCCCTGAAGAACCATCTGACCATGTTTCCAGCATGTTGCCGCAGAAGGGCAAGCCGGTGACAAATTCCACCACCGCCGCCGGCGGCGGCGTAAGGGCTGAGGCAGTGTCAAACTCCGGTTTTTGTTCTTTCAAACCAAAATATCTCGAACCGAACTGAAAAGCTGCTCCGAAGTGTCCTTCGAAAGTAAACCATGTGACTGCATGTACATTGTGTGATCGCGTCGCCGCAGAAGGCCAAGCCCGCGACAAAATTCACCACCAGCACCAGCGGCGGCGGCGTGGAGGGCTGGGACATCCCCAACCTCAGCCTGGCGGGCATCCAGACGTGGCTCAAGCTGCGCACACGTGTGGTCCTCAAGCCGCGGCTCACCGCGGATCTGGGTCTGGACGTCAATGCCGTGGGACCCGTCATCAAGCCCCTCGCGGCGCTGTCATACCAGGTGACACTCCTTCAAGACAACAAAGGAAGCCCTACTCAGCAGAAGCAATGACTGCTTTTGGCCGCGGTCGTCGAGCCCATCGCGGCGCCGTTGTACCAGGTGAGCACCTCAGCAGGATGCAGTCTGGTCAACGCCACATCCAGACGAGCCCAGCTCTCTTCGACAGTTTTGGGAGCTTGGGTCCAGCCGGTACAAACGCTCTTACGCCTGGCAGCGTTTTAGACGCTGGCAACGCGTTTGCCAGTCACGGCCACGTCATGCCCCACAGTGTGCGCTTGTTGACGCGCTGCCGCGGCATCACAGCTGCCTTCTCATAGGCACTTGCTGACATTGTCACTCGCGCTGTGGCGTGTCAGCTGCGGGCAAAGGACGTGGACTGGGCGACGCTGCGGGTGACGCACCAGCACTTGGGATCTGACACGCACATGCTGACGTTGTTCACCGCACCTGCAGCTGCGGGCAAAGGACGTGGACTGGGCGGTGCTGCGGGTGACGCACCAGCGGGCGGTGCTCGTCAAGTCCTTTGCCGTGCGCCTGGACCGCGCAAAGCTGCCTGTGTCCTTCACCCTCAACACCGCCGCCGGCTTCTCCTACCAAGGTGCGTGGCACGACTGCGCCTGAAGCCACTCTATGCCAATCGAAACGAGGTGCCGCACCGCAATTCGCTGGTGTCCTTCACTCTCAACGCTTGCCGCCGGCTTTTCCTACCGATGTGCGTGAAGCGCCGCTCTGTGCACCCATGCCAATCAGAAGACTGGCGCACCGAGCTGCCAGCGTCCTTAGCTAGCTACTGCGCGTTCAACTCTGTTCCTACAACGCTGCATATGAAACGTTGCCGCAGGCCGCCTGGGCTTGCAACAGAGGCGACCTGAAGCTGCTTAGAGCTGGTCTGGTGTGAAGTGTCTCAGGTGGGTGAGTATTGTCATTGCAGGCCGCCCGGACTTCGACATCAACGTGGGCGACCTGAAGCCCAACTGGCTGGTGGGCGTGGCTGCGGTCACGCTGCTGGCGCTGCGGCAGCCGCTCACTGGCGTCAAGGCCTTTGGCGACCGCGCCTTCACCCAGCCCTTCGACGGCCTCGCCAAGGTGCATATTGTGTAGGGTTCTAGTGTTTATTATATCAGCAGCCTCCCCGGCGTGAAGGCCTTTGGCGACCGCGCCTTCACCCAGCCCTTCAACGGCCTTGCCAAGGTGGGAATCACTGTCCCGATGGAAGGAAAGGACAGGAATGACATGGCCTGTGGCGAGGCTTAGGATGTGATGGGCATGGAGACTCTGTGCACACACTTGGAAGCGTAAGCGCCGCAGATTGGGAGACCCACAGTTCACGGCGTCACACTCCTGGTAGCACATACTGCCCTCGCCCGCCTGCTGCACAGTCTGCAGCGCTCCCACGGTGCAGCATGATCAGGGTGCTGCATCGCGTCAAGATCTGCTGCCGACGAACAGTTGCGTCTTGGCTGTGCTGTGCTGCA